>Ga0126307_10000014_pt1 | contig 107815 bp, 97 predicted proteins | sample Plot28_FD_89955 | JGI IMG/M metagenome (GOLD analysis project Ga0126307, IMG submission 89955) | Serpentine soil microbial communities from UC McLaughlin Reserve, CA, USA - Plot28 | ecosystem: Environmental > Terrestrial > Soil > Grasslands | place: USA: UC McLaughlin Reserve, Lake County... | reverse complement strand
GGAGCACGCCTCCGCGGCCGCCAGCAGCACCGCGTCCGAGTCCCACTGGCCGGCCCCCTTGTCCTCGAGCCAGCGCGAGAGGAGGCGCCTGAAGAGCGGAGCCGAATCGCGATCGGCCGGAAGTGTCACCCGCATCGGGTCGGGGAGGACCTCCGTCTCGATGGCGATCAGCGCGGCGTCGTCCTCGATGCCCTCATCGGGCAGCATCGAGTCGAAGACGTGCTGGCAGAACGAGTCGACGCTGCCATCCAAGCCGCCGGCGATCGAGACCAAGCGCTCCAGTCCCACGTCGAGCGACTCCGCAGGGCGCTCGACGAGCCCGTCGGTGTAGAGGAGAAGTCGCGAGCCCGGGGTCAAACTGGTCTCCAGCAAGCTGTAGGAGGGGGTCACCGTCGCCCCGAGCGGCGGTGCGGGAGCCAGCTCGAGCAGCTGAGCCTCGCCCTCGGGCGAGACCAGCACGGGCGGCGCGTTGGCCGCCGCGACGATCTCCATCGCGCTGTTGCGTGGGTCGAGGACGATGAAGACGAGCGTGGCCGTGCGGCCGGGCTCGAGCTGGCGAAGCAGCGTGTTGAGGCGCTCGATCGTCTCGAGCGGCGACCGCTCGTCCAGGGCGTAGGCCCGCAGGGCCGAGCGCAGCTGCGCCATCACTGCGGCGGCGCGAAAGCCCCGCCCGACAACGTCGCCGATCGCCATGCACAGGGTGCCGCTGCGGGTGACGAAGGCGTCGTACCAGTCGCCGCCCAGCAGGGCGGAGGCCGCTGGGGAGTAGCGCGCGGCCACGCGCAGGCCGGGAAACGAGGGGAGGCCCTGGGGCAGCAGCGACCGCTGAAGCTCCTCGGCGAGGCCGCGCTCGCGCTCGGCCATCCGAGCGTGGATGGCCAGCGCGGCGCGGTCGCCGGCACGCTGCAGGAGGTCGGTGTCCTGGGGCGTGAACTCCCGGTCGCCGAGGCTCCCGACGTGAAGCACGCCCGTCACCTCGCCCTCGGCTATGAGAGGGACGCCCAGCAGCGAACGCAGCCCCTTCTCTCGCAGGATCGGGTTGTAGATCTCGGCGGTGGCCACGTCGGGGATGTGAACCGGCCGGCGCCCGGCGGCAACGCGACCCGCGAAGCCAGCGCCCAGCGGCACGCGGACCAGGGCCTCGACCTCCTCCTCCAGTCCCTTGGCCGCCCGGGCGACCAGGTTGCGCCGGTCCGCGTCGATCAGGAGCACGGCGGCGGTATCGACCTGGAGGATGTCCCTCACGCGCGTGAGCAGCTCGTCGAGCAGCTGTTCCAGCGGCAGGTAGGAGAGCGCCGCGTCGGTGACGGCCTGGATGTCCTCGAGCTGGCTCCTGGACTGCTCGCTGGCCACGGCGGGGAGCCTACTTCGACTGCCCGTAGGATCCAGCATGATGCAGGTCACCGTTCGCCTCTTCGCCATGTTGCGCGAGCGCGCAGGGGCAGGCTCGGTCGACTTGGAGCTCCCCGACGGCGCTCGCGTGGGCGACGCCGTGGCCGAGCTCGGCCCGCTGGCCGAGGGCCTGCCGCTGGTGATGGCGGTGAACCGCGAGTACGCCCCCGAGGACCGGGTGCTGACGCCCGGCGACGAGCTCGCCCTGATCCCCCCGGTGAGCGGAGGCTCGGGCGAGCGCTGGTCGCGCGTGACCAGCGAACCGCTTTCCCTCGGGGGACTGGCCAAGCGGGTGCGGGACCACCGCGCCGGCGCCGTGGTCACGTTCAGCGGCGTCACGCGCGAGGTCGAGAAGCTCGAGTACGAGGCCTACGCGGAGATGGCCGCGGAGAAGCTGCAGTCGATAGTCGAGGACGCCGTAGAGCGGCACGGGCTCTGCGCGGCGGCTGTGGAGCACCGCGTGGGGGATGTCCCGCTCAGCGAGCCCAGCGTGGTGGTGGCCGCCTCGGCGCCCCACCGCGGCGAGGCCTTCGCGGGCGCGCGCGAGATCATCGACCGGGCGAAGGCCGAGGCGCCGATCTGGAAGCGCGAGGTCGAGGGCGACGAGAGCCGCTGGGTGGAGGGCTCCGAGCCGACCGACGCCGGTTGAGACGTCTCGCGAACGCCGGCCGCAAGGCCGCCGGGTTCGTCCGGCTGCGCCGGCTGCTGGCCACTTCCTCGCCTCCCTACCGGGTGGAGCTCGGCTCGGGCCTCGTGTGCCGCGACGGCTGGGTGTCCACCGACGTCTGGTCGCGTGCGCCCCTCCACCTCGATGCCACCCGATCCTGGCCCTTTCCACCCGGAACGGTGAGCCACGTCTACGGCGACAACATGATCGAGCACGTGCCCCTCGAGGGCGCCCGTGCTCTGTTCCGCCACGCCCTGCGGGCACTGCAGCCCGGAGGGCGCATCCGGCTGGTCACCCCCGACGCCCGGCGCTGCGCCGAGATCTACCTCGAGGGCGGCGAGCTCGCCGAGGCGCAGTTCGAGGCGCATCGCGGCGCGGGCACCCGCATGGAGCACGCCGTCGACATCCTGCGCGCGGTCTTCGTCGAGTACGAGCACGATCGCGGCTACGCCTGGGATTTCGAGTCCCTGAGCGCCGAGCTCCGGTCGGCGGGCTTCGAGGCGATCGAGCGCTGCGAGCTCGGGGAGAGCGACGACCCCGTGCTTCGCGGTCTGGAGTCGCGTGTCTTGCCCGTCGACAGGGTGGCGATGCTCGCCGTGGAGGCGCGGCGTCCCGGCTAGGGCCGCTGGAGGAGGCGGTCCGCCGGCTCGAACGGGGCCAGCGGCGGCAGCGAGCGGTTGACCAGCCGGACCGGCCGCGGCGAACGGAAGATCGCGACGGAGTAGCCGGGCGCGAAGTCGAGCCGGACCAGCTCCATGGGCGGGGGCGGGCGAAACGGCGGGTCGGGCCGGGGCGGCGGCTTCTCCGAGCCCGGCCCGCCCGGGTCGACCCCGATCGCCACCACCTCGCGGACCGACGCTCCGCCCGGCGGCAGCCGGCGCAAGCCGCGCAGGTACAGGCCGAGCGGGATCTCGCCCTCGCTGGGGTTGACCACGACGATGCGGCCGCCGGGCGGCGGAGGCCCGACCGCCTCGGCCGCACCGCGCCAGTCCTCGCGGCCGTAATTTCCGTCGAGGTTCACCGCGAGCGCGGTGAACAAGCCGATCCCGCACAACGCCAGCGTCAGGGCGAGGCCCAGCCCGCGCGGCCGCGCGGCCGCGAACCCCGTGGCGACGACGATCGCGGCGGGCAGCCAGGCGGCCAGCGAGTTGCGCACGCCGAAGGTGTCGGGGTCGATCGGCAGCGGTAGCAGCAGCGCCACGAGCGCCAGCACCCCGGCCGCCAAGGCTCCGCCCCGCTCTCGGGGTCCGGCCCGCAGCGCCAGCACCACGCCGGCGGCCGCCAGCAGGCCGGCGGCGCCGGTCAACACAGCCTCGGCCGGGCCCTCGAAGCCGATGAGGAATTGCTTGGGCACACGCGCGAGGCGGCTCCCCAGGGAGGTGTCGCGCAGGTAGTTGGCGAGGTCGAGGCCGCGCTGGTGCAGCGCGAGCGGCAGTAGCGCCAGCCCGACCAGCGCCACGGCGCTCACGGCCGGCAGCACCCGGTGGCGGTGCAGCCAGACGAGCGAGGCGGCCTCGCCCACTACGAGAAACAGCGCGTAGTAGTGGCTTGCGAGGGCCAGCGCGGAGGCGAGCGCCCAGCCGGCTAGCGCCCGTCCGCTGGGCTCATCGCGCGCGTGGGCGAAACCCAGGAGCGACAGCCCGCCGACGAGCAGCAACAGCGGGTAGGAGCGCGCCTCCTGCGAGTAGTAGACGAGCAGCGGGCTGACCGCGGCCAAGGCCGCGACGATGAGCCCGGCGCGCTCGGACACCAGGCGTCGCCCGGTCAGGTAGGCCACCCCGACGAAGCCCGTTCCGGCGGCCGCGGACAGCGAGCGCAGGCCCACCTCGTCGGTGCCGGACAGCTTCGCCCACACCCACGCGACGGCGTAGTAGAGCGGCGGCGTCGACTCGTTGTCGTAGACGCGCTCGAGCATCTGCCCGAAGTCGAGGCGAAGGGCGCGCACGGTCACGGCCTCGTCGAGCCAGAAGCTCTGGGAGTCGAGGAAGGCGAACCTCAGCAGGGCCGCGAGCGCGAGGATCACCAGCGGGGCCGCCACCTGCGGGCGCGTCGCGGGGGTGGAGAGGACCTGCACCCGGCGCGAGGGTAGTGCCCGCCGGTCCACGGGGCGCCTGCCAAGGTGGTGCCCGATGACGGGGCGCCGCTGGTTCTACCCGCTGGCGCTGGCGCTGCCCTTCCTCGCGGTGGCGGCGGCGCTGCAGGGCCTCACCGTCGAGCTGCAGACCTTCCACGGCAGCGACGCTCGCTCGTACCACCTGCCGACCATCCACCAGTTCGCCGAGGGGCTGCCCACGCCCGACCTCGTGCACTACCCGGCGGCCCAGGCGCCGCTGTTCCACCTGCTCTTCGCGGTCTACGGCAAGGTCGTCGGCTTCGACCTCTGGAAGCTCCAGGCGCTCAGCGTGGTCATCTCGTACCTCGCCGTCCTCGCCCTTTTCCACCTGCTCACGGACCGGCTGGGGCTCCAACGCCCGAAGGCGCTGGCGCTGACGCTGCTGTTCGCGCTGTCGCCGTACTTCTTCGGCGCCTCGTTCATCCTGCTCACCGACAACCTGGCGATCCTCTTCGCGCTGGTCGCCGTCATCCTGTTCCACCGCTCGGGCGAGGAGGGCTCGATGCGGTTGTTCGCGCTCGGCTGCCTGGCAACGGCCCTCGCGCTGCTCACGCGCCAGGCGTTCGTGTGGCTGCTGCCGCTGGGGCTCTTCTATGCGCCCCGAAAGCTCCCCGGCCTGGCCCTGCTCGCCGCCGCCACCGCCCCATTGGGTGCCCTGGTCGTCGCCTGGGGGGGCCTGGTGCCCAAGGGATCCGATCCCACCTCGTGCGGACTGTGCCCGGGCTCGGGGGACCATCTGCTGGGACGGGCGCTGGGGTTCACCTTCGCGGTGTTCGCCGTCTACGCGGTGGCCGTCGTGGGCCCGAGCGCGTGGCGGCAGCTGCGCCCGCTGCTGGCGCCGGCCGGCGTCGCCCTGGCTCTTGCGCTCGCCGTGGGGCTGCTGATCGCGTTCCCGCTGGAGTTCTCCCCCCCGGGGCCGGGCGTGGCCCGCGACTCGTGGCAACTGTGGCGGGCCTCCGAGAAGGTGCCGCTGCTGTTCTGGGGGCTGGTCCCGCTCGGGACCGCGTCCGCCTACGCGCTGGGACGCCGCGCCGGGCCGCGCTCCCTCGCCGTCGTGTTCGGGCTGTCGTTCCTGCTGTCCGTGCTGCCCGTGCGGCTGGTCTACCAGAAGTACTTCGACCCCTTCGCACTCCTGGCCGTGCTCATGTTCGTGCGCCGCGACGACCTCGAGCGGCGCTGGCAATGGGTGGGCGTCGCCGCGCTGGCTCTGGCCTTCGTCGCCTACGCGCTCTCGTTCGAGGTCTAGGCCGAGCGGCGCTAGGGGCCGAACTCCCCGCCCCCGCCGGAGCCCCCGCCTCCGCCGGCGGTGAACTCGCCTCCTCCGCCTCCGGAGTCGCCGCCCGCCGAGGCCACACTTCCTCCGCCCGGCGCGAACTCGTCCGCCGGGTCGGGTGGGCGCGGGGCGGGGGCCGGAGCCGGCGCCGAGGGCGCCGGCGCGGCGGCAGTCCCTCCGCCGCCGGCGATGCCCAGCGCCTTCGTCGCGTCCACGGGAGGCGCGCTCGCCTGTCCGGGCTTCGGTGCGGTCGGGGCCACCGCTCCGCCTGCAGCCTGATCGGCCAGCTCCGGGGGCAAGGCGGGGGTCTTGGCCTTCGCCTGCTGGCGCACGATGTGCGGGCGCACGGGGTCGGCAGAAGCACTCAGCTCGCTGACGGTTGCCGCACCGCCCCCCGCCACGATCGCCGCCGAGGCCGCCACTGCGGCCACCTTGGACCCGCTCACCAGCTCGACGCCCTGGCCCACCCGGTCGCTGAGGCCCGCGGCCAGCGACTCGAAGCCGGCGCGCAGCGGGCCCCCGACGTCGGATGAGGCCACCAGCACCGCCGGCGGCATGAGCGCCGCCACCCGTGCCGGGGCCGCCCGGAACTCGCGCAGCTGCGCGCGACAGGCCAGGCACGTCTTCAGGTGCGTCCGCAGGGCCTTCATGTCCTCCGCGCTGGCCTCGCCGTCGGCCAGGGCTGAGAGGTGCGGCGCGAGGCGCTCGCACTCGTCCCCGGCCTCGATGCCGTCGATCCGCTTCAGGAACGCCCGCCGGCCCTCGGTGAGGCAGCGGTTGACCTTGGTGTAGGTCCAGCCGCAGATGCGCGCGATCTCGTCGTAGGAGTGGCCCTCCGCGCGCAGCAGCAGCGCGCGCACCTCCTGCGGCTTCAGCTGCGCGAGCGCCTCGGCTCCCACCTGGAGGCGCTCGAGGCGCTCTGCCTGCTCGGGCGCGGGCGGGCCGCCGGGGCGCTCGGGCGGCTCGCCGTCGTCAGCGGTCGGGGTATGGCGGTCGCGCTGGCGGCGCAGCGCGAACGCCTCGTGCTTGACCACCGTCTTCAGCCACGGGACCAGCTGGTCCTCCGCGGTGGACGGCGCCTTGGTCAGCATGATCTCCAGCCCGCGCTGGTAGGCGTCCTCGGCGTCCTCGGCCGTGGCGGCGTAGCGGCGGGCCGTGGCCATGATCTGGCCCGCGTGACGCTCGACGAGGGCGAGGGCGGCAGCGCTCAGCTGGGCCTCTGGCCGCTCGTCCTCCTCGCGCCTGCCTGCCCTGGCTCGCATCAACACCGCGTTAGGTCGCGAGTGTGCAGGATTTCGCCCCGCCCTCTGCACCCCAAAGACCGCAACCTGGGAGGTTTTCGTCACGGCCGAGACAATCTCCGCTCCCGGCTGTTTACTTCACGGGTTCTTCATGGCCGGCGGACGTGCTCGACATCTCAGGGAGGCATCGGCTCCGGCGAAGTCGCCACTCGACCTGCCGGCCCGCGATATGCGCGCCCCGCGCCCGTTCCTTCTCGGCGCGCTGCTGCGCCTGGAGGTGGCCCGGCGGATCGCGCGGCTGATCACGCTGGCCTCGCTGGACTTCGCCGGCCTGCTGCTCGGCATCTGGACCGCGCTGGAGGTCAAGCAGGCGGTGCGCGGCGGCCCCGGCTTCGGCTTCTACTTCGACCAGGCGCTCGACGTCGCGCCGCTTGCGGCGCTCGTGATGCTGCTGCTCTTCGCGCGCTCGCACCTGTACGCCGACCGCACGCTGCGCCCGGGGTTCTCGGCCGTGGTGGCCTGCCTGTTCCAGACCACGGCGGTGATCTTCCTCTACGCCGTCGTCGAGGGCTACGAGTTCCAGTCGTACTACATCTTCTACGGCGGCCTGTTCTTCGCCCTGTTCTACGTCGCGGGCCTGCGCTTCGCCTTCGAGCGCCTGAGCTTCGCGCTGCTGAAGGCGGCCGGCTATCGCCGGCGCGCCGTGCTCGTCGGCTCGGGCGACCACATCGACGGCGTCGCAGCGGCGCTGCGGGGCTCGGAGGTCGAGCCGGTGGGCTTCGTGGCGCTGACCCCGCGGCCGGTCGACGGGCTACGGGACCTGGGCACGCTCTCGGACCTCGAGCGCCACCTCGACGAGGTCGACGAGGTCATCATCGCCGACCCCGACTTCCCGCAGGAGCAGGCGGTCGAGCTGGTGGACCGCTGCCACGCGCAGAGCAAGGCCGTGCGTATCGCGCCCTCGACCATGGAGATCCTGATGGACCGGGTGGAGTTCGTCCCCGGCCAGGCGCTGCCGCTGTTCGAGCTCAAGGCGCCGGTCTTCGAGGGCGTGGACTTTGTCGCCAAGCGCGCCTTCGACCTGATCGGCGCCGTCCTGCTCGCGATCTTCCTGATGCCGCTGCTGCTGCTCATCGCGCTGCTCGTCCGCGTCACCTCGCGCGGGCCCGTGATCTACAGGTCCATGCGACCCGGCCTGGGCGGCGACCTCTTCCCGTGCTTCAAGTTCCGCACCATGGAGCAGGACGCCGAGCTGCGCCAGGGCGAGCTCGAGGACCAGAACGAGGTGGGCGGGGCGATCTTCAAGATCCGCAACGACCCGCGCGTGACCACGGTCGGCGGGGTGCTGCGGCGCTTCTCCCTCGACGAGCTCCCGCAGCTGATCAACGTCCTGCGCGGCGAGATGTCGCTCGTGGGGCCGCGGCCGCTGCCTCAGCGCGACTTCGAGCGCCTCGACGACTGGCACCGCAAGCGCTACCTGGTGCTGCCGGGCATGACCGGCCTGTGGCAGGTCTCCGGGCGCTCCGAGCTCGATCCCGACGAGCTCGTGCGCCTCGACTTCCTCTACCTGGAGCGCTGGTCGGTCTTCCTCGACATGTCGATCCTGCTCAAGACGATCCCCGCGGTGATCCGCTCGCGGGGAGCCTGGTAGCAGGGCCAGCAGCCACGAGTGACTTGGTGAGCGGCCCGAGCCGCTCGCGCACGATGGTGGCGTCGGGGAAGAGCTGCTGGAGCTCCTTCGCGTCGAGCAGCAGCGTGTCGTCGAAGGGGTCGTCGGAGACGCCGAGGTCCCACAGCCGCCGGCCCACCCGCCGCGGCAGCCAGTGCACGAGCGGAAGCAGCGCGTGCGGCTCCACCGGGAACCAGCGGTTGGGGGTCTGCACGAAGTAGCGGCCGCCGACCCGGGCCAGCTCGGCGGCGAGGGCCCGGCGGTCGGCGGGCTCGACAACGTGCTCGATCACCGAGTTGGAGTAGGCCACGTCGAACTCCCCGTCGGCGAAGGGCAGACCCCGACCGTCGGCCCGCACGAAGGGCCCGGGGTACTTGGGCCGCTCGACGCGGTCGGTGCCGGTCACGTCGAGCTCGGGCTCGAGCCCGGCGAGGCCGGTCTCGCCCGAGCCGACGTCCAAGATGCGCTCTCCGGCACGGGGGGCCATCAGGCGCCTGAACAGCTCCTGGCGCCGGCGCCGGGAGCGCCGCGCGACGCGCTCGGCGAGCCACGTGCGCCACCCCTGGCGGGCCAGTCCGTATACGGGCTGCTGGGAGGGCTCGGTCACGGCAGAGGTTCTAGCGTGCGGGGCGGGGCCGCCGCTCTAGGCTTCGCGCACGGGCGATGCGCTACCGCTTCCTGTTCGAGCAGATGGTGCGCCGCGAGCTGCGCCAGAAGTACAAGGGCTCGGTTCTCGGGGTCTTCTGGTACCTGATCAACCCCATCGTCCTGATGGGCGCCTACCTGCTCGTCTTCAGCGTGCTGCTGCGGGTGGCGGACATTCCCGACTACCCGCTGTTCGTGGTGGCCGGGATGATCGTGTGGGTGTTCTTCGCCCAGGCAATGCTGGCCGCCGCGCCGAGCATGGAGCAGAACGCGCCGCTGGTGCGAAAGGTCAAGTTCCCGCGCGTGGCGATCCCCGCGGCGACCGCCATCGTCCAGCTGGCGACCTTCCTGGTGATGCTGGTGCTGCTGGCGCCGGTGGCGCTGGCGGTGCGGGGCACGCTGAACGTGGACCTCCTGTGGCTGCCGGTCGTGGTGGTGCTGCTGTTCGCCTTCGTGCTGGGGCTGTCGATGGCGGTGTCGGTGCTGCACGCGCACTTCCGCGACGTCGAGCCGGTGATCGGCGCGGCGCTGCTGCCGTGGTTCTTCGTCACGCCGATCTTCCTGCGCGTCGAGGACCTGCCCGGCGTGGGAAGCCGCGAGTGGCTCGGTGACCTGCTCGAGTGGGGCAACCCGGTGGCGCCCTTCGTGAGCGCGGTGCGCGAGCTGCTCTACGCCGGGGCGGCGCCGTCGCTGGGGACGTTCGCCTACCTCGTGGCGGCGGGTCTCGGCGCGCTCGCCCTGGGGACGCTGCTCTTCCGCCGCCTCGGCCCCGAGCTGGCGGTGGTCCTGTGACGAGACTGGGTGGATCCGGTCCTGGCCCGACCAACGCTCGGGCTGTGCTCCGGTCCGGCGAGGTCGCCCTGGAGCACGCGACCCGGTCGTTCGAGGTGCGCCCGGAGGAGCGCAGCCGCACGTTGAAGGAGGTCTTCATACGCCGCGGGCGCAAGTCGGGTCACGGCCGCGTCAATGCCTTGAGCGACGTATCGCTGCACATCGAGCCCGGCGAGGCCGTCGCCTTCCTAGGGCGCAACGGCGCGGGCAAGACTTCGACCCTCCGCTGCCTGGCCGGCATCGTCCCCCTGGACTCGGGGCGAGCGGAGTGCGGCGGCACGGTCGTCTCCCTGCTCGACCTCGGCGCCGGCTTCGGCCCCGAGTTCTCGGGCCGCGAGAACATCCTGCTCAACGGCGCGCTGCACGGCTTCACGCGCGAGAAGATCGAGGAGCGCGTGGACGACATCGTCGCGTTCTCCGAGCTCGGCGAGTTCATCGACGTGCCCGTCAAGACCTACAGCGCGGGCATGTTCCTGCGCCTCGGCTTCTCGATCGCCGCCTTCCTGGACGCCGACGTGATGCTCATCGACGAGGTGCTGGCCGTCGGCGACGAGGCATTCCAGCGCAAGTGCCTGCGCCGCATCGGCGACCGGATGGACGCGGGGGCGACGCTCGTCCTGGTCTCGCACGACCCGACCGCCATCGAGCGGGTGTGCCGCCGCGTGGTGGTGCTCGACGGCGGCGAGCTGCAGTTCGACGGCGGCGTGGCGGAGGGGCTGCTCTTCTACCACCGCCTGATCGGAGCAGAGGGCGCGGGGTCGCGGCGGGCGGGGTCGCCGGGCTCGATCGTGGAGATCGAGCTGCACGACAGCGAGGCCCGGCCCCGGCACGCCTTCCGTCCCGGCGAGCCGCTGCGGGTGAAGATGGCGGTGATCCCGCCGGCCGATTCCGAGCGAGCGGTTCTCGCGCTCGAGGTGCGCCAGGCCGAGGGCGGGCTGTGCTTTCGCACCGACACCGCGCTGACCGGCGAGGGCGACGGCGAGGTCGAGGTGACCTTCGAGGTGCCGCGGCTCGCGCTGCTGGGCGGCGACTACGACCTGGCCGCTGGCGTGGCCGACCAGGACGCTCCGCCCGCCACCTCGCTCGACCGCCTCGCCCGCTTCTCGGTGATGCGCACGCTGGAGGCCGAGGGCGTGGCCGACCTTCGCGGCACGTGGACGGTGGCCGGCGAGCGCGCCGCCGAGGAGGCACTGCGCTGAGCTCGCCCGAGGAAGCTGGAGCCGCCGCGCGGGCGCAGGCACAGCGCAAGCGGGCAGAGGGCGTGTACGGGGAGCCCGAGTCGGGCCCGCTGGAGCCGACGGTGAGCGCCGAGGTCCCGTCGCTGGCCGACCTCGAGCGCTGGGCGGCGATCGAGGTGGATCCAGAGGCCGTCTACTCGACGCGCCGCGCCGGAGCGCCGATCACCGCCGTAAAGCGCCTGCTGCTGCGGCTGCTGCGCCAGTACCACGTCGAGCTCGAGGCCAAGCAGACCCGCTTCAACGTGGCCGTAGTGGAGCGGCTGCGCGAGCTCGAGCGCCGCAGCGGCGAGTGACCCGGGTACACCAGGCTCTCTCTGGCGCGGGGCCCTACGACGCCGTGACGGTCCAGGCGCTGCGCTGGCGGGAGCTGCTTGCCGGGCGCGGCTACGAGGGCCGGGTCTTCGCCGGGGCGATCGACCCGCGGGCCGGCAACGTGCAGCCGCTGGCCCGCTTGGACCCGCGGCCGGCGGACCTCACCGTCCTGCATTACTCGGCCTACGCCCCCCACATGCGACGCGCGCTCGAGCTGCCGGGCCGCAAGCTGATCGTTCATCACAACGTGACGCCGCCGCGCTATCTCTGGGACCACGCGCCGAATGTCGCCGCCAGCTGTGCGCTCGCCCTGCGTGAGCTGCCCGGCTACCTGGAGCGCGCCGACGCGGTGGCGGCCGTCTCGGAGTACAACGCGCGGGAGCTCACGGAGGCCGGCGCTCGCGACGTGTCGGTGGTCCCGATCCTGCTCGACCCCGAGAGGCTCAGTCCGCGCGGCACACCACCGCCCGGCGACGGGCCGCTGGTGCTGGTGGTGGGCCGGCTGGTGCCCAACAAGCGCCACGATCTCGCCGCGCAGGCCTTCGACGCCTACCGCCGGGCTTGCGAGCCCGGGGCCCGGCTGCTGTTCGTCGGCGAACCGCTGACAGCCGCGTACCGGCGCCTGGTCGAGAGCTGGGCCCCGGCGGCCGTGACGGGCGGCCTGCCGCAGCCCGACCTCAACGCCGCCTACGCCGAGGCCTCGGTACTGCTCTCGACCTCCGAGCACGAGGGCTTCTCCGTGCCGCTGCTGGAGGCCTTCGAGTTCGGGTTGCCGGTGGTGGCGCGGCCGGCCGGCGGCATGCCCGAGGTCGGCGGCGACGCCGTGCTGTGGGTCGGCGAGGAGCCCTTCGACGCGGCGGTTGCGGCCGAGCTGATCGACGGGGCCGTGCGCGACGGCGAGCTGCGGGCCGAGCTCGCCCGCCGCGGGCGCGAGCGCTTGGAGGCCTTCGCGCCGGAACGGGTGAGCGAGCGGATCGTGGCCGCGGTCGAGAGAGCGCTGGGCGCGTGAGCGCGCCCTACCGCGAGGACAACCTGCTGGACCGCATCTCCGACGAGGACACGCTGGAGCTGCACTACGACCGCATCCGCGAGCGCGAGCGCGAGCTGCTCGACGCGCGGCTGGGTATGGACGGTGGCCGCGTGCTGTCGGTGGGCTGCGGCTGGCACCCCGGGCGCCACCTGTTCCCCAAGCCGGCGTGGCACATGACCGGCGTGGAGCTGGAGCAGTCGTGGATCGACCTGCTCGTGGAGGCGGGCGACCTCGACGACGGCTTCGCCGGCCGCGCCGGCGAGCTCGACCGCCTCGAGGACGCCTCCTTCGACGTCGTGCTCTACCGGCTGGTCCTGCACCACATCGCCTACCAGGACTCGCTGGGCCCGCCGCTGGCCGAGGCTCGACGCCTGCTGCGCCCAGGCGGCGCACTGGTTGCGGTGGAGCCCGGCTCGTGGCACCCCGTCGGGGCGGCGCTGACGCTGGCGAACCGGCTCGACCTGGGGACGATGGTCCACGGCACACCCGACGACATCCCGCTGTCGCCGCGGCGCCTGGAGGCCGACGCGCGAGCCGCGGGCTTCGAGCCCGAGCTGCACGCGGTCACCTACTCCTGGCGAAGGCTGCCGCCCGGCGCCCAACGCGCTCTGCACGCCCTTGACGCTCCCCTGGGTTCGCGGCTGCGCTCGGCGCCCTTCGGCCACACCCTCCTGCTGCTCGCGCGCGCCTAGTCGGAGCTTCGCGCGTTCGGGCCCTCGAGCGGGTCGACCAGCTCGACCGAGGAGCGGTCGGTTCCGGGGGTGTCCGCTCGCAGCCGGAACAGCGCGAAGCGCCTGTTGGTGAGGATCGGCGCGCCGTCGCTGTCGGGCGCCGGGGCGAAGCGGTTGGTCAGCAGGAAGTCGGCGCGGCGGCCCACCGGTGGGTAGGGGAAGAACTTGCGCAGCGGGTCGAGCGCCGTGAGCGGGTGCGGGGCGAGCATGTAGCCCGCCCACTGCTGCGCGCCGTAGGGGCGTATGTCCACGCGCACGCTGGACCCGGGCGGCAGTCTCTTGCCCCAGTCGCGCACCTGCCAGAGGTCACGGTCGACGGACGGGACGATGTAGTGCGCCCGCTGGGCCGACGCGAAGCCCACGAGTGCCAGGGCCACCGCTGCCAAGGCCAGCCCGGGCAGGGTCCGCCGGCCGCGAGCCCGGACCAGCCAGGCGATCCCCGCGCCCGCGAAGGCGAGCGTCAGGGGCCCGAGAATGCTCACCGCGCGCAGGTAGAACAGCTGTGTGCCGTCGCGCAGGCGCATGTAGCCCACCGTCACCAGCAGCGCCGCGAACAGGAGGCCGAAAGGCACGCGGGCCTCCTTGGGGGCCCGCCACAGCCCGACCGCCGCCAGGCCGATCAGCAGCACGACGGCGACCGACAGCGACTCGGGAAGGCCGAAGCGGTCGTACAGCGGCGGGAAGGGATCGCCGGGGGTGTGCCACTCGCTGAGGTCGCCGCCCGGGGCCAGGGCGATCAGCGCGGACACCATCTTCTGCGCCGCCGCGGCCACCAGCAGGAGCGCCACCAGCGCCACGAACAGGGCGGGCAGGGCGAGCAGCGCCTGAACCCAGCGGCGGCGCGGCATTCGAAGACCGGGCAGCCAGCGACGACGGCGGTCGCAGGCCCGCACCGCCACAGCCACGAGGAACAGGGCCACGAAGGGAAACAGCAGCGGATAGGCCAGCAGCGAGCTGATGGCCGCCAGGGCGAACAGCCCCAGCGTCCGCGGCCGCGGCTCGCGCAGGTGGTACCAGCCGGCCAGCAGCACGAGGGGCAGAGTCAGCAGCGCCCACTGCAGGTTGTAGAAGGGCTCGTAGACCACCGACATCGCACCGGTGCCCAGCCCCCCCAACGCCATGACCAGCAGCGAGCCGCGCGGCCCGGCGCCGAGCAGCAGCACGCCGATCAGGAATAGCCCGATCGCAACGCCCGCCATCAGCACGGCGCTCAGCGGCGTGAGGGCGACGACGGGGTCGAGGCCCGAGAGCTGCGAGGTGGCCGCCAGCACGTAGATCATCGGAAAGCGCGAGTTCCAGACCGAGGGCATGTGGTCGATCGGCAACTGCACCCGCTCGGCGCCCAAAGGGGCGTGTTGCAGGAGCTCGGCGACGCCGGTGGCCAGGTGCGCGTCCCCGTTTCCCCCCACCACGCTGGCCATGGAGCCCGTCCGGATCAGCGGCGCCACGAGTACGGCCGCCACCAGCGCGGCCACCAGGGCGGGGCCAGCCAAAGGACGCAGGCGCGCCGCCAGGGCGAGGTCCGAGCCGCCCGTCCACAGCGCCGAGCCCAGGCCCGCGGCGAGCACGACCACCAGCGAGGCGCTGAGCGGGAGCTTGAGTGCGCCGAGCAGCGCCAGGGCCAGGCCGGCGACGCACGCGCCGAGGGGGATCGCGAGCAGCGGCGCCCAGCGGCGCAGCTCGGGCGGGGCGAGCAGCCGCGCCGGCGCGAGCCCGCAGGCCGCGAACAGGAGCATCGCGGCGCCGCAGGCGCGCAGCACGTCGAGCGCCTCGGAGAGCTCGGGCCCGCTGGTCCGCCCGGCGACCAGGTCGGAGCTGGTGGCCCCGACGACCGCGGCGACTACCCCCGCCAGCACCAGCCCCACCGCCGCCGCAACCCCGCCCAGGCGCGGAGCGCTGAGGCGGCTCATCGCGTCAGGTTTCGCTCGCGCCAGACGCGTGTGAGGAAGGCGGGGTTGCCCAGCAGGTAGCGGCGCCACATGCGCCGGGGCTCGAGCGCCAGGCGAAAGACCCACTCCAGGCCGTGGTCGGCGAGCCAGTGCGGCGCGCGCGGCACACGGTGGGACAGGTAGTCGAACAGGGCGCCGACGGTCCAGACAACGGGCACCTCGAGGCGGTCCGCGTAGTGCTCGACCCAGCGCTCCTGCAGCGGCGTGCCCATGCCCACGAGCAGGATGTCGGGCTGCTTCTCGGCGATGTCCTCGAGCACGCGCTCTGAGTGTGGGCTGCCCAGCTCGAAGTAGCCGTGGTGGGTGCCGCGGATGTCGAGCCGCGGATACCAGCGCCGTAGTGCGGCGCCAGCGTCGGCGGCCGAGCCGGGGTCCGAGCCCAGCAGGTAGAGCGACAGGCCGCGCTCCTGGCACAGGCTGGCCGCGCCCCAGATCCAGTCGGCGCCGGTCATGCGGTGGGGGACCGGCAGGCCGATCAGGCGGGTGGCGAGGCGCACGCCGTAGCCGTCGCAGTAGACGAGGTCGGAGCCCTTGAGCGCGCTGCGCAGCTCGGGGTCGCCGTTGGCCTGGTTGAGGACGTGGGCGTTTACGTAGGAGACGTGGTGGCTGCGCCCGTCGGCCGCGAAGCCCAGGATGCGCCGCAACAGCTCGGCCGGCGGAGCCGTCTGGACGTCGATGTCGAAGAGCCGCGTGGGGGCCGAGGCCATTGCGCGCCCCAGGGTAGTCAGCCCGCGCGGGCATCCCGCCCACATCGCGACCGGGCAGGCGCCGTCCCGGCCCCTCGACGGCCCGGCTTCGCCGAGCTCATACCGGAGGCTCGAGTCCGTAGGGCGGCAGCGCCTTGCGCCGGGCCTGCAGCTGCCGCCGTTTGCGCAACATGTCCGGCAGCAGCCTCGCGGCCTCCGCGTAGCCGCGAAGCAGCGCCCGCTCGGCCAGCAGGGCGTAGCCCAGGGCGGCCAGCTCGTACGCCGCCACCGCCGGCAGGTCGCGCACCAGCGACTCGATTGGATCGTTCTTGGCCATCATCAGCAGTCGGTTGCGAAACTGGACCATCCGGTCCCAGTCGGGCATGCGGCTGCGGGTCGAGTGGCTGAAGGTGCGCATGTGGAAGGCGGTCGCCGCGGGCTCGTAGACGCAGCGCCAGCCCAGCAGCCGCAGGCGCCAGGCCAGGTCGGCGTCCGAGCCCCAAGCCTCCAGCTGCTCGTCGACTACCTGCCCGTCCAGCGCGGCGTCGTCCAGGGCCTCGCGCCGATACAGCGCCACGGCGCCGTCGGCCCCGAAGGCCTCGGCCGAGCGGCTGAAGCCCAGAGCGGGCCGCCCGTGTCCCACCAGCCCGTTCTTGCGCCGGCGGTCGAGGGACATCCCGGCGGCGTCCATGGCGTCGAGCCGCTGCCCCGGCTCGGGCCCGAGCGTGCGGACCAGCTTCGGCGCCACCGACCCCACGCCCGGCTCCTCAAGGCGGCGTCGCGCCGCCGCCACGAAGCCGGGCTCGAGGAAGCAGTCGGGCTGCATGAACAGGACGGCGTCGCCCTCGACGCTGCGCAGTGCGACGTTGGCCGCGCGGGGCCAGGAGTGGCGCTCGGACAGACGCACGCAGCGCACGCCGGCCTCCGCGGCCACCACGGCGGTCGAGTCGTTCGAGGCGTTGTCGATGACCACCACCTCGACGTCTTGCTGTCCGAGCGCGGTCGGCAGCGCGTGGCGCAGCAGCTCGCCCTCGTCGGTGGAGATGACCGGGACGGCGACGCTCACGACCGGTATCCCTCGATGATCCGCTGGCCGGCCTCGCGCATCCCGTCGTCGTAGCGCCAGCAGACCTCGGTGTCGCCCCAGCGCTCCAGCACCGCGGCCATGTCGGGGTTGAGGATGTCGAAGCCCCACTTCTCGCGCCAGTAGGCGTAGTGGTGGCGCAGGCGCTCCCGGATCGGGCGCGGTGGCAGGTCGAGGTCGAGCCCGTGCGAGATTCGGTAGCGCAGCGAGGGCGGCAGCGCCCCCCCGATCCGCCGCCGCACGGCGGTGCGCGCCCGGGCCGCGGGCTTGCCCTGCGTCCGCCGCCCCACGTGGTGCACCACCCGCACGTCAGGGAGGTAGAAGACCTTCTGGCCATGGCGGCGGATGCACATCGTCAGGTCCAGGTCGTCGAACCAGACCGGCGCCCAGTTGGGGTCGTACCCGCCCACCTCGAGCGCCACGTCGCGGCGGAACATCATGCAGCAGCCGATCCCGCCGTCCACCTCGGCGATCGAGTCGCAGAGCGGGCAGTCCTGCTCCCCGAAGCGCTCCACCCGCTGGTGGTTGGTGCGCCGTCCGGCCGGCTCGGTGATGCGCGCGCCGCGGTCGTGGAACCCCTCGGGTCCGATCATGTCGACGCCGCAGGTGTGGACCTGCCCCCAGTCGAAGACGATCTTCCCCGTAACCACACCCACCCGGTCGTCGGTGGCGAAGAAGGCGACCATCCGGTCCAGCCAGCCCGGCGTCTCCACGGAGGCGTCGCCGTCTAGCTGCACCACCAGCTCGCCTCGGGCGGCCCGCAGGCCGGCGTTGAGGGTGTCGACGACACCGCTGTGCTCGCGCTCGATCAGGCGCAGCTCGGAGAAGCGGCCGGAGTCGCGCCAGCGGCGCAGCAGCTCCTGGCTGCCGTCGGTGGAGCCGTCGTCGACCACGAGCAGCTCGAGGTCGGGGTAGTCGGTGTTGGCGGCCAGGCGGTCCAGCACCAGGTCGAGCACGCCGGCGTTGTTGCGGTTGGGGAGCAGGAGGGTCACCGGCGCGGCCATCAGCGCAACACACGCCTCCAGGGTGAGGACTCGGGCACTGGGCGCTCGTTGGGCAGCAGCCGCCCGAGCTCCCAGGCGACGGCTTCCAGCGGGCGGAAGAACGCGAGGATGACGGCGTCGCGGTCGGCGCCGCGCAGCAGCTCGGCCAGCGCCCCTGCGGTGGCGCTGAGCGCCCAGCGCCAGAAGCTGGTGCGCGCCAGCAGCGGCACCGAGCCGGGGTACGCGCGGCTGATCCACTCGCCGCCGGCGCCCCAGACCGCCTTCTGCGTCACGAAGCCCCGCAGCGTCTTGCGGCTGGCGTGGACGACGGCGGCTCTCTCGCGCCGCTCGAGCTCCCAGCCCGCGGCGCGCAGGCGGTAGGTCAGGTCGGCGTCCTCGGCTGCCCGTATGCCCTCGCGAAAGCCGCCCACCTCCTCGAACGCGGTCCGGCGGCAGGCGATGTTCGCGCTCTTGGGGTAGCCCCACTCGCCGAAGCTGAAGGTGTCGTCCTGGGTCATCGCGCCGCGCAGGTACGAGTAACGGGCCACGACCGGCGAGCCCGGCGGGGCCTCCTGCTCGATCACGCCGCCGGCCAGCAGCCCGGTGCGCGGCGCCGGCTCGGGCTCGAAGTAGCGGTCGAGCACGGCGGGGTCGGGCCGGGTGTCGGCGTCGCAGAACACAAGCCACTCGGCGCTGCCGCGCTCCGCGCCGCGGTTGCGGGCGAAGGCGGGCGTCGGCAGCGCGGCGGCACGAAGCACCGGCACGCCGCCCTCGGGCGGCGCGGGCGCCCCGGGCGTGTTGTCGACCACCAGCACGGAGTCGCCCGGCCGCAGCTCGATCGCCCCCAGCCGCTCGCGCACCGCCCGCAGCGACCTGGGGCCGCCCTTGAAAGGGACGACCACGTCGACCGACGGTCGGCTCACAGCGCCGGCAGCAGCTCCTGCTCGGCGGCGTCGAGCGCCTGGCGCATGCAGTCGTCCATGTCGATGTAGAGGTAGTTGGCCAGGCGCCCGGCGAAGTGCACGCGCGCGCCGACCTGCTCGCGCAGAAAGCCCTGGTAGCGGTCGTTGAGCTCCCGGTTCTCGGGCAGCTCGATGGGGTAGTAGCGCGTCGGCGCGCCGGTGAACTCGAACCCGAGCACCGTCCCCTCGCACCGCTGCCCCGAGGCGTGCTTGGTCTCGTGGATGCGGATGAAGGGGTACTCGAGCCCGGGATAGTTGACGACCATCGCGCCCTGCGCGTACTCGACGTGCGGGATGTGCACCGAGCGCACCGCGATGCCGCGCCAGTCCAGCGTGCCGAAGCGGTGGCCGCAGAAGACGTCGAGCGGGCAGGTGAGCACCACCGCGTCGGCGTCGCCGGGGTCGAGTGTGTCGAGGGTCACCTCGCTGCCGTAGCGCACCTCGATCAGCTCGTGGTCGAGCAGGCCGTCGATCAGGTCGGTGTAGCCGTTGGGCCCGGCCGGCCAGCCCTGGTGGGGATCGGGGAAGAGGTAGGGGTCGTCGTCCCAGCGAACCGAGACCCGCCTCGGCGCCCACTGCGCCGACAGCGTGCGGGCGGGACGGCCCCACTGCTTCTCGGTGTAGGGCTTGATGTAGCGCTCGTAGAGGATCGGCCCCATCAGGTCGAGGCACCACTCCTCGAAGTCCGCGGCCTGGGCGCGCTGTTCGGCATCGAGGCCCCGGCGCTCCTCCAGCTGGGCCTTGATCTCGTCGCTGCGGCTCTGGGCGTCGATGTCCGACAGCAGGATCGGCCAGTTGAGCACCTTGCCCTCCACCACGATGTCCACCCGGTGGCGGTAGAGGTTGAACGGTGTCATCGCGTTGGCCAGCTCCCAGACCTCGGTGTCCTCGGTGTGGAAGATGTGCGAGCCGTGGGGCTCGTAGAGCACGCCGCCCATGTGCTCGGAGCGGATCAGGCCCCCGGGAACCTGGGTCTGCTCGAGCAGGGTCGAGGCCACGCCCTCCTGGGCCAGCCGCCAGGCGAGCGTGCAGCCGGTCAGGCCGGCGCCGACTATGAGCGCGCGGGGCATCGCCGCCGAGCCTAGGGCGGCGTGCGCCGCGGGCGGAGGTTCGAGCGCGAGCGCCCGAGCTCGTACGCGATCAGCTCCAGCGGCCGGAAGCACGCCCACAGCGCGCGGTCGCGGTTGCGCTGCCGGGCAGCCATGGCCAGACCGCGCACCAGGTAGCGGACGCCCCACCAGACCAGGCCGGGCAGCCGCTGCGCGGGTAGGGCTCCCGGGTACTCGCGATCGAGCCAGGCGCCGCCCGCCCCATGCACGAGCTTCTGACGGGCGAAGCCGAGCGCGCTGTCGCGATTGACGTGGGTCACCAGGGCATGGTCGCGGCGCTCGACGCCCCAGCCGGCGCGCTCCAGGCGGTAGGTGAGATCCGCGTCCTCGGCCGCCCGCAGCTCGTCCCGAAAGCCCCCCACCTCATCGAAGGCGGCGCGCCGGCACGCGACGTTCGCCGTCTGCGGCCAGCCCCAGCGCAGGCGGAGGGTGTTGGCCTGCTCGCTGAGCCTGCGCATGTGCGCCCAGCGGCCCATCGCCGGCCCTCCGGGCGGCACCTCGGCGTCGGCGATATCGCCCGCCAGCAGCGCCGTGCGCCCGGCGGGCGGCGGGTCGAACAGGCGGTCCAGCAGCCCGGGCTCGGGGATAACGTCGGCGTCGAGGAAGACCACCCACTCGGCGCCGCCCGCCGCCGTGCCGCGGTTGCGTGCGTGAGCGGGCGTCGGCCGCTCGCCGGCCCACAGCACCTGTGGGCCGTCCGGCGGGACGGCGCACGGCCGGGCGTTGTTGTCGACTACCAGGAGCGCGTCGCCCGGCTCGAGCTCGAGCCGGCGCAGGCGCCCGGCCAGTTCCCGCAGCCTCTCGGCCGAGCCAGCGAAGGGCACCACCACGTCCACGGCCGGGCGGGTCACGGAAAGGCGGTCCGCAGACGGTCCAGCACCGCCGGGGTGGCCGCCGCCAGCACCCGCGAGCGCATGTCCAGGGTCAGCCGCGCACGGAGATCGCCGGCCTCCGGCAGCGCGACCGCCCCGCCGGCCTCCCGCACGACCAGCTGTCCGGCGGCCAGGTCCACGGAGCGCGTCTCGCCCAGCGTGAGCATCGCGTCGAGGCCTCCCGAGGCCACGTGGCAGAGCGAGACCGCCACCGCGCCCAGCGCTCGCAGGCGCTGCGCGCCCGTCGCCTCCAGCGCGGCGGCTGCGCCCGCCACCCGGGCCGGGTGCGTGTTCTCCAGCCCGAGCAGCTCGAGCTCGCCCGCGTCGCCGCCCATCAGGCGCTCGCCGTCGCGGAAGGCGCCCTCGCCGCTCTGAGCCCACCACTCCTGGCCGAGCCCGAACTCGTGCACGAAGCCGAAGGTCACGTCCTCCAGCAGCGGCCCCTCGGCCACCGCCACCGACAGCGCGTAGGGCGCGACCGAGCGGCGGGCGTTGCGCGAGCCGTCCACCGGGTCGATCACCACCCGCAGCGGACCGCCTCCCTTCAACTCGACCTCGCCGCGCTCCTCCGAGATGGCCACCAGCCCGCCGTCCAGGGCCTCGAGCTCGGCGAACACCGCGTCCTCAGCGGCGCGGTCGAGGGCCAGAGTGGTGTCACCGCCCGCTCCCAGGCCGAGCGCCTGCGAGCGGTCGGCCTGACGGCTGAGCGCCTCGGCTGCTCGGCCGGCCGCGCGGCGGCAGAGCTCGAGCCAGTCGGGGGCGGCCACCGACGGAGCGTATTTGGGGCCGACCGGCGGTACTCGCCCGATCGACGATCGGGCTGCGTTCCGGCGGTAGGGTGCTGCGGCGTGGAGCCCTTCGTCGAGACGCTGTCGGTGGACGTCGAGGGCGGGGTGCTGCACGTGGCGCGCGCGGGGCCGGCTCCGGCCGATGCCGAGGCCGTCGTGGTGGCCGCTCACGGCATCACCGCCTCGCACATGGGCTGGCGGCCGGTGGTGCGCGAGCTGCTCGAGCGCCGGCCCGACGTGTGCATCCTCGCGCCCGATCTGCGAGGCCGCGGCAGGAGCGCCTCGGTGGCGCCTCCGCGCGGAAGCCTGGAGGCCCACGCCGCCGACGTCGTCGCCCTGCTCGACCACACCGGGGTCGACCGGGCGGTGCTCGCCGGGCACTCCATGGGCGCCTACGTGGCGGCCCGCACCGCTGTCGGCGATCCCGCCCGCGCGGGGGCCGTGGTGCTGGTGGACGGCGGCCTGCCGGTGATCCTGCCCCCGGACGTGAACCCCGACGCCGCGCTGGAGGCCTTCCTCGGACCCGCCATCGAGCGGCTGCGCATGACCTTCGACGGCCCCGACGCGTACGTCGAGTTCTGGCAGCAGCACCCGGCCTTGAGCGGAGATCGCTGGAACGACGACGTCGAGGCCTACGTGCGCTACGACCTCGGCTCCGACGGCCGCAGCGTGGTCTCCGAGGACGCCGTGCGGGCCGACGGCGCCGAGCTGATGATGGACGGGACCAGCACGTCCGCGGCGGCGAAGGTGGAGGCGCCGCTATGGCTGCTGCGAGCGCCGCGCGGGCTGCTCGACGAGGAGCCCTTCATCCCCCTCGAGGCCCTGCTGCAGTTCAAGGAGGCGCAGCCTGGCGCCACCATCGAGGAGGTCCCGGAGGTCAATCACTACACGATCGTCCTCGGCGATGGCGCCGGGCGGGTGGCCGCGGCCATCGACGACGCGGTGGCGGTGCTCTAGCCGGCCGCCGCTCGGAATACGGCGGCGGCCTCGGCGGCCACCTGGGCCCAGTCGCGCGCGGGCGCCCGGGCGCGCGTGCCGGCCAGGCCGACGGCGGCGCCGAGAAGGGCGTTGGTGTCCCCCGGCTCGACCAGCACCGCCCCCTCCACGCTCTCCAGCACCTCGGGCAGGGATCCCGCCGCGTATGCCGCCACCGGCGTGCCGCAGGCCAGCGCCTCGAGCGGCGGGAAGCCGAAGCCCTCGTCCTCGGAAGGGAAGACCAGGGCCTCGGCCGCGGTGTAGAGCGCCTGCAGCTCGGAGTCGCTCACGCGGCCCAGGACCAGCACCCGCCCGGCCCGGGCGAGCCGGTCGCCTGCGGCGGGCGACGCCGCTCCGGCCAGCACCAGCGGCGGCCCGTCGCCCTCGGCCACCGCCTCGACCAGCGGCTCGACGCCCTTGCGCGGATCGATCGGGTCCAGCGAGCCCACCCAGAGCAGGAAGTGTGCGGGCACGCCGAGGCGCGACAGCCGCGCCCGGGGTTCGTCGACGGGCGCGAACCCGGGCGGCACGGCCGAAGGCACGACGACGATGCGCTCGGGGTCGAGGCCCAGCAGCCGCTCGCCGTCAGTCGCCACGGCCCGGGAGTGGACCATCACCCGCCGAGCGCGGCGAACCGCTCGGTAGCGCAGCTTGTGGAGCAGGCCGGTCCGCAGGTAGACCTCGGGGCTCTTCAGCGGCGCCAGGTCGTGCAGCGTCACGACCAGCGGCGCGCCGGGGCGCAGGCTGAGGAAGTCGAGCGAAGGCGTGTGCAGCACGTCGGCGCCGAGCCGCCGGACCGCGCGGGCCTGGAGGACGTGCTCCAGCGGCTCCCAGCGCTGGGGCTCATTGATCGGCTCGACGCGCAGGCCGAGCTCGCCGGCGCGTTCGAGCAGCGCCGCGTGGAGGCACTCGACGTAGCGCCCGATGCCGCTGCCCGCGGGCCCAGGGCGCCGGAGCACCCTGAGGTCCTGTGCTACGACGAGGTCGGCCATCGCTGGCGCGTAGCCTGGCAGCCGTGGCAGTGGCGGTGACCGGGGCGACCGGCGAGTTGGGCAGCCGGGTGGCGCGCCGCCTCGCCCAGCGGGGCCAGGACCAGCTGCTCGTGGGGCGCGACCTCGCCCGCGCCCCCGACCTCCCTGGGGCGGAGCAGCGCCGGATCGTGGGCTACGGCGACGCGCGCTCGGTACGCGCGGCCGTGGAGGGCGCCCACACGCTCTTCCTCGTGCCGGCCTCCGAGGCCGAGGACCGCGTCGAGCAGCACATTACGGCGGTGGACGCCGCGCGCGACGCGGGCGTAGAGCGCGTCGTCTACCTGTCGTTCGTCAACGCGGCGCCCCACTCGACGTTCACCTTCGCCCGCGACCATTGGGCCACCGAGGAGCACATTCGCTCGACCGGCCTGCCCTCCGTGTTCGCGCGCATGTCGATGTACAGGGACTTCATCCCCGGCTTCGCCGGCGGGGACGGAGTCATCCGCGGCCCGGCGGGGGACGGCCGCGTCGGTGCCGTCCTGCGTGACGACGTGGCCGATGCGTGCGCCGCCCTCCTCGCCACGGACGGCCACGAGGGCCGCACGTACGACCTCACCGGCCCGCGCAGCATCAGCCTGGCCGAGGTGGCCGAGGAGCTTTCGCGGGTAACGGGACGAGAGGTCCGCTACGAGCACGAGACGGTCGAGCAGGCCTGGGCCTCGCGCGCGGGCTCAGGGGCGCCGGAGTGGGAGGTCGAGGGCTGGATCACCTCCTACACCGCGATCGCCGCGGGCGAGCTGGACGTGGTGTCCGACGCGGTGGAGCGTCTGGCCGGCCATCCGCCGACCGACCTGCGCGACTGGCTGCCCTCGACGCCGTGAGCCGCTTCGACGACGACCTGTGGGAGCTGGTGCCCGACGCCGGGCCGCCGCCGCGTCACCTGGCGCGCTTCGTGCGCAGCCTGCCCGACGCCCAGGACGCGCTCGACCTCGGCTGCGGCGACGGGCGCCTGACCAAGGAGCTGAAGGCCGGGCGAGTGGTCGGCGCCGACGTCTCGGAGCTGGCGCTGTCGCGCGCCCGCGGCCGGCTGCCGGACATGGAGTTCGTCCAGCTGGTTCCCGACGAGCCGCTGCCCTTCCTCGACGGCGCCTTCGACCTCGTGGCCTGCTTGGAGACGATCGAGCACGTGCGCGACGTGCAGCTGTTCCTCTCCGAGGCGCGCCGCGTGCTGCGACCCGGAGGCACCGTGGCGATCACCACGCCGGCCCACGGCCGCTCTACCGCCGCGCGGGCGCTGTGGAGCGGCTTCGAGGAGGTGTTCGACCCGCTCTCGCCGCACCTGCGGTTCTTCACCGCGCGGTCGCTGGGCCGGCTGCTCGACGACCTGGGCTTCGACGCTCCGCCCCCCAAGCGCGAGGAGGGGACGCTGCTGGTCTCAGCGCGGGTGCATGGCGTCCATGCCGCTCCGTAGGGCCGACCGGCTGACCCGGCCCGGCGCCAGCGGAATCCGGACGCGGGCTGCTGGTGACCACCTTGCCGTCGCCCAGGGCGACCGCCTGGGCCGCGCCCGGCAGGCCGCCAGCGCCAGGACGGCCCCGGCCAGCGCCAAGGCCGCTCCTGCTCCTCTGCCCCGCACCGCACCTGAATACCACCGGCCGCGGCCGAAAGCCAGCGGCCGCGGCCGAAAGCCAGCGGCCGCGGCCGAAGCCCCGGTCCGGCGCCGGCGCCACTACCCTGGCGGCCGGGCATGGACGTGGCCATCCTCGGAACCCGCGGAATCCCCGCGTCCTACAGCGGCTTCGAGACGGCGGTGGAGCAGATCACCGCGCGGCTGACCGCCCGCGGCCACCGGGTGACGGTCTACTGCCGCCCGCACGTCGTCTCGCCCGAGATCCAGGCGTGGAAGGGCGCGCGGCTGGTGCACCTGCCAACCGTGCGCAACAAGTACCTGGACACCTTCGTCCACACCCTGCTGTCCAGCGCGCACGCCGGGCGGCGCCACCCCGACGTGGCGCTCTTCTTCATCGCGGGTAACAGCCCGCTGTGCCTGATCACCCGAGCGGCGGGCATCCCGACGGTGATCAACGTCGACGGCCTGGACTCCGACCGGCGCAAGTGGAACCGCTTCGCCAAGGCCTACCTGCGGGCGGCGGAGCGCATGTCCCCGACGATGGCCACGCGTGCGATGACCGACTCACACGCCGTGGCGGCGATCTATCAGCGCCGCTACGGGCGGGAGATCGGCGTCGTGCCCTACGGCGCCGAGGTGCCCGAGCACACCGAGGGCGGGGTGCTGGAGAGGCTGGGCCTCGAGCCCCGGCGCTACGTGCTCTTCGTCGGTCGGCTCGAGCCGGAGAACAACCCGCACCTGCTGGTCGAGGCCTGGGCGCGCATCCCCTCCGCCAAGACGCGCGGCATGAAGCTGGTCGTGGTGGGCGGCGCCCCCTACGCGTCGGAGTACATCACCCGTGTCCGCCGCGCGGCCGACCCGCGGGTGATCTTCCCGGGCTACGTGTTCGGCCCCGGCTACTGGGAGTTGCAGCGCAACGCCTACCTGTTCTGTGCGCCGACCGAGGTGGGCGGCACCCATCCGGTCATCCTCGAGTCGCTGGCCGCCGGCAACTGCGTGCTGGTCAACGACTATCGGCCCAACGCGGAGACGGTGGGCGACGCGGGCGTCTACTTCTCGGGCGAGGAGGGCGTCCCCGACCTCGCCCGCAAGCTCGAGCGCCTGCTCGACGAGCCCGAGACGGTGCAGGACTTCCGCGCGAAAGCGCTGCAGCGCGCCGACCGCTACTCCTGGGACGCCGTGGCCTCGGCGTACGAGCAGCTGCTGCTCGAGGTGTGTGGCGGCTCTGGCCACGGACCGCTGTCCCTGGACCGCCTCGAGGAGCTCGAGCGGACCACAGCGGGGGTCCCGTAGCGAGCCCGGGTCAGAGCCGGCGCACCACCCGCACAGGCGACGAGCGGGTGGCGTTGCGGCGCGTCCCCTCGCGCCAGACGAAGCGGAAGCGGCCCGAGCTGCGCACCCCCACGCGCGGGCGCACGATGTTGCGCAAGCTCCTGGTGCGCACTCGCTTGACCGTCCGCCAGCGGCGCGAGCCTCTGCGGCGGAACTGCAGTGAGGCGCGGATCAGGCTGCCGTTGGCAGCCGGGCGAAGCTGGCCGTACACGCGCACCGCCCGCCCGCGACGGACGCGCTTGGGGTAGGCGTCGATCGAGCGCTGGTAGGAGAAGAACGAGGGCTTGCGCCGGCCCTCGATGGTGATCAGCCCCGACTGGAAGGTGCTGCCCCAGTAGCGGATGTTGGAGGGCGAAACGGAGCGGTCGGGCTGGTCGTCGACCAGCAGGAACTGGGCGACCGAGCGCACGCGGCGGTTGCGGTAGGCGATGTGGTCGGCCTCGTTGAGGTAGGCCGCCTGGCGCGACCACGGCTGGCCCACGATCGTCGGGTCGGGCGGATCGGTCTGGTAGCCGTACTCGGTCAGCCAGATCGGCATGCGCCGGCGCTTGCCGTAGCGGCGCTGCACGCGGTCCAGCGTGCGGGTCAGGCGGCCGAGCGAGGCGATCGTGACCTGGTCGCGGATGCGGTCGACCTTCGAGGGCGCGACCTCGAGCGCGTAGGGATGCTGGGCGAAGCCGGGCGCGTCGAACAGCGCAGGGTGCTGGGAACGGAAGCGGGCGGTCCCCGCGGCGTCGCTGGGGCAGCCGCGGGCGGCGGCCTCGCTCCCGCGCAGCGGGCGGATGCGGCGGTTGACGCAGTAGAGCTCGCGCAGGAAGCGCAGCGGGGTCATCGGGCCGCTGGTCAGGCGCCGCGTCCCGCGCGGGGCGAGCTCGCCGATCAGGATGTTGTCGGAGCCGTGGCCGCTGGCGCGCAGTCCGGCCCAGGCGGAGTCGAGCAGCCGGCGGTAGATGTGGGGCGAGGCGGGCCGCCCGCCGGAGACCTGCGGCCGCAGCCAGCCCGGCTGCTGGGGCTCGTTCCAGACCGACCACATCGTCACCCGCGGCAGCACGCCGGTGGCCGCCGCCTTGGCGCTCCCGCGGGACCGGGCCGTCAGGCTGGGGAGCCCGGCGCCGCTGGGCGGGGGCGAGGCCTGAGGCTGCTCGTCGGCGTAGCTGCCCGAGTAGCGGCGGCCGACCGCCGTCACGAACTGGCCGAACGCGGCGGCGTCGGGACTCACCAGGCCGCGGGGCTCGGACTTGTCTCCGGTGGCCCAGCGAGGCGAGGGCCCGGTGACCGAGAACAGCAGGCCGATGCCGTAGCGCTGCGCGGCGTCGACGATCCGGTCGTAGCGGTCCCAGGCGCCCGAGCCGTAGGCCGCGGGATCGCTGGCGCTGCGGCCGTTGAACGACGGCCGGCCGGCGCTGGTGGCGCCCGGAGCGACGAAGCGCCAGATCACCGACACGCGGATGCGGTCCACTCCCAGCGAGCGCAGCGTGGACAGGGTGTTCTCGACCTGTTGGTCGCTGCCGGTGACCAGCAGGTTGTCGTCCTGGAAGATCGACTCCTGGGAGGAGGAGGCCGAGGCGCTGGAAACCGGTGCGGCGAGCGCCGCGGCCGCCGCGGCTGCCGTGAGCAGCGCGCGGTGGCGGCGAATCATCCGTATTCCTCGATCGGATCCTCCTTGAGACCCGGGACCCTGCTCTCGCCCTTGGAGTTGCCGAGGCTGCCGCTACCGCCCACGGCCCCGTCCGTGGCGCCGCCGGGGGCTGCTCCGCCGCCGGCTGCCCCGGCGGCTCCCGCCGCTCCTGCCGCGGCCGCAGCGGTCGCGCCGCTGCCGGGAACCGCGCCGCCGCCCGGAAGCAGGCCGTTGCGGCGCAGCAGCTCCTCGCGCTTGGGGCGCTCGGAGGGGCTGCCCGAGGTCACGTCGGCCAGCGCGGCGGCGCGCGCTTGGTCGCGCACCCGGCGGGCAGCCTTGGAGAACGGGTCGAGATAGAGCGCGCCGCGCACCACCTCGAGCGCATGCAGCGGCTCGCCATGGTGCAGCTCGAACTCGGCGAGGTGCAGCCAGGTCTGGGGGTCGCCGGGGAACTCGCGCACCGTCCGCTCGAGCGTGCCGCGCGCGACGTTCTCGCGCCCGGCGGCTGCGGCCACGGAGGCCTCGGCGAAACGGGGACGGCGGGCCAGGGGATCGGCGTCGCGGGCTCTGCGGGCGGCCTCGGCGGCGTTCTTGAGGTCACCCTGCTCGATCTCGCTGAGCGACTTGGCGGCGGCCCGGTTGGCACGCTCGGGCTGCCAGATGGCGCCGGCCAGCAGGGCGCCTGTGGCCAGCACGCCGACGGCCGCGGCGGTGCGTGCCCAGGGCGGGCGCCGGTAGCGGCCCTCGCCGCTGGGCTCGGGGCCGAGCGCGGCGGTCGCCCCCGCGGCGTTGCCCGCCAGCGCTCCGCGCCCGGCCACGTAGCCGGCGGCGGCCAGCGCCACCACGGTCACGCCGGGCACGAACCAGGTCCAGTCGATCGCCGACTGCACGCCGAAGACCACGGCCACCACCACGAGCCCGAGGAGGGCGATGCGCTCGCCGGTCCACTCGATCGGCTCGCGCGGCTCGCGGCGGCGGCGCAGACGCGGGACGAGGGCGACCGCGCGCAGGGCGCAGGCGAGCCAGGTGACCAGTGCGACGGCGCTCAGCACGAGGCCCACCACGCCCAGGTCGGACATCGTCTGGGGCACATAGCCGTGCGCGTGCTGGGCCACGAGCTCGTCCTTGCGGTAGCGCAGGCGCGAGACGTAGAAGGTGCCGGCTCCCGTGCCCTTGCCCGGGCGCTCGTCGAACACGTCGGTGGCCTCGCGCCAGTAGCGGGCGCGGCTGGAGGAGGAGACTGTGAGCCGACCGGCGCCCTCGGGAGGCGCGGCGGCGCGCTCGCTGGTGAGCTCGTCGACGCGATCGGAGATCGTGCCCGAGACGCCGCGGTCGCTCGAGGCGACGGAGGTGAACAACGCAAGCGGCAGCGCCACGAGCGCGGCCACTACGACCACGCCCACGCGGCGGCGGACGCGCATGGTCGGCACCACCCGGCCCATGCCGTAGGAGGCCGCGAGGCCGGCGACCAGCAGCAGGACGATCATCAGCAGCACGAGGAGGCCGAACTGGCCCGCGATCGCCTCGCGCTGCGCGAGCGGCGTGCCGCCCACGGTGAAGGCGGCCTTCGACAGGCCCCAAGCGGTGACCGGAGCGGCGCCGGCCACGCCGAGGGCGAGGACGGCGAGGCTGCGCAGGCGCAGCGGCACGAAGCCGAACCAGACGATGGCCCCGATCGCGAGGGCGAGGAGCGCGCCGCGCGACTGGGTCAGCAGCATGGCCAGCATCAGCACGCCGCAGGCGGGGAAGGCGAGCGCGCGCTCGAGCAGCCCGCTGGAGCGCTTGGCGCCCATCCAGAGTGCGGGGATGATGCCGATCGCCGCCATCGAGCCGACGGCGTTCCAGTAGCCGAAGGGCTGCCCGAGGCGGGCGGCCTGCTCGGTCGGCGCCAGGGCGCCGGGCCAGACCCGCGAGATCAGCCCGTAGAGACAGACCACGACGCAGGCGGCGAGAATTCCCCGCAGCAACACCGGCGAGGCGGTGGGGGCGAGCCGGGCGGCCGCGATCGCCCCGGCGAAAACGGCGAGGTACGCGAACGAGCGCCCGGCCTCGATGAACGACAGGTCGGGCACCACGGACCAGCCGACCGACAGCGCCGTGAACGCGACCAACGCGGCGAGCGCGATCAGCGGGACAGAGCCCGAGACCGGCCCGCGGCGGCGGCTGACCAGCGCGGTCATCACCAGCGCGGCGCATCCGGCCACGACCAGGACCTCGGCGATCGTGGTGCGCCCCAGCTCCGTGCCGCCGGCGGCCACGAAGGCGACGGCGGCGAAGACCGCGGCTAGGAGTCCGCTAACGACGTAGGCGCGCGACATGACCGAGGTTGGCCAGGAGGCCTGCGAGGCGATCGAAGAGCTGGGGGAAACGGCGGCGGACGCCGAGCACGATGCCGGCGATGGCGAGCAGCGCGAGGACGATCAGCGCCAGCTTGATCGGCATCGGCACCTCGTGGGTGGCGGCAGCCAGGTTGTAGAGGCCGGCGTCGCCGGGGCTGATCGACTTGCCGTCGAGCTCGAGGTTGGGCTTGCCGCCACCGTTGGCGAGCGCGTCGATCGCGGCGCGCTCGCGCTGCTGGCGCGCGAGCTCGGCTTTCGACGGCTTGCTCGGGACTGTGGTCTCCTGGCTCGAGCGAGTGGTGCCACCACCGCCGCCGCCTGCCCCTGAGCCGCCACCGGCGCCTCCGCCGGAATTGGGCTGGCTGGGGTTCGGCGTGTTGAGGATCTCGCCGCAGTCGCTGTACTCGGAGAGGTCGGACGGCAGGTCCTTCAGCGCCTGCTGCTTCTGCTGGTCGGAGTAGTTGCCCTGGAGCTGGCCGTCATCGGCGCAGTCCTCGATGGGCCCCGACATGGAGGCGGCGGGCAAGAGCAGCGCGCAGAGCGCGGCAGCAAGCGCCACGAGCAGGCTGTTTCGAAGCAGTCTCATCGTGGATCGAACAGAGGCCGAGGGAACCGGAACCGAGGGATCCCGGACCGCGAAACCCTAGCAAGATGGTCAGCCATCTCCTCCCCCAAAGCACAGTGCCCAAGCGGAAGTTGCGCTCTTAGAGTTCGGTTTGTGCCCGTGCGCTGCGCCGTGCTGCCGCCGGTCGCGGTGCCCTACCGCGAGCCCCTCTTCGCCCTCATGGGGCAGAACCCCGAGATCGCGCTCCGGGTGGTCTACCAGTCGCAGGGCCAGCCGGGCTGGGATCAGCCCGAGGGGTGGTTCTCCTCCGACCACCCCTACGACGCCGTGGCTCTGGGCTCGCGACAGCACGCGCGGCCCGGCCGGACTCCGGTCGTGGTGCCTCGCGGCGTCGGCCATGCCCTCTCGGAGTTCGACCCCGAGGTGGTGGTCTCCTGGGAGTACGGGCCCACCACTCTGCGGGCCCTGGCCTGGTGCCGGCGTCGCGGCCGGCGCCTGGTCATCTTCAGCGAGCTGCCGCCCCATGCCGATACCGAGCTACCCGGGTGGCAGCTGCGCATCCACCGCGCCCTGGCCGCGCGGGCGGACGGCTTCGTGGTGGCCTCGAGCGCGGCGCGGCGACGCGTGATCGCGCTGGGCGCTGCGCCGGGGGCGGTCGCGGTCAGCCTCCAGAGCGCGGACCTCGAGCCCTTCGCGGCTGTGGCCGCGGGGGCCGGCTCGCCACCGGTTCGCCTGCTCTACGTGGGCCGCCTGGTGGAGGACAAGAACCTGGAGCGCCTGCTGCGGGCACTGGCGGGGCTGGACGCATGCCTCGAGCTGTGCGGCACGGGGCCGCTGGAGGGGGAGCTGCGCTCGCTGGCCGAGCGGCTCGGGGTCGAGGCCGACTTCCGCGGCTACGTGGCCCCGGCCGAGCTTCCCGCGCGCTTCACGAAGGCGGGGGCCCTGGTGCTCCCCAGCCTCTATGACCCCTTCGGCGTGGCGGTCAGGGAGGCCGCGGCCGCGGGACTGCCGGTGATCTGCTCGCGCAACGCGGGCGCGGCCGGCGATTTCGCCGTCGACGGCCGCAACGCCGTCCTGGTGGACCCCCTCAGCGAGAGCTCCATCCGCGCGGCGCTGGAGCTGGTGGTCGGCGACGCCGGGGCGCGCAGGCGCATGGCAGCCGAGAGCCGCGCCCTGTCCGCCGAGCACCCGCTGGCCGACGACGCCGCGGCTTTCGTGGGGGCGATCACGCGAGCAGCCGCGGCAGCACCTCGTCGCGTAGCCGGCTGACGAGCGCCGGGCCGCGCAGCGGCGCCAGCAGCTCGGCCGCCCGGCCCTGCACGGCCTGAACCTCGCCTGGGTCGAGCGCGAAGGCGACCCGCACGCTCTCGGCGAGCGCTCGCGCCGAGACCGCCCCGGCTACCAGGCGCGGCTCGAGCTCCCGGGCCATGGGCAGGGCGGCGAACGGACCCGGGGTGGGGACCGTGGCCAGCAGCGCGCCGTCGGCCAGCGCCTCCAGCGGCGCTTGCCCGAAGTCCTCCCAGCGGGCGCCGGCCACCAGCACGCGCGCCCGGCGCAGCGCCGCCCGGAACTCCTGGGCCGGGACGACGCCGCGGACCGTCGCCGAGCCGGGCAGTGCCTGCCCGTGCCTGCGCAGGTGGCGCTCCGCGCGGTCGGGCTCGACGGCGAAGATCTCCAGGCGTGCGCCGGGCACCGCCGCCCGGGCCCACGCGCCCACCACCACGTCCAGGCCCTTGGCCTTGGGGTCGGGGACGTAGGCCACGGCCAGCGCCTCGTGGCCCTCGTGTGGGCCGGAGCTCTCCACCGGCGGCGGCAGCACGACCGACGGCGCCGAGCCCGTGGGCAGCGCCGCCCGCGCCTGCTCGCTCCAGGGCAGGATGAGCGTCGCCTCCCGCAGCGCCCGACGCTCCAGCGCGCGCGCCGCGGCGTTCGCCGGTCCGGTCCGGTTCAGCGCAGCGGGGCCGTCCAGCCGCACCGCGTAGGGGCGGTCCAGCCGAGGCGCCAGCATGGCCGTGGTGGAGCTGGAGAAGACGACCCCCCGCGGGCTCACCCGCTCCAGGGCCTGCTGCACGGTGCGCCGCGCCGCCAGCGCCTCGACGAAGTCGTTGATCGGGTAGCCCCGGCGCAGGCGGCCCGCCGCACCCTGCCCGACGGCCACCACGACGGTGGAGGCCCCGGCGGCTTCCGCCTCCGCGCAGAACAGGTGGTCGGCCACGCGCCAGCCGAGCGTCGTGCCCAGCGAGACCACCAGCAGGTCGGTCACAGCCCCAGCGCCCTCTCGTAGCCACCGGCCATCGCCTCGATGGTGAAGCGCTCCAGCGCCCGGGTGCGGCCCGCGGCGCCAAGGCGCTCGGCGTCTTCGCGGGCCGAGGCCAGGGCGGCGGCGAGAGCATGGGCGTCGGCCGGCTTCACAAGCATGCCCGTCTCTCCGTCAACCACCGCATCGGGAACCCCGCCCACGCGGGTGGCCACGACCGCGCGGCCGGCGGCCATGGCCTCGAGCACCGACATGGGCAGCGCCTCGGCCGCGCTGGGCAGGCAGACCAGCGCGGCGTCGCGGATCAGCTCAGCGGTGTCGCTGCGCTCGCCGAGCAGCTCCACGTCGGCGCCACGCTCGGCGATCAGGCCCTCCAGGCGCGCGCGCTCGCGCCCCTCGCCGGCCACCAGCCCGCGCAGCCCGGGCACCTGCGCCACGGCCTCGACGAACACGTCCAGCCGCTTTTCGGGGCGCAGCCCCGCGAGCACCAGCGCGTAGCCGTCCCGCGGCGGTGGGGTGGGCTCTTCGCCGGCGGCGACCCCATTGGCCACCACCGCGATGCGCTCGCGCCGGAAGCCCCCGGCCGCCAGCGGGGCCACCTGCGCCCGCGTAACGGCCACCACGCCATCCACGCGCGGGGCCACCAAGCGGCGCAGCCGCCGCTGGTGGGGGCGCAGCGGCAGCAGCCCGCCGTCGGCGGTGCACGGCGTGTGCTCGTTGACCACGTGGCGCACGCCCTCCCGTCTCGCCAGCAGTTGCCCCATCAGCTCGGCGCTCACGTTGCGGCTGACCACCACGCTCGCCCGGTCGCGGGCGAAGGCAAGGGCGCGCCGCAGCCCGCGCGGGTCGGCCCGGCCGCGAAAGCGCGCGCAGGCCGCCGGTACCCCCGCGCCGGCCAGCTCGGCGAACAGCGGCCCCCCGCCGCTCAGTGTCAGCAGGGCCGGCCGGTGCCCCCGCGCGGCGAGGGCCCTTATCAGCGTCACCCACTGCCGCTCGGCACCGCCGCTGAGCATCTCGGGGCAGACGAACAGCGGGCCCACTAGCGCCTCAGCACCCGCAGTGTCTCCTGCGCCCGCTCGCTGGGCAGGTACTCGCGTCCCTCCAGGAAACGAGAAGCCTCGGCCTTCGCCTCCGTGTGGCCGTACGCCGCCGCGGGCGGGGCATCCTCGTGGCGCACCGGCGTGCCGTCGACCACGCCCGCCGCCCAGCCGCGCCGCTCGGCCAGCGCCGCCCAGTGCAGGTCGAGGCCCCAGCCGAAGCGCACGTCGGGAAACGGGAGCAGCTCGCGCGCCGGCGCCGCAGCGAACGCGGTGACCGGGCCGATCTCCACGAAGCGCGTGCGCCGCGCCAGGCTGAGCGGCCGCCGGCGGGTCACCCGCCAGGCCGCATGGCTGCGGCGGGTCTGGGCGGGCTGGGCGAGCTGGAGGTTGGTGGCCTCGCACACGCCCAGGAAGCGGTCCAGGAAGCGGCGGGGCAGCACGACGTCGTCGTCGACGACCAGCGTCCAGTCCGCCTCAGGCGCGCGCCGCAGGGCGCGGTTGAGGTTCTGGAACTTGCCCTGGGCGCTGCCCTCGGCGGCGGCCAGCACGAAGCTCACGCGGTGGCGCTCGGAGCCCAGAGCGGGCAGCGCCGCCACCAGCCGGCGCCCGGGCCGGTAGGCCGACAGGACCGTCACCCGGCGCGGCGGCGCCCTGCGGGCGATGAGGTCCAGGCGCGGCCCGGTAGCGGTGAGCGCCGCGAGCGCGTTCAGGCCGGCGTCCTGCGCCGCGCGGATGAGCGGCAGCCGGATACCGCTGACCTCCCCCGAGTCCCCCGACAGGTAGGTGTCGGGGTCGAGGTGCCCGCTCACCGCCCGCGCAGGGCCTCGGTCACGCGCCCCGCCGAGTGGGCGGCCATGACGAGGCCGTAGGGGCAGCGCCGGCGTCCGGCGTGCCACAGGCAGCCGCCAAGCACGCGCAGCTCGCGCCCGATGCCGGGCGCGGCGTGGCGGCGGCTGTCGCTGCGGCGCGCCCCCCGGCCGCGCACCCACGCTTCGCGGCTGAGCGCGCGAGAGGTGCTGTCACTCGGCTCGCGCCGGTGCTCGACCCCCGCGGCGGGCAAGTAGACGACCTCGCCGCCCTCGCGGCACAGCCGCTCGAGCCACTCCTCCTCGTCGCCGTGGCTCCAGTCGATCGACTCGTCGAACTCGCCGACGCGCTCCACGGCCGAGCGCCGTAAGGCGAAGTTCGCCCCCCAGACCACGTCGGTCTCCTTGTCCTCGGGCCCGAGGTAGAGCGTGGTGATGGGAGGGTCCTCCTCGCCGCAGCCGCGCAGAGCCCCGCCTTCCAGCCGGGCCCGGATCGGGCCTCCGAATGCCTCCGCTTCGGGCCAGCGGCGGGCGCCGGCGACCACCGCCTCGACCCAGCCTGGCGGAGCGAGCACGTCGTCGTCGAGAAAGGCGACCAGCGGCGCGCTGGTCTCGCGCAGGCCGGTGTTGCGGGCGGCGTTCAGGCCGCGCCGCTCTCCGTGGCGCACCACCCGCGCGCCGATGCGCTCGGCGGTCGCTCCGGTGGCCCACAGGTCGCCGTCGTCGACGACCACGACCTCGAAGCTCGCCCGCGTGTTCTGCTGGGTGAGCGACCTCAGCGCCACGGCGAGGTAGCTCGGCCGCCCTGCGGTGGGGACGACAACTGACAGGTCCGGCGGCGCCAAGGTGGGCGTAGCCTAGAGCCGGTGGCGCGCGTCCTCGTCGTGCACAACCGGTACCGGATCGAGGGAGGCGAGGAGCGCTCCGTCGAGCTGCAGCTGCGCGCCCTGCGCCGCGCGGGCGTCGCCCACCGCCTGCTGGAAAGGCGGTCGGCGGACGTCGGGCGCGCCCGCGCGGCCTTCTCGCTCGTGCGCGGCGGCGACCGCCCCTCCGAGCTCGCCGACGCCGCCCGCGAGCTCGAGGCCACCGTCGTGCACGTGCACAACATGCAGCCGCTCGTGGGGCCGAGGGGCCTCGCCGCTGCACGGGAGGCGGGCGCGCGGGTGGTCCTGCACCTGCACAACCTGCGCCTGTTCTGCGCCATCGCCGTAGCCGCGCGCGACGGCGGCCCCTGCTTTCGCTGCCACGGCCGCAACACGCTGCCCGGGCTGGTGCTCAACTGCCGCGGCTCGCTGCCCGAGGCGGCGATCTACGCGGGCGCGCTCTCGGCCCAGCAGCCGGCCGTCTTCGCCGCGGTGGACCGCTTCCTGGCGCCCAGCATCTGGGCCGCCGGCCAGCTCGGCCGCCTCGGCGCGCCATCCGAGCGGATCGACGTGCTGCCGCACTACCTCCCCGCCGAGGCGGTGGCCGATCGCTCACGGGCCGACCGGGGCGAGTACGCCCTGGTGGCCGCGCGGCTGTCGCCGGAGAAGGGCCTCGGCGCGGCGGTGGAGGCGGCTGCCGCGACGGGCGTGCCGCTGAGAATCGCCGGGCAGGGGCCGGAGCGCGACGCGCTCGAGCGCCGGGCGCGCGAGCTGCGCGCGCCGGTCACGTTCCTCGGTCGCATCCCGCGCGACCGCGTTGCCAGCCTGTTGGCCGGGGCGGGTGCCGTGCTGCTGCCCTCCAACTACCACGAGTTCTCCCCCTACGCGGTGCTCGAGGCGATGGCCGCCGGAGTGCCGGTGCTGGGCTCGGCGGTGGGCGGCGTGCCGGAGCTGGTCGGGGCGGAGCGGGTACTGCCCCGCGGCGACACAGGCGCGCTCAGCGAGCGCCTGCGCGAGCTATGGGCCGAGCCCGAGCGCCGCCGCCAGGAGGGCGATGCCCTCATCGCCCGCGTGCGCCGCAACCACTCCGAGGAGCTCTTCCTCGAGCGCCTGCTGTCGCTGTACCGCGCCGGCTAGGCGGTACGCCGCGCCACCGCGGCAACGGTGCCGCCGCGGCCCGAGCGCGCAGCGAGGGCCTCGAGCGCGACGGCGGCCGGCGCCAGCGGCGCGCCCAGGGCGAGCAGGGCCAGGTCGCGCGGCCGCGCGGCGACGTTGCGCTTGAGCAGGTGGAAGGGAAAGGCGGGGGTCATGCCCGCGCGGGTGAGGATGGCCATCCACATCGCGCCCGGGTTGTGCTCCCAGACCATCTGCTCGGTGAAGGCGGGCTCGAGCCCCGCCCGCCGCAGCAGCGCCGCGAGACCGCGCGTGGTCAGGTGCACGCGGTGGCGCGGCACGTCGAAGTGCAGCCACCCCTCGCCGCCGATCGAGGCCTGCAGGGAGCCGAGGTTCGGCGCGGCCACCAGCACCGCGCCGCCCGGCCGCAGCCACGAGGCGACCCTCCGGAGCGCCGCGCTCGGGTCGTCGAGGTGCTCGAGCACGTGCCACAGCATCACGGCGTCGAGGCCCGAGTCCCGGTGCGTCTCGATGGTCCCCTGGCTCACCCGAGCGCTCGTCTGGCGCGGCGCGGGGTCGATGCCCCTGGCGGCGAACCCGCTCGCCGCCATGCTCTCCACCAGCCGCCCGCGGCCGGCGCCGGCGTCCAGCACCCGGCCGCCCGGGGGCACTCCCGCGCGCCGGAGCAGGCGCGCCGGCTGCGCGTCCAGGCGCTGCTGCAGGGCGCGCAGCAGTCCGGCGGCGCGCGGCGGCGCGGGCGCGTATACGCCGCTGCGGTAGGCCTCGGGGCCCGGCGGCGGGCCGCCGGTGACGGCGCTGCCGCAGGCCGTGCAGCGCAGTAACCCGAACCGCCGCGGGTCGGACGGCTCGCCCGATGGCACCGACCGCCACGGCACCAACGCGCGGGCGCCACAGGCCGGACAGGCGGCTACAGAGTCCTCCGCCACCACTCGAGGGCGTCGGCCACCGTACGCTGGAGCGGGATCTCCGGGGCCCAGCCGGCGAGCCGCTCGGCCGAGCCGCGGATCTCGGGCACGTCGTGGGCGCGAACGCGGGCCGGGTCGATCTCGTGCTCCAGGGTCAGCGGGGTGGCGGCGTCCAGCAGCGCGAGCAGGTCGCGGACGCTGGCGGTGCGTCCCGAGCAGACGTTGTAGGCGCCGGGCTCCAGCGAGTCCGCCCGCCCGTATGCGCGCACGACGTCGCGGACGTCGGTGAAGTCCCGCCGCGAGTCCGCGTTACCGGTGCGGATCACCGCCTCCGACCGCCCTGCCGTCTCGGCCTCGGCGACCTGGCGGCTCAGCGCGCCCACCACGTAGAGGTCCGACTGTCCCGGCCCCGCGTGGTTGAACGCCCGGGTGCGGACCACGCGCAGGCCGTGGGCGTCGGCGTACTGGCCGCCCAGCAGGTCGCAGGCCGCCTTGGAGACCGCGTAGGGGTTCTGCGGACGCAGCGGCGCGGACTCGTGCACGGGGAGGCGCTCGGGGACCCCGTAGACCTCGCCCGAACCGGCCAGCAGCACGCTCGCGCCCGGCGCCTCGTGGCGAACGGCCTCCAGCACGTTGAGCGTGGTGTCGAGGTTGGCCGACAGGGTGGATCGGGGGTCCTCCCAGGACGCCGGCACCGAGGCCTGGGCGGCGAGGTGGTAGACGGCGTCGGGGCCCAGGGCGGCCACCGCCCCGCGCACCGCGTGCGGGTCCTCCAGCTCCAGCACCTCGCGCGGCGGGGCCGTCACCTCGTCCCCCCGCGAGCGCAGATGCTCGACCAGATGGCGGCCGACGAAGCCGCCGCCGCCCGTGACCAGGGCGCGGCTCAGGCGCTCGGCTGCCCGGCCGGCTGCTGGCCGCGCATCCACTCGACGGTCTGGGCGATGCCCTGCTCGACGCCGATGCGCGCCTCCCACCCGAGCACCTCTCGCGCCTTGTCCACCGAGGGCCAGCGCCGATGCACGTCGACCTCGAAGCTCGGCAGGTGCTCGAGCTCGAAGGCGTCGGGGTGCTCGCCGCAGGCCCTCCACACCACCCGGGCGATCTCGGCCACCGTCAGCTCCTCGGACGCCGAGACGTTGAAGTCCTCGTTCTCGCCGGCGGGGTGGGTCATGGCGGTCACGATGCCGTCGGCGATGTCGTCGACGTGCGTGAGCGTGCGGGTCTGGTCGCCCGAGCCGAAGATCTGCAGCGGCCGCTGCCCGGCCAGCACCTTGTTGATCAGGTCGGGGACGGCGTGGGCGATGCCGGGCTCGTCGTCGGGAAGCTCCCCGGGCCCGTAGGCGTTGAACGGCCGGCAGATCGTGAAGGGCAGTCCGTGCTCGTCGTGCAGGGCACGGCAGTAGACCTCGCCCGAGAGCTTGGAGAAGCCGTAAGCCGACACCGGCGTGGGGGTGGAGAGGAGGTCCGACTCGCGCGTGGGGAAGGTCGTGGCCCGCTCGAAGACCATCGAGGACGACACGTAGACCAGCCGCTCCACCTGTTCCTCGAGGGCCGCGCGCATCACCGCGTTGTAGAGCGCGTTGTTGACCTCCAGCAGCGTGTGGGGCAGCTTGTGGAAGTTGCCGATGCCGCCGACGATCGCGGCCAGGTGCACCGACAGCGCGCAGCCCGCGGTGGCCCGGCGGGCCTCGTCCAGGTCGCGCAGGTCGCCCTCGTGGACCTCGCACGCCTCGCGCATCCAGTCCGGCGCGGGACGCTGATCGGAGACGCGGACGTCGAGGCCCGGCTCGTCGAGCAGGCGTCGCACGACGGCGCTGCCGATCGTTCCCGCCCCGCCCGTCACCAGCACGCGGCTCATCGCGCCACCAGCTCCTCGGCCGCGGCGAAGACCTGGCCGGTGCCGGCCACGTTCCACGGATCGACCAACACCGCGCCCGCGGGCATGCGCGAGGCCAGCCCCTCGAACTCCGAGTGGTTGGTGGCGATCACCACCGCGTCGGCGTCGGCCAGCGCGGAGTCCAGCGGCTCGGAGAGCTCGGGCACGTGGGGGTCGTGACGAGCGACGTGGGCCAGCTCGCGCTCGAGCAGGCGGACGAGCTTGCCCGAGAGCGAGTCGCGCAGGTCGTCGGAGTCGCGCTTGAACGTCAGGCCGAGCACCGCCACCTTGCGGTCGCGCAGAGAGCCGAGCCGCTTGCGCAGGCCGTCGACCAGGAAGCGAGGCACCGTTTCGTGCACGCGCGAGACGGCCAGCAGCATGCCCGGCGCCTGGGAGCGCTCCTCGGAGAAGGCGAAGTCCTTGCGCAGGCAGGTGCCCGCGGTCAGGCCCGGCGCGGCCATCCCGCCGCGCGGGTACTCGTGGTTGATCAGCTCGACGACGTCGAAGACGTTCGCGCCGAACTGCTCGCACTCCATCATGAGCAGGTTGGGCAGCGCGAACTGCGCGTAGCGAAGGATGTTGGTCCAGATCTTGGCCAGCTCGGCCTGCATCGGCGTGGTCTGCACGATCTCGGTGCCGAAGACCTCGAACAGCGAGCCGGCGCGCTCGCCTGAGCCCTCGCCGACGCCGCCGACGATCGTGGGCAGGGTCGCGATCTCCTCGATGAAGTGGTTCTCGGCGATGCGCTCGGGGACGTGGGAGACGAACAGGTCCTCGCCGGCCCGAAAGCCGCGGCGCTGCTCGAGGTAGCCGGCGACCCACTCGGTGGTGCCCGGCGCGACGGTGGAGCGCAGCACCAGCGACTGGCCGGCGCGCAGCACCGGCAGCAGGTCGTCCAAGGCGCTGCGGATCTGGGAGACGTCGATCTCCAGGTGCACCAGCGCGGGGGTTCCGAGCGTGAGCACGACGTGCTCGGCCTCGGCGGCCTCGGGGACGCGGTCGGTCCAGCGGAAGCGCCCGGAGGCCAGCACGCGCTCGAGCAGCTCCTGGGTGCCCGTCTCGTGGAAGGGCATGTCGCCGGACTCCAGCGAGCGCAGCACCGAGGCGTCGCGCTCGACGCCGATGGTCTCGACGCCGCGGTCGGCGAAGGAGAGCGCCAGCGGAAGGCCGACTCGGCCGAGGCCGATGACGGCGACCGAGGTCACGAGCGAGAGGTTACCTCCGCGGGCATGCTTGCCCGCGCCGGCCGGGCCGGCGCCCTCCGGCCGCCTAGTGGGCGGGCTCGTCCGCCGAGCGGCGCTCGCGCGCCATCTGCCGCAGGAAGGCGGCCATGAAGCGGGGGTTGTGGATCAGGTAGCGCGGGAGCAGCCGGCGCGGCTCCTGGGCGATCCGGTAGATCCACTCGAGGCCCGCCTCCTGCATCCAGTTCGGCGCCTGCGACACGCGGCCCGCGTGAAAGTCGAACGCGGCGCCGACGCCGCCCATGACCGGGACCTCCAGCCGGTCGCGCATGCGGGCCATCCACTTCTCCTGCTTGGGCGCGCCGATGCCCACCCACAGCACGTCGGGGCGGGCGTCGTTGATCTGCTGGACGATCGCGTCCTCCTCCTCGCCGCTGAGTGCGCGGAAGGGGGGCGAGTAGCCGCCGACGATCCGCAGGCCACCGTGCATGCGCCGCAGGTTGAGCGCGAGCTGGACGAGCGAGCCCTGGTCGTGGCCTCCGTAGAGCCAGATACGGTGCCCCTGCTCGGCGCAGCGGTCGTTGTAGCGGCGCATGAGCTCGGGGCCGTAGACGCGGCTGGGCAGCCCCTCTCCGAGCGTGTTGGCGGCCCACACGAGCGGTACCCCGTCCGGCAGGGCGAGGGTGGAGTAGCGGATCGCGCTGCGCAGCTCGTGGTCGTGCAGCGAGAGGCTCACCGCGTGGGTGGCGAGGGCGCATACGTAGCCCCGCTCGCGGCCGGCGATCATCGCATCCATGCGGTCCATCGCCTCGTCGTAGTCCGTCATGGCGATGGGCAGTCCGAGGATGTCCCGCCATGCGGGAACGGGGCCGGCGGCGGGTGGCCGGTACCGAACTACCTGCGCCTGGGAGGAGTTCATGCGGCGATCCTGTGCATCCTAGTCGCTGGGGGGCGGCCCCTGCCTACCCCGCGACCTCTACGAGGATACCCCGGGTCCGAGGAGCGAGTAAACCCAACCGCCCTTGCTGATAAACACGACACGGTCCGTGGAATCTCGGCGCGAGAGGCAGGGCGAGGGTCGCGCGCTTGCCGCGGGCTCCGCCACCCAGGCGCTCGCGCAGGCGCTGGGACTGCTCGCGCTGCTGGCCATCGTGACGGTGCTCGCCCGCCGGCTGTCGCTGGCCGAGCTCGGCGTCTACGGCCTCGTCTCGACCCTGTCCGGCTACCTGTTGGTGCTGCACAACAGCGTCTCGGTGGCGGCGACGGCTCGGATGGCAGAGACCGACCAGCGCTCGGAGCTGTTCGGTGGGGCGATCCTCCTGTACCTGGCCGCGGGCGTGGGCACGGGGGTCCTGATCGTGGTGATCGGCTTCGTGATGGCCGCGGCCGTGGACCTGGCGCCGGCTCTGGCGGGCCAGGCGCGCCGCGGCGCGCTGGCGCTGGCCGTGGTGACGGCCGTCGGGTTGCCGCTGACCGTGGGCCGGGACGCGATGCGCGCTGCCGGCCTCTACACCCGGGCCGCCGCAACGGAGATCGCGGCGGTGGGCCTCTACGCGGCGGTGATGCTCACGCTGGCCCTCAACGACGCCTCGCTGGCGCTCCTGATCGGCGCAAGTGGCCTCCTGCCGCTGATCGGCGGTCTCGTCGCCCTGGTGGCCGCGCGGACTGCGGGCGCCCTGCCCGCGGCGCCCTCCCTGTCGGCGGCGCGCCGCAGGCTGAGCGACCTCGTGCCGACGGCGGGCGACCTGTTCGCCGTCGAGGTCGCCAACCTGTTCATCTACGCGTTCAGCCGCCTGATCCTGGGGGTGCTTCGGTCGGCCAGCGCGGTCGGCCTGTTCGAGGGCCCCGTCCGCGCGCACAACCTGGTGCGCGCGCTCAACCTGTCGGTGGCGGTGACGGTGGTCCCGGCGGCCTCTCGCCTGCGCGCGGCCGGTGACCTCGAGCGTCTTCGCGAGCTGCTGGTGCGTGGCTCGCGCTACGTGGCCGCGCTGGTGGCCCCGCTGGTGATCACGCTGATGGTGCTCGCGGCGCCGATCCTCGACGTGTGGCTCGGGCCGCGCTTCCGCGAGGCCGCCCCCGCCATGACCATCCTTCTCTCCTACTGGCTGTTGGCGCCGGCGCTGGGGTTCGTGGTGGCGGCGCTGGTCGGGGAGGGGAGGTCCCGCGAGTACGCGCGGGTCATCTGGCTGGCGGCGGGGGCGAACATCGTGCTGTCGCTGGCGCTCACGCCGTCGCTCGGCTTGGAGGGAGTCGCGATCGGGACGGCGCTCCCGCTCGTGCTCGTGTTCCCCGCCCTGCTGCGCAACGCGCTGGCGCCGGCCGAGCTGGGGGTGGGCGAGCTGGCCCGGCGGGCCTGGGCGCCCGCGTACGCGTTGGGGCTCGCCCTCGCCCTCGCCCTGGTAGCGGCGCGCGCCGGCTTCGGCCTCGACTCGCTGGCCTCGGTGCTCGCCACCTCGGTGGCCGGCCTGGCTCTGTACTGGGTGGCCTACGCGGTGCTGTTCCTCACGCCGACAGAGCGGGCTCTGCTTCGCCGGCTACCAGCCGGGCGATAGCCAGTGCCGAGGTCGCCGCCGGTGAGGGCGCGTTGCGTACATGCAGCGCCCGTGCGGTGCGCGAGAAAGCGAAGTCGTCCAGCAGCCGCCCGCTGCGCCCGACAGCCTGGGCGCGCACACCGGCGAACGCCGGCTCGACGTCGCCGCGGTCCAGCTCGGGTACGAAGGCGGCGGCGTCGCGGACCAGCGAGCGGGGGCTGGCTGCACGGCGCAACTCGGCCAGGCCGGCGCGCCAGTGGCGGGCGAAGAGCGGCAGGTGCACGCCGAGCGGCAGCGCCGTGGGTCCGAGCAGCACCTCGCCGTCGATGTGCCGCGTGAGGTGGACGCCCAGGAAGGGCAGGGCCGGGTCGGGGACCGGATAGACCAGCGAGCGCACCAGCTCGGGCCGCCTCAGCCGCAGGTAGGAGCCGCGAAAGCCGACGATCCGCGGGTGGCGGGGGGCGCCGGTCCTGACGGCCAGCCGCGCGGACTGGCGGCCGGCGCAGAAGACCGCGAAGCGCGCGCGGGTCTCGCCGCGGGCGTGGCGGAGCGCGAGCCGCCGCCCCTGCTCCCGGACGCCGCTCACGGCGGCGCCGGTGAACACCTCGAGCCCGGCCGCGAGCGCGCGCGCAACGCCCGGGAAGTCCACGATGCCCGTGTTCGGCGAGTGCAGCCCGGCGACCCCGCGGCAGTGCGGCTCGAGCTCCTCGATCCCCAGGGCGTCCAGGCGGTGCAGACCTGGGACGCCGTTGGCCCGCCCGCGGCGCTCGAGCTCGTCGAGGGGGCCGAGCTCGCCCGCGTCGCGGGCGACGATGACCTTGCCGCAGCGCTCGTGACGCACGCCGGCGCGCTCGCAGAGCTCGTACAGCTCCCGCGCGCCCTCGACGCACAGCCGCGCCTTGAGCGAGCCAGGCCGGTAGTAGATCCCGGCGTGCACCACGCCGCTGTTCAGCGCGGTCTGGTGGCGGGCGATCGCGGCCTCGGCCTCCAGCACGCACAGGCTCGCGCCGGGCCTGCGCGCCGCCAGCTCGCGCGCCACGGCCAGGCCGACGATCCCCGCGCCCACCACCGCGATGTCGCATTTCTCGGGCGGGGGGCGCATCCGTTCATCATTACCCTGCGCCCGTCATGACCGAGCTGGTCAACCCCAGGGGTCACGACGTCAACCTTCGCTCGGGGCCGCAGGTCCGCGAGTACGAGCAGATCGCCGACCGCGTCGCCCGCGACCGGCCGGGCCGGGTGCTCGACTGGGGCTGTGGGTTCGGCCAGATGACGGCGCTGATGAGCGACCGCGGGCTGCGCGTCGACGCCTTCAACTACGTGCCCGACCTCGAGGAGGACGGGCCGCGGCCGCTCGAGCGCTACCCCGAGCACCGGGCCTACCTGAGCTCCGACCCGGTGCGCCTGCCCTGGAACGACGGCACCTTCGACGCCGTGCTGAGCTGCGGGGTCCTGGAGCACGTGGGCCACCCCGAGCGCAGCCTCGACGAGCTGCGCCGGGTGCTCAAGCCGGCGGGCACGCTCTACGTCTACAAGCTGCCCAACCGCCGCTCCTACCTCGAGTGGATCGCCCGGCGCGCGGGCCTCTACTACCACGGCGCCTACCCCGACGACCGCCTCTACGACCTCGGCGGCGCGCAGGCACTGATCTCCGGCCACGGCTTCGACGTAGTCGAGGCGCGGCGCTCCAACATGCTCCCGCTCACGCTCCCCGGGCGGGTGGCGGCGGCGCTCACCGGGCCCCTCTGGGCGGCCAACCGCGCGCTGGCCCGGGTGCCGCTGCTCAACCGGCTGGCCACCAACGTGGAGGTCGTCGCCGTGGCTTCGCCCGGGCCGTGAGCTTTCGCAGCGGGGCCGACGAGCGCCGGATCGCCATCGGCTCCGTGGCCCAGCAGGCCACCCAGCTGCTGATCGCGCTGGCCAGCCTCGCGGTGGTCACCGTGCTGGCCCGGGAGCTGTCCTTTGCGGGCTTCGGCGTCTACACGCTGTTCGTCTCCTTCTCCACCTACCTGCTGTTCGCCCAGACCGCGGTGGAGGGGGCCGCCTTTCCATGCTGGCCGGCGCCGACGAGGACGACGAGGCCCGGGCACGGGTGTTCAGCACGACCGTCGCGGCCTACGCGCTGGCCGGCCTCGTCGCCGGCGTGCTGATCGCCGTGGCGTCGCTGGTCCTGCCCGGGCCGCTCGGCGTGCCGGAGCGCCTTCAGGACGACGCGCTGCTTGGCGGGGTCCTGACCGGGGCGCTGACGGTCGTGGGCTGGCCCCTGAAGGCCTGCCGCGATGCCCTGCGGGCCACCCAGCTGTTCCGCCGTGTGGCCCTGGCCGACCTCCTCGGCTACTTCACGATGGCCGGGCTGAGCATCGCGCTCGCGGTCTCCGGCGCGCCGCTGTGGCTCTTGATCGCCGTGGGCGGGGCCGTGCCCCTGTTCATCGGCGTGGCCGCGGGCGTCATCTTCGCCGCCGCCCGCGGCCTCGGGCTGCGGCTCGACCCCGCCACGATGGAGCGGGCCACCACCGCCCGCTTCACGCGCATGTCGAGCCAGCTGCTGGCCACCGGGGTGGCCGACTTCGTCATCTACTCCCTCGACCGCGTGGTGCTGGCCGGCTTCAAGGGCAGCTCGACCGTCGGCCTGTACGAGGGACCGCTGCGGGTGCACAACCTGGTGCGACTGACCGCCGGCACGCTGTCTTTCGGCGTGCTGCCGGCGGCCTCGGACTACCTGGCGCGTGGAGACTCCGCGCGCGCCCGCGACCTGCTCGTGCGCGGCACGCGCTACGTGCTGGCGCTGGTGGTGCCAGGGGTGGTGGTGGTCATGGTGCTGGCCGGCCCGATCCTGGCGGTCTGGCTCGGTCCCCGGTTTGCCTCGGCCGACGTGGCGATGACGATCTTCGTCGGCTACTGGCTCATCAACGCGAACACGGTCGTGGCATCGGGAATGCTCGTGGCACAGGGGGAGACGGGGTGGCTCGCGCGCTATGCCTGGGCGGTCGCCCTCGGCTGCCTGGCGGCTTCGCTGGCGCTCACCCCGCTCCTGGGACTCGACGGCCTGGTGCTGGGCACGGCCGTCCCCTATGCCCTGGCCTTTCCGTTCTTCATGCGCTTCGCGCTGAGCAAGCTGCCCGCGAGCCTGGACGACCTGGCCCGCCGCGCCTGGCTGCCGGCCTACCCGCTCGCCGCCCTGCTCGCCCTGGCGCTGGTCGGAGCACGGGTGGCGCTCGACCTCGACACCCTCGGCGAGGTGCTGGCCGTCGGCCTAGGCGGCCTGGCGGCCTACTGGGTCGCCTTCGCCGTCCTCTTCCTGGACCACTCCGAGCGCCGCCTGGCAGTCGACGTGGCCCGCGGGATGCTCCGCACGGGCTGACTACCCTCGTCCGCCATGACCAAGGCAATTGCCGGGGTCTTTGTGCTGGTCGTGGCGGGAGCGATCGTGACGGCCACGGGGGTGTCGCCCGCCGAGCTAGTGCTGTTCGGGTTGTTCGAGCTGGGCTTCGTGTTGGCGCCCGGGGTGGTCGCCTACAGGGCGCTTGCGCCCGAGCGGGGAGACCTTCTGGAGCAAGTCAGCGTGGGCGGGGGAGTGGGCCATGCGCTCCTGCTCGCCGGCTTCATCGTCACGGCTGCGACGGGAACGCGCTGGGCGCTCTGGCTACTCCCCGTCCTTGCGCTGGCCGGGGCCGGGCTGCTATCGCGCCATCAGCCGAAGCCGGCCCGCCTCGATCCCCTGCTCTCGGCCAGACAGGCCATCGCGGTTGCGGGGGTGGCGGTAGCGGCGCTGGGCTTCATGGCCTTCGTGTTCTTCACCCAGGCACCGCTGCCTGGGAGCCGGACGAGCATCAGCCACTACCCGGACCTGATCTGGGCGATCGGGATCGCGGCCGAGGCCCTCCACCACTGGCCGCTCACTACACCCCACGTGTACGGGGAGCCGCTTCGCTACCACACGTTCGCCTTCATGGACATCGCCGCAGTGGCCCAGCAGACCGGCATCGGCCTTCCGGTCGTCTCGCTGCGTCTGTGGCCAGCCACCATGTTGTTGCTGCTGGTGGTGCAGCTCTGCTGGGCGGGGCGCCGGTTCGCAGGGAACCCCTGGGCTGGGCCGCTCGCTGCCGGCCTGGTACTGCTCGTGGGCGACTTGGACCTCGGTGCGGGAAGGCCCGAGCCACTCGCCGGGCTCTACTTCTCGAGTCTGTACTTCAGCGCGAGCCAACTCCTGGGGCTAGTTCTCTTCTTGCCCACGATCGGGGTGATCGCGGACTTACTGGACGTCGATCGCGCCCGGGCCCGGGGGTCCACCCTCGCGCTCTTGGCGATCCTGCTGTTCGGCTGCGCCGGCGCCAAGGCGTCGCTCCTGCCGGTGCTGATTGGAGGACTGGTAGTGGCCGCTCTGTGGCGGCGAAAGGTGACAGCGGGCTGGGCCTCGGTCCTAGGGCTGTGCGCGATCGCTTTCCTGTCCTCCTACGCGTTGCTTTACAGCGGCGGGAGAAGGGCGTCCGCGATAGAGCCGGTCCAGAGCGCCTTCCGGTCGTTCCCCGGACATAACCTCGAGCGCGAGATAGGCGAGCACCTGACCCGAGCCGCCGCCTACCCGCTTGCGACGTGGGTCACCGCCGTGGCGCTGCTGGCCCCCCTCGCCGGGCTGACCTTCGCACGCGTGAGCCTGCGGTCGCCCACCATCCAACAAGCCTGGCTGCTGGGCCTGTTCGCCGCCGCCGTGGCGGCATTTTTCATGATCGACCTGCCCGGCTTCAGCCAGCTCTACTTCCTGTGGTTCGGCTACACCGCCGCCGCGCTGCTGTCCGCCGCCGGCCTCGTGGACGCTGTCGCGCGCTGGCGCAGCGATAGACGCCGTCGCGGTCTGGTGGCCCTCGGGACGGGGGTGGCCGTCGGCGTCGTCCTTGCCGTGGGCGCGAACGGGGCGGCCCTTCCGCTGGTGAAGGTCTACATGGCTGTGGCGGCGACCTTCGGCGCCGTAGCCGCAGCATCGGCGTTTGGTGTGTTAGGGAGAATGAGGCCCGCAGTCCCCGCCCTCCTCGCGGTGAGCGCTCTCCTCACCGCCGGGCTGCTCGATTCGCCGCGCGACCGGCTTCCCGACATCGCGTCTCGGGCAATGGCCGAAGACCAGGCGGTTCACCACGAGGCCGACCCCCCGAGAGAGCGCGGCGTGACGGCCGAACTCGCGAGCGGGCTCGCGTGGGTGAGGGACAACACCGGCGAGGACGCGGTGCTCGCCGTTAACAACCACTTCCGCAGGCCGGCAATCGGCGAGTCGCGTTACTACTACTACTCTGCTCTCGCCGAGAGGCGGGTGTTCGTCGAGTCATGGGACTACACCGATGAGGTGCTGGGAGCCGCCGTCGCGACCGGGTCCAACCCGTTCCCCGAGAGGGTCGCCCTCAACGACTCCGTCTACACCGGCACCGGCGGCGCCAGGGCCGCCGCCCGGCTGCGGCGGCGCGGCGTCACCCACGTGCTGGTCGACCGCATCAACGCCCCGGTGCCCCGCAACCGCATCCGGGGCCGCGTCATCTTCAGCAACGAAGCGCTGGTGGTGTACCGGCTGTGACATCTCTGCGGCCCGCGACGGCAGAGGACGGCGGCCGGCTGCGCGAATGGCGCAACGACCCGGAGACCGTGGCGGCCTCCCTCACCGGCCGGGCCGTGGGGGCGGCGGAGCACGCCGCTTGGCTCGCTCGCGTGCTCGACGATCCCGACCAGCGTCTGTTCGTGGTGGAGGACGACGGCGAGCCGGTGGGACAGGTGCGCTTGCAGCGCCACGCCGACGGCGCGCTCGAGGTGCACATCGGGCTGGCCGCGGACGCGCGCGGGCGCGGCCTCGGCCGCCGCACGCTCGAGCTGGCCTGGGAGCAGGCGGGTGGGGGCCCGCTCACGGCCCGGGTGCTGGCGGACAACGAGCGCTCGCTGCGCGCGTTCGCCGCTGCGGGCTTTGGCGAGCGCTCGCGCGAGGGGCGCGAGATCGTCTTAGAGCGCCGCGTCTAGCTCGAGCAGCGCCTCGGCCACCCGGTGGGCGCCCTGGCCGTCCACGGTCGCGCGCCCCTGGCTCGCGAGGTCGCGCCGCCGCTCCCGATCTCGGGCCAGCGCGGCGGCCGCCGCCGGCCCGTCGTCGGTGACCAGCGCCGCCCCGCTCAGCGCCTCGGCCTGGCCGCGCTGGTTGGGCGCCGTCACCACCGCCACCACGGGGCGCTCGGTGGCGAGTGCCTCGAGCATCGTCTGGCCTGCGCCGGTAACGGCCAGGTCGCAGGCCTCCAGCTCTTCGCGGAGCGTCTCCGGCGTGCCGATGGCCGTGACCCCGGGGGCGTCCTCGCTGCCCGTCATCCGGACCTCCGCCGTCGGCAGCGCTGCGGCCACCTCGCGGGCCAAGGGCCCGGCAGCGGTCGCCGCGCCGGTGCTCACCAGCACGCGGCGCACCTCCTGCCCCGCCTCACGCACCGGCGGCGTCCAGTAAGCCCGGCGCAGGCAGGCGTACCGCGGCGGCGCGAGTCCCCGAGGGCCGATCACCAGCTGCGCCCCCGGCGGCGGCTCCTCCTCGTCCACGAACACGGCCTGCGCGGCAAACTCGTCGCGGCGGTCGGAGTAGGAGTCGAGCAGCAGCAGGCCGCCGGCGGACACCGGCTCGGCGATCGGCTCCCAGGCCACGCCGTCGATCTCCCGCGGCCGCTCGGCGCCGAACCCCAGGCAGCGCACCTGCGCACCGCGCTCTGCCAGCGCCGACGCGACCGCCGTGCAGCGCGCCAGGTGGCCCATCCCCACGTGGCCGGCGGCGTCGGCCACGATGGTGACGGTCAGAGCATCTCCCAGGTGAGGATGTCGTCGGCCTCGACGTCGACGCGCAGCGCGCGGCCCAGCACCAGCTCGAGGTGCTTGGGCGGCACCCCGAAGCCCGGCCGCTTGACGGTGAGCATGTCGCGCTCCAGCACGGTCCCCGCCGGCAGGTCGCGGGTCAGGATCAGGCTACGGCGGGCCAGCGTGTACATCTCGTGGCGCTCCTCCTCGCTCGGCCCCTCCTTGCGCCCGTCTCCCAGCGCGACCTGCGCCGTGCGGATGCCGTTCACCATGTCACGCAGCTCCTCTGGCTCCAGCGCGAAGGGGTGGTCGGGCCCCTCCATCGAGCGGTCGAGCGTGAAGTGCTTCTCCACGAAGGCGGCCCCAAGCGCCGCGGCGGCCACCGGCACCGCGATGCCCTCCGTGTGGTCCGACAGGCCGACCGGCACGCCGAACGCCGTCCGCATCGTCTCCATGGCGCGCAGGTTGGCCCGCTCGGCGGGCGCGGGGTAGACCGAGGTGGTCTGCATGAGCCCCACCGCCGCCGCGCCGCCGCGGCGGGCGGCGTCCAGCGCGTCCTCGACCTCACCCAGCACCGCCATTCCCGTGGAGACGATCAGCGGCAGCCCGGTGGCCGCCGCGACCTCGATCAGGGGCAGGTCGACGATCTCGAACGAGGCGATCTTCAGCGCGGGTACCCCCAGCTCCGCCAGCTCGACCACGGCCTCGTGGTCGAAGGGGCTGGAGAAGAACTGCACTCCATGCGACGCCGCGTGGTCGGCCAGCGGCGCCTGCCACTCGCGCGGGAGCGAGATGCGCTCGAGCAGCTCGGCGGGCGGCTCGTCGGTCTGGAGGTAGTCGAAGCTGGGTGTCTTCCTGGAGTAGATGCGCTCGCCGGAGTAGGTCTGGAACTTGACGGCGTCGGCGCCCGCCGCCGCCGCGGCGTCGATGAGCTCGCGCGCCACGCCGATGTCGCAGTTGTGGTTGGCGCCGACCTCGGCGATCACCCAGGCCGGGTGCCCGCCCCCCACCGGCCGCCCGCCGATTTCGAACTCCGCCGGGAAGCTCACGCCAGCCTGCGAACCGCGTCGATCACCCGCTGCTGGTCGTCCTCGCCCAGGCCGGGAAAGCAGGGCAGCGACAGGCACGAGCGGTAGTAGGCCTCGGCCTCGGGGCAGAGACCCTCGCGGAAGCCGTAGCGGTCCATGTAGTACGGGTGCCAGTACACGGGCAGGTAGTGCACCTGGGCGAGGATGCCTTCGGCGCGCAGGGCGTCGTAGAGGCGGCGGCGCTCGGCGTGGCGGATCACGAACAAGTGATAGCCGTGCAGGCCGCCGGGAGGGGCGGCGGGCGGCAGCTCGACCGAGGGGACGTCGGCCAGGGCCGCCCGGTAGCGCTCGGCCACCTCGTTGCGGCGCTCGACGAACTCCTCCAGCCGCCGCAGCTGGGAGAGCCCGAGAGCGCTGTGCAAGTCGCTGAGGCGGTAGTTGAAGCCCAGGTCGTGCTGCTCGTGGTACCAGGCCCCCTCGTCGCCGCGGCGCAGCCGCTCGGACTCGCGCACGAAGCCGTGGGTGCGAAAGCGGCGCAGGCGGTCGGCCAGCTCCTCGGAACGGGTGGTGACCATGCCGCCCTCCGCCGAGGTCACCGGCTTGACGGGGTGAAAGGAGAAGGTGGTCATGTCGACGTGGTCGCAGCAGCCCACGGGCCGGCCGTCGTCGTGCCGCGCGCCAAGCGAATGCGAGGCGTCCTGGATCAGCGCGACGTCGTCGCCGAGCGTGGCGCGGATCTCGTCCACGGGTGCGGGCAGGCCCGCGAAGTCGACGGGCACGACCGCCTTCGCGGGCACGGCCGTTGCCGTCTCTGCACTCATGTTCAGAGTCGCGGGGTCGATGTCCGCGAACGCCGGCTCGGCGCCCAGGTAGACGCCGCAGTTGGCGCTGGCGGCGAAGGTGAGCGCGCTCGTGAGCAGCGTATCGCCGGGCGTCAGCCCGGCGGCGAACGCAGCCCCGTGGAGGGCGGCCGTCCCCGAGGAGAAGGCGACCGCGTAGGGGACGTCGCAGACCTCGGCCAGGGCCTCTTCGAACGCCGCCACGCCGGGCCCCTGGGTGAGCCACTCCCCGGCCACCGCGCCGGCCACCCGCTCGACGTCTTCGCGGTCGACCGACTGCCGTCCGTAGGGGATCACGTCCACGCGGGCACCCTATAGTCGCCGCCGCATGGCCCCGAGCCCGCAACTGAAGGACAAGGTGGTGCTCGTCACGGGCGGCACCGGCTCGTTCGGCGCCGCGTTCGTACAGGAGCTGCTCGAGCACCACGAGCCCGCCGCGGTGCGCGTCTACTCGCGTGACGAGCTCAAGCAGTGGGAGCTCGATCGCCGCTGGAACGACTCGCGCGTGCGCTTCTTCCTGGGCGACGTGCGCAACGCCGAGCGCCTGACCATGGCCTGCCGCGGGGTGGACGTGCTGGTGCACGCGGCCGCGCTCAAGCAGGTGCCCGCCTGCGAGTACAACCCCTTCGAGGCGGTGCAGACCAACGTGGTCGGCGCGGAGAACGTCGTCTCGGCGGCGATTGCCGGCGACGTGCCGCTGACCCTCTCGCTGAGCACCGACAAGGCGGTCAACCCGGCCAACCTCTACGGCGCCACGAAGCTCTGCGCCGAGAAGATCATCGCCCAGGGCAACGCCTACGCCGGTCACTCGCCGGCCCGCTTCGCCTCGGTGCGCTACGGCAACGTGATGGGCAGCCGCGGCAGCGTCATCCCGATCTTCAAGAAGCAGGCCCAGGAAGGCAAGCTCACGATCACCGATCCGGCGATGACCCGCTTCTGGATCACGCTGCAACAGGCGGTGCGGCTGGTGATCGAATCTTTGGAGTGGATGGAGGGCGGCGAGACCTTCGTGCCCAAGATCCCGAGCATGCGGGTGGAGGACATCGCCCGCGCGCTGGCGCCCGACGCCGAGCGCGAGATCACCGGCATCCGGCCCGGCGAGAAGATCCACGAGGTCCTGATCACCGAGGACGAGTCGCGAAACGCGTCGGGCTTCGAGGACCACTACGCGATCTACCCGCAGTTCCCCTTCTGGCGCGACGAGGACTTCGGCCGTGGCGAGGAGCTCCCGCCCGGCTTCCGCTACTCGAGCGAGACCAACGACGAGTGGTTGGGCGAGGACGAGATCCGCGTGCTCGCCGAGGGGATCCCGACCTATGGCTGAGCGCTCAGCCGGCTGACATGCGCGCGGCCCCTGTGGCTGTGGTCCAGGCACGCATGAGCTCGACGCGGCTGCCGGGCAAGGTCCTGGCGGATCTCGGTGGGCGCACCGTGCTCGGATGGGTGCTCAGGCGGCTGAGCGACTCGCGCGAGCTCGCCGAGGTGGCGGTAGCGACTTCCGACGACCCGGGCGACGACCCGGTGGCCGAGGCCGCACGGGGCCACGGCGCGCGGGTGGTACGGGGGCCGCTGGCCGATGTGCTGTCCCGCTACGCGATCGCCGCCAGGAAGCTGGGCGCCGAGGGCCTGGTGCGCATCACCGCGGACTGCCCGCTGATCGACCCGGCGGTCGTGGACGAGGTGGTGGCCGAGTGGCGGGCGGCCGACGCCGCCTACGTCGCCAACGTGATCGAGCCGCGCACCTTCCCGGCGGGGATGGACACCGAGGTCGCAGACGCCGCGGCGCTGCTTGCGGCCGACGCCGAGGCAACGGACGCCTACGACCGCGAGCACGTCACGCCGTTCGTGCGCTCGCGACCCGAGCGCTTCCGCCAGCTCGCGGTCACGCTGGACCCGCCGCGACCGGACGTGCGCCTGACGCTCGACACCCCGCAGGACCTCGAGCGGCTGCGCGCGGTGGTGGCGGCAACGGGTACCGGCGCCACATTGCCCGAGCTGGTGGCCGCGGCCGACTCGCTGGCGTGAGCGCGCCACTGCACCTCTGGCCCGGGCCCGACGAGGCGCCGCCGGAGCTGGCCAAGGGCCGCCACCTGCTCGCCGCCTGCCCGGCGGCGCGCACGGTGTCCATCCCCGGCGGCGTACTGCTCGACGACTGGCTCGACTTCCCCGCCCGGGTCGAGGTCGAGGAGCGCGCCCGCGCGGCGACGCGCGCCTGGGTCGAGCAGCGACGCGCGGCGCTCACCGCCGAGGGCACCGACCTCGGCTGGATCTGGGAGGTCGAGCTCCTCCGCGACGCCTTCCTCCCGGTCGGGCGCCTGCTCGCGTCCGTGCGCGCCGCGGTGAAGGGGCTGGGGGCGGAGCGTCTGGAGGTGCACGAACTCGACCCGCCGACGGCGGGAGCGCTCGTGGAGGCACTCGCGCCGCTCGGCTGCGCGGTCATGGCGTCGGGAGTCGCGCCGCTCGCCGTGCCCGACCCGCTCAGCTCGCTCTCGCGCGCCCAGCGTCTGCTGATCGCCTCGGGGGTCGGCGCGCCGCAGCGCGTGCGCGGGAGCGTGCTGGTGGTCAACGCCCCGACGTCCCTGCCCGTGGCCAAGCAGCTGGCGAATGGGCCAGGCCGCCGGCCCGTGCTCGACCCCGCTTCGCTGCCTGCGCTCGGCAAGCCCGCGCTGGCGCGCACCCTGTGGCGCGGGGGCTGGGTGGGCGTGCCCGGCGGCCTGCGCCGCCGGCGCTCGGCGAGGAAGGTGCGCCGGGCGCTGGAGGCCGCGCGCAAGGTGCCGCCGCCGGCTGAGCCCGCCGCCGAGCTGGCCCACGAGCGGGCGCTGGAGCTGCTCGGTCGCCGGGCGCCGGGCACGGTCGCACTGGTGGACCGCCACGCCCGCGCGCTGGCCACTGGCCGCATCGAACTGGTGGCCGTGCCCTTCGACAGCCTCTCCAGCGTCCGCGTGCTGCTTGCCGCCACCCGGGATGCCGGGGTGCCGTCGCTGCTGGTGCAGCACGGCTACGCGCCCGAGCCCAACGATCCGGACAAGGGACAGGCCGACCACACCGCGGCCTGGGCCGAGCGCGACGCCCGCGAGGTGCGCGGGCGCCACGGCCGCGAGGCCACCGTGACCGGCAACCCCGCGGCGCCGGCGGGGGCATCCCCGTCCCGGCCCGCGAGCGGCAGGCCGACGCTGGCGCTGGTCCAGAGCCCGACGGTCTTCTCGGCGCGCTGGGACGCGCGGGTCAGCCAGCGCTTCGTGGCCCAGGCCCTGCGGACGCTCGAGGAGGACCGCCCCGGCAGCGAGGTCCTGCTGCGCCCGCACCCGCTCGAGCCCAGTCCCGACGCTTTTCTGAGGCTGGTGCCCGAGGGCTCGTCGCTACGGGTGCAGGTCGACGTGCGCACGCCGCTGGACCGCCTGCTGGCGCAGTGCGACGCCTGCATCGGCGGCGTCTCCACGGCCACGCTGGAGGCTGGCGTGGCGGGCCTGCGGACCACCTTCCTCAACGTCACGGGCAGCGAGCTGCCCGAGCCCTTCGAGCGGGAGGGCGAGCTGGAGCAGGAGCGGCTCGCCGAGGCGTTGGGCGTCGTCGGCCGGCCGCCGGCCACGCAACGCGTGCTCGACCTGATCGATCAGCTGGCGGCCGCGTCGGCGTAGTCGCCGCGGCGGCGGCGCACGTTCTCGCGCCAGCCCATCGGGTCGAGCGCCTCCTCCGGCAGCCGGCGCCGCTGCAGGCCGCGCGCGGCGCGCCAGCCCGCGAGCCGTCCGCCCAGCGCCGCGAAGTCTCGCGAGGCGAGCAGGTCGCCCACCGCCGCCGCGCTCTCCAGCGCCAGCGCCCTTGCGGCGGCCCGGGTGCGCAGCACGCCCCAGCGGCGCAGCAGGTAGCCGCGGGCCCAGGCGAACTGGCGCCGCTGCCACTGCGAGCGGCGCCCGCTGGAGGCTCCGCCCACGTGGACGGCCAGCGCGCCGGGCGCCATCGCCGCCTCCCAGCCCGCCGCCCGCAGGCGCAGCACGGCGTCGAGGTCCTCGCCGTACATGAAGATGCGCTCGTCGAAGCCGCCGACCTGCTCCAGGGCCTCCCGGCGGAAGGCGCCGGCGGCCCCCGACGGTCCCGCGTGCACGCCGTCGGCCACGTCGGCGTCGGCGGTCGGCCGGCCCTGCAGGCGCGGCCAGGCCGCCAACGTGGCATCGGCCACCAACCCCGCGCCGTCCACCTTCTGGCGCCCCGGGCGCAGCAGCAGCGGTGTGGTCATGCCCAGCCTCCGGTCCGCGGCCAGCGGGGCGACCAGGCGCTCCAGGAAGTCGGGGTCGGCCTCCACGTCGTTGTTGAGCACCACGACCGCTTCGCCCTCGCCGGCCGCCGTGCCGGCGTTCACCGCCGCCGCGTAGCCGTGGTTGCCCTCCATCGGGACGAGCGTTACGTCCGGCCACTCCTCCCTCACGCGCCGCGCGGTGTCGTCGGGCGAGGCGTTGTCCACCACCAGCACGCGGTGGTGCACCGTCTGGGAAGCGAGGGTCTCCAGGCAGCGGCGGGTGAGCTCCCAGCCGCCGTGGACGGGAACCACGACGTCGATAGAGGGGGTCATCGGACTTACAGTCTCGGTCATGGCCGCGCACATCGGGCTCAACCTCGTCTACCTGGTTCCTGGAGCGCAGGGCGGGATGGAGACCTACGCCCGGGAGTTGATCACCGCGATGACCGCCGTCAGTCCGGAGCCCCGCTTCACCGCCTTCGTCAACCGGGAGGCGACCGAGGCAGGCTCGGCTCCCTGGAACGAGCTCATGCCTGCGGTGACCGTTCCGGTGCGCGCAAGCCGCCGCCCGGAGTGGGTGGGGGGAGAGCAGCTGCTGCTGCCGCGCCTGGCACGAAGGCACGGCGTAGACCTCCTGCACAGCCTCGGCGGGACGGCCCCCGCCCGTGGCCCGCGCCACCGCGTGGTGACGGTCCACGACCTGCACTACCGCACGCGGCCCGAGGCTCACCTGGGCCTCGCCGGCTGGGGGATGCGGGCGTTGGTGCCGCTCGCGGTGCGCCGCTCGCAGTTGGTGATAACCCCCTCCGAGGCCTCGCGTGCCGAGATCGTCGAACTGCTGGGCAAGGATCCCGGCGCGGTGGAGGCGATCCCGCACGGCGTGGGCGCCGCGGCACCGTCGAGGGGCCTGGGCGAGGCCGAGGTGCGCCGGCGCCTCGGGCTGGGCGGGCGCCCGGTGACGCTCAGCCTGTCCGCCAAGCGCCCGCACAAGAACCTCTCGCGGCTCCTGGACGCCCTCGCCTCGCTGCCCGCCGGCGAGCGCCCCGTACTGGTGCTCGGCGGCTACGCCACCGCACACGAGGAGGACTTGCGCGCACAGGCCGAGCTGCTGGGGTTGGGAAACGACGTCCGCTTCCAGGGCTGGATCGATCCCGAGGAGCTCGAGGGGCTGTACGACGCCGCCGCGTTCATGGTGTTCCCGTCGCTGGCCGAGGGCTTCGGGCTGCCGGTGCTGGAGGCGATGCGCCGGGGCGTGCCTGTCGCCTGCTCTGACATTCCTACGCTTCGGGAGGTCGCCGGCGATGCCGCGCTGCTCGTGGACCCGCTCAGCGTCGAGCAGATCGCCGGCGCCCTGCGGCGTCTGAGCGAGGGCGGCGAGGAGGCGCGGCGGCTGAGTGAGGCGGGACCGCGGCGGGCGGCGCAGTTCAGCTGGGAGCGCAGCGCGCGGCTCCACTTGGACGCCTACCGCCGGCTGATGTCAGGAGCGCCGGGCTACGGCGTGGAGGAGGTCGCCGCTTCGCGCGCTTAGGTCGAAGATCCGCGCCAGCGGCCAGGTGGCCTGGGTGGCGGTATCGAGGAGGTGGAGGCCGAGGCCCTCGCGCAGCACCCAGCGTCCGGCCAGCGCGTACTGGAGGCTGCCGGCGAACCCGCTGGCGCTGGTCGAGGTGGCGACGCGCTCCACGCTCAGTCCGACGGCCTCGATCGCTGTGCGCAGGCCCGCGCCGGTGAAGTGGTGGCGGTGCCGCGGGACGTCGAGGTGGAACCAGCGGCTCCCGAACAGGCGCGCCTGGGTGCTCCCGAAGTTGGGCACCGTGACCGCCAGCATGGCGCCGGGGCGCATCGCGGCGGCAGCGCGGCGCAGGTCGTCCACCGGATCGACCGTGTGCTCGAGCGAGTGCACGAAGGTCACGAGGTCGTACGCCGAGCTCTCCTGCGCGAGCGAGCCGAGCGTGCCCGCCCGCGCGTCGACCCCCCGCCCGCGCGCGGCCTCCACCGCCTTGGGCGACGGCTCGACGCCGTCCACCTGCCAGCCGCGTCCGATCAGCACGGCGCCCAAGGCGCCGCGCCCGCAGCCCACGTCCAGCGCCCGGCCCGGCGCAATCCTGCGCGCGGGCGCCAGCGCCGGTGCGCTCAGCAGGCGCGCCTCCTGCCAGCGGTGGATCGCGCGAGCGGCCAGTGCCGCCGGGCCCTGTTGCCGTTCTGCGTAGGTGTGGGGGGCATAGTCGGGCGGATACAGCGCGGCCAGCCCCTCCTCCCCGACGAAGGGCAGTGTGCGCCCCGTCCCGCAGATCGCGCAGCGCGCCACCTCGAAGCGCCCGGGGAGGCCGTGCAGGCGGTCGGGAGAGATGATCCGGCCCGCGCCCAGCGGGCCGTCACAGCAGGCGCAGCGCGTCACCGCCGGTAGGACCTCAACACCGTCTCCAGCGATTCCGACAGCGACAGGCGCCGCCCGTTGGCCTCGAACCAGTCGGCTGTGCGCTCGCGCAGCCCCGGCCCGGCAGCCTCGACGCGCTCGATCGCGCGCGCCAGGTCGGTGGGCGCTGGCGAGTCGGCCAGGTACCCGTTCGCTCCGTCCTCGACCAGCTCACTCGCCGCGTTGTCGGGCGCCCGCGCGACCACGCTGGGCACGCCCTTCGACGAGGCCTCGACCACCACCATCCCGTAGCCCTCGCGCACCGAGGGCAGGACCACGCACAGGGCGCGCGCCAGGGCGGCCTGCACCTCGTCGCTGTCCACGAAGCCGTGCGAGCGAACCGCGTCGCCCACGCCGAGCCGGGCTATCAGCCGCTCCACCTCGGCGCGTTCCGGGCCGTCGCCGTAGATGTCACAGCGCAGCTCGGGCAGCCGCTCGCGCGCCAGCGCCACGGCCTCCACCAGGGCGGGGACCCGCTTCTCGGGTATGTGGCGCCCGGCGAAGACCACCTTCCGCGCGGCGGGCTCGGGCGTGGGCCGCCCGAGTTCGCCCTCGTACTCGCCCTCCAGGACGGTGGCCTCGCCGCGCAGGCCCTCGTCGCGCAGACGCTCGGCGTGCAGGCGGGAGAAGCAGAAGGCGCGCTGGCGCACCCGCGCGCAGAGGCGCTGCACGAACGCGCCCACGCGGCCCGCCCGGCCGAGGTACTCGCGCCAGTACGAGCGGGTCCAGACCTCGTGCCAGTCGACCACCACCGAGAACCGATGCAGCGGGCGCGCCAGCGCGGCCGCCAGCAGCGAGAAGTAAGGAAAGGAGGCGGTGTGGACGACGTCGTAGCGCCGTCCGCGCAGCAGCAGGTGCGCGAGTACTCCTGCCCCGAACACCAGGGGCGGGAGGATGCGCCGGCGGCCTTCGGTGTAGAGCTCGAGCCGGGGCCCGACGGCGCGCACGTCGACGCCGGACACGCCCGGACCCTCCCCGCGATCCCACTGGCGCAGGGTCAGGTAGGTCACCTCATGGCCGTCGCGGGCCAGCCGCTCGGCCAGGTTGCGGTACCAACGCTCGGCCCCGCCCACCGTGTGGGGGAACAGGCAGTCATAGACGAGGCAGACCTTCACGGGCGACTACCATCGCAGTACGCCGTGGCGCAACTTCGCGCCGGTCCGGCTGCTCTCCTGAACGATGAGCACTCCCGAAGTCACCCGAGGAGGCGTACGGCAGGCGGCCTCCGCAGTCGAGTCCGACGTGCTCGTGTCGGTCGTGATCCCGTGCCTCAACGAGGCGGCGAACATCGAGCGGTGCGTGGCCCGCGCCCGGGCCGTGCTCGAAGGCCACGACCTCCGTGGCGAGGTGGTCGTGGCCGACAACGGCTCCGAGGACGGAAGCGCGGCCCTCGCCGAGGCCGCGGGCGCCCGCGTGATCCACGAGCCCCGGCGCGGCTACGGCAGCGCCTACCTGGCCGGCTTCGCGGCGGCCCAGGGCGTCTACATCGTGATGCTCGACGCCGATCTCACCTACGACTTCGAGGAGATCCCCGGCTTCATTGATCGCCTGCACAACGGCGCCGAGCTGGTGATGGGCGACCGCATGGACAACATCCACCCGGGCGCCATGCCGTGGCTTCACCGCTACGTCGGCAACCCCGTGCTCACCGGCGTGCTGAACCTCTTCTTCCGCACCGGCGTCAAGGACGCCCACTGCGGCATGCGGGCCGTGCGCCGCGAAGTGCTGCCCCGCCTCGACCTGCGCACGACCGGCATGGAGTTCGCCTCCGAGATGGTCATCCGCGCGGCCAAGGAGGACCTGGCCATCGAGGAGGTGCCGATCGAGTACCACCCGCGCGGCGGCGAGTCCAAGCTCTCGAGCTTCCGCGACGGCTGGCGGCACCTGCGTTTCCTGCTCGTCCACAGCCCCACCCACCTGTTCATCATCCCCGGTGGGCTGCTCACGCTCGTGGGCGCGCTGATCTCCCTCACCGTCGTCGCACAGCTCGACGTGTTCGGGCGCCAGTGGCAGCTGCATACGCTCGTCGGCGGGGCGCTGCTCACCGTCGTCGGGGTGCAGATAGTCGGTCTGGGGCTGAGCGCCCACGCTTACGGCACTTACTTCATGGGCGAGCGCGACCCCTGGTTCGACCGCATGCGCGCCCGCTTCCGCCTCGAGCACGGCCTCATGCTCGGCGCGGCCGTGCTGTTCGCGGGCGTCGTGGTGGGTGCGGTGATCTTCGTCACCTGGGCCCAGCGCGGCTTCGGCGAGCTGGCCGAGCTGCGGCTGGCCGTCCTTGCGGCCACCCTCGCGATCGTCGGCGTGCAGATCGTCTTCTCCTCGTTCCTGATCTCCATACTGGGCCTGCGCCGCCGGCGCTGATCAGCCGACCTGCTTCTGCGGCACCCCACTGGCCAATAGCTCGAGGTCGTGATCGACCATCAGCCGGATGAGCTGCTCGAAGCTCGTCGCCGGCTTCCAGCCCAGCTGCGCTTCGGCCTTGCTGTAGTCGCCCACCAGGTGCTCGACCTCGGCGGGGCGCAAGAACTTTCGGTCGATGCGCACGTAGTCGTCGGTGTCGAGGCCCGCCTGGTCGAAGGCGATGTCCACCAGCTCGCGGACGCTGTGCTTCTCGCCCGTGGCGATCACGTAGTCGTCGGGCTCGTCCTGCTGGAGCATGAGCCACATGGCCTCGACGTAGTCCTTGGCGTAGCCCCAGTCGCGCTCGGCGTCGAGGTTGCCCAGCGCCAGCTCGCTCTTGAGCCCGAGCTTGATAGCGGCCGCCTCGTGGGTGACCTTGCGGGTCACGAACTCCAGGCCGCGGCGCGGGCCCTCGTGGTTGAAGAGGATCCCCGAGGAGGCGTGCAGGCCGTAGGACTCGCGGTAGTTGACCGTGATGAAATGGCCGTAGGCCTTCGCCACGCCGTAGGGGCTGCGTGGATAGAACGGCGTGCTCTCGCGCTGGGGGACCTCGCGCACCATGCCGAACATCTCCGAGGAGGAGGCCTGGTAGAAGCGGGCCTCGGGCACGACCTCGCGCATCGCCTCGAGCATGCGGGTGACGCCGGTGCCCGTGAACTCGGCGGTCAGCACCGGCTGACTCCAGGAGGCGGCCACGAAGGACATGGCGGCCAGGTTGTAGATCTCGTCGGGCTCACACGCGCGCAGAACGTCGCCCAGCGAGCGCTGGTCGAGCAGGTCGCCGGTGTGCAGGACGAGGTCGTCGCGGATGTGCTCCAGCCGCCCGAACGCCTCGCTGGAGGAGCGCCGGACCATCCCGTGCACCTCGTAGCCCTTCTCGAGCAGCAGGTCGGCGAGGTGGGAGCCGTCCTGCCCGGTGATGCCGGTGATCAGAGCGCGTCTGGCCATGGCGACGGCAGGCTAGCGGGACTCGCGCGGCCCCTCGCTCACTAGCCTCGGGCGGCTGTGGACCTGCTTGCCGCCTGGCTGCTGTTCCCTCTCCTCATCGGCCTTATCTTTCTCGGGTGGGGGCTACTTGTGGAGCGCCTCTCAGGCAGAGACCTACCCGGGGTTCTGCTCCTGCCCGTGGGCCTTTCCGCGGTATTGGTGGTCTCACGTGTGCTCGTCTTCTCCGAGCTCACCGTCGACCTCGCACTGCCGCTGCTGGCCGCGGTGGCGGTCGCGGGGCTCCTCCTGTCGAGGACCCGCCTGCGCGAGCTGCGATTCGACCGGTGGGCAGCGCTCGCCGCCCTCGGGGTGGCGCTGGTGGTCGCCTCTCCAGCGATTCTCTCGGGCGACCCCACCTTCACCGGCTCGCTGGTCCTGGGCGACACGGCCCACCAGCTGACGCTGGCCGACCGCCTGGGCGAGGCGGGCACCCAGTCACAGCCGCCACCCAACTCCTCATACGAGCTGAGCGTGCGAAAGTACTTCGCCTCGGCCTATCCGATTGGTCCCCAGGCGACCCTCGGGCTGCTCGCACCGCTGGGTCTGCTCGATCTCGCGTGGCTGTACCTGCCGTTTCTGGCGATGCTGGTCGCGGCGAGCGCGCTCTCGCTCAACGGTCTGCTGGCGGGCGCGGTCGGGTCGCGATTGGGACGTGGCCTGATCACCTTCGTGGCCGCGCAGCCCGCCCTGGTGGTGGCTTTCGCCCTGCAGGGCTCGATCAAGGAGATGGCCGCGCTCGCCACAGTCACTGTCACGCTGGCCCTGGTCGTGCTGGTGGTGGTCGAGCGGTGGCCCGCGCGCGCCTTCGTCGGCCCGGCCCTGGCCGGCCTGGCGACGGTCGGCGCGCTGGGCCCACCGGGCGTGGCCTACGTCGGTCCGTTGCTGCTGATCGCCGCCGGCGCCTGGGCGGCGCGGCTGGGCAGGGTGCCGCTGAGGACCGCGCTCGTGGCCGCCGCGGCGGTCGTGGTGGCCACGGTGCTCCTGGCTCTTCCGCTGCTCAGCGGTGCCTCGACGGCGTTCAAGGCCAACGACAAGACCCTCTCCACCGGCAACGACCTCGGGAACCTGGCCCGTCCGCTGGACTTGCTGCAAGCTTCGGGCTCGTGGGTGACGGGTGACTATCGCTATGAGCCCCCTCATCCGGTGATCGTCACCGCGGTCGCGGCCTTCGTATGTGCCGTCGGCGCTCTCGGCCTCGTCATGTCGGTGCGCCGCCGCGCGGCCGGTCCGCTGCTGGCCACCGGGACACTGCTTCCTATCAGCGCACTGCTGTTGCTCAGGGGCACCCCCTACGCCGACGCCAAGGTGCTGGTGCTGTTCTCGTCTGTGGTGCCGCTGCTCGCAATGTCGGCGGCCGTCTGGCTGTTCGGAGCCCGCGACCGGCGCCGCCACGTGCTAGGAGGAGCGCTGGCGCCGGCGGTGGCGGGTGCCGTCCTGGCGGGCAACGTGCTCGCCTATCACGAGACCCAGCCCGCGCCCTACGATCGCTACAAGGAGCAGATCTCGATCGCCAACCAGCTGAATCGGAAGGGCCCGGTGGTGTTCGCGGAGTACGACGAGTTCGCCAAGCACTTCATGCGCCGCTCCCAGGTGCTGAGCCAGCCGGAGTGGCCGTACGAATTCCCGCTCGGCCCCCTCAACGTGCCGGGCGCTGCGGGCTACGTCAAGGAGAACCGCGACGGTCTACACCCGAGCTTCAAGAGCCCGCTCGACCCAGACAGCATCACACCGTCGAGCCTGCAGACGGCCACCTACCTCGTCATGCGCCGCTCGCCCACGACCTCACGCCCGCCGGCGAACTACCGCCTGGTGCGCGTCGGCCGCTACTACGAGGTCTGGAAGCGCGACAAGTCGCTCGTCGTGATCCGCCACCTGGCGCTGGGGAGCAGCGTCTTCGAGCCTGCCAGCAAGCCGGGGTGCAGCGGCGTGGAGGTGCTCGCGAGGGCGGCTACGAAGACCGGTGGACGCCTGGCTTGGGTGGAGCGCCGGCCCCCGCCGCTGTACGACCCCGAGTACGCCTCCTCGCACAACCAGGGCTTCGACTTCTCCGAGCGCGTGACCTACCCGCTCTACCCTCGCTCGGTGACGGTGGACGGAGGGGGCGCCGCCAAGGGCCGCGTGAGCGTGCCCAAGACCGGCCGCTACCAGGTGTGGATCATGGGCTCTTTCGGCCGCGAGACCGAGGTGCGCGTCGACGGCCGTCCAGCCGGCGCTGTCGCCTACGAGATTGCCAACTCAGGCGCCTACGTGGCTCTGGACCGGATCTGGCTGACCAAGGGAATCCACGAGATTGTGTTGGAGCGCAGCGGGGGCGATCTACGGCCCGGCAACGCGGGCGGCTACATGTCGCACTTGCTGAACGTCGGGCCGGTGGTGCTCAGCCCCGTGGATGCCGGCCGGCGCGCGGTGCGCCTCACCGACGCTCGCGACTACCGCGCGCTGTGCTCAAAGCAGCTGGACTGGCTCGAGGTCGTCCGCCCCCGCCAGGACAGGCCCTAGAGCGCCTCGGCCACCCGCGGCGCGGTGCGGTTGAACACCCAGAAGCCGAGCACCGACAGGAAGAAGATGAGCGCCACGGGGATGAGCAGCCGCGCGCCGCCTCCGATGGCCTCCGACGCGCTCGTCAGCTCGGGACCGATCAGCAGGTAACGGGTCTCGGTGATGATGGTCGCCAGCGGGTTGGCCATGGCCAATCGGCCCGCCGTCTGGCTGAAGTTGTCGAGCACGAACTCGATCGGGAAGAAGACCGGCGTGGCGTAGAAGAGGCCCTGGGCGATCACGTCCCAGATGGGGCCGATGTCGCGCAGGGTCACGTAGAGCGCGGCGAGCAACATCCCCACGCCCGTGGCCAGCACCACCAGCAGCAGGATCGGGATCGGCAGCAGCAGCCAGCTCAGCCGCGGCTCGACGCCGGAAATCACCACGAAGATGGCGACCACGATCAGGTTCAGCGCCAGGTTGAACGAGCTCGAGACGGCCACCGACAGCGGGACGACCATGCGCGGAAAGGAGACCTTGCGCACCAGCGACTCGCGGTCCACCACGCACGACACGCAGTCGCCCGTGACCTCGGCGAAGTAGGCGAACAGCACCACGCCGATGAGCAGGACCAGCGGATAGTTGGGCACCGCCTCGCCGATCTTCACGATCTGGCTGAAGACCAGGTAGAGGATCCCGAACAGCAGCAGCGGACGCAGCAGCGACCAGACATAGCCGAGCGCCGAGCCGAAGAAGCGCAGCTTCCAGTCGGTCAGGGCCAGCGTCATGGTCAGGTTGAAGAAGCGGCGCCAGTCGCCGCTGAGCGCGGCGGGGCCGGGAACGCGGCGAGCGGGTGCCTCGGCGTGCACGCTCACGAGCCGCTCCTCTCCACGCTCTCGGCGCGCGAGACCGAGAGCGAGTGCGGCAGGTCCACCATGCCGCCGGTGGCCTGCGCGCCGACCACCTCGAAGGAGGCGGCGTTCTCGCGGTGGTCCATCAGCCGCCGCTCCACTCCGGGGTGGCGCACCTCGGGAGAGATCTGGTACTCGCCGGCGGCGAGCACGCAGTCGAAGGCCACGTCGACGCGGACCGTGTCGCCGGCGCGATAGCTCCCCGACTCCGGCTGTTTGACCTCGGAGGCGATCGCCAGCACCCCGCGGCCCTGCTCGTCGGTGACCATGAAGCCGAAGTTGGGGTTCTCGGCCTCGACGCGCAGCTCCACGTCCATGCGGATCCGCGCTGGTCGGCTGTGCTGGATGGCCGGGGCGCGGTCGCCGTTCTCGTCCTCGGTCCAGCAGTCGACGATCGCCGCCGAGCCGTCGCCCGCGTGCGCCACGGGACCCTCCGCACGCCCGTAGCGCGCCATGTTGACCTCCTCGTAGCGGCGCGAGACGTCGCGGGGATTGCCCACGGCGATCAGATCGCCGCCGTCGAGCAGCATCGCCCGGTCGCAGAAGCGCTGCACGGCGTTCATGTCGTGGGTGACCAGGAGGATCGTGCGGCCCTCGGAGCGGGCCTTCATCAGCGAGTCGAGGCACTTGCGCTGGAAAGCGCTGTCGCCGACCGCCAGCACCTCGTCGATCAGCAGCAGGTCGGCGTCGACGTGGACCATCACCGCGAAGGCCAGGCGCACCTGCATGCCCGAGGAGTAGTTCTTGAGCTTGAGCTCGGTGAAGCGCTCGAGCTCGGCGAACTCGATGATCGAGTCGTAGCGCTCGCGCGCCTGCGCGGGCGACAGCCCGAGCATCACGGCGTTGATGAGCACGTTGTCGCGCGCGGTGAGGTCGGGGTTGAAGCCGACCCCCAGCTCGATGAACGGCGCCACCCGCCCGCGGGCCCAGATCTCGCCCGTGTCGGACCGGTAGATGCCGGCCACGCACTTCATGAGCGTGGTCTTGCCGCTGCCGTTGCGGCCGACGATCCCGAAGAACTCGCCCGCGCGGATGTCGATCGACACGGAGCTCAGTGCGTTGAGGGTCTCCTCCGAGCGAGTGCGGAACGGATGCAGCGCACGCTCCTTGAGCGTGTGCATCTGCTCGTGGGGAAGGCGGAACGCCTTGGAGACGTCCCGGACCGCCAACGCGACGCCTGACTCCGGAGGGGCGCTCACAACGCGAGCGTAGAGAGAGACGAGCGATAGATTGCCGATGCCGATGCAGGAGCCCCCGCAAACCGCCCCGGGCGGGCTGCCCCTGGGCGTGAACCTCGCGGGCTACCTCGACTCGGTCCTCGGAGTCGGGCAGGTGGCCCGGCAGGTACGCGACGCGCTCACCGCCGCCGGGGTCGCCGTCGCGCCGTTCACCGTCGTCGCCGACTCGGCGCCGCGCATCCGCGGCGGGGAGCCCAAGCGCGCCAGTGGGCGGTTGCACCCGGTGAACCTGGTCTGCGTCAACCCGGACGGCCTGGAGGGCGCCCACGACTCGTTGGGCGAGGACTTCTTCCGCGGACGCCACACGATCGGACTGTGGTGGTGGGAGGTCGACGCCTTCCCCGACGCCTTCCGCCGCGCCTTCGACCTCGTCGACGAGGTGTGGGCGGGGTCCCACCACGTGGCCGACGCGCTGGCGGCCGTCTCGCCGGTGCCGGTCGTGCGGATGCCCGTGCCCGTCGAGGCCGAGCCCTCCTCGGGCGCCGGCCGCGAGCAGCTGGGACTGCCCTCCGGGGGCCCCCTGTTCCTGTTCGCCTTCGACCACGGGGCCGGCTTCGAGCGCAAGAACCCGCTGGGCGCGATCGAGGCGTTCACGCGCGCCTTCGGGCCCGACGCCGGCCCCCGTCTCGTCGTCAAGTGCATCGGGGCGCAGGAGCGTCCGGAGGCCCACCGCCGCCTCCTCGACGCTGCGGACCCACACGACCACGTGCACGTGCTCGACACCTCGCTCTCGCCGCCCGACATGGCCGCGCTCTTCGAGGCCTGCGACGTCTACCTCTCGCTTCACCGCTCGGAGGGCTTCGGGCTGACGATCGCCGAGGCGATGCTCCGCGGCAAGCCGGTAGTGGCCACCGCCTACTCGGGTCCGCGCGACTGGCTGAGCGAGCGCAACTCCTTCGAGGTCGACTGGCGCGAGGTGCCGATCGGCCCCGGCAACGAGCCCTACCCGGCCGAGGGCACCTGGGCCGAGCCCGACCTCGACGACGCGGCCGCCCTGCTGCGCCGCGTGGTCAACGAGCCCGACGAGGCGCGCCGCCGGGCCGAGCGCGGCCGCGACGACGTGCAGGCCGCCTTCTCGGCCGAGGCCGCGGGCGGCGCGATGGCGGCCCGCCTGGCCCGCGTGGCCGGGCTTCCGCTGGGGGCCAATGGAGCCGGCTCGTCGCTGGACGTCGCCGAGGCGCTGCGCCGCGTGCGCGGCGAGCCGCCCGAGCCGGGCCCCGACGCCCCGCTGCGTCCGCTGCGCATGCCGCTGCGCCGGGCGCTGCTGCGCCTCGGCCGTCCCCAGGCCACCCACCAGCGGCTGGTCGACGAGGAGCTGGTGCGCCTGGTGCAGACGCTCGACGAGCGGGTGGAGGGCCTCGCCAGGGGCCAGACGTCGTTGCGCGCCGAGCTCGAGGACATCAAGCGCCAGCTGGACCGGTGAACGCCGACGACGGGCGCATCGGCGTCGACGTGGCGGGCTTCCTCCGGGGCGGTCTGGGGCTGGGGGAGGCCGCGCGGCGCTACGTGACCGCGCTCGAGGCCGCCGACGTGCCGGTGCGCACCACCACGGTGGACGTCTTCCTGCCCGAGGAGCAGCAGGACCGCCGCAAGCTGGCCGAGTTCCAGCACCTGGGCACCGACCACGACGTCCCCTTCAACCTCGTGTGCGTCAACGCCCCCGAGCTGCCGCGCTTCTACAGCGAGGTCGGCCCGGACTTCTTCGCCGGCAAGCGCACCATCGGCGTCTGGGCCTGGGAGGTCGACCGGGTGCCCAAGGACTGGTCCTGGGCCTTCGGGGTGGTCGACGAGATCTGGACCTACTCGCGGTACGTGGTCGACGTCCTTCGGCCCGCCTCCAACGTCCCCGTGGCCCGCGTGCCGCTGCCGGTGATCGAGCCTCGGGTCCCCGGCCCGCCGCCCGAACTCGGTCTGCCCGACCGCTTCACCTTCCTGTTCCTGTTCGACTTCTACTCGACGGTCCAGCGCAAGAACCCGCTCGGGCTGATCGACGCCTTCCGCCGCGCCTTCCGGCCGGGCGAGGGCCCGCAGCTGGTGCTCAAGAGCTTCAACGGGGACCTCAAGCCCGAGCGCCTGGCGCAGGTGCTCGAAGCGGCGTCCGGGCACCCCGACATCCACGTCGTGGACCGCTACGTGACCGCCGCCGAGCGCGACGCGCTGGTGGCCGGCTGCGGCTGCTTCGTCTCCCTGCACCGCGCCGAGGGCTTCGGGCTCGGCCTGGCCGAGGCGATGGCCCTCGGGCGCCCGGTGATCGCGACCGGCTACTCCGGCAACGTCGACTTCATGACCCCCGAGAACTCCTGGCTGGTGCGCAGCACGACGACCGAGGTGGGCCGCGAAGGCGAGAACTACCCGAGCGACGGCCACTGGGCCGAGCCCGACGCGGCCCACGCCGCCCAGCTCATGCGCCAGGTCTGGGAGAACCCCCAGGAGGCGCAGGAGCGGGCCGAGCGCGGGCGTCGCGACGTCCTCGAGCAGCTCTCCCCCGCCAACGTGGGCGCGCTGGCGCGCGAGCGCCTCGAGCATCTCTCCATCGCCGCCGAGCCCCCGCGCGCCGAGCCCCCTCCGCCGCCTCCCGCCCACATCACCTGGGGCCCGCTGCGCCTGGCCCGCGGCAAGCTCGACTTCGACCCGCTCGCCGACGCCCAGAAGACGGGCGGCGCCAAGGGCGCGGCGCGCCAGGCCGCGCTGCGGGCCATGCGCCCCTACACCCACCACCAGGAGGAGCTCAACAAGGCGCTCGTGCAGGCGGTCAGCGACCTGGCCGAGCGCTTCGAGAGCCTGGTCTGGGAGTCGGGCCTCGGCGCTGACGGCCGTGCCCACGCGCGCCGGCTGATCGAGGCCGCTCGGGTGCGCCCGGCGCCCGACCATCCGCTGATCAGCCGCAGCGAGGACGGCCAGCGCGTGCTGGCCTTCAGCGCCGATCCCGCGGAGGCCGACCCCCACGAGGCCTACCGGGGCTTCGAGGACGTCTTTCGCGGCGACGAGGAGCTCGTCCGCGTGCGACAGGAGCAGTATGCCGCGCTGTTCGAGGGGGCGGCCTGGGTGCTCGACATCGGCTGCGGGCGCGGCGAGTTCCTTGACCTCCTGCGCGATCGCGGCCAGGCCGCCCGCGGCGTGGACCTCGACGAGGCGATGGCGGCCGGCTGCCGCGCCAAGGGCCACGACGTCGAGCACGCCGATGCCCTGGCCTACCTCGAGGACCTGGACGACGGGAGCCTGCCGGGGGCCTTCGCCGCTCAGGTGATCGAGCATCTGCCGGCGCCCGTCCTCAACGACTTCCTGCGGTTGCTCCCGGCCAAGCTGGAGCCGGGCGGCACCGCGGTGCTCGAGACGGTGAACCCCCACCTACCCTCCGCGCTGAAGGCGTTCTGGGTCGACCCGACTCACCACCACCCGCTGTTCCCGGAGGTCACCCTCTCGCTGGCGCGCTTCGCCGGCTTTCGCGAGGGACGCGTCGTGTTCCCCGGCGGCAGCGGGGACTTCGAGTCCGACCTCTACACGAGCCCGGACTACGCCGTCGTGCTGAGGCGCTGACGGCGCCGCCACAGCGGGATGATCAGCCAGACGCCGAGGAACACCAGCGCCACACCGGTGCTCGCGGCCACGGTCGCGCCCTCGCTGAATAGGAAGTCGGTGACCAGCACGATCGCGCCCACGATGGCCAGGGCGAGCACCCCGAGGCCGGCCAGCATCAGCCGGTTGGCGCTGACGACCAGGAACTCCTTGTCCTGCTGGCGGAAGGCGAGCCGGTGGTGCACCGTCGGCGCGATGAGCAGAACCGTGGCCACCGCGGTGGCCAGCAGCGTGAAGAAGTAGAGGCCTTCGCCGAAACCGGAGACCCGCTCGAAGCCGTTGTTGAACGGGACCACGAGCAGGAACGCGAACAGCACCTGCACTCCGGGCAGCGCGACGCGCAGCTCGGCGAGCAGCTCAGTGAGGTTGCGGTCCGTGCGCTCGTCGTGGGTCTCGGGGCGACCGGTCTCGGGGTGAGCCTCCATAGCGCAAACCTACTTTCCCGCTCCGCGCGAATTCAAAGGTACGGTGGGCGCGTGCACTCGCCGCCCGTGCTCAGCGCGGATCTCATGCGCCTGGCCCTGGACAATCTCGCCGACGCGGTGACCATTCACGACGCCAGCGGGAAGCTGCTCTACGCCAACGAGGCCACCGCCCGCATGATGGGCATGGACCTCGACGAGATCCTCTCCGCCCCCGCCGGCGCCTGGACCGAGCGCTTCACGATGTACGACGAGGAGGGCAACGAGCTGCCCTTGGAGCGCCTCCCTGGCCGCCGGGTCTTCCAGGGCGAGATGCCCGAGCCGCTCCTGGTGAGAAGCGTGGACCGCGAGACCGGCAGCTGGCAGTGGGTCCGCATCAAGGCGGCGCCGCTGCTCGACGAGGACGGCAGTATCGCGGCCGCCGTCAACGTGAGCGAGGAGGTCTCCGAGGTCAAGGAGGCCGAGATGGCCCAGCGGCTGCTGGCGGAGGCGAGCCAGACCCTTGCCACCTCGCTCGACTACGAGCAGACGCTGCAGGAGGTCGCCCAGCTGGCCGTACCCGGCTTCGCGGACTGGTGCGTCGTCGACCTCATGGCTCCCGCCGGCGGGCTGGAGCAGGTCGCGATCGCCCACGCGGACCCCGAGAAGGTGGCCCTGGGGCGGCGCATGCGCGAGCGCTATCCCCCTGACCTCGAAGCCGAGAACGGCCTGGGAACGGTCCTGGGCACTGGCCAGACCGTCTTCTGGCCGGAGATCCCGGACGAGCTTCTGGTCGAGGGGGCGCAGGACGAGGAGCATCTCGAGCTGCTGCGGCACGTGGGGCTGCGCTCGGTGGTGATGGCGCCGCTGCGCTTCAGCGACAAGGTGCTCGGCGCGATGACGTTCGTCCTCGGCGACCGGGCGTTCTCGCCGGCCGACATCCGCCTGGCGGAGGAGCTCGCAAAGCGCGCGGTCATCGCCATCGAGAACTCGCGGCTGTTCACCGACCGCGCGCGCATCGCGCGGACCCTGCAGGAGGGCCTGCTCCCGCCCACGCTGGAGGCCCCGCCGGGCTGGGAGACCGCGGTGCTCTTCCGTGCCGCCGGCACGGCCAACGAGGTGGGCGGCGACTTCTACGACACGATCCAGCTCGGCGACGCCTGGCTCTCCTTCGTCGGCGACGTGGCCGGGAAGGGCGCGCGCGCCGCGGCGCTGACCGCCCGCGCCCGCTACACGATGATCTCGGTGGCGCAGCTGACCGGCAGCGCCGAGCAGGCGGTGGATCGCGTCAACGACGCCTTCCTCAGCATGCCGGGCTCGCCGCTGTGCACGCTGGCCACCGTGCGCATGCCGGGCATGGAGCCCGGAGGGCGGGTCGAGGTCCTGTCGGCCGGCCACCCGCTGCCGTACCGGATCACCGGCGACGGCGCGGTCACGCCGCTGGGCACCACGGGCCCGCTGCTGGGCTTCGTGCCCAGCCCGGGCTGGCCCCGGGCGACGGCCGAGGTGGAGCCCGGCGAGTGCGTGGTGCTGTTCAGCGACGGCGTGCTGGACACGATGAGCGACGACCGCCGCCACTTCGGCGAGCAGGGGCTCATCGAGGCGCTGGCCTCGTCACCGGTCATCGACGCCGCCGAGCTCGTCGAGCGCCTAGACCGCGCGCTGCTGGACTTCCAAGGCCAGGAGCAGCGCGACGACGTGGCCGTGCTCGTCCTGCGCCGCTTGCCCTAGTCACACCGGGGCGCCCCATCTCGTCCTAGAGGGCATGAAGATCTTTCTCACGGGCGCGACGGGCGCCATAGGCAAGACCCTCGTCCCCATGCTGGTGGCGCAGGGCCACGAGGTGACCGGCACCACGACCACGGAGGCCAAGCTCGGGGGCCTCCGCTCGGCCGGCGCGAGGGGGGTCGTGCTGGACGCGCTGGACCGCGAGGCCGTGGTGGCGGCCGTTCGGGCGGCTGAGCCCGAGGTGATCGTGCACGAGGCCACGGGCCTTGCCCAGATCGGCAACCCGCGCAAGATGGCGAAGGAGTTCGCGCTCACCAACCGGCTGCGCAGCGAGGGCACCGACCATCTGCTGGACGCTGCGCGGGTCGTGGGCGTGAGGCGCGTGGTGGCCCAGAGCTTCGCCGGCTGGCCCTTCGCTCGCGAGGGCGGACCGGTCAAGAGCGAGGAGGACCCGCTGGACCCCGATCCCCCGGAGGGGCTGCGGCCGATGCTCGACGCCATCAAGCACCTGGAGGGCGCGGTCATTGCCGCCGACGGGATCGTCTTGCGCTACGGCGGCTTCTACGGGCCGGGCACGGGTCTCGACGTTGGCGGGGCGCAGACCATCGCGGTGCGCAAGCGGCAGTTCCCGATCGTGGCGGAGGGCAACGCCGTGTGGTCGCTGATCCACATCGAGGACGCGGCCACGGCCACCGTTGCGGCCATCGAGCACGGCGCCCCGGGCGTCTACAACATCGTCGACGACGAGCCCGCGCCAGTGCGCGACTGGCTGCCTGTGCTGGCCGACTCGCTGGGCGCCAAGCCGCCGCGGCGCTTCCCGGCCTGGCTCACGCGCCTGGTGGCCGGCGAGCACACCGTCGTGATGCTCAACGAGAGCCGCGGCGCCTCCAACGCGAAGGCCAAGCGGGAGCTGGGCTGGGCGCCGGCCCACCCCAGCTGGCGGGAGGGCTTCAGGGAGCTAGGTGCCCCAGCTTCTCCGGGCTGAGCACTATGCGCACCCTCCGCACGCGCCCCTCGTCGAGCTCCAGCGACAGCACCCATATCACCACGCCCTGGGCGTCGCGGACGATCCAGCCGGGCAGGCCGTTCACCTTCGCGGGCTCGGTGGCGATGCCCTCGGGCCGCTGCTCGGCACGGGTGACCTTGGTCAGGTAGCGGGCGATCCGGTCCCTGCCCTCGATCGGCTTGCGCGCCGCCCGGACCAGGCCGCCGCCGTCGGAGTAGGAGACAGCGTCGGCGGCTAGCAGGCCGGCCAGGTCGTCGATGTCGCCGGCCTCCAGCGCCCGCATGAAGCGCTCGGTGATCTCGCGGTGCTGCTCGGGTGACGCCGGCAGTCGCGGGCGCCCGGCGTCGACCTTGCGCCGTGCGCGCGAGGCCAGCTGGCGGCAGTTGTCCTCGCTCTTGTCGATCATCTCGGCCACCTCGGAGTAGGAGAACCCGAAGACGTCGTGCAGCAGGAAGGCGGCGCGCTCGACAGGGGTCAGCTGCTCGAGCAGGACGAGGAAGGCCAGCGACAGCGTCTCGCGCTGCTCGGCGTGCTCCTCGGGCCCCGGCGCGTCGTCGAGCAGCGGCTCGGGCAGCCACGGCCCCACGTAGGCCTCGCGCCGGCGACGCGCCGAGCGCAGGTGGTCGATGGCCAGCCGCGTGACCACCGTGGTGAGGAACGCACGCGGCGACTCCACGACCGCCTCGTTGTCGCGGGCGTGCAGGCGCAGGTAGGCCTCCTGGACGAGGTCCTCGGACTCCGCCACCGTGCCCACCATGCGGTAGGCGACGGAGAACAGCAGTGGGCGAAGCTCCTCCTCCGGCTCTATCCCACCGAGCGGCGGTGCTCGGCCGGCCAACGTCCGGCCTGCGCTCCGGCGCTAGGTCCCGCGCTCCAGGTCGTCTACCTCGTCGGCCTTGGCACGGGTACGCGCGGCCTGAGCCTCCATGCGCTCCTGCTCGCGTTCGAGCTCCTCGCGGGCCTCGCCCTTGCGCTCCTCCTTCTCGCCCTCGCGATGCAGCGAGCGGTCGCCGGCGAGGTCGCCCGCGGCCTTCTTGGCACGGCCTGTGATCTTGTCCTTTAGTCCCATGCCCGGCAGCCTAGACCTGCTCGAGCGGCGGTGCTCGGCCGGCCAACGCCCGGCCTGCGCTCGGGCGCTAAGCCCGCTTGAGCCGCTCGGTCATCTCCCTAGCCAATTCGGAGTCGTCGAAGTGGCCGCGCTTGGCCAGGCTGCGTAGCCGGAGCTCGGTCAGGCGGTCGAACAGCCGCCGCGGCAACCGGCGTACCAGCGCGTAGGAGACGGCCCCGCGTCGCGTGGTGGCCAGGTCGCGGGCCGGCGGTCCGAGGACGGCGCGCACCATGGTCTCCACGGCGTCCTGCAGCTTCTCCTCGGGGACCGCCCCGTCCAGGCTGATGCCCTTGTGGGCTCCGGCGTCGTGGATCGGCGTCCTGATGTAGCCGGGGTAGACCGTCGTCACCGTCAGCCTGTCGGCGTACTCCAGCCGCAGCGAGTCCGAGTAGGCGGTGATGGCGCGCTTGGACATCGTGTAGGCGGTGGCGAAGGGGCTGGTCACGAAGGCGAGGCCCGAGGCCACGTTCACCACACGGCCGCGGCTCGCCAGCAGGGCGTCGAGCGCTGCTGCGGTCACCCTCCATGGACCCATGAGGTTCACCTCGATCACCTTCTGGGCGCCCTCGTCGGGGCGCAGCCCGGCGCTCTGCGGGATGCCGATGCCGGCGCAGTTGACCACCACGTCGAGGCCGGCGAGGCGCTCGATGGCCTCCGCCACCGCCCGGTCGACCGACGCCTGGTCGGAGACGTCGCAGTGGATGAGGTCCTCGCCCTCGGCGAGGTCCAGGCCGGCCACTCGCGCGCCCTTGCGCCTCAGCTCGGCGGCGGTGGCCCGGCCAATTCCGCTGGCAGCGCCAGTCAGGAGTACGCGCTTCACGACGCCAGCCGGTAGTGGGCCGGGTTGAAGGAGGACGTGCGCCTGCGGAAGACGAACGTCCAGTCGGGCCACAGCGTCGCGTTGCGTCCCGTGTCGTCCAGGTACCAGCTCGAGCAGCCGCTGGTCCAGACCGTGTCCTCGTGGCGGCGGTCGACCTCCTGATTGAACGCCGCCGCCGCCTCGGGACGCACCTCGACGGTGGCCGCGTCGTGCTCGCGCATCGCGCGCAGCGCGTCCAGCACGTAGGCGATCTGTGACTCGATCATGTAGACCATCGAGTTGTGGCCCAGGCCGGTGTTCGGGCCGAGCAGCATGAACAGGTTGGGGAAGTCGGGTGCGGTGGCGCCGAGCATCGCGCGGGGGCTGCCGCCCCAGCTCTCGTCGAGGGTCTGGCCCGAGCGCCCGGTGACGACCTTGCCCAGCGGCATGTCCGCGACCTGGAAGCCCGTGCCGAGCAGGATCACGTCGACCTCGCGCTCGACGCCGTCCTGGTCGACGATCGCGTTGGGCTTGATCTCCGTGACCCCCAAGGTCACGAGCTCGACGTTGTCCGTGCTGAGCGCCGGGTACCACTTGTTGGAGGGCAATATCCGCTTGCAGCCGATCGTGTAGTCCGGCGTGACCTTCTCGCGCAGCTCTGGGTCCTCGACCTGATTGGCGAGGTGGCGCCGGGCCACGCGCTCGAGCAGCTTGATGGTGCGCGGGCGCTTGACCAGCCCTACAACCACGGCCTCGCGCGCGGCGTACACGCCGGCGCGGTTGAGTCGCTGGAGGGGCGGGAAGAGCTTGTACAGGCGCTTCTCCCAGCCCTTGATCCTGCGGTTGGTGTGGGGCAGGACCCACGGCGCGGTGCGCTGGAAGACGTGCAGCTTCGATGCCACCTTCTGGACCTCGGGCACGTACTGGATGGCCGAGGCACCGGTCCCGATGGAGGCGATGCGCTTGCCCTCGAGCCCGACCGAGCCGTCCCAGCGCGCGGAGTGCATGATCGTCCCCTCGAAGGAGTCGAGGCCGGGGATCTCGGGGAGGCGCGGCTCGGCCAGCGGGCCCATGCCGGTCACGAGCACCTTCGCTCGCAGGTCGCCGCGGTCGGTCTTGATCACCCAGCGCTGGTCGTCCTCGTCCCACAAGGCGTCGGCCATGGTCGTGTTCAGCTCCAGGTAGGGACGGACGCCGAAGTCGTCGGCCACGCGCTGGAGGTAGGAGCGGATCTCGGGCTGCAGCGAGTAGGTCTGCGACCACTCGGGGTTGGGCGCGAACGAGAACGAGTAGAGGTGCGACGGCACGTCGCAGCCGCAGCCGGGGTAGGTGTTGTAGTGCCAGGTGCCGCCGACGTCGTCCCCGCGCTCGAGGACGACGAAGTCCGGCTCTCCGTCCTCGAGCAGGTTGACGGCCATGCCCAGGCCGGAGAACCCGCTGCCCACGATGCAGATCTCGACTTCTTCCTTCATGCTCCTCCTCGTACTTACACCGTCGTAACTTACGTTACCGTAACATACCCGCCATGGGCCCTCGGCTAACCGCCGACCAGCGGCGCGAGCAGTTGCTGGACGCCACGAAGGTCCTTGCCGCGAGCAGAGGCTTCCACGCCGTCTCGATCGAGGCGGTGGCGCGCGAGGCCGGCATCACCAGGCCGATCGTCTACGGCCACTTCCGCGACCTCAGCAAGCTGCTGGAGGCCCTCGTCGAGCGCGAGAGCGCGCGGGCACTGGGCCAGCTCACCGATGTGCTGACCCCGGCCCTCGACCTGCCCGATCCCGGCGAGCGGATGGTGGAGGCGATGCGCGCCTACATCGAGGCCGTGAGCGCGGACCCCGACACCTGGCGGCTCGTGCTGATGCCCACCGAGGGGGCCCCCGCCTCACTGCACCGTCAGATCGACGAGGGGCGCGACGCGATCATCGGCCAGCTGGCCGGCGCGGTGCGGCCGGGCATGGACCCCCCGGACCCGGAGCTGACCGCGCGGATGCTGTCGGCCTTCGCCGACGAGGCCGCCCGGCTGCACCTGCGCGATGCCGAGCGCTACCCGGTGAAGCGGCTGATGGACCAGACGCGCTGGGCCATCGGTCAGCTCTCGTAGGCCGGCTCGCGCCGCGCTCGGCCGCGGCGCGCCCCGCCGTAGGAGCCGAGGTCGATCAAGAAGGCGAGGATCACGAACAGCCACTCGATCCCCTCGACTCCGTTCGTCCCCGCGTCCCACATGACCGCGTAGATGAGCGTGGTCCAGGGCAACAGGAAGAAGCCGAGCAGGGGCACGATCCAGCTGTCGTAGGCGCGATCGAGCAGCTCGCTGAACAGCCAGACGACGATCAGCGCGAGCCGCGGCGAGATGAGTGCCAGAAGAGCTACGACGCAAGGCATGCCTGCGAGTATCGCTCAGATGGACCTTCGCCCGCTTGGCCGCACCGGAGTGAAGGTCAGCCCGCTCTGCCTGGGCACGATGATGTTCGGGGCGTGGGGCGAGACGGACCACGACGAGTCCGTGCGCATCATCCACTGCGCCCTCGACGCGGGCGTCAACTTCGTCGACACCGCCGACGTCTACTCGCGCGGCGAGTCCGAGGAGATCGTGGGCAAGGCGCTGGCCGGCGGCCGCCGCGACCACGTGGTCCTGGCCACCAAGGTCCACGGCAAGATGGGCGACGACCCCAACGAGTTCGGCAACTCCAGGCGCTGGATCGTGCGCGAGGTCGAGAACAGCCTGCGCCGCCTGGGCACAGACTGGATCGACCTCTACCAGATACACCGCCCCGAGGACGACACCGACATCGACGAGACGCTGGGCGCCCTGAGCGACCTCGTCCAGGCGGGCAAGGTGCGCTACATCGGCTCGTCGACTTTCCCGGCAAGCCAGATCGTCGAGGCTCAGTGGGCGGCCGAGCGCCGCGGTCGCGAGCGCTTCGTCTGCGAGCAGCCGCCCTACTCGCTGCTGGTGCGCGGCGTGGAGGTCGACGTGCTGCCCACCTGCCGGCGCCACGGCATGGCGGTCATCCCCTGGAGCCCGCTGGCCATGGGCTGGCTGTCGGGCAAGTACCGCAAGGACGACGCGCCCGAGTCGCGCCGCGCGTCGATGATGCCCGCCCGCTGGGATATGTCGCTACCCGAGAACCAGCGCAAGCTGGACGCCGCCGACGCCCTCGGCAAGCTGGCCGACGAGGCGGGCATTACGCTCGTCGAGATGGCGCTCGCCTTCACCATGCGCCACCCCGCGGTGACCGCGCCCATCATCGGCCCGCGCACGATGGAGCACCTCGAGGGCCAGCTGAGCGCCGCAGACGTCGAGCTCTCCGACGACCTGCTCGATCGCATCGACCAGATCGTCCCTCCGGGCGTGAACCTGAACCCGGCCGACGCCGGCGCAGGCAACCCTGCACTGGAGCCGGCGGCCCGTCGCCGCTGTTCATCGCCAGGCTGATCCTCGCGGCTCCGGGGGTGTTGTGTTGCCCCTTTGAAAAACCGCTCAGCCGCCTGAGCGATCTTCTCCAGGGTGCACTCGCGTCGCCGGGGTTAGCCTCGAACGGGCATGCTGCGCCTCGGCGTCCTCGACCAGTCGCCCATCTCCGAGGGGATGGAGCCGGCCGACGCCCTGCGCAACACGGTGGACCTCGCCAAGCACACCGAGGCGCTCGGCTACCACCGCTACTGGGTGGCCGAGCACCACGGCACGCCGATGCTGGCCTGCAACGCGCCCGAGGTGCTGATCGGCGCCATCGCCGACGCGACCGAGAGCATCCGCGTGGGCAGCGGCGGCGTGATGCTGCCCCACTACAGCCCGTTCAAGGTGGCCGAGACCTTCAGCATGTTGAGCGGCCTGCACCCGGGACGCATCGACCTCGGCGTGGGCCGCGCGCCGGGGACCGATCAGATCACGATGCTCGCCCTGCAGCGTGACCGCCGCCAGCTGGCCGCCGACGACTTTCGCGAGCACCTGGCCGAGCTGCTGGCCTATCTGGACGGCGAGCTGCCCGCCGACCACCCGTTCGCCCGCCTGGCCAAGCTCATGCCCGGCCGCCCGCACCGCCCCGACCCGTGGCTGCTGGGCTCGAGCCCGCAGAGCGCGATCTGGGCCGCGGAGCTGGGGCTGCCCTACTGCTTCGCCGACTTCATCAATCCCCAGGGCGCGGGCATCGTCGAGGACTACCGGCGCCGCGGCGGCGCCGCGGCGTCCATCTGCGTGGTGGCGATCTGCGCCGAGACCGACGAGGAGGCCGAGCGGCTGTCGCTCAGCCACCGGATGGCCTTCTCGCTGCTGCGCCAGGGCCGGCTCATCCCGATCCCGCCCGTCGAGCAGGCCGAGCGCTACGCCCAGAGCCGCCCCAAGCGCCAGGGCAGCCGGCGCTTCGTGGTGGGATCGCCGGCGACCGTGCGGGGCGGCCTCGAGCAGGCCGCGGAGGAGTACGGCGTCGACGAGATCCTCCTGCTCACGATCACCTACGAGCAGGAGGCCCGCCGCCGCTCCTACGAGCTGGTCGCCGAGGAGCTCGGCTCGACGCACACGGCGGGCGCGGCCACGGGTAGCACCGACGTATGACCCAGAACTCCGACGCGCTCTACGGCCAGGAGCACGTCGACCATTACCGGGAGAGGTGGGGCACGCCCGCCTACCGGGAGAAGACCGATCGCGAAATTCCTGTAGTTGTCCTGGAACGCGAAATAAGGAGAACGGTTTGGCTTTCGAGGTACCTGACCTGCCGTACGGCTACGACGCGCTGGAGCCCCACGTCGACGAGGAGACCATGCGCGTACATCACGACAAGCACCACCAGGCGTACGTGGACAAGGCCAACGGGGCCCTGGAGGGCACCGAGTGGGAGGACGAGGACCCCAAGGAGATCCTCCAGAATCTCGACCAGCTCCCCGACGACAAGCGCACCGCCGTGCGCAACAACCTCGGTGGCCACGTCAACCACGGGACCTTCTGGCGCAGCATGAAGCCCGACGGCGGGGGGGAGCCGAGCGGGGACCTGGCCGAGGCGATCAACGAGGCGTTCGGCTCCTTCGACGACTTCAAGACGAAGCTCAAGGAGACCGGCGTGGGCCAGTTCGGCTCAGGCTGGGCCTGGCTCGTCCACGACGGCTCGGGCCTGGCGATCGTTGGCACCCCCAACCAGGACAACCCCGTGTCCGACGGCCACACGCCCCTGCTCGGCGTCGACGTGTGGGAGCACGCCTACTACCTCAAGTACCAGAACAAGCGCCCGGACTACATCGACGCCTGGTTCAACACCATCGACTGGGACCACATCGCCGAGCGCTACGCCGAAGCGAGCGGCTAGTCGAGCAGGATCTCCGGCTCGGGCGCCAGCAGCATGGTGAGCCCGGTGCGCGGGTCGCGCGGCGATGGGCGCGACTCGCGCAGCGCCACGGCGGACCACCCGTCCCCGACCCGGGGCGCGAGCTCCCTCGGGACGAAGCCCAGGTGGGTGCCGTCCTCCGTGTCCACGGCGACGGCGTCGGGGTCGTGGGGGTTGTCCGGATCGCGCCGGAGCACGAGGCTGCGCCCGGGCGCAGCGCCCGCGGACTGAAGCGCCTCTTCGTGGAAGCGGGCCCCGGCGACATTCGCCACCAGGAGCCCGCGCTCGCGCACCCGCGGGTCGTCACGAGCCAGGAAGTCGCCGCTGTCGGGGTCGACCAGCGAGTAGCCGGCCAGCCACACGATGCCTCCGTCGTCGGGATACCAGTAGCGCTCCTCGAAGGAGACGCTGACCCTCACCGCCGGGGTATCGCCTCGTCGAAGCGCGGCAGCCCGTCGTCGGGGATGTCCTCCCACGGCGCGGCGTAGGCCACGTACTGCCGGGCCTGGGGCCTGACGCCGGGATCGCCGTCGAAGGCGCCGAGGCGCACGAGCGAGATCTCCCCGCCGGGCCTGCGGCCGAAGAGGTGTGAGCCGCACCCGCGGCAGAACATCTTCTCCATCCCGCCCTCCGGGGTCCAGCCAGCGAGGTGTTCCTCCCCACTCAGGAGCGTCAGGGAGCCCTGTGGTATGACCGCGGTGGCTGAGGCCTCCGTGCCGGTTCGGACCTGACAACGCGTGCAATGGCAGTAGGCGGCGGCGGTCAGCGGCTCCGAGATCTCGAACTTCACGGCCCCGCAGCCACAGCCGCCAGTGAGCTCGGCGGACATGTGAGGAGCCTACGCCGTCGCGAACTTCCGCCGGCGCGCGCTTCGCTCGCGCTCGCCGGCGTCCAGCACGACCTTGCGCAGGCGGACGGCGTCGGGGGTCACCTCGACGCACTCGTCGTCGGTCACGTGCTCGAGCGCCTGGTCGAGCGAGAGCCGGTGGGCGGGCACGAGCTTGACGGTGTCGTCGGAGCCGGCCGCGCGCACGTTCGTCTGCTTCTTCTCGCGCACGGCGTTGATGTCGAGGTCGTCGGGGCGGCCGTTCTCGCCGATGACCATGCCCTCGTAGACCTGCTCGCCCGGGCCGACGAACAGCTGCCCGCGCTCCTGCAGCTTGACCAGCGCGAAGGTGCCGGTCTCGCCGCGGCGGTCGGCCACCAGCGAGCCGGTGGGCCGGGTCCGGATCTCACCCTGCCAGGGCTCGTAGCCCTCGAAGACCGAGTGCAGGATCCCCGCACCGCGCGTCTCGGTCATGAACTCGGTGCGGAAGCCGATCAGCCCGCGGGTCGGGATGAGGAAGTCGATGCGCACCCAGCCGGTGCCGGGGTTGACGAGCTTGTCCTGGCGCCCCTTGCGCAGCGCGAGCATCTGGATGACTACGCCGAGGAACTCCTCGGGCACGTCGATCGACAGGCGCTCGATCGGCTCGTGCAGGGCGCCGTCGACCTCGCGGGTGACCACCTGCGGCTTGCCCACCGTCAGCTCGAAGCCCTCGCGCCGCATGGCCTCGACGAGGACCGCCAGCTGCAGCTCGCCGCGGCCCTGCACCTCCCAGGTGTCGGGGCGCTCGGTGTCCAGCACGCGGATGGCCACGTTGCCCACCAGCTCCGCTTCCAGGCGGTCCTTGAGCATGCGCGCGGTCAGCCGGTTGCCGGACTGCCCGGCCAGCGGCGAGGTGTTGATGGCGATCGTCATGCCCAGGGCGGGCTCCTCGACGGCGATCACCGGCAGCGGCCGGGGGTCCCCGGGGTCCGCGATCGTCTCGCCGATGGTGATCTCAGGGATCCCGGCCACGGCGATCACCTCGCCGGGGCCGGCCTCCTCGGCGTCCACGCGGCGCAGCCCCTCGGTCACGTACAGCTCGGCCACGCGGGCGGCGTGCGTCGAGCCGTCACGCCGGCACCAAGCCACGGGCTGGCCCTTGCGCACCGCGCCCTGATGGACGCGGCACAGCGCCAATCGGCCGACGTACGGGTCGGCGTCGAGGTTGGTCACGCGCGCCTGGAGCGGGTGGCCCTCGTCGCACTCGGGCGCCGGGATGGACTCGATCAGCAGCTCGAACAGCGGCCGCAGATCGCTGCCCTCCTCGCCCTCCACGGTGCTCGCCCAACCGGCCTTGGCGTTGGTGTAGGCGATCGGGAACTCGATCTGCTCCTCGTCGGCGCCGAGGTCCAGGAAGAGCTCGTAGACCTCGTCGACCACCTCGGCGGTGCGGGCGTCGGGGCGGTCCACCTTGTTGACGCACAGCACCGCGGGCAGCCGCGCCTCCAGCGCCTTGCGCAGGACGAAGCGGGTCTGGGGGAGGGGCCCCTCGGAGGCGTCGACCAGCAGCATCACCCCGTCGACCATGGTCAGCCCGCGCTCGACCTCGCCGCCGAAGTCCGCGTGGCCGGGCGTGTCGACCAGGTTGATCTTCACGTCGCCGAAGTGAACGGCGGCGTTCTTGGCCAGGATGGTGATGCCCCGCTCGCGCTCCTGGTCCATGGAGTCCATGACGCGGTTGGACTCGCCCAGCATGGCGTCGACCAGCGTGGTCTTGCCGTGGTCGACGTGAGCGATGATCGCCACGTTGCGCAGGTCGGAGCGGCTCGGCATGGCCGACTGAGGAAAGCAGCCGGCCGCCGGCCGGCAGGCTCAGGTCTTGAACTGGCCCGTGTCCACCCACTCCTGCTTGAGCAGGACCCACCAGTCGTCGGCGAGCTGGTCCTCGACGTAGCGGTAGGGAAGCCAGCCGTAGCCGTCCATGCCCCACTCGGTGCCCCACGAGTTGCGGATCAGGAACGCTCCGGTGGTCTCCGGGCCGCCCGGTTGTTTGATCTCCTTGCCGTTGTCGTAGCCCACCGCGAGGATCGCGTGGCCTCCCACGACCTCCTCGTGGGCCTTCGGATAGGGGATCTCCCCGGTCTGGGCCGTTTGTTCCAGGTCGAGCGACTGGAAGCAGGTGAAGCCGAACATCGCCGGGAGCTGGGAGGCGAGATGCCCCTTGATCTTGTCCACGAGGGTCGCCGGGTCTGTTCCGGGCGGATCCAGCCGGTAGTAGGTGAGCGCCTGGAAGCTCTGCGCGAAGGCGTAACAGAACGCCGGCGGCTCCACGTCGAACTTCTCCACGTCGTAACGCCAGTACTGACGAGGTGGGACCCCGAACAGCGTCATGGCGCCCATCGCTGTCCGCAGGAACGCGCCGGAATCACCCTTGAACCCACCGAGCTTGCGCGTGACCTTGTAGAGGAACCGGTGTGAGCCGTCTATGTGCTTCCCGAAGGCCTTGCGCTGGAAGTACTCGAGCATCCCCACGCTGGCGAAGGCGGTGCACGCTCCCAGGGCGCCCTGGTCCTCGATCTTCGAGCACCACTGGCGCAGGTCGATCGGCCCAGCCGGCGGTGCGGTGACCGTCTGAGGGACGTCGGTGTTCTGCAGCAACCTGGCCGGCGCGGGGACCTGGACCTCGAGGCGTCGGTGGTCCTCGTCAGTCTCCGCCGTGAAGTCGCGGATGCTGGGGTAGTCCCGCAGCCACCCCATTCCCTTACAGCGCCGTTGGGCAGCGTGACTTGGTGTTCCAAGCCGGTCTCCTTCCGTCTCGCCAAAAACGCGGACCCGAGCACCCGCGATCCGGGATTTCAAGGATGCACCGGCTGTGCACAACTAGGGCGCCCCACAGCTTTGCTGACTCGGGTGGGCCGCCGGCCGACTTGACGCGGCCGCGGCGCCTTAGAAGGCTGGAGAGCGGGTCGATATGGACATCGGTGACGGAGCTCGGTGCTGGTTCAACGAGCCGCGGGCATTGACCACGGGAGGACGTGACGATCCTCGGCTGGGTGGGGCGCGACGGCGACATCCGCGTGGCCTCCTACAACAACGAGACCGGAGCCGTGGTCGGGCGGACGCTGCACGAGTCGCTCCAGGTCGACGACCACGCCAACCCCGCGTTCTACCTTCGCCGCGACGGCCGGATCACGGCCTTCTACTCCCGCCACGCCGGCCGTCCGCTGTACCACCGCACCACCACCGAGCCGGCCCGGATCGCGAACTGGGGCCCCGAGAAGACGGTGCCGACGAACACCCCCGGCGGCTACGGATACACCTACCCGAACCCGATCTGGTCGCCGATCGATCAGAAGCTCTACCTGTTCTGGCGGGGAGGGAACTTTCTCCCGACGCTCTCGACCAGCGAGGACGAGGGCGAGACCTGGACCAACGCTCTCAAGGTGATGGACGACGACGAGCCGCAGGCCTCGCAGCGGCCCTACGTCAAGTACGCCTCGCGCGACGGCGTGATCCACCTCGCCTACACCCAGTCGCACCCTCGCAACCGCGCGACGAGCATCTTCTACCTGCGCTTCACCCCCGGAGTGGGCTGGCAGCGTGCCGACGGGGCCGACGCCGGCCCCCTGCCGCTGGTGCCCACCGACGGCGACCGGGTCTTCAGCGCCTGGGAGCACAAGATGCGCGCCTGGGTGCACGACATCGCGGTGGGAGCTGACGGCCATCCGCGCATCGTCTTCGCCAGCTTCTCGCGCTCGACCGGCTTCGCCGACCACCGCTACTGGTACGCCCGCTGGGACGGCAGCCAGTGGCGACAGCGCCAGATCACGCAGGCCGGACCCTCGATCGACCCCGACGGCGAGCTCATGTACTCGGCGGGCATGGCGCTCGACCACGACCACCCGGAGATCCTCCACCTGGCGCGCAAGAAGGGCCGGTGGTTCCAGGTCGAGGTGTGGAAGACGCCCGACGCCGGGGCCCACTGGGACGTCACGCCCGTCACCTCCAGCGCACAGCACCACATGCGCCCCGTCGTGCCCCGCAACCACGCGGACACCGGCAGCGCTCAGGTCCTGTTCATGCGCGGCCGCTTCAACAGCTACACGGACTACGACACCACGATCGCGCTGACCAACCGGAGTTTGGCCTAGCTGGACGAGTCCGCCCCCGGGCGCCACGAAATCCCTATCGAGCTCCGGTACATTGCGATACCGACCCCTCCACAAGCCAAAGGAGCCAGGCATGGACCGCCTCAAGCCCGATCCCAGCTTCTACGCCACGCCGGGTGACGCCGCAGCCGCTCCGCCTGAGGAGCTGGCGTACGTGGCCACGCTGAACACCGGGGCCAACGGCGACAGCGCGCCGGACGCGCTCACGGTGCTCGACCTGGAGCAGGGGTCGGACACCTACGGTCAGCTGGTCGGCCGGGTCGACATGCCGAACGTCGGCGACGAGCTGCACCACTTCGGCTGGAACGCCTGCTCAACGGCTCTGTGTCCGTGGGCGCCGCACCCACACATCGAGCGCCGCTACCTGCTCGTGCCCGGCATCCGCTCCTCACGCATCCACGTGATCGATACGAAGTCCGACCCGCGGCAGCCGGAGATCGTGAAGGTGATCGAGCCCGAGGAGATCGAGCGCAAGACCGGCTACAGCCGCCCGCACACGGTCCACTGCGGGCCCGACGGGATCTACGTCTCCGCCCTGGGCGCGCCCGACGGCGACGGGCCCGGCGGCATCTTCCTGCTCGACCACGACGACTTCAGCGTCAAGGGCCCGTGGGAGAACGACCGCGGACCGCAGGAGCTGGCCTACGACTTCTGGTGGCACATCAACTACGGCACGATGATCTCCAGCGAGTGGGGCACGCCGAACATGGTCGAGGATGGCATCAACCCCGAGCTGCTGCTGGGCGGCAAGTACGGCCATCACCTGCACGTGTGGGACCTCGACCGCCGCTCGCACCGCCAGTCGATCGACCTGGGCGCCGACCAGCAGATGGTGCTGGAGCTACGCCCCGCGCATGACCCGCGCAAGACCTACGGCTTCGTCGGGACGGTGGTGTCCACGGCGGACCTGTCGGCGTCGGTGTTCCTGTGGGAGCGTGCCGAGGACGGCACGGTCAGCGCGCGCAAGGTGATCAGCATCCCGGCCGAGCCGGCCGAGGAGGACCAGCTGCCGCCTGCCCTCAAGCCGTTCGGCGCCGTGCCGCCGCTGATCACCGACATCGACCTGACCGTGGACGACAAGGACCTGCTCGTCTCCTGCTGGGGCACGGGCGAGCTCAAGCGCTTCGACGTGTCCGACCCCGCCAACCCGCGCGAGACAGGGTCCGTGCGTTTGGGCGGCATCGTGGAGCGCGCCGCGCACCCCGCCGCCGGCGCGGTGAACGGCGGGCCGCAGATGGTGGAGGCCAGCCGCGACGGTCGGCGCGTGTTCATCACCAACTCCCTCTACGCGAGCTGGGACGCGCAGTTCTACCCGGCGGGGATCGACGGCTGGCTGACCAAGCTCGATGCTCCCGAGGGCGGCGGCCTCTCGGTCGACCCGGACGTGTTCGTGGAGTTCAGCGGCGAGCGCCCACACCAGGTGCGCCTGCAGGGCGGCGACGCCTCGTCGGACTCCTACTGCTTCCCGGACTGACCGCCGGTCGCGGTGAACAGCGTGTGGCCATGGCTCGTGATGGCGGGCCTCGGCGCCTACCACGGGCTCAACCCCGCGATGGGCTGGCTGTTCGCCGTCTCGCTGGGCATGCAGGACCGCGACCGCCGGGCGGTCACGCGCGCTCTGCTGCCGATCGCGGTGGGCCACGAGGCCTCCATCGCCATCGTGGCCGCGCTGGTGATCGGCCTGGGGCTCCTCACCGATACGTCGGTGCTGCACCTCGGCGCCGCCGTGGCCCTGATCGCCTTCGGGATCTTCCGCTTCGCCAAGCCGCACGCGCACTTTCGCTGGGTCAAGGGGCGGGTGACCCGCAAGGAGCTGTCGCTGTGGTCGTTCCTGATGTCTACCGCCCACGGCGCCGGGCTCATGGTCGCCCCGGTGCTGCTCAGCTCGAACAGCGCGAGCGCCTCGACCCGGGGCCACAGCCACGCGATGGAGGAGATGGGGCTGGGGACGATGTCGATTCCCGAGACCATGCTGGCCGTCTTCCTGCACGTCGGGGCGATGCTGGTGGTCATGGGTGTTGTGGCCTTGCTGGTCTACGACAAGCTCGGGGTGAGGATCCTGCGCAAGACGTGGGTGAACTCCGAGCACCTGTGGGCGGCGAGCTTCGTGGCCGCGGGGGCGATCACGCTGGTCACCTGAGCCGCGCCGGTCTTGGCCCCGCCTAGCATGGCCGCGTGACCGACGCCGACGTGATCGTGGTGGGCGCCGGCCTGGCCGGCCTGGTGGCCACCGCCGAGCTCGCCGACGCCGGAAAGAAGGTGATCCTGCTCGACCAGGAGCCCGAGGCCTCGTTCGGCGGCCAGGCCTTCTGGTCGCTGGGCGGGCTGATGTTCGTCGACAGCCCGGAGCAGCGGCGGATGCGGATCAAGGACTCGTACGACCTCGCCCTTCAGGACTGGATGGGCACCGCGGCCTTCGACCGGCCCGAGGACGAGTGGCCGCGCAAGTGGGCCAAGGCGTACGTCGGCTTCTGCGCCGGCGAGAAGCGCTCGTGGCTCCACGGCCAGGGCATGCGCTGGCTGCCCAACCCCGGCTGGCCCGAGCGCGGCGGATACCACGCCGACGGTCACGGCAACTCGGTGCCGCGCTTCCACATCACTTGGGGAACGGGCCCCGGAGTCGTCGAGCCCTTCGAGCGCCGCGTGCGCGAGGCGGCCGAGCGCGGGCTGGTCGAGCTGCGGTTCCGCCACCGGGTCGACGAACTGCTCACCGACGGGGGCACGGTGAGCGGCGTGGCGGGCCGGGTGCTCGCGCCCAGCTCCGTCGGGCGGGGCCGGTCGAGCGACCGCGAGGAGGTCGAGGACTTCGAGCTGGGCGGTGAAGCGGTGGTCATCACCACCGGCGGGATCGGCGGTAACCACGAGCTGGTACGGGAGAAGTGGCCGCAGCGGCTGGGAGAGCCGCCGAGGCGGATGCTCTCGGGGGTGCCCGCCCACGTCGACGGGCGCATGCTGGAGATCGCCAAGAGCGCCGGCGGGAACGAGATCAACAGCGACCGCATGTGGCACTACGTCGAGGGGCTGCACAACTGGGACCCGATCTGGCCCATGCACGCCATCCGGATCATCCCGGGGCCCTCGCCGATGTGGTTCGACGCGCGCGGGCGGAGGCTGCCCGGCCCGCTCTACCCCGGCTTCGACACGCTGGGCACGCTGGCCCACATCCAGCGCACCGGGTACGACTACACCTGGTTCGTCCTGACCCGGAAGATCATCGAGAAGGAGTTCGCGCTCTCGGGCTCCGAGCAGAACCCGGACACCACCTCCAAGAGCCGGCGCCAGGTGCTCAAGGAGCGCCTGAGCAGCGGGCCGCCCGGCCCGGTACAGGCCTTCATGGACCACGGCGAGGACTTCGTGGTCGAGCGCAACCTGCCCGATCTCGTGGCCGCGATGAACGCCCTGACGGGCGAGGACCTGATCGATCTCGGTGACCTCGAGGCCCAGATCGTGGCCCGCGACCGCGAGCTTGCGAACCCCTACGGCAAGGACGGCCAGGTCACCGCCATCCACGGGGCGCGCGCCTACTTCGCCGACAGGGTCACGCGCGTGGCGGCGCCCCACCGGCTACTCGATCCGAAGGCCGGGCCGCTGATCGCCGTCCGGCTCTCGATCCTCACCCGCAAGTCGCTGGGAGGGCTCGAGACCGACCTCGAGGGCCGGGTGCTGAGGTCGAACGGCGACCCCCTGGAAGGCCTCTACGCCGCCGGCGAGGTCGCCGGCTTCGGCGGCGGCGGGATGCACGGCTACCGCGCGCTCGAAGGGACCTTCCTGGGGGGTTGCCTGTTCTCGGGACGGACGGCCGGCAGGGCCGCCGCCCGGGCGCTGGGCTAGCGGTCGCCCAGGCGCTCCAGCACCGTGTCGAGCTTCTCGTAGCCCTCGACGATGCCCTTCTCCATGCCGGACTGAAGCGCAGCGTCGCGGTCCTCCTTGTTGGCGTAGGTCGAGGTGGCCACCAGCCGCGTGCGGCCGCCCTCGATCTCCTGGAGCTCGAGCCGGTCGACCGCGACGTGGCCCGCCGCGCCGCTGAACTCGAACGTGGACTCGAGCACCGAGGGCGGGGAGACCTCGCGGTACTCGCCCCAGAACTCGATCTGGCCGTCTCCCATCGGCGTGGTCCAACGGTAGGAGCCGCCCACCCGCAGGTCGAGCTGCTTGACCTTCAGCTCGGTCCCGTGCGGGCCCAGCCACTGCGACAGCAGCTCGGGCTCGGTGTAGGCCTCCCAGACCAGCTCGCGCGGCGCGTCGAAGTCCCGCTCCAGGCGGATGACGGTGTCGCTCGGCGTGGTGATCGACGTGGTGTTCTGCACTCCGTTGGTCATGGCTGTCCTCTCTTTCGTCGCTCGAGGATCGCGTCCAGCCGATCGAAGCGCTCGTCCCAACTGCGGCGATAGCCGTCGATCCACTGGCTCGCATCGTCGAGCTGTCTCGGGCCGAGCCGGCAGTGCCGGGTCCGGCCCCTCTTTTCGGTGGTCACCAGCTCAGCCTCCTCGAGGATCCGCACGTGCTTCTTGAGCCCGGTCAGCGACATGCCGGCGGGCTCTGCCAGCTCGCTGATCGTGGCGCTGCCCTGCCCGAGCCGCTCGAGGATCGCCCGGCGGGTCGGGTCGGACAGCGCCGAGAAAGTGCTGTCCAGCGAGGAATACTGAACCATATGGTTCACTGTAGCACGCTCTAGCTTCGACGCAAAGTGAGCGCCGTCAAAGAGCGATCCGAGAAGAGCGTCGAGCCGCTCGAGCTGTTCTTCGACCTGGTCTTCGTCTTCGCGCTGACGCAGGTGACGGCCCGCCTGTCCGACGACCTCTCGTGGGGCGGTCTGCTGCGCGGCCTGCTGGTGCTCGCCGCGATCTGGTGGGCTTGGGCGGCCTACGCCTGGTTGACCAACGAGGTGGACACCCGCAGGCGCAGCGTGCGCCTGGTCATCTTCGCCTCGATGGCGTCGATGCTGCTGGCCTCGCTGGCCATCCCCGGCGCCTTCGAGAGCGACGCGCTGCTCTTCGCCCTGGCCTACATGGGCGTGCGGCTGGCGCACATCGGCCTGTTCGCGGCGGCCAGCGATGACGTCAACGTCCAGCAGGCGGCGCGGGCGCTGGCCGGCACGGCGGTCACCGCGCCGCTGCTTCTCATCCTGGCCAGCGCCTTCGAGGGCGCGGCGCAGGAGCTGATCTGGATCGTCGCGCTGACCATCGACTACCTCGGCGGCGCCCTGCGGGGCATCGAGCGCTGGCGCCTGTCGCCAGGCCACTTCGCCGAGCGCCACGGCCTGATCGTGATCATCGCGCTGGGCGAGTCGATCGTGGCGATCGGGGTGGGGGCCGAGGACGTCGAGCTCGACGCGGGCGCGCTGGTCGCCGCGACTCTGGGGATCATGCTGTCCGCCGCGCTCTGGTGGACCTACTTCGACGGCGCGCTCGAGCAGGTGGAGAGCCGCCTCTCCGCACTGAGCGGTCGCTTGCGCAACACCACCGCGCGCGACTCCTTCAGCTTCCTGCACCTGCCGCTGGTGGCCGGGATCGTTCTGCTCGCGCTGGGGGTCAAGAAGACCCTGCAGGACGTCGACGAGCCGCTGAAGGCGGTGGCGGCCTTCGGCCTCTGCGGAGGCGTGGCCCTCTACTTCGCGGCCGACGTCGCGTTCCGCCGCCGCTGCCTGAGGCTGTTCGACGGCCAGCGCCTGTCGGCAGCGGCCGCCTCGTTGCTGGTGCTGCCCGTTGCGCTCGCTGCACCGGCGCTCGTCGCGCTGGCCTGCATGAGCGCAGTCGCGGCGGCGCTGGTGGCCTACGAGGCCTTCGTCTAGGCCCTCAGAACAGGAAGATCAGGGCGAGAATCAGCAGCGTCAGCCCCAGCGACAGGAGGGCCGAGCCGAGGCAGCCGAGGCGATCGGAGAAGAAGACGATCACGGCGGGCGGCTGCCCGGCATCCCGGCCCGCAAACGTCGCTCAGAAGCCCCCGCGCTGAGCGCCGAGCTCGGCCAGACGGCCCTCCAGGAAGGTCCGCTCGGCGGGCTGCCCGGCCAGCTCGAGGGCGCGGCGGTAGGCCGCGGTGGCCTCCTCGGAGCGGCCCAGGCGCCGCAGCAGGTCCGCCCGGGCGGAATGCAGGACGTGATAGCCCTCGAGCCCCTCGATCGCGTCGATCAGCTCAAGCCCGGCCTCGGGGCCCTCGGCCATTGCGACGGCCGCGGCGCGGTTGAGCTCGACCACCGGACCCGGCGCCACCTGGACCAGGAGCCCGTACAGCGCCGCGATCCGCCGCCAGTCGGTCTCCTGCGGCAGCCGGGCCAGCGCGTGTTGTGCCGCGATGGCGGCCTGCAGGGCGTAGGGGCCGGGCGGCAGCGGCCGCGCCAGCTCGATCCCCTCCTCGATTTCGGCGCGGTCCCACAGCGAGCGGTCCTGGTCGTCCAGCAGCACCACATCCCCGCCTGGTCCCGTGCGCGCCGCCTTGCGCGAGTCGTGCAGGAGCATCAGCGCCAGCAGGCCCGCGACCTCGGGCTCGTCGGGCATCAGCGCCCGCAGCACCCGCGCGAGCCGGATGGCCTCGGCGCACAGCTCGCGGCGCACGAGGGCTTCGGCCGAGGTCGCCGCGTAGCCCTCGGTGAAGACAAGGTACAGCGCGGCGAGCACGCCGGGCAGCCGGGAGGGCAGCTCGTGGTCGGGCGGGACGACGTACGGGATGCGGGCGTCGCGAATCTTGTTCTTGGCCCGGCTCAGGCGGCGCTGCATCGTCCCCTCGCCGACCAGGAACGCGCGGGCGATCTCGTTCGTCTGCAGCCCGCCGAGCGTGCGCAGGGTCAGCGCGACCCGCGCCTCGGGGGCGAGCGCGGGGTGGCAGCAGGTGAAGATCAGCCGCAGGCGGTCGTCGGGAATGGAGCTGTCGGGTGGGAGCATGTCGTCCTCGTGGGCTTGGGGGACCAGCGCCTCGAGCTCGCGCACCTTGTCCTCGAGCCGGCTGGCTCGCCGGATGCGGTCGAGGGCCTTGTTGCGCGCGACCGTGGTGATCCACGCGCCCGGGTTGTCCGGCAGGCCCTGCGCGGGCCAGACCTCCAGCGCGCGCACAAACGCGTCCTGGACCGCCTCCTCGGCGAGGTCGAAGTCGCCGAGCACGCGGATGAGGGCCGCGACCGCCCGCCCCGACTCCTGGCGGAACAGGCGGTCGACGGCCTCCGGGGAGGCGCCTACTGCGCGGCCCCCGCGTTGCTGTGCCCGCTCGAGCCGGCCTGCTCGTAGTCCATGACCGGCCGCACCTCGACCTTGCCGCCGGGCATCGGGATCTTGCGCGCCCAGGCCAGAGCCTCGTCGAGATCGGCGCAGTCGAGCAGGTAGAAGCCTCCGAGCTGCTCGCGGGTCTCGGCGAAGGGGCCGTCGGTGACGATGTGGTCGCCGCTGGGCTCCAGCGCGACCGTCGTGGCCGTCGCGCTGGGCTGCAGGCCCTCGCCGCCCTCGAACGCCCCGGCGTCCCTGACCTCCTGGGTGTAGTCGTCCCATGCCTGCATCGCCTGCTGGGCCTGCTCGGGCGATCTGTTGCTCATCTGGGACTCGTCTCCGTACAGCGTGAGCAGGTACTTCATGGTTGAACCTCCGGTCGTCGATGCGGCGCTGTTCGCCGCGGTCACTATCACGACGAACGGGGAGTGGGCAAACGGACAGCCAGGCGCCGATGAGGATCAACGCGGCCGTCGCGAACGCCAGGCCCATGGTGGCGACCCCTTATGACACGGCGGCGCACGCTAGGTGTGGGCAGACCGCAGGCGACGAGGCCGGCCGTGCGCGAGGGGTGCTCTGCGGAAGTCGTCAGCCGCCTGAGGTTCTCGTGTGCCCGCGTGCCGCCGCCGCTCGCCCGGCGGTGGTCGAAGCGATCCGTCCTGGGGGCCGCGTACGTTCGCCACGTGGCATGCACCCGTCGTCAGGTCCTAGAGAGCCTGGACAACGACGCCTGCACCCTCGCCGAGGTTGCTTCGGCGCTGGGTATGAGCCTGCGAGAGGCTGAGCAAGGCGTGACCGACTGCATTCTGCGGGGCTGGGCCGTCCGCTCGGAGTACGCGGCCGACCCTCGCATTCCCGCTGGATGGGCGCCCTACGTGATGCTCACCGGCGAGGGCGAGGAGGCACTGGCGGACATGCGGGGGGCCAACGCCTAGCGTCAGCGCAGCTGCTCGGGCAGCGGGTCGGCGGCCAGCGCTTCGCCCATCAGCTCGACCGCGGCCATCAGCACGTCGAGCGGGCGCAGCATCAGAGTCAAATCGGAGAGCGCCCCGTCGGCGTCGACCTCCTCGCGGACGAGCGCGTCGGCCTTGCGGCCCCCGACGCTGACCTTGGCCAGCGTGACCGTCACCCCAGGGGCGTCGAAGGTCTCCTCGGCCTCGATCGTGTCCAGCACGTCGCCGATGGTGCGCAGCAGGTGCACGACGTTCGCCCTGCCGCTGTAGTCGGTCACCGGGCTGTGGAAGGCGACGTCGTCGGCGGTGAGCCGGTTGAGCGCGTCCGCGTCGCCGGTCCGCAGCGCCGCCAGCAGCCCGCTCATCCGGTCGGCTGCAGCAGCATCTCGCGGATCTTCTCCTCGGTCAGTTCGGCGGGCTCGGTCTCCGCGATGAAATCGCTCAGGAGGCTGACGAAGCGCTCGCAGTCGTCGTTGTGGGAGAAGTGGCCGGCGCCGGGCAGGAGCTCGAAGCGGCTGTGCGGCATCAACGCGTGCGCCTCGCGGCCGTGCTTGACGGGAATCAGCCGGTCCTTCTCCCCCCAGATGAGCATGGTCGGGACGTCCCGGGAGAGGTAGAGGCGGTCGCGGGCGTCGACCCGCTGGCCCTTGGGGTCGATCACCGAGCGGGCGGTGTGGACGAAGGCGCGGCGCTTGTCGGCGTCCCCGAGCGACTCCATGCCCTCGGCCAGGCCCCTCATGTTGGCGCTGGGCTTGACGCCCAGCTTGCCGAGCACCGAGCCGACGGCGCGGCCGGTGAAGCGCGCCGGCGGGCTGAAGAGGACGGGAATGACGTACTCGGCCCCGGGGAGGGTCGCCGCCCTGAGGAAGAGCGCCACCTCGTTCCCCAGCCCGCCGCTGTCGACGAGCACGAGGCGACCGAGGCGGTCGGGGAACTGGTAGGCGAACTGCATGGCCACTCCGCCGCCGAGCGAGTGGCCGACCACCGTTACGCGGCCGAAGCCGAGGATCGCCAGCAGGTCCCTGAGCCCGCTGGCGTAGCCGCCGAGCGAGTAGTCGCCGCGGGGCTTTGCGGAGTGGCCGTGGCCCAGCAGGTCCGGAGCGATCACCTCGTGGCTCCTTGCGAGGGCCGGCATGACCTCGCGCCAGGTCCGGGCGCTGGAGGTGATTCCGTGGATGAGCAGGATCGGCGGCCCCTCGCCGCCGCGGTAGTAGCTCACGGGCTTGCCGTGGATCTCGACGGTCTCGCGCTTCACGGGCCCGGAGTCTGCCGATCCCGGCGCCGGCCGGTCTCGCTCGGTCCGAATCGCCTTCGGCGCGCTCACCGGGGCTTGTCCTGTCGTTCGTGCACCCAGCTGTCGAGCGTACGCCACCAACTGAACAGCCAGTCGATCTGATCCTCCCGGCCCTCGGGCACCGCACTCGCGGGCTCGTGCCAGAGGCGGACCTCGATGGTCTGAGGCTCGGGCAGCAGCTCCCAGACCTCCCCCAGGCCGGTGGGGAAGCCGTCGTGGGCCATGATCACCACGTCGCAGTGGGGCGCGGCCTCGATGGCGGCGAGCGTGCCGCCGGGGCGGGGAGCGCTGACGTGGGTCATCTCCTTGGCGGCCGCGGCCTGCTTGTGCCAGCCGCCCTGCTCCAGCCGCTCGATGCCCCTGCGGCGCGTCTCCTGCGAGAAGTTCCGGCCCTCGGGGAAGATGACCAGCGCTCCGCTGTTCTCGAGCTCCTCGGCCATGGCGGCGATCTCCACCTCGGTGTCCCCGCCCCGCGGGTCCACGAAGCGGTTGGGGAGGCGCTCGCCCAGCGCGTCGATCATCGAGTCGAGCCTGAAGCGCTCGTGCATGACCACGCGCGGGCCGCGGTCGTGTCGGGTCAGCAGTTCGTGGAGGACGAACAGCGTCTCGCCCTCGCCGGCGTGGCGGCTGAGGAGGACGACGGGCCCGCGCTTGCCGCTGAGCAGGTCGTGCGTGGCCTCGGACTCCTCGAAGACCACAACGACCTTGGCCATCCGCGTGGCTACCCGGTAGATGCCGCCGACGAACCAGCGCATCAGCGCGTAGTGGGCGCGGACCATGGGCTCGCTCCTGAGCTTCCAGCCGAAGCCGCTGGCGATCCAGAGGCCGAAGACGGCCAGGGTGGCGCCGAGGTGGTAGGCCACGCAGGCCTCGGCGATGGCCAGCAGCCGCAGCGGCCGCAGCCCGCCGGTGAAGGGCGAGGCGATGAGCGCCACCAGCGCGAGCAGCGGCGACAGGATCAGCAGAACGAGCTCCACCGTCACCACCAGGGGGGCGAGGATCAGCCGCCTGACGATCTTGGGCGGTACCGGCATCAGCCCCGCTTGGCCAGGTACTCCTTCGACGCCTCGTAGGCACGTCCGATGTGGCCCGCGATGCGGCTCGTGTCGCGGTACTTGAACTGGGAGAGGTCCGTGAACCGCGGTGCCTCCTCCTGGCCGGTGGGCATCACGTGCGCCTGGACGTCGCCGGGCAGAGCGGCCATGTCGCCGAAGAAACGGTGCCTTCGCGCGATCTCGAAGGCGACCAGCCCCACCTCCCAGGGCCAGCGCGGCGGCTCGAGCCCGCGCTCGATGCGCCCGACGTGGAGCACGTAGATCTCCGTGGCGCCCAGCGCGACCGCCCGTCCGACCGGGATCGAGTTGACCACCCCGCCGTCGAGGAAATGCTCGTCGCCGATGCGGTAGGGCGGAAGGACGCCGGGAACGCTGCAGGACGCCAGTACGGCGTCGATCAGCGGCCCCTCGGTGAACCAACGCTCGGAGGCGGTCTCGATGCAGGCGGCGACGCACTGGAAGGGCGTCGGCAGCTCCTCGATGCGATCCACGGTGGCCTGGCGCTCCATCAGCCGCTTCAGCGGGCCGATGCCGTGCAGGTGGGTGCGGGTCCTTGCGAGCGTGGCGAGCCGGCCGACGACCGAGCCGTCGAAGGCGTCGGAGGACTCGATCTGCGTCCAGGTGCCGGCGAGCCGCTCGATGCCCTCGGGGGTCGGATCGGCGGCCACCGCCGCGCCGTTGATCGCGCCGATCGAGGTGCCGACCACCAGGTCCGGCTCGACGCCGGCCTCGAGCAGGGCCTGCAGCATGCCGACCTCGTGCGCGCCCAGCTGGCCGCCGCCACCGAGGACGAATGCGATCTTCGAGCCCTCCATCTCTCAGGCCAGGTAGCCGCAGTCCCGAGCGCTGCGCTCGAGCTCGTCCCGGTGGTCGGGGTGGGCGATAGCGATCAGGCGGCGCGTGCGCTCGGCGATGCTGCTGCCGCGCAGCTCGGCGACGCCGTACTCGGTGACGACCTTGTCCACGAGGTTCTTGAAGGTCGTGACCGCCGCGCCCGGATGGAGCTGGGGGACGATCCGGGAGATCTCGTCGTCGTGGGTGGTGGAGTGCAGCACGATGAAGGCCTGGCCCTCCTCGGCCATCACCGCGCCGCGGCCGTAGTCGGGCTGGCCGCCGGATGACGAGAGGTACTGAGTGCCCAGCGACTCCGAGGCGCACTGGCCGAGGAAGTCGACCTCCAGCGTCGCGTTGATGGCGGTCATCCGCCGTTCGCGGGCGATGTTCGCGGGTTCGTTGGTGTAGTCGACGGGCCAGAACTCGACCCCCGGGTTGTCGGCCGCGAAGTCGAAGACCCGCTCGGTGCCCGCCGCGGTGGTGGTCACGATCTTGTTGCGGTGGGTGGCCTTGCGCGTTCCGGTGAGCGCTCCCTGCTCGACCAGGTCGACGAAGCCGTCGGAGAACAGCTCGGTGTGCACGCCCAGCTCGCGGTGATCGGTGAGCAGGCTCAACGTGTGGTCGGGGATCGCACCGACCCCCGCCTGCAGCGTTGCGCCGTCGGGGATGCGCTCGGCCACCCGCTCGGCGATCCGCGCGTCGCGCTCCTGGGTGGGCGGGATCGGTAGCTCGATCATCGGGGTGTCGGCCTCGCAGAAACCGACGACGTCGCTCACGTGGAGCTGGTTGGCGCCGAAGGTGCGCGGCATGCTCGGGTTGACCTCGACGAAGAACGGCACCTCACCGATCAGCGCGGCGGTGTACTCGGCGTGGAGGCCGAGCGAGAAGTAGCCGTGACGGTCCGGCGGCGACACGGCGGCGAGCGCCAGCTTGGGCCGGGCCGCATGGCGCATGAGCCTCGGGATGTCGCTGAACGAGTTCGGGACCAGGTCGCAGGCGCCGCGGTGGAAGGCGTCGCGATTGACCGGCGACAGAAACCACGAGACGTGGCGCAGCCCCGGCAGCTCGCCCTCGATGTAGCGCCTCGGGCGCATGGGCAGCATCTGGTGGAGCCGGACGTCCTGCAGGTCACCGGCGGCCGCCTCGATCGCGTCGAGCACCGAGGCCGGCTCTCCGTTGCCCAGGCCGACGGTGGCGTCGTCGCCGGAGTCGATGTGCTCGAGAACGGCCTCCGGCGGCCCGCGGCGCTCGTCGAGGGCGGCGGCGATGGGCTGTGTGCTCATCGCTGCTTCGTAGCAGGATCGGCCGGGCTAGCGCGGGACGAGGGTCACCCGCCGCGACGCCGTGCCGAGGTTGTCGGCCTCGTCGCGCGCTCTCGCCCCCGCTCGCACGACCAGCCTTCCCCGTCGCACCAGCCGCCGCCGAGCCGAACGGCTGAGACGTACCCGCACGGATCCCGTGCTGGCGGGCGCGATGCTGAAGCGAGCTGAGCCCACCCAGCGGTGGTTGACGGTGAGCCGCAGGCGACCCACGCAGCGGTCACCGTCTGTCGAGGCGCACCTCACGCGCACTCGCAGGAGCCTGCGCCGGTTCACGCCCACCCGTCGGCGCGAGACGGCAAGGCGCGGCGGCGTGGTGTCCGGAGCCGGGGCCACCGGCGTCGGCGTCGGCGTCGGTGCCGTGAGGGGGGCGGTGAATACGGTCGCCGTGCGGAACGTGCGGTCCGTGCCGATCGAGCTGCCGCCGGCGCTGGTGGCCCTGATCCGGTAGTGGTAGAGCGTGTCGGCCTGAAGGAGGGAAAGAGCGGCCGAGTGCGCCTCGGGGGAGCTTCCCGAGCCGGCTGAGCTCACCGGCGTGCTCAGGCCGTACGCGGTCGAGGTGCCGTAGTCGAAGCGGTAGGTGGTGGCCTCCCCGTTGGCGTCGACCGTCCCGCTGACCGTCGCCGAGCTCTGGCCGACGGAGCTCGCACCGCCGGTCACCGCCACCGGCGCCTGGGGGGTGGGTGCGGGGGTCTCGGCCGCGGTCTTGAAGCTCTGCTCGCTGCCCGCCACCGGCGTCTGCCCGGAGTGCTCGGCCACCACCCGGAAGAAGTAGGTGGTGCCGGGAGACAGCCCGGAGACCGGCGTCGAGACCGCCACGTCCTGACTCCCCGCGCCCGCGCTCTGAACGGCCGTCTGCGAGGTCAGCGCCCCCGACGCCGTGCCGTACTCGAAGTGGAAGCTCGTCGCGCTGCCGTTGGGGTTGACAGTGGCGTTGAGCCGGGCCGACTGTTGCTCGATCTCGGTCGCGCTCCCTGTGACCGCGGTAGGCGAGTTGGGGGGTGGGGAGGCGGTGGTGAACGTGCGGTCGGCCCCCGCCCGCGTACCCGAGACGTTGGTGGCCACGAGCCGGTAGTGGTAGGTCGTGCCGGCGGTGAGGTTCGTCAACGTGCTGGACACCTGCACCGGGCTGGTGCCCGAGCCGGCGCTCGCATTGGGCGTGGACGACCCGTAGGTGGTGTCGGTCCCGTACTCGAAGTGGTAGGTGGTCGCCTGACCGTTGGGGTCGACCGCCCCGTTCACCGTGGCGCTCGTCTGGCCTGGCGTGCTGGCCGGGTCTGTCGTCACCGCCGGAGGCTGCGGGGCGGCCGGCGGCACGTAGGTCGCGACCTCTCCGTCACCCGCGCTGTTGTCGCTCCACACCGGGTAGGCGATGCCCTGCGTGGCGTCGAGACCGGTGTAGTCGCCGTAGTCGTTGCCGAACTGGCAGCACGGCTCGGAGCTGTAGTCCGAGGCCGCCGAGGACACCTTGGTGAGCGTGCCGAGCGCGTGGCCACCGGACCCCGGCGTGACCGAGCGGGCGTAGAAGTTCGTGGTGCGCCGGCCCGCGTCGTCGCGCGTGGAGTAGAGGTCGGCCCACGCCTGACCGTTCGTCTGGTCGACGGCGAGCCAGGGGAACCAGTCGTCGGAGTTGCTCTGACCGCCGCCCTCGCCGTCGGTCAGCAGCCGGGTGCCGACGGAGGAGGATGCAGCGGCGCCGCCCGGCAGGGCACCACCGGCCGCCGAGCCCACGAAGCCGTCCCAGGTCAGGTGGGTGGCCAGCGGCGGCGTTCCGTCGCCGGTCGTGGGGTTCTCGGCGCAGCGCGTGGTTCCGCTGCCCGCCCGCAGGTCGCCCCAGGTCACGTACACGCGGCCGTTCTGCGTCCCTCCGGAGTGGTCGACGTCGACCTGGGGCGACGGCGCCGCGCGGCCCCCGGGCTGGGCCAGGATCGAACAGGCGAACGGCACCGGAAGGTTGCCGGTCTTGTCGAGCAGCGCGACGGTCTGCGGCGTGCCCCAGCCCGTGGCGCCGGCGCAGCTCTGGGAGGAGGGATCGCAGACGTCGCCCTGGATCGCGTTCGCGTTGGAGTAGTCCCACCAGGTCACGTAGGCGCGGCCGTCGGGCCCCACGGCCACGTCGGGGTAGATGTAGCTCCCGGTGGGGGTCACCGAGGCCGGCGTGGACCAGTTGTCGGCGTTGTCGCAGCGGGCGGCGTCGAGCACTCCTCCCACCCGCGTGTCGCACTGGGAGAGGACGATCTTCACGCCGCCGCTGGCCGGCTCGTCCCAGACGACGTACAGCCGCCCGCGGGTGGGGCTCGAGGGCGACTCGTCGACGGTCATCATGGGCTTGTCCTGGGTGCCCGCGGTGCGCGTGGGCAGGCCGGTGGTGACCGTCCGAAACGCGCGGCTCCCGGCCGCGACGCGGTTCACCACGATGCGGCTCGGCGCCGAGCCCTTGGAGAGGGTCAGCCCGCCGTACCAGATGTTTCCCGCGGAGTCGGCGGCGAACATGGGATCGCAGCAGACGTTCCCGCTCTCGCTGCTCGCCTTGGCGGGCGCGTCGATCGTCTGGGGCATGGTGAGCTGGGTCCAGCTCTGGCCCGCGTCGTCGGTGACCCAGGCGGGCATGCTCGCCGCGCTCCAGTTCACGCCGACCGCGATCCGGTTGCGGTTCCCCGGGGTGGTGGCGATGAAGGTCTCCGATTCCTCGACCGTGTCCCCGCTCACGTTCGTGGTGACGCCGGGGCTGGCCAGCCGGCCGAAGGCGGGCGGCTTCTCCTCTCCCTCGCGCACCCGGGCGAAGATGCGCACCGTCGCCGTCCCGTCCCGCTTGACGCGCCCGCGCCGGTCGCGCCAGGAGAACGGCAGCCGGTAGGTGCCCGCCGGAATGCCGCGGTCCTCCACCTCGAAGCTCGCCGTGGTGCCATCCGGGGAGGAAGCCAGGTCGAGCTCCACGGTGCGTCCCGCACGGCCCAACCGGGCCCGTCCGCCCGCGCGTTGCCGCAGGCTGGCGGGCCGGGTGGCCGGAAGGCCGCTCGCCGGCCTCTCCAGCCAGCGGCGAGGAAGGGTCACGGCCAGCGTCGCGCCCGGCACAGGCCGCGTCGTCTCGACGCTGAAGCGCAGCTTCTGCCCCGGGCTGGCGGCCAGCAGTTCGTTCGGCGTGACCCTCAGGGCGGCGTCGCCGAGGCCGAAGCGCGACGGCGGTGTCTCCAGCTCGCCCTGCTCCTCCTTGGCCTGCTCGAGGGGACGCTCGCGGGCGGCCGCGGCCGCCGACGGGAAGACGAGCCCGATCGCCAAGAGCAGGAAGATCACCAGGCGTGGTCGCGTCTGCCCCAGGTTAGACCTGAGCGGCGCCGCTTTGGCGAATCCCGCTGTTAGCGCCGCGACCGGCGGGCGACGCCCGCGTAGCGCAGATGCCGCACCAGCGCCCGGCGGTTGCGGATCAGGCGGCGCGAGCCGATCGCCAGGTAGCGGACGCGGTTGCGCCGCACGCCGAAGAGCAGGTGGCTGGCGCGGTTCGCCCGGATCAGGCTGCGGCTCAGGCGCGTGCGCCGGCGGTAGGCGCGGCGGATTGAGCGGCTCCGGCTCCCCGCGTGGACGCGGCGCTTGGAGTGGCGTCCGCTGGTCGTGGTGATCAGCACCACGCGACCGCGCCGGTTGAACACAGCGGTGACCTTCCCGCGCGAGCCGGTAACGCAGTAGCGGTAGGACCGGCCGGTGCGGCGCTTGGGGGCGCCCACGCGCCGCCTCACCTGGCGGCGGGTCAAGCCGAGCCGGACCTTCCCGATCCGGGACGGGCCGATTCCCACACGTCTCGGGAAGCAGCCGGCCGTCTCCGGCCAGACCTCCCGCCTCACGCGCACGACGTTGAAGCCGGTGGCGCCGTCGGAGTACCAGACCTCGCGCCGCCTGGGCGCGAACGCGGGCTTGGACATGGCGAAGGCGCTCTGCATGTAGCCGTTCTCGGCGCGGGGTCGGGTGGGGGCGAGGTGGTAGGCGATCTCCTTCGGATTCGACAGGTTGCTGATGTCGAAGACCCGCAGGCCGGAGACGATGAACGAGCAGGCGACGACCTTCGGGTCCCGGCTCGTCGGGACGTCGCAGTAGTGCGCGGCGTAGCCCTGGACGGGGCTGTTGGCGCCCGGGTCGTTCTTGGCGGCGGCGTGGTCGGACGGCTGGTTGACCTGCAGCCGCAGATTGCTGACCACCCGCGGATGCCGCTCGTCGGAGATGTCGATGATGCGCGCGGCGCCGACGTCGTCCGGGTTGCCGCCGCCGCTCGTTCCCGCGGTGTACTCGTCGGTTTCGATCAGGTACGGCTTGCCCTTGACGGTGAACGGGATGGCGTTCTGAGGGATGGAGGCCTTGTCCCAGGTCAGCCGGCTTATCTCGCGGGCCTGGGGGTTGGAGCGGCGGGCCTGGATCTCGCTGGTGTCGAGGATGGCGAGCTGGCCGTTCGTATCGGCGATGTAGCCGCGGTTGCCGTCCGTGCTGAGCGACATCCCGTGCGAGAGCACGTTGCCCTGCCAGATCGAGTGCGGGTTCTTGGGGTCGGTGACGTCGATGGCAGAGATGGCGCTCACGGCGGTCCCGGTGGCGTAGAAGGTCCTGCCGTCTGGTGAGAAGCCACTCTCGTGGCCGAGGCGGGCGACGGGCTTGGTCGACTGCAGCCTGGGGTGGCGGCAGTCGCTGTGCACGTCGTAGATGGAGACGAGCCCGGGGTAGGTGGTGGGGTTGCCCATGACGGCGGCGAGCAGGCCTCTCCGCGTGTTGAGCGCGAGCGACTCGTGCGGGGAGTTCATCGGGATTTCCCGGAGCGTGGCGGTCTGCCGCGGCCGCGCGGGGTTGGACATGTCGAGAACGGCGACGCCGTTCGAGGTGCCGTCGAGCTTCAGTGCGTTGATGGGAAAGAGGAGCGCCGTGTCGTAAAAGGCGCACTCGTGGCCCGCCGTATCGACATAGCGGTGGGCCTTGAAGCCGCCCGAAGAGCCCTGGTGACTGACGAGGTCGACGTTGCAGTGGAGGCCCTTCGTGCCGGCGCCGTTCGGGACGCGGCCCTGGATGCCGGGCTCCTGGCGCGAGCCGGTGAGGCACTCGGGTCGTGGGGTTGCGACGGTCGGCGGCTCTGCGTTGCGCTGGACCGCGGCCTTGCTCGGCGTCTGCCCGCCGGCGTGTCCGAGGGAGAGGAGGTCGTTCAGGGGCTGGAGCACCCCGGCCGCGCTGAGCGGCGGCACCACGATCGCCGCCGTCGCCATGCCCGCCAACAGCCAGCCGGCGAGGCGGTAGCGCAGAGGACGCTGCCTGAACTTCCCCCGACCTCTCCGCCCTCCACGCCGAAGCATCGCGCCCGCAGGGTACCGCCGTCCCCTACCGCGAGTCGCAGATCGCAGCTACACATACGGCATGACGAACTTCACTCGCCTCAGCCGCCTCGCGTTCGTCAACGCCTACCTGGTGCGCGAGGACGACGGCTTCACGGTCATCGACACGATGCTGCCCCTCAGCGCCAAGCGAATCGTTCGCGAGGCCGAGCGACAGGCCGTGCCGATCGTCCGGATCCTGCTGACCCACGCCCACGGGGACCACGTCGGCTCGCTCGACGACCTCGCCGGCATGGTCGGCGACGCCGAGGTGATCATCTCGGAGCGCGACGCGCGGCTGCTTCGCAAGGACAAGACGATCGACCCCGGCGAGCCGGATTCCAAGCTGCGAGGCAGCTTCCCCGGCGCGAAGACCTCCCCGGACCGCATGGTCAACGGCGGCGACCGCATCGGCTCGCTCGAGGTCGTGCCGGCGCCGGGGCACACGCCAGGCCACATCGCGCTCCTGGATACACGCGACCGCACCCTGTTCTGCGCCGACGCCTACTCGACGCTGGGCGGGGTGGAGACCACGGCGAGGGTCAACCCGCGCTTCCCGCTGCCCACGATGGCGACCTGGCACAAGCCCACCGCGCTCGAGAGCGCCCGCGTGCTGCGGGCGCTGGAGCCGCCCCGGCTGGCGCCGGGGCACGGGGGTGTGGTCGAGTCGCCGCTCGAGGAGATGGACGCGGCGATCGCCCGCGCGGCTTCTCAGTGAGCCCGCTTGGCCCGCAGCTCGTTGCGGCGTGGGCGCAGCTTCGCCGAGCGCGGCTCGGGCGTGGTGCCCGCAGCCGCCTGTGAAGCCGCCGACGCGCGGCTGCTGCGCCAGGCCACCCGTGCGGGGGTGAAGCGCAGGAGGGCAGTCCAGGTCGCTGAGCCGATCCCGCCGCCGGCAGCGAGCCCCTGCTTCTGCTGGAAGCTCACGACCGCGGCCTTGGTCCGCGAGTCGAAGACGCCGTTCACGCGCACGCTCTCCCCAGCCGCCCTCAGGTGCTGCTGGGCCCAGACGACAAGGTCGCCGCGCGAGCGCCGCTTCAGCCCGGGGAAGCCGGCCTGACGGGTCGGCCCGGGTACGGGCAGTGGCGACGAGACCGCGCGCCAGTCGCGCGCGGCCGACTCCTGCCAGTCCCACCAGCCGACGCCCTTTGCGCCGTACTCGATGGACTGCTGGCGGAAGCGGCGGATGTGGCTGCGCCGCGGGTGCATCCAGGTCTGGCCGAGGGGCGCGATGGTGCGGCCGTAGACGGTGTTGTAGCGGTAGGTCGTGGCCAGGGTGCGGTCGACGCTGTGGCCGATCGCCTTCCAGTACACCTGCGGCACGTTGAACTGGGCGGCGCCGGGGCCGAGGAAGACGGAGTAGGGGAAGCCCGGGTGGTAGTGCACGTAGGGGAAGCTCGTGAGCCCGAGCGGATAGTTGGGCCCGAGGCGCGCGCGCAGGCCCCTCATGTAGGTCCGCGCCGAGGCGTAGCGGCCCTCGTAGTGGGTCTCGGCGTCGATCACCATGCAGTCGGCGATGCGCGAGATCCGGGCGCCGGCCCGGGCCTCGGTGCGCGGCCGGCGTCCGTAGACGAACTGGTATGCGCAGACCTTCAGTCCGCGCGCCCGTAGGCCGTTGACGAAGCTCCGGGAGAACTGGCGCCAGGTGTGGCCGGCGTCGGCGCCCTTGACCACGAGGTTCTCGATCCCGTAGCGCTTGGCCTTGCTCGCGATGGCGCTGACACTGCCCCCGCTGGACTTCTTGACCTCCCAGATCCACATGGTGTCGCCGTCCATGGCGTGGCCGGGGTCGGGCGCTTGGGCATGGGCGGCCGCGGGCGCTAGGAGGGCCAGGAGCGCTAGCGCGGGCAGCAGATATCGGCGTCGCATTAGGTGGTGCAACACGAAACTGCTGCAAAGTCGCGGTCGGGGCACGCAGCGCTAGGAGCGGACGACCGTTCTCAGCTCGCCTCGCCACCGAACAATGCAACTAGTTCGACGAGGCGTCCTGCCTAAGTCAGGCGAACCCCGGGCTAAGGCCTAGCCGCAGCCCGTGTTGTTCCCGCAGCTCGAGCACGTGTAGCACGACCCGGTGCGCTGCATCATCCCGCCGCACTGGCCGCAGGCCGGGCCCAAGTCCAGGCCCTGCAGCTTCGCCGGGGTCACCGGGGGCTCGTCGGTAAAGGCCGCTGAGGCCGGCTTGACCTCGGCCGTGCCGTCGGTCTTCTTGACCGTCACGGACTCGGGGGTCGGCTGGGAGCCGGGTGTTGGCTCGGGGCCGCCGGCAGCGCCGCCGCTGGCCTGGCCGTTCCCGCCGCCGTTGCCGCCGTTCCCGCCGACCGGGCCTGCGGTGTCCCCGCGCATCAGCGCCTCCTCCTGGATCTTCCGCGCCCGCACCTCGGGAGTGAGGATCCCCAGCTCCTCCTGGATGTCGGCGTCCAGGAAGCGCGAGGCCAGCCAGCGCATGATGTAGTCGGGCATCGACTTGGCGAAGGGGACCTCGGGGTTGCCCGTGATGCCCTCCGGGTCGAAGCGCATGTAGGAGAACTTGCGCACTAGGGTCTCCAGCGGCACGCCGTACTGCAGCGCCAGGGAGATCGAGGTGGCGAAGGCGTTCATCATGCCGCGGAGGGTCGAGCCCTCCTTGCCGATGTCGGTCAGGAAGATCTCCCCGACCGAGCCGTCCTCGTACATGCCCGCCGTGATGTAGCCCTCGTGGCCGGCGATCGAGAACTTGTGGGTGATCGACATGCGCTCGCGCGGCATGCGCTTGCGGTAGGGCCGCGGCTCTGGGACCTCGGCGGGCGCCTCCTCGGCCTTCTCCTCCTGCGCGTCGGTCCGCAGTGCCTGCGCGGTCTTCGACCCGTCGCGGTAGATGGCCAGCGCCTTGACGCCCAGCTTCCACGCCTGCGTGTAGGCGTCGGCGATGTCCTCGACCGTCGTCTCCGCCGGCATGTTCACCGTCTTGGAGATAGCGCCGGAGATGAAGGGCTGGACCGCTCCCATCATCGAGATGTGGCCCATGTGGGAGATGGCCCGCTTGCCCACGGCGACGTCGAACACCGGCAGGTGCTCCTCCTTGAGGCCGGGCGCGCCCTCCATCGTGCCGTGCTCGGCGAGGTAGGCCTCGATTTGTGCGATCTCGTGACCCTCGTAACCCAATGTGCTCAGAGCCTGCGGCACCGTTTGGTTCACGATGGTCATCGACCCGCCGCCCACCAGCTCCTTGAACTTGATCAGGGAGAAGTCGGGCTCCACGCCGGTGGTGTCGCAGTCCATGAGGAACGAGATGGTCCCGGTGGGCGCGAGCACCGTAGCCTGGGCGTTGCGGTAGCCGTGGGCCTCGCCCAGCTCCACCGCTTCGTCCCATGCGCGGCGCGCGGCGTCGAGCAGCGCGTCGTCGACGAGCTCGTTGTTGAGCGAATGCGCCGCGTCGCGGTGCTTGCGCATGACGTGGTTGTGGGGGTCGCGGTTGAGCTCGTAGGCCTCGTAGGGGCCGGTGGCGTCACGCGAGATCTCGGCCGAGGCCCGATAGGCGCGGCCGGTCATCAGAGCGGTGATGGCGGCGGCCATGGCACGGCCCTCGTCGGAGTCGTAGGGCAGACCGTTGGCCATCAGCAGGGCGCCGAGATTGGCGTAGCCCAGGCCGATCTGGCGGAAGGCGCGGGCGTTGCGGCCGATGTCCTCGGTCGGGTAGCTCGACGGGCCGACCACGATCTCCTGCGCGAGGAACACGACGTCGACGACGTGCTCGAAGGCGTCGGCGTCGAAGCTGCCGTCCTCGCGGCGGAACTTCATGAGGTTGATCGAGGCGAGGTTGCAGGCCGAGTCGTCGACGTGCATGTACTCCGAGCACGGGTTCGACGCGTTGATGCGACCGGACACGGGGCAGGTGTGCCACTCGTTGATGGTGGTGTCGTACTGGACGCCCGGATCGGCGCAGCGCCAGGCGGCGTCGGCGATCTGGCGCAGCAGGTCGCGCGCGTCGACCGACTTCATGACGCGCAGCTCG
>Ga0126307_10000013_pt1 | contig 113159 bp, 115 predicted proteins | sample Plot28_FD_89955 | JGI IMG/M metagenome (GOLD analysis project Ga0126307, IMG submission 89955) | Serpentine soil microbial communities from UC McLaughlin Reserve, CA, USA - Plot28 | ecosystem: Environmental > Terrestrial > Soil > Grasslands | place: USA: UC McLaughlin Reserve, Lake County... | reverse complement strand
TCCCTGAAGTCCCCAATCTTTAGCCCCACCACCTCTGCCTCGCGCAAGCCGGCGCCCGCCAAGACGGCCAGGAGTACGTAATCCCTCAGGTTCTTTGCGCGCGCCGCGCTTAACATCCGCGCGAACTCCTCCTCAGTGAGGACGTTGTAGGAGGGGTCCTGGCCGACCTTCGGGCTCTTGGCGAAGAAACGCAACGCGTCCGGGTTAACCCCGGTAACCCCACTCATATATGTGAAGGTCAAAAACCTTCTCAACGCCGCGAGCTTCTTCGCCGCCGTTGCCGGAGCGTAACGCCCTAAGAGACGCTCCCGATACAACGACACGTCCTCCGCCGTCACCTCCCCTAACCCCTCACGCCCCAACCCCTCCTCCCCCACAAACGCCACGAACATCCGTATCTCTGTATTATAGGTTTTTGCTGTCTGGGGGCTGGTGAGGGTGCGGAGGAAGACGGAGATGAGCCGTTCAGCTTCGGGTTCTTCTTCGGGACGAGCCGGTAGGTTGGTGGGCTTCTGGGGTCCGGGGAGGGCTTCGCTCATATCAGTCGTCGTAGGCGATGAGGGAGACTACTTCGTAGGGTTCGAGGAGTTCGCGGCCTTCGAGGAAGCGAAGCTCTATGAGGAAGGCGACGCCGGCTACGACGCCGCCGGCGTTCTCGACGAGCTGGCACATGGCGCGGGCGGTGCCACCGGTGGCGAGGAGGTCGTCGACGACGAGCACGCGGGCGCCTTCCGGTATGGAATCGGCGTGGATCTCCAAAGAGTTCTGGCCGTACTCGAGCTCGTAAGCGGCGGAGATGGTCTCTCGGGGGAGCTTGTCGGGGCGGCGGGCGAGAATGAGGCCCTTCTGGGCGCGGTAGGCGAGGGCAGTGCCGAAGACGAAGCCGCGGGCTTCCGCGGAGAGGACGCGGGAGTAATCCACCCCTTCGGCGGCCCTGGCCATCCCGTCGACGGCGGCCTGGAAGGCAGGACCGTCCTCTATGAGGGGGGTTATGTCTTTGAAGGAGATGCCTCTTTGGGGGAAGTTTGGGACCTCCCGTATGCGGCGCCGTATCTCTTCGACCGTCGCGTCCAAGGGGTAGGAGCCAAAAAGTCGCTCTAGGCGAAGGTGTCTATGGCGTTCGCCATCATGAGTTCCTTGAGCCTGGAGTCGACGGCGGCTAGGTGACGGGCCTTGTTCACGGCATCCTGGACGCGTTGTTCGTCGCCGCTCCTAAGATCGGGGTTCAGGATCTGCTTAAACATCGCGGCCTCCCGCTCGACGGCGGCCATGATGCCGCGCAGGTGCCTGGGCTGTATCGAGTATCTCGCCATCTCGAGCGCCATGCGCGCGATCTCGACGTCCCTTTGGGTCAGCTCGCCGCCGCGGCCTATGACGCCCACGCTCATGAGCTCCTCGACGAAGCGCGTCTCGACCTCTATGGTATCGGCCAACTCCTCCTTGGTGTAGGTGCGGTCCTCCAGGACGCGCGAGAGGTCGCCGCCTGCAGAGTCATCCGCGCCAACCGGCATCCCGCCCTCGATGCGCTTCTTTATCACCTTCAAGGGCAGGTATTCCTTGTCCTGGAGGGTCAAGATGTACCTGAGCATCTCCACGTCTTGGGGAGAGAACAATCGGTACCCCCCACGCGTGCGGGGGAGGTTGATCAGCCGCCGTCGCTCGAGGTACCGCACCTTGCTCACCGAGAGCGTCGGGAACTCTTTGCGAAGCCGGGCCACGACCTCGCCTATAGTGTAATGCTCCTTCTGTCCACCGTTCTCCATGTCTATGCCGCTACTCCCATCCTCGCTTGCACCTGTCTCGCGCGTCTCCTCGCGCCCGCCACTTACGTGTGCACGAACTTGAATCGGTACTTACCAATCTGTATCTCGTCGCCGCTCCTGAGGTCGACGGAGTCGACCCGGACCCGGTTGACGTAAGTCCCGTTCAGGGAGCCCGCGTCCCGGATCCTGAAACCCCCCTCGTTGGGTTCCGCGCCCCTGAAAATCTCCGCGTGCTGCCTGGACACTGTGACGTCGTCGAGGAAGATAGCGCTTTCTGGGCTGCGGCCCACCGTCACGGGCTCATCGCCGATGTCGTGCATCCTCCTTCCCGCCGTGCCCTCGACCTGGTCGAGCTCGATGAGCGACGCCCCCTCGGGGGCGACGTCGTTGTCGTGTGCGGAAGCTTCCTCCTCGTCGAAGATCGGTGCGTAGGAGACAGTGGACTGCGAATGGACCAACCGCGTCCCGCACTCCATGCAGAACTTCATTTCCGAGGCGACCTCGGTGCCGCAGTTGGGGCAACGATTCAAACGCTTCTCCCCGCAGAAACCAGGTCTAGAAGACTGCCTTGGAGGATGCGCCGGCGGCTTACCGCCCGTTCCTCCTCGATCAGCTCCATCAAACGTACCCTAAGCACCTCCTCGGAGATGGACGTGAGATCCGGGGTCTCCTCCCACCCGTACCCCTCCTCTTCGGCGTCCTTAAGAAGATCGTCCTTGGTCATAGGCTGAAGTATACCCTCCCCTGAACCTGAAGTACAGTCTTAGGCGATCCGGCGGTGGTTTCGGCTTCCTCAGCCGCCTTTTATGAGATTCTCGACCAGCTCCGCGTACTCCAGGACGAGGCTCTCCGAGCCGTACCGCCCGGCGCCGGCGTTCGCCTCGGCATAGACGTAGAAGAGCGGGTTGTCGGGGTCGGGGAGCATGAGGACCCAGCCCTCGTCGAGGTTGAGCTTCACTCCGTCGGTGAGGATGGCGTCCTCATCGCTGCCAAACTTCTCGGCGAGGCCGCGCATCACACGTCCCTTGGCGCCCCACGCGCACTCCAGGCGCCGGCTCTTAACCTTCGCGAAGGTCTCCCCGAAGCGGGCCCTAACCTCCGAGAGCGGCTCTTCCCGGAAGAGCTCCAAAGCCCGGGCGAGCGTCATGAAGCAGTCGGGAGCCGGCAAGAAGGCTGGGAAGACGTAGCGGCCGTCCGCGAGCCCCGCGACGTCGGCCCGGATCTCGGCCGCCTTGAGCGCGACGTTTCCGAGGCCCGTTCGGCTCTCCTCCAAAGCGCCTCCGTTCTCCTCTATCAGCTCCTCGTACGCGCGGCTCAGGTTGATCGGCAGGACCGCTTTTTTGGGACGCATCAGAGAAAGGAAGCAGGCGAGCATGATGTCTGGCGGAACGAACTTGCCCTCATCGTCCACGAACTGCACGTCCTCGCCGGTGGGATCCACGACCGCCCCAAAGGTGGCTCCGACCGTCGGCACGATTCGCCCCACCCGGTCCAAGCCTTCCTCCAGGTTCATCCCCACGGCACCGCCGACGGTGTTGGCGTTCGCGAAGCCCTCCATCACCACAGCGCCCACCCCGAGCCTCCCGAAAACCCGGCTCGCCACCAGGCCTGCCACCCCGCTCGAGAAGTCCACTACGACCGTACTGCCGGAGATCTTCTCACGGTCCACGGCTCGTTCCAAGCGCTCGACGTACTGCTCGACGGCGCGACCCGGGTAGATGAGTTCGCCCACGTCGTCCGCGTGCGCCCGACGGTACTCTTCTCGGACGAAGACTTTCTCGACGCTCCGCTGGTCAGACTCGGTCATCGGGGTGGCGTCCGAGGCGAAGAAGAGAATCTCCACGTCGTCCTGGTCTTCTCCGGCCCGCACTTGTGCCCCGGCCGAAGACTTGCCCGCTAAAACGTCGTGGCGGACGACGCCCGTGTGCGCCGCCCGCAGGTCCCGGACGTTCACCCCAGTGCCCAGGAGGGCGCTCGTCATCGCCCTCTTTACAACCTGGGCCGGGCGAGAGGAGTCGCGGCCAAAGGTGACGGTCACGCCGGGGTCGAGCTCCGTGCCGAAAGAAGAGGCCAGACGGATGACGAACTCAGGCGTCAGGTCAACGTTGAACTTTCCGGAGACGACGCCGCCCTTGAAGACGGTGCGCAGTCCCATAGTCTCGTAGACCAGGCTCTGGATGACGTTCGCCCCGCTCTCGACGGTCTTGTGTGGGAATACTTTGACGTCCGGGGCTATGGTCGCGCCCTCGCCCACGATGACGTCCTCGCCTAAAGCGCTGCGCTCGAGGATGCGCGCCCGCTCCTGGACGTAGGAGTGGCGACCGACCAGGGTGTCTACGAGCTCTGCGCCTTCGCCAATGTAGGAACCCTCGGCGACGACGCTCCGCTCGACGGTCGCGCCGGCGGAGATCACGACGTTGTCGGCGATGACGGAGTAGGGGCTTATTTTGGCCCCCTCGCCAACCCGGACGTTCTCCCCGATGACAACCGGACCGATCAGCTCCTCATCGTCCACCTGCGCCCTCTCTCCTACGTACACGTTCTCTCGGAGACGCATACCTGGCGGCCTCGTGCCCTTCATCTTGCCGTCCAGGACGTCGCGCTGGGCTCTCATGTACTGTTCCAGGTTACCTATGTCCTCCCAGTAGTCCTCGGTGATGAAGCCGTAGAGGGAGCGCTCCTCGTCGAGGAGCTTCGGGAAGAGTTCCTTGGAAAAGTCGTACTCGCCATCGGCGGGGATCTCGCCGAGCACCAACGGCTCCAGGACGTAGATGCCGGTGTTCACCGTATCCGAGAAGACCTGTCCCCAGGTCGGCTTCTCCAAGAAGCGCGAGATGCGCCCGTCCTCTTCGGTGATGACGATCCCGAAATCCAGGGGGTTCTCGACGCTTTTTAGTACCATCGTCGCCTCAGCGCCCTTCTCTTCGTGGAAACTAAGCGCGCACGTGAGGTCACAGTCGGTCAAGGCGTCGCCGCTGATCACCAGTATTCGATCGTCCTTGAGGTGCTCTTCGGCGAGCTTGACGGACCCGGCGGTGCCCGCCGGGGCGACCTCTATGGAGTAGCTCAGGTTCACGCCCCAATCGGAGCCGTCGCCGAAGTAGTCTTGTATCTCCTCGGGCAAGAACTGCAGCGTAACCACGATATCGGTCAAGCCGTGTTCCTCGAGCAGCCGCACGATGTGCTCCATGCACGGCACGTTGACGATCGGGATCATGGGCTTAGGCAGGTTGCTGGTCAAGGGCCTCAAGCGCGTGCCCTGGCCGCCAGCCATGATCACCGCCTTCATCGCTCGCTCCTCCAAAAAAGCTGCTTCACCGCGCGGACGTAGAGGGCCCCAGCGACGAGCGAGAGCCCGAAACCCGAGTAGAACATGATCTCTCCGACAACCCCCGGTCTGTACATGATCACCGCGACCGACGCCATCAGGATGGCCGTCGCCGCCTTGCCCACCTTGTTGACCCGTATATTATCCTGAAACAGAAGGCTCCCCAAAAGGGCTACAAGGTCCCGCCCGACGAGGATCGCCACGACGAAGGTCGGCAAGAGGCCCCGGACCGCCAGGACGACCGCCACGCTAGAGAGCATCAAACGGTCGGCCACGGGGTCCAGGATCGATCCGAGGTACGAAGCTCCCCCGCTGCGACGCGCGATAGTCCCATCCAAAAAATCCGTAGCTGCCGCCAGAGCGAACAACGTCGCCGCCGCGACGTCCTCCCCCGCGAGCAAAAGGAGGATCACGACCGGCGTCGCCAGGAGCCGCGATAATGTCAGCGCGTTCGGCACCGTCAGCACGCGGTCACTCAGGGGCCCGTTTGTCCTTAGATCTCTCAGCGGCTGCTCCTCAATGTGAGGCGCACGCTCACCCCGTGCAGGCCGTAACGCTCGCGCATAGAGTTCTCCACGTAGCGCAGGTAGGCCTCGGGGACGTCCTTCGGGCGGTTGGCGAAGAGGACGAAGGTGGGTGGGGCCGTGCCGGTCTGGACGGCGTAGCGGATCTTGACCCCTCTGGGCGGCGCCGTGCGGTCAACCAAAGCGTTCACGAGCTCGACGACCTCGTGCGTGGGCACACGCATTTTGTACGCGGCGTACAATCGGGCAGCGAGCGGCATCACCTTGTCCACGCCCGTACCCGCGAGGGCGGAGATTGGGACGACCGGGGGCCTAAGGTCCGTCATCCGGGTGTGTACGGTCTTCTCAATCTCGCGCAGCTTCTCGCCCGAAACAAGGTCGCGCTTGTTCAACAAAACCCCGCACGCCCTCCCGGCCTCCTCCACCTTACTCGCGAGCCTCAAGTCCTCCCCCACGAGCCCCTCGACCGCGTCCAAGAGAAGCAGCGAGACGTCCGACCGGCGGATCGCCCCTTCCGTTCTCAACGCCGAGTAGTACGGGACGCCCTCCGCCCGCCTTGCGTTCCGGCTCACCCCCGCGGTGTCCAATAGCAGGAAACGCTCGCCGGGTATCGTTGCGTCTTCCGAAACTTCGATCTCGTGCGCCACTGCGTCGGTGGTGGTGCCCGCGATCTCGGAGACGACCGCCCTTTGGGAGCCTATTAGACGGTTGAGGAGCGTACTCTTGCCGACGTTCGGCCTCCCGACGACCGCGACGCGAGGCAGGAGATCTTCCTCTTCGGCGGGCTCTTCTTGGGGCAGGAGCGAGACGATTTCGTCGAGGAGATTCCCGATCCCGATCCCGTGTGCGGCGCTTATGGCGTGGGGCTCCCCCTCGCCCAAAGAGTAGAAGGGGTAGCGCCCCGAATCGTCGGCAGGGTTGTCGAGCTTGTTCACGGCGAGAACTACTTTTTTTGTGCCGCGCAGCTCCCTGGCGATCGCCGCGTCCGCCTCGGTCACCCCGAGCCTCGCGTCTGTGAGGTGCAGGATCACGTCCGCCTCCTCGACCGCCACGCGGGCCTGCAACGTGACTAGAGCATCGAGCCCCGCGCGGGCGTACGGCACCAGCCCCCCGGTGTCCACCAACAAAAACTCCCGCCCCGCCCACTCGGCCCGATTGTAGGAACGGTCGCGCGTGGTGCCGGGCTCGTCGGATACCACGGCTTGCCGGCGTCCCAACACCCTGTTCACGAACGTGCTCTTCCCCACGTTCGCCGCCCCTACGATCGCCACCACCGGTAATGGACTCACGGCGATGCCCCTACGTCCCCCCCGCCTTTCAGGTCGTAGATAGCACGCAAAACCTGGTCCGCGATCTCCATGCGACCCTTTCTTCCATCTCTAGTATTATGGGTATCTATCGGGTCGCCTATGTGGACGTGGAGTTTTTCGCCCCGGAGGCGTTCGAGGGGGTTAGGCACGCGGTCCACGAAGACGGGGAGTACCGCGGCGCTCGTGCGGGCGGCGAGCATGGCCACCCCGCTCTTTGGGGTGTCTTCGGGGTCGTAGGCCTTGCGGCGGGTGCCCTCTGGGAAGATGCCCAGAGCCCAGTTAGCGGCGAGGAGATCGAGGGCTACCCGCAGCGCCGCCCGCCCGCCTTTCTCACGGTCCACCGGGAAGGCGCCGATAAAGAAGAAGAACTTGTCGAACGGGGAGGCGAAGAGCTGTTTCTTGGCCATCCACTGGATCCTGCGGGGCACGGCCATCGAGACAAAGACCGGGTCCGCGTACCGGCGGTGGTTGGCGGCCACGATCAGGGGCCCTTCTTTCGGTACTTTCTCGGCGCCTACAGCCGTGAAGCCGAACAGGAGCCACCCGAGCGCCAGCATGAAGCGCCTGAAGATACGGTACCTGGGCGACATACCCCGCGAGACACCCTTCTTTAGCCTCTCGGCCTCCACCTTTATGGGGCGCCTTCCTGGGCGTTCTGGCGCTCGTGAGCGAGTTCGACCACACGCGAGACGACCCCCTGCAGAGAGAGGCCTGTGGTGTCGAGGACCACGGCGTCGGGGGCGGACTTTAAGGGGGAGACTTCGCGCTCGGAGTCTCGCTTATCGCGCACCCGCATAGCCTCGCTGATGCGTTCGAGCTCTGTTTCGCGGCCGATCTGGAGGGCCCGGCGACGGGCCCTTTCTTCTGGAGAGGCCGAGAGGAAGACCTTCAGTCTCGCGTCAGGCAGGACCACCGTCCCGATGTCCCTCCCCTCGACGACAGCACCGCCGGAGGCTTCGGCTTTCTTGGCCGCCACCCGCTGCCTCTCGACGAGGACACGCCTGAGCTCCGGATGCGCGCTGACCTTGGAGGCAGCGGCGGAGACCTCGGGGGTACGCAAGGCCTCTTCGGGGATTGGCTCCCCGTCGTAGAGAACGCCGTCCGGCGCGAGGTCCACGCTCGCGCCCATGGTCGCGAGCACGGTTCCGTTATCGAGATCCAGGCCGTCTCGGAGCGCCACGAGCGCGACGGCCCGGTAGGTCGCCCCGGTGTTCAGGTTGACAATCCCCAAACGCTCGGCGACGGCCCGGGCGACCGAGCTCTTGCCGCTGCCAGCGGGGCCGTCTATGGCTACCAAAAGTCCGCCCATCCGAGAGGAAAGTATATCCGATGGGCCGCCCGAGAAATTTTACAACGACCCGAGGAGCTTGAAATACTCGGGGAGCGTCTTGGTCACGCAGGACGGATCCTCTACGCGGATGCCCCGAACTACTAGTCCCACGAGGGAGAAGGCCATCGCCATCCGGTGGTCGCCGTAGGTGTGTATGAGGGCCGGTTTCACCTCTCCGGGTGTTATCCGCAACCCGTCGTAGCGCTCCTCGACCTCGACGCCCAGTCGCCTTAGCTCCGCGGATACGGCGGCGATGCGGTCGGTCTCCTGCTTACGGGTGTGAGCAACGTTGGTTATTGTCGTTGGCGTCGAGGCGAAGGGCGCCATGGCAGCTAAGGTGATCATGGTGTCCGAGATCTCGTTCATGTCCGCCTCGATCCCCCGCAGCTTCCCGCGTGGTCCCAGAACCTCGACGAAGTCCGCCCCGACCTCCACGTCGCACCCCATCTCTCTGAGCACCTCTACGAACCGGAGATCCCCCTGCGAACTAGAGGCCCCCAGGCCCGGCACCTTGACCCGGCCGCCGGTCATGGCCGCCGCCGCGAAGAAGTACGAGGCTCCGGAGGCGTCGGGTTCCACGGCGTATTCTCGCGCCTCATAAACCCCTAAGGGAACGGAAAACTCGCCGTCGCTCTCCTCGACCTCGACCCCGAAAGAGCGCATCACGCTGGTCGTGATGCCCACGTAGGGCCGCGAGACGAGCCCGCCTTTCACCCGTAGCTTCACGGGTTCTCGGGCATATGGGGAGGCCATGAGGAGACCGCTCAAGAACTGGCTGCTCTCCGTCCCTCGCACACGGACGGTTCCACCCCGAATGCCACCGCCGCGAACGAAGATCGGGAACCTCCCTTCTTTCCCAATATAGCCTACCTCAGTCCCCAGAGAGCGCATGGCCCCGACGAGGTCCGCGACCGGTCGCTCCCGCATCCTCTCCATCCCATCCACCGTGTAAAGCCCCTCCCCCAAAGCCAGAACCGGCGGCAAAAACCTCGCCACCGTCCCCGCGTTCCCCACGAACACCTCCGCTCCGCTTCTCGGTATTATGCCCCTCTGTCCTCCGATGGTGGCGGTTCCGGCCTCGCGGTCGGCCCGGACGCGGAAGCCGAGGCGGACCAGGGCGTCCATGAGCCAGTAGGAGTCATCGGAGAAGAGGGGGTTTTCGGTCGTGGAGGCGCCGTCGGCCAGGGCGGATATGAGCAAGGCCCGGTTCGTGATGCTTTTCGATCCCGGCACCCGGACGCTCGCGTCCACCGTGCGGTTTATGGGCTTTATCTCGATCTCGTCGGGGAAAGCGCCCCGCACGTCTTCGACCGCGAAGTCGGCCCCCGGGATGCCGCGGACCGGCCTCACCTTAGAGTCTCGATCTCTTGTTCCGTCAGCGGACGGTGGCGACCCTCGGGGAGGGAGCCGAGCCTTACCGGGCCCACGCGCACGCGCCTTAAGGAGATCAGGCCAAGCCCCACCGCGGCGCAGGCCTTGCGTATTATGCGGTTACGGCCCTCGTGGATGGTGAGGTTGAGGGTGGTATTCTCCCCCGTGCGGCGGAGGTTGTCGAGCTTCGGGGGGAGCATCAAGCCGTCCTCAAGCTCAGGTCCGGAGGCCAGGGCAGCGAGGCGGTCTTCGGGAACGGGGTTCTTCAGGGTCAGCTCGTATTCCTTCTCCACCTCGGTGGAGGGGTGGGCGACGCGGTGGGCGAAAGCTCCGTCGTTGGTGACGAGGAGGAGGCCGCTGGTGTCGGCGTCGAGGCGGCCTACGGGGACGAGTCCAGGCACGTTCTCGGGCACGAGTCGGGCGACCGTCGGACGGTTGCGTTCGTCATTGAGTGTCGTCAGGTAGCCTTGGGGTTTGTTTAGGGCTAGGTAGGCATACGATTCGGGGAGCTCCACAGGGCGGCCGTCGAGGAGGACGCGGTCGTCGGGGACAACGCTCTCGCCTATCGACGCGGTCCGGCCGTTGATGCGCACCCGTCCCGAAAGGATAAGGTTTTCCGCTTTGCGGCGGGAGGGGGCGGCGCCGCTCCGGGCAAGGAAGGCCTGGAGGCGCACCTTTACCCGGTTCCTTTCGCCGGGGCGTTTGGCTGGGCATTCGCGAGGCGCTCCCGGACGCGCTTTACGTCTTCGGGGTCTACGAGGTCGTCGAGGGCAGGGAAATCGTTCCGGCTCTCGGCGCCGGCTGCGAGGAGAAAGTCCTCGGTGATGTCGAGGAGGGCTGGCGCGCCGGGCCTCGTCTCTTCGCGACCGGCCTCGACGAGGAGGTTTCGGTCGAGGAGGTTCCGGACCACGGCGTCGGAGTTCACGCCGCGGGTGGCGCTGATGCCTGCACGCGTCAAGGGACCCAGGTAGAGTACCAAAGCGAGGACCTCATAGGCGGCGCCTGAGAGCGGGGCCGGACGGGCTTCTTTGCGGAACCGCTCGACGGCCTCGGCGCAAGAGGGATTCGTCGCGAGCTGAAAGCCTCCGGCTACCCGCCGGAGCACGATGCCGGAGGAATTCTCAGTGTAGCGTCTCTCCAGCTCCTCAATCACCGCCCGCGCCTCGGGTTCGTCAAGAGCAGTGGCCGAGAGGAGGGCCGAAAGCGTCACGGGGCGGGGGCTCACCAAGAGGATGGCCTCGACCAGCGCGGTCGCACCGCGTCCGGCGTCTTCGTTCCTCTGATCGTTCATTCTTTGGGTTCGAGGGTCAGAGGGCCAAAGGGTTCGTGTTGGGAGAGGGCCAGACGGCCCTCGGAGGCCAGAGAGAGTGCGGCAGCGAAGGCGACGGCGGAGCGGAGGCGATCCATGTCGCGCACCAGGTCCTCGAAAGAGAGGGGCCCGCGAGCCAGGGAAGAGCGGATCAGAGCCACCAGCTCCTCGACGGTGACCGTGATCGGACCGAGGTGTCCCACGTCGGGTTCGGCCGTGCGCCCGAAGGCCCGCCGAATCGTGTTGCTGAGCCGGTCGGGGCTCACGCGGAGGCGTCCTGGTCGGGGGCGGAGGGCATGGCCGGTCGAGTAGAAGGCGACGTTCCTCGCAAAACGTTCCTTGAGCGCCTCAGCGCCGTGCCGGATCTTGAGGTACGTCACGAGACGCTCTTCGAGGTCTTCCAGGGAGAGGGCTCCCTCGTCGGCCTCTTCCCTTCCCTCCTCGAAGACAGGTGCCAGGGCGCGGCCCTTCAGGAGTACGAGGGAGGTCGAGGAGTCCACAAAGTCGGTGTCGCGTTCCAGGGCGCCGGGGGCCGGCGATTCCGGCGAGGAATAGGTGTTCCGATACAGGGCCACCAGCTCGCGCAAAGGGACCTCGAAGATCTCCAGCTCGTCCTTGAGGATCAGGGCCAGAAGCCCCTCGTAAGGCCCAGAATACGCGTCGAGCTCGACGGTGAAGGACGCCAAGGCGCGTTCTCTGGGCTCCGTCCCTTCCGAGCTCCTCACCGGGCCTCCGCATGGAGGGGGAGGACAGATTGGAGGGGATGGTAGTCTATGGCATACGCGCGGGCCAGGTCGTCGCTGACCGTGCGCCCCTCTACCACGGCAGCTCCGCGAGAGAGCCCCTCATCGGAGTTCAAGGCGTCCACGAGGCCGCGGGCCGCCACCTTCCGGACGTAAGGTAAGAGGGCGTTCGAGAGGGCACGCGTAGCGGTCACGGAGACCGAGGCGGGGACGTTCGTGACGCAGTAGTGTACGACGCCCGATTCGACGAAGACGGGGTCGGAGAAGGTGGTGGGGCGTGAGGTCTCAACGGAGCCGCCCTGATCCACGTCGACGTCCACGATGACGCTTCCCTCCGTCATCGCTCCGACCGTCTCGCGGTCCACGAGCTGCGGGGTCTTAGAGCCGACGACCTGGATGGCGCCGATCAGGAGGTCCGCTTGGGGTACGAGCTCGCGTATGCCCATGCTGCTCGCCGCCAGGGTAGTGACGCCCCCTAAGCGCATGCCCTCGAGGCGCCTCAGGCGGCCGAGGTCGCGGTCCACGACAACGACCTCCGCCCCCAGGCCACTCGCGACGCGGGCGGCTTTCGAGCCGACGATCCCTGCCCCGAGGATGACCACGCGGCCCGGACGGACGCCGGCAGCGCCCCCCAAGAGGATGCCGCGTCCTCCAGAGGAGCGTTGGAGGTAGTGGGCGCCTATCTGGGGGACGAGGCTGCCGGCGATCTCGCTCATCGGCGTCAGTATGGGGAGGGCGCCTTCCGCTCCCCGAACGGTCTCCATAGAGAAAGCCACGCACCGTGACGTAAGAAGGGCCCAAAGCAGGTCGCAGTTCACCGCAAGAGAGAGGAAAGCGAAGACGATCAACCCCCCCTTGAGGTAGTCGTACTCTTCGGCAACAGGGCCGAAGACCTTGACGATGAGCTCGGAATCGTGCCAGACGTGCGCCGCCTCCGAGGTAAGCCTGGCCCCGGCCGCCATGTACTCTTCGTCCGGCATCGCTGCCCCCTCGCCGGCCCCAGTCTCGACGAGGACCCGGTGCCCGGCATTCGTGAGCTCGTACACCGCGTGCGGCGTGAGGGCGGCCCTGCTCTCCCCGGGCGTCAGCTCTTTGACGACCCCGATTCTCACGGAGTTTCCTTAATGAGCTCGATGGAGTCACCTGTATAAGCTCGTCCCATACCTCGAAAGGTTACCCTGAAGGAAGCCGACGATCCAGCCAGGCCAGAGCGCGGCGAAGACGGGTGCACGGCCGCTACCGGGGGTACGACCGCCGCCACGCGGGGTGCGCCAGTAGAAAGTTCTCCAGGGTCTCTTCGTAGCCCCCAGTCCCCACCGAGGCGTCGGCGCCGGAGACGGGTGTCCAGGAGGGGCCGAAGCTTACGGGGAGTTTGGTGCTTTGCAGTTGCCGGGCCAGCCTTTCCACGAGGGCGGCGGGTGTTACCGCGGGAGGCACCAGGCGAACGGCGCGGGTCTCGAGCACGGCCTCGGTGAGAGCAGCGTAGTTGGTGACGGAGCGCAAGGTGCGGTCCAAGGCACCGGTCAGCTCCTCGGCGTAGAAGGCGCGTATCTCGCAGGAGATCCTACGCGTGGCCGCCACGGCATCGTTGGTTTGGACGAGGGAACAGAGCCTGGCCTCGGGCGTCAAGTCGCCCGGTAGTATGGAACTGGCCGATATCTTTTCTCCGGGACACCAGCTGAGGGTGGCTTCGAAGAAGACCGCGCCGGCGTTCCTCGTAGAGATCCTGCCCGTGGGCTCTTCGGGGAGCAGCGCGAGTATGCGCCCTTTGCTCGCCGCCTTCAGCGGACGATCCGCTCCCCGACCGGTGCGGGTTCCCGGGTGGTCTTCTCCGCCTCGCTGGCCTTCCCCAGGCCGTGGCAGGCCTCAACGAAGCCCCTGAACAGGGGGTGTGGCCTTAAGGGCCGGCTCTTGAACTCCGGGTGGAACTGGCTCCCGACAAAGAACGGGTGGCCCTTGAGCTCAGCCATCTCGACGAGCCGGCCGTCGGGGGAGGTGCCGGAGAAGACCATCCCTGCCTGAGAAAGGGCGTCCCGGTAGCCGTTGTTTACCTCGTAGCGGTGACGGTGGCGCTCGAAGACTAGCTCCTCACCGTAGACGCTATCCGCCAAAGTGCCCGGCGAGATCCTGCACGGGTAGCGCCCGAGGCGCATCGTCCCGCCCAAGGGCACGCCGACCTGATCCGGCATGATGGCTATGACCGGGTGCGGAGTGTCCTCGTCGAACTCGGTCGAGTTGGCCTTCTCTAGGCCCACCGCGTGCCGGGCGAACTCGACTACGGCGGTCTGCATCCCCAAGCACAGTCCGAGGTACGGGATCCCCATCTCCCTCGCGTAGCAGGCGGCTTCTATCTTCCCCTCTATACCGCGGGTGCCGAACCCCGGCAAGACCAGGATCCCGTTCGCACCCTTCAGGCGATCCTCGGCGGCCGTCTGGTCGGTGAGGTCCTCGGCGTCCACCCAGTCTAGCTCAACCTTCACGCCGTGCGCCCCGCCCGCGTGCCCCAAAGCCTCCACGACCGAGAGGTACGCGTCCTGGAGCTTCACGTACTTGCCGACGATGGCGATTCTCACGTACTCTTCGGCCGAGAGTATCCTGTCCACAAGTGCCCGCCACTCGGCGAGGTCCGGGCTCGGTGTGGGGAGCCCGAGCTTCTCGAGGACCAGCTCGTCTAGGCATCCCTCGTGGAGGGTGAGGGGTATCGAGTACAAGGTGGGGGCGTTCTCGGCGGGGATCACCGAATCGAGCTCCGTGTCGGAGAAGAGCGAGATTTTCTGCCGGACGTCCTCGTCTATCGGTCTGTCGGCCCGGCAGATGAGGACGTCCGGCGAGATGCCGATCTCACGCAGCCTCTGCACCGAGTGCTGGGTCGGCTTGCTCTTGAGCTCCCCGGCGGCCTCGATGTACGGCACGTAAGAGACGTGCACGTAGAGCACGTTCGACCGTCCGACGTCGTTTCGGAACTGCCTTATCGCTTCCAGGAAGGGGAGGCTCTCGATGTCGCCGACTGTACCCCCTATCTCGGTGATGACAATGTCCTTGTCGCGCCCCAGACGGCCGATGCGGTTCTTGATCTCGTTTGTGATGTGTGGGATCACCTGCACGGTGGCCCCGAGGTAATCGCCCCGCCGCTCGCGGTTTATGACCTCCCAGTAGACGCTCCCGGTGGTCACGTTGGAGAGCTTGCCCAAGTTCTCGTCCAAAAAACGCTCGTAGTGCCCGAGATCCAGGTCCGTCTCGGCACCGTCCTCGGTGACGAAGACTTCGCCATGCTGGTACGGGTTCATGGTGCCGGGATCTACGTTTATGTACGGGTCGAACTTCTGCAGCACCACCCTGTAGCCCCGGCTCTTGAGGAGCATCCCCAAAGCCGCGGCGCTCGTCCCTTTCCCGATGGAGGAGACCACGCCGCCCGTTACAAAGATGTACTTGGTGTCCGCTACCGGCTCCGCCAAACTTTGCCCCCTATTGCCGCTTCAGCATCTCTTGAGCATGATACGCTTCTCAAGGCCGAAATAAAACAGGCAAGGGACGCCGATTGGCCAAGGATTATCACACAAGCTACAGTCTAGGACCGTGAGTAAAAACGTAATGAAACGTACGTTGAGCTTGCTTTCCTAGGATACAAGTATTGCTCAAACCGTGTGCGAGCGGGGTGAGACCCGCTCGCACACGGTTTGATCTCTCGTAAAAGGCTTCCGCCCAGTGCGTACCGTTCCGATCTAGTAGCGGTAACGAAGCCGAAACAGCGGGTCGTTCTGCCACGTCCAGCCGATGCAACGTCTCCCGCCAAGGTCGGCCTCAATCTGTGTCGGTAGCCTACTACCCTCGTCGTTCGGTTTCTGGAGCCCCACAGCCTCGATCAGTGTCGCGCCCCGGGTCAGAAGCGCAACCACGCCCATAGAGCCACCCGGCTGCAGCACGAAGGAGGCCAGCGGACCGAACACACGCGCCTCGAAATATACGTCACCGTCAACAGGGCGACTGATAAGGAAACGTCCTAGCGTTCACCCACAAGGAGCTCTCGGGCGTGGGCTAAGGAGGCATCGTCGATCCTGCCCGAGAGCATGCGGGCAAGTTCCCGGCGGCGTTCCTCGCCTTCCACTTTGCGTATCTTCGTGAGCGTGCGCCTGTCGGAGGCGGCCTTGGAGACGACTACGTGCGTGGAAGCCTCGGAGGCTATCTGCGGCAGGTGCGTGATGGTGAGGACCTGGTTGCGCTCTCCCAACTCCTTGAGCTTCGCCCCGACCGCCGTCGCCGTCTCGCCGCCGATGCCAGCGTCCACCTCGTCGAAGATGTACGTTGCTCCAGGCTCGATCCGCTCTTGGGCGAGCCTGATAGCGAGCATTATGCGGCTGAGCTCCCCGCCAGAAGCGTAGCGCCTGACCGGCAGCTCCGGCTCGCCGGGGTTCGGTTGGATCACGAACTCAACCCTCTCTTTGCCCTGCGGCCCCAACGCTACCTCCACGAGCTCTGCCCTGAAAGTGGTCTTCCCGAGGTTCAGGTCGCCCAGGTTCGCCTGCACCTTCCCCGAGAGCTCCTCCGCCGCCTTCCTCCTTCCCACCGAAAGGTTCTCGGCGAGACCCTCGAGCTCCGCCTCGCCCTCCCTTATGCGCGCCTCGAGCCCCGCCGTCTCCTCCTCGAAGTTCTCCAGGCGCCCGAGCCGCGTCCTGGCCTCCTTCAGGTATCCCTCCACGTCCTGTCCGTACTTGCGCTCCAGAGACCTCAAGGTCTGCAGCCGGTCCTCGACGGCTTCGAGGCGGTTCGGGTCAGCCTCCAGCTCGTCGAGGTAGGCTCGAAGCTCGTAGACCACGTCCGTAAGCTCCACCGAGAGCGCCTGGATACGCTCCAGGAGCCCCGAGAGGGCCGCGTCGTAGCGGGCCGCCCGGTCCAGCTCGGAGGCGGCCCGGGCGACGGCCTCGACCGCGGCACCTTCTTCGTCTGAGAGCGCCGCGGTCGTGGACGAGGCGGCCGCGAGTAGGTCCGTCACGTTCCTCAAACGGTCTCTCTCGCGCATCAGCACCTCCACCTCCTCGGCGCCGTAGCCCGCCTCCTCTAGCTCCGAGACCTGGTAGCTCAAGAACTCGACCTCCCTCAGGCGCGCCTCAGCGTTGGACCTCAGCTCGGCGAGCTCCCGCCGGTCCTTCTCCACCCGGCCCCACAACTCGCCAAGCGAGGCCTTGGCCTGCATCGCCTCCCCGTCGAGGAAGTCGTCCAGGATGCGGAGCTGCTCAGTGGGGTCGGTGAGGCGGGCCTGCTCCCTTTGCCCGTGGTAGGAGACCAGCCGCTCGCCCAAAGAGGCGAGGGCCTTCACTGGGACGGTGATGCCGCCGACGTAGCAGCGAGACCGACCCTCTTGCGTGAGCGTCCGCCGGAGCACGATCCTTTCTTCGGCGTCGATCTCCTCGGCAAGGTCTCCCAGTGCATCGTGGAGCGTCCTTTCGACGACGCCTTCGGGGAGGACGAACTCGCCTTCGATGACGGCTCTCTCGGCGCCTGCGCGCACGGCGTCGGCGCGGGCGCGGCCTCCCAAGAGCATCTGGAGGGCGGTCGCGAGCAGGGTCTTGCCCGCGCCCGTCTCGCCGGTTACGGCGTTCAAGCCAGGATCTAGCTCCAGGGTGGCTTCCTCGATCAGGACCACGTTCTCGACAGAGATCTCGGTGAGCACTTTAGAGGAACGTCCTTCGCACCGCCCGCCACCAGGTCCAGTCGTCGGTCCTGCCTATTTTAACGCCCATCCGGGAGAGCCCAACCGAGAGGCTCTCGCCGTCGGGGATCTCCTCGGGGTCGCTGCCGTCCAGGGAGAGCAACGCCTCCCGCTCGCTCACCCGGAGCTCCACAGCCTGATCCGCGCCCAAGACCAACGGGCGGCTCACCAAGGAGTGTGGGGCGATGGGGACCAGGACGAAGCACGCCACGTCGCCAGAGATCAAAGGCCCCCCTGCCGAGAGGGCGTAGGCCGTGGACCCCAGAGGAGTGGCCGTGACCAGCCCGTCGCACTGGTAGGAGATTAGGTCCTCCCCGTTCACGGTCACCTCGACCGAGACGACCTGGTGCGGCCGCTTCTTGAGGAGGACCGCATCGTTGACCGCCGTGCGGACTTCGCCTTTGGAGCGGACCTCGAGCATCCGGTACTCCTGGACGTGGAGTGCGCCGTCCAGGACCTTGTCCACCCCCGATTCGAGATCCTCGGGGCGCATCCCGCTCATGAAGCCGACCGTGCCGAGGTTCACCCCCAAGAGGACCCGTCCCGGGTACATCCGCGAGGCCCTGAGCATAGTCCCGTCCCCGCCGAGCACGAAGACGAGATCGAGGTCATCCTCCTCCCGGGTCCTCGAGGGCTCCTTGAGCTGCTCGACCTCAACCCCCCGCTCGTCTAGGATCTCGACGAGCCGATCCGAGTACTCGACGCTCACGGTCGGGTTCGCCACGATCCCGACCCGCCGTATCTCCTTCGGGCCCTCGCTCAAGGGTTGCCCCCCACCGTCGCGAGGACCTGCTCCTCGCTCAACGTCGCCTCCACACCGCGCAACAGCCGCAAGGGATACTCTACGTTCCCCGCCCTGCGGCCGGCGACGGGTGACCGTGCCACGTCCACGGCCCCGAAGCCCAAAGCCCCAAACGTTTTCGCGACGTCCAAAATCACGGCCGCGCGCACCGCGGGGTCGCGCACGAGCCCGCCGCGCGTTACGTGCTCCGGCCCGGCCTCAAACTGCGGCTTGACGAGCACCACCGCCTCGCCTATGGAGGGCGCCGTCGAGAGCAGCCTTTCGAGCGCGACCACGAGGGAGATGAAGGAGAGGTCGGCTACGAGCAACTCCGGCGCGAACGGCAGATTCCCGCTCGAGAGGCGCCTGACATTCGTGCGCTCCATTACCACGACGCGCGGGTCTTTCCTCAGAGACCAGGCGAGCTGACCGTAACCGACGTCCACGGCGATGACCCTATCCGCCCCGCGCTTTAGCAGAACGTCTGTGAAGCCGCCCGTGGACGCTCCCACATCCAAGCAGTCGCGTCCCTTGACCTCCAGTCCAAAGGCGTCCAGCGCGTAAGCGAGCTTCTCCCCGGCCCGAGATACGAACGAACCTTCGCGGGGGATCTCGACGCGGAGGTCGGCGTTAGGAGGAACGCGGTTGCCTGCCTTGGTGACGACCTCGTCGCTGACCCGCACAGCGCCGCTCATGATGAGGGCCTGCGCCCGCGCCCTACTCTCCACGAGCCCCCTCTCCACGAGCAAAGCGTCGAGCCGCGGCGAGGTCTTTGGCGGCAACCTCCTTCGCCCTTTCGGCGGACCCGCTAATGGCCCCGGTGCCGGACAAAGAGCACCAACTCTTCGAGGCCCGAGGTATCGCCGTCCACCATAGAGAGGGCCTTGAGGGCCCTCTTTGCGGCCTCATCCGCTTCCTTCTTCGCGCCGCTCAAGCCGTAGACCCCGACGAACGTGGCCTTGCCTTGCTCGGCATCGCTCCCGGCGCTCTTGCCCAGAGCTTCCCGCGTCGAGGTAGCGTTGAGGAGGTCGTCCACGATCTGGAAACAGAGCCCGAGCTTTATCGCGTATTCCGAGATCGCCGCCTGTTCCTCCGGCCCGGCCCCCGCCAAGATCGCGCCTATTCTCGCGCTCGACTTTATGAGAGCACCGGTCTTGTAAGTGTGGATGATACGAAGCGTCTCGGGGTCCGCGGCCTCCCCCACGCCGGTCTGGTCCATGTCGATGACCTGCCCCCCGACCATCCCGTTCACCCCGGTTGAGTCGGCGAGCTCCCGCACGACCTCTAGGACCTGCTCACAAGAGCCCTCTTGGTGGACGGTAATGAGCGTCAACGCCTCTCCGAAGAAGGCGTCGCCGGCGAGGATCGCCATAGCCTCACCGTACTTTTTGTGGGCCGTCGGCCTTCCCCGCCTGAAATCGTCGTCGTCCATCGCCGGCAGGTCGTCGTGGACCAGAGAATACGTGTGGATGAGCTCTATGGCCGCAGCTGAAGGCAGCACGAGCCCCGGCTCCGCCCCAAAAACGTCCGCTACCTCCATACACAGGGTAGGACGCACCCTCTTTCCCCCGCCGAGCATCGAGTAGCGCATCGCCTCGACGAGCCCTCGCAGACGCGGCTCATCCGAGAACACGAGCCCTTCGAGGTACGCCTCGAACCGTGCCCGATGCTTCTCCCAACGCCCGGCGGTTCCGCGCGAAGCGTCTTGTGCCCCTTCGAACCCCTTATCCATGCCCCACCCACCTGTCGTGGTGCTCGGCTTCCCCGAGCCAGGTCTCCTTGGCGCCCCGCAGGACGCCGCCGACGAACTGGGGAGCCTCGTCGCCGGAGAAGCCCTTGGCAAGCTCCATCGCCTCGCCCACAGCCACCTCGGTGGGCACGTCTTCGACGAAAAGCATCTCGTAGAGGGCCAAGCGCAAGATGGCGCGGTCGACGGCGTTCATCCTGTGCACGGGCCAGCCGACCGCGGCCTCGCTAAGCCGCCCGTCTAAGGCCTCCTTCTCTTTCTCGACGCCCCGCGTGAGCCTCTCTGTGTAGTCGTCGAGCTCGCCCCGGTACGAGCGCCAGCGGCCCAGTACCTGGCTCATCGGCTGACCGGTGACGTCGCCCTGGTAGAGCGCCAGGAAGGCGTTCTTGCGGGCTGTGCGCCTGCTGCTCACGTCCCCCCTAAACCCTCGTCAGGTACTCTTTGGTGCGCGTGTCCACCCGTACCTTCTCGCCGACGTTCACGAACAGCGGCACCTGCACCACGAGCCCGGTCTCCAAGGTGGCGGGCTTCGAGCCGCCGGTGGCCGTGTCACCCTTGAGCCCCGGGTCGGTCTCGGTCACCTCGAGGTCCACATGCGCCGGGGGCTCGACGCTTACGACCTCCCCGTCCGCCGAGAGCAGCTTGACCTCGCCGTTCGGGACAACGTAATCTGCGGCCTCGCCGACGACCTCTATGGGGACAGCGATCTGCTCGTAGGTCTCGGAGTCCATGAAGTAGTAGAGATCCCCGTCTTGGTAGAGGAACGTCATCGGTCGCGACTCGGTCCTCACGCTCTCGACCTTCTCCCCTGCTCTAAATGTCTTCTCGATCACGGCCCCCGTGTCGAGGTTCCTCAGACGCGTCCGAACGAACGCTCCGCCCTTGCCGGGCTTTACGTGCTGGAAGTAAAGGATCGTGAAACGCTTGTCACCGACCCTTATGGCCGCACCGTTCCTGAACTGGTTGGTAGAGATCATGCCAAGTAATACTCCTGAAACGTGCCACTTCTTGCTCCGAAAAACGCCGCGATATTATCGCACAGATTTTCGGGGACCTGAGGCGTCGTCCCCGAGCCATGTCTAAGTATTATCAGGATTTATTGCTCTTCTGGTACCAGGGCAGGTCGCCGCGGACGCCGAGTTATCCGAGCTCTTGAGAGGTCCAATCGTGCGCCTCCGGTTCGAACTGCTCCGGATCGTCGAAGGCGCCTACCGATACGTAGACCTGTCCGGCAACCGCTCTTCCTCGTAGAAGAGCGGCGTCCCGCAGTAGGCGCAGAAGGACCTATACACGCCCGGCGACGACTAACACACGCTCCCCGCTGCACGTCCGTTCAAATTCGCTCTCCTCCTTGCGACAGAACGTAAGCAACCGCCGCTCGGTACCCGTGCTCTCCCATCCCGGTGACGACCGCGTGCACCGCGGGCGACACGACCGAGCGGCGGCGCCACTCCTCCCTCGCGTGGATGTTCGAAATATGAACTTCTACTTTTGGCACAGATATCATCTCCAGAGCGTCGTGAAGGGCGTAGGAGTAGTGGGTCCAGGCGCCTGGGTTGATCACTATACCAGTTGAGCCCGCCGCTTCTCGGATAGAACCGACCATCTCGCTCTCATGGTCCGTCTGCCTGAACTCGAACTCCACCTCTGGGAACTCATTTCTCAGGAGCTTCTCTATGATGTTTAGGGTGAGGGTCCCGTAGACTTCCGGTCGGCGCTGGCCCAAAGCTCCGAGGTTGACGCCGTTGAGGACGAAGACTTTAGGGGCCAAGGACGGCTCCTATCGCCCTGCGGGCTTCTTCGACGCCGACCGGCACATCCCGCTCGGGCCGACCGACGTCTTTCAAGAGAACGAAGCGGTACGTGTGTGCCCTGTCGGAACTACGGCGCTTTTTGTCGCGGCCCATCGCCTTTAGGGCCGACTCGACGTCGACGGCGGGGACTCTCAGCGGCAGACCAGCAGCGTCTAACAGGTCTTCGTGCGTCGCGAGGAGGTCAGTGCCTAGGAGTTCTTTGGAGAGGTGGGCGGCGGCGAGCATCCCGGCGGCTACGGCTTCGCCGTGGGGTAGGTCGTAGCCCGCGGCGGTTTCGAGGCCGTGGGCTACGGTGTGGCCGTAGTTGAGGATAGCGCGGAGGCCAGACTCCTTCTCGTCCTCGGCGACCACAGCGGCTTTCGCGCGGACGGAGTGCAGTATCAAGGTTTGTAACGCCCCTTTGTCGCCGGTCCGCGCATCGGTTAGGTACTTAAGATCGTCGGAGAACTCGCTGCCGGTGAGGAGTCCCATCTTGACGACCTCGGCGAGGCCGTGCGAGACCTCGCGTGGCGGCAGGGTGTCGAGCCAGTCGAGCTTCGCCGCGACGAGGTGGGGCTGCAGGAAGGCGCCAATGAGGTTCTTGCCCTCCGGCAGGTCCAGGCCGACCTTGCCTCCGACGGAGCTGTCGACCATCGCCAGGAGCGAAGTCGGGAGCTGGACAAAGTTTATGCCCCGCATGTAGCTGCTCGCCACGAAGCCGCCCAGGTCGCCGACCACCCCGCCCCCCAAAGCAAAGAGCGTTCCGCCGCGGGACAGCCCCGCGGCAGCGAGCCTGCGGACCACCCCTTCGTAGACTGAGAGGCTCTTCGAGCCCTCGCCCGCGGGAACCGTCACGACCTCGGTCAAAGCCCACCCCACCTCCTCTAGCGCTTCGACTACCGAGGAGGCGTACAAGGGCCCCACGTTCGAGTCGGTGAGGACGACGGCGGTAGAGGGTTCCAGAGCGCCGGAGACGGCCTGCCCCAGGTCCAGGGCCGGTTCAACGCAAACCTCGTACGGTCTAGTCGCCGCGACGGTTACGCTCCCCTTCACGCGCCGCGAAACCATTCGATCACCTCGTCGGCTACTCCGCGGGGCGGGCGTCCCTCGGGCTCTATGTGGAGCGAAGCGACCTCTAGGTAGTAGGGGAGTCGCTCGGCGTACCGCCGGGAGAAATCCTCAAAGCTCTTGCCCCTCAAAGGACGTCCGGGGCCGCGGGTTCTCCGGTACAGGACGTCCGTGTCTTCCCAAAGGAACACCGTCGGAACCTCCATGAGCCGGGCGCGGTTGCGGGGGTCCACAACCACGCCGCCGCCGCAGGCGACGACGCGCTCTTGGGCCCCGTCGAGGGCGTCGAGGAGCTCTAGACGCTCCAGCTCGCGGAAGCGGGGCTCGCCCAGAGAAGCAAAGATCTCCCGGATCGAGAGCCCCGCGCGTTCTGCCACCGCCTCGTCCAGATCCAAGAACCCCCAGCCTAGATCCTCGGCCACTATGCGCCCCACGATGCTCTTGCCGCTACCCATGTACCCCACGATGGCCAACATGGCCGGAGGCCTAGAGGCCCGCCTCCGGTCTCTTCGCAGCGTCGCGGAGGCGGGCCACGTAGTTCTCGTAAGAGGCCCAGATGTCGGTCATGTTATCGGCGCCAAACTTCTCCAGGAAGGCCTCCGCGAGGACGACAGCGACCATCGCTTCCCCGATCACCGCCGCGGCGTGCACGGCACACGTGTCGGCCCGCTCCCGGAAGGCGCGCGCGGGCTCGTTGGTCGAGAGATCCACGGTTCGCAGGGCCTTGGCGATCGTGGAGATTGGCTTCATCGCCGCGGCGACGACGACGGGCTCCCCGTTCGTCATGCCGCCCTCCAAGCCTCCGAGGCGGTTGCTGGAGCGGATCAATTCGCCGTCCTGGAGGAGGATCTCGTCCTGAACCTCGCTTGAGCGTCGGCCCGCCACCCCGAATCCCATCCCGATCTCGACGCCCTTTATGGCGTTGATAGACATGACCGCATGGGCGAGCTTCGCGTCGAGCTTGTCGCGCCAGTCCACGTAGGAGCCCAGGCCCGGAGGACATCCGTCGGCCACCACGACGAACTCTCCGCCCAAAGCGTCCCTGGAGCGCCGGGCGGCGTCGATCTCCGCCTTCATCCTGTCGGTGGCGTCCTCGTCCGGGCAGCGCACCTCCGATTCGTCGGCTTTCGCTGAAAGAAGCGCGGCCCGCTCCTTGCTGAAAGAGGCGGCCCCGATCCTGTACACTGCGCTGTTTATCGTTACGCCAAACTCCGACAGGAGCTTACGAGCAACGGCGCCGGCGGCGACCCGGGCGGTCGTCTCGCGGGCGCTCGAGCGTTCGAGGACGTTCCTTAAGTCGTCGAAGGCATACTTCTGCATCCCGGCGAGGTCCGCGTGGCCAGGCCTGGGCAGCGTGACCTTCCTGGGGGTCTCCTCGGGAGGGTCCGGGCTCATCCTGTCCTCCCAGTTCGCGTAGTCCTTGTTCCGGATGAGCATCGAGATCGGAGACGCCAAAGTATACCCGTGGCGCACGCCGCCCAAGAACTCGACCTCGTCCTTCTCTATCTTCTGGCGACCGCCCCGCCCGTAGCCCTTCTGCCTCCGGGCGAGGTCCTTGTTGATATCCCCGGCGACGAGGCCCAAGCCTGCCGGAACCCCATGCACCAGGACTACCTCCGCGGGTCCGTGGGACTCTCCCGCAGTAGAAAAACCAAACCGCACCGTCTAAAAACACGTCCTCTCTAATCAGCCTCTAAGGGACCGGCCACTCCCGTCGCCCCGAGGCTAATATAAACTACCCGCCAAGAATGATCATCCCAGCGAGAGGGTTTCCGAACGCGACCGAATCGCCATCTTCAGGGGAGTTCAAGAAACTCCCCACCACGAAGCCGAAAAGCTCGACCAGGGGGGATCATCCACCACCACTAACCGAAGAGAGCGCCGCGACCTCGCCACCCTCTTCCACGACCGCCCTGCGTCCCACGCTCGAGTTCTGCCCCAAGAATGCTCTAGCCCCGACTTGAGCCCCCGGACCCACGACCACCCCCGTCGAAACCCACGTCCCGGCCCCGATCACAGCGTCCCTATCCACGACCCCTCGCGGTCCTACGTAGCAGTGGCTCCCGACGACCGCATCCGGATGCACGACCGCCCCAGCCGCCAGCACCGACCCGTCCCCGACGTCTGCCACCGCCGACACGTAAGCTGCCGGATGCAGCGCCGTGAAGAACCGCGCCCCGAGTCCCCGAATCGAGTTCGCTACCCGCAACCGGGTGCCGTTGTCAGTGATCGCCACAACGACGTGCACGACCTCCACCGAAAGCATGCTCTTCAACACCCCGACGTCCCCGAGCACCGGAAACCCACGAACCTCATCCGGAAGCACAGCATGAGCGTCGTCGTAGAAACCAATGATCCAGGCCTCAAATCCGCCCGCTATCAGGACGTCCAGCGTAAGACGACCGTAACCGCCAGCGCCCACAATGGCCAGCCTAACACCTTCGTCCAGAGCAGTTTCTTGAACTTCTATTTGAGGTTGAGGTATGCCAGTGGTGCTCTCCGGCTCGTTTATCGCGTGCTCCTCTCCACGGTCTCCTCGGCGCCAGTGTGAGCAATTCTAGCACCACTGTTGGCACCTTGCGCTTATCTCTATATCCTGCGGACGCCCAAATCGGCACTACTACCTGTAGTATCGCTCAGTAGGTAAACGCACCCGAGAGGGACCTTCCCCTCAGAAAGTCGCTCGCCGGAAGCGCCCGCCCCCCCGGCATCTGCAGTTCCGTGACTTCCATAATCCCTTCCTCACAGACTACTAAAATACGCTCTTTTGCAGGTAAAATCGTACCTGGGTCCAAATCGTGGGTGTCTCTCTCATACACTTTCGAGCGGAGCACCTTTATGGGACCATCGACGTCGGGATGGAAAGTGCGGGCACCTATATGTGGTGTTAGGGCGCGGACCAAATCATGCACCTTTTCGACTCTTTCGCCCCACCTGATCACCCTCTCCTCATCCTCTAGTTTTGCAGCATAGCTAGCATAAAGATTGTTTTGCTCGCTTAGGGTTAGAGAATTTTTGTCGAGCGAAAACATAACCTCTACTATAGCTTTAGCTCCGAGATCGGCGAGGGTTTTCGTGAGCTCGCCACCGGTCGTGTCGGGGAGGATGGGTGTACGGCGCTGGAGGGCCACGGGACCGGTATCTAGCCCTTCGTCCATGCGCATGATGGAGACGCCCGTCTCTGTTTCTCCGGCCATAATCGCGCGCTCTATCGGGGCGGCGCCGCGGTAGCGGGGCAAGAGCGAGGCGTGGACATTCCAAGCGCCCAGAGGTGCCGCGTACAGGGTGTCAGGGCGCAGGATCTGGCCGTAGGCGGCGACTACGAGGGCGTCGTGGGCGGAGATCTCACCAGCCACTTCGCCTATGCGCTCCGGTTGGCGCAAGGTGAGGTCTTCCTCCCGAGCTAGCCGGGCGACGGGGGTGGTGAGGAGTTTGCGTCCGCGGCCGCGCTGGCGGTCGGGTTGCGAGATCACGAGCCCGACTTCGTGATCAGAGTTGGTCAAGCCGCGCAGGATCGTGGCGGCGAAGGCCGGGGTACCGGCGAACGCTAGCCTCACGAGGCTTAGCGACGAGCCAGCATGCGTTCCCGCAGCTCGCGCATGGCTACTTTTCGGGACTCGCGGTCGGTGCGATCCAGCATCAAGATACCGTCGAGGTGGTCTATCTCGTGCTGAAAGATGCGGGCGAGGAGGCCCTCCGCCTCGACACGCACGGGTGCGCCCAAAGGGTCTTTGCCCGAGACCGTCACGGCCGTAGGGCGCTCGACCTCGACCCGTGTCTGTGGGATGGAGAGGCAGCCCTCCTCGGCCTTTTCGAGGACCTCGGAGCGTCCCTCGATCACGGGGTTGACGATCGCGAACTCGTAGACTTCTCCCTCGTCCTCGTAGGCGGCGACGAAGATGCGTTTCAAGCGGCCTATCTGGTTGGCCGCGAGGCCTGCGCCATCGCTCTCGCGCATGATCCTTAGCATGTCCTCCGCCAAGCGCACCAGCGACTCGTCGAACTCTTTCACCGGCGTCGCCCGCGACTTCAAGACCGGGTCTCCGAACGTCCTGATCTCGTGCACCGCCTCCGCCACTCTTATACCTCCTCGGGGTCCATATTTATGTGCGCCTTGAGCGCGTCGCGGCCGCGAGCCCCGGCCGCCTCGTTCGCGACGAGGGACGCGGCCTCCGCCACGGCGGCCCGCTTGCGGCTTCTCAATAGTACCCGCCAGACGGTACGGCCTCCGTCCCCCGGAAACGGCACCGGGTCGAGCATCTGTACCGTGTCCCTTAAGGCCGGCCGCAACCTTGATTCTACCGCACGCCGCACCGCCTCCTCGGACCCTTCGAAGGTGACCTCCGCAAGGTGTGCGTGAGGCGGATATCCTAAAGCGCGGCGTTTGGGGAGCTCCGTCGCCGCGAACGCCTCGTAGTCGCCCCGAAGAGCTGTCCTGAGCGCGTGGTGCTCTGGTGAGCGGGTCTGCACGAGGAGCCAGTCCCGGCTCGCTTCTGCCGCCCCGTACAAGAGCCTGAAGCCCTTCTCGACGGAGCTGCCGAAGAGGAGTGAATCCGCATCGGGTACCGCGACCAAGTCCCACTCCCCCTCGAGCACACACCGGGCCGTGCCCGCTACGACCGGCGCCCCCTCCCCTTCCCGGACGCTCGCCGTGAGCAACCCGACCTCGACGCCCAGAGCGTCCGTGAGTTCTGCCCGAACCCTCTCTGCGGTAAGACCGGAGACGCCTAGGCGGTCCGAACCGCAGGCAGGGCACTTCTTAGCGGCGCCCTCCTCGTGCCCGCAGGAAGCGCAGAAGAGCGCATCTGTGTCTATCGTGCCGCGGGGCTTTAAAGGGAGGTCGCATGAGGGGCACGTCCACGTGAAGCCGCACCGGTTGCAGGAGAGGGTCGCGGCTCGCCCGAGCTTGTTTGCCACGACGCCGACGCGTCTCCCAAGCCGTATCGTTCGACGGCAGGCGTCGAGCAGAGCCGAGCTCAGTGTGGCTCCCGTGCCCCGCATGTCCACCACCGAGACCGTCGGCCACCGGGTGGGTTCGATGGGCGGCAGTCGCCACGTCCCGCTCTCCTGCGCGTACACCCTCAAGGAAGGGAAAGGCGAGAAGAAAAGGACGGGGATACCCTCGATCCTACCCCGCGCGCGCGCCAAATCCCGGACGTGTACGGGTACGCCCTCGTAGCCCGGGCTCGCCCGGTATGCCTCGTTCGGCTCGTCCACCACGCAGACGGCGCCGAGCCGCTCCATAGGCACGAGCACCGTCGCACGCGTCCCGACCACGACGTCCGCCTCCCCCCGGCGCGCCGCCTCGTAGACTGCGGCGCGGCTCCGGCCCAAAGAGCTGTGGTACGGCGCGACGGTGAGCCCCGCGGGCAACAGCCCTTCGAACGCCTCCACCAGTCGTTCGACGGCCTCGATCTCTGGTGCAAGCACCAGAGCCTGCTCTCCGCGCCTAACGGCGGCTCTCGCGACTGCCGCCGCTGCTACGACACTCTGCGTCGTAGGCATCCGCCACACCCAGGAGGTCCCTCCCCGTGCGAACACCCCCTTCGCTGTGTCCTTATACGCGGCCAAGCCTGAGCCGGAGCCCCTCGCGTACGAGACCGGGACCAACTCGGGTCTCTTCTCCAGCCGGACGGCTCCGCGCTGGACCAGTCGTCGAAGGGTTTCCCTCCTGGCGCCTGCCGCTTCCAGAAGATCCACGACCGGACGGCCGCGGTCGTGGCCCGTGAGAGCCTCTAACAAAGCCCGCTGCCGGGGTGCCCGGCGCAGTGGTTCGGGAGCGTCCCTCTCGGCCACCGCCCACTCGACGCTCCGTCGCGCCGGTGTCGTCGGGGAGAACACAACCCTTCCTACTCTTTCGGCGATCTTCAAGCCCTCGCCGCCCAAAGCGCGGCGCAATCGCGACCGGCTAACGACGCTGCCCGGCTTCCAGGGCCAATCGGGGGCGGGATGGCGGACCTCATAGGAATTGGCTGCGAGCCCGGGCGGGAGAGCCATCCGCAGCGTAGCGTGCAGCGGAAGTGCTGCGGCCCCGGCGGCCCAGCCGCAGAGCTTCACCAGGCCCTCTGGGAGGGAGAACTCCTTTAGCGTGGCCCGAATCTTCTTAGGTGAACGGTCGCCGGCTGCTTCCTCGAACCCGACGACGATGCCGAGCCGGGAGTAACCGGAGAGGGGAGCCACGACCGCCGTTCCGATCCGGATCTCTCGCGCGAGGTTTTCCGGCACGAGGTAGCTAAAGGGCGGCAAGGCATGCGAGGGGATGAGGAGGCTCACCCGCGCGACGGGAGCGGTTCTCCTGCGTGCCGAGCCCCTGCCCGAAGGCGCCGTACGGTTGGCCAACTACTGCTACAAGCCGGCGGCGCGACGCAGGGCGTCGGCGCGGTCGGTCCGCTCCCAGGCGAAGCCCGCCTCGTGACGTCCGACGTGCCCGTAGGCGGCCGTGGCCGCGTAGATCGGGCGCCTCAAGCGCAGCTCGTGGATGGTCGCGCCCGGCCTCAGGTCGAAGTACATCTCGACCAAGGCGTGCGCCGTGGTCATGTCCACGGCCTCGGTGTCGAGGGTCTCGGCCATGTCGCTAACCGGTCGGGCGAGGATAGCGTCGGAGATCTGGTCGGCTATCTTGTCCGGGTGCCCCTCGGTCACCGACTCCGAGGTAAATAGGTGCGCGGTCTTCGCGTCACCTATCCCAGCCATACCGTCTCTACTGGTCGCAACCGTGCCGCTCTCCGTCATTTCAGAGTCTCCTCATCTACCACTATCATTGCTCGCCGATCTCCTGAGCCAGAGCGTCGAGTATGACGCGAGCTACCTCCGCTTTCGGGGCTCGCGGCACGAAACGCTCCCCTTTGCGGCCCACCACGTGGACCTCGTTCTCGTCGGAGCCGAAGCCCGATCCCTCTGAAGAGATGTCGTTCCCGACCACGAGGTTTACGTCCTTCGTCGCTAGCTTCTCGCGGGCGTCGGCCACAGGGTCCCCGTGCGTTGCAGCGAATCCTACCATAAAGAGCTTCGGGTTTGACTCCCTGACGGCCTTGAGGATGTCCCCGGTCGGCACGAGCTTGAGGTCGAGCTCCTTCGTGCCACCGCGACGAATCTTGCCCTCCTCAACCCTGGCAGGCGTGAAGTCCGAGACGGCCGCCGCCATGATCAGAGCGTCGGCCTCTCTTGCCAAAGCCGTGGTAACCTCCTCGACCTCCGCGTAGGTCGCGACGTCCACCCACCGGTAGCCCGGCTCTTTCCCCTCCATGTTCACGGCAACGACCGTCACTTTAGCCCCGCGCCGATACGCCTCGCGGGCTATTGCCCGCCCCATCTTCCCCGAAGAGCGGTTGCTGATGACGCGCACCTTGTCTACCGGCTCCCGCGTCCCTCCGGTCGTGACCAGCACGCGCAACCCCGAGAGCGGCCCGCCCAGAGCGTTGAGAACCTCGTTCACGATCCCCTCCGGCGAGGCCATGTCTTCCCCGGAGCCCTCCAGCGCGCGGCACCCGTCCTCCCGCAGGAGCCTTAAGTTCTCGCGCACGGCCAGGTGCTCACGGGTGGCCTTGTCCAGCTCGGGGACCACGATCGCCGGTCGGACACCGGCGGCGTAGGCTCGTTCGGCGGATCCGTCAGCCAGACCGTGCGCGAGCCGGGCAAGGGTGCCGGTCGAGGCGGGAGCGAAGATCAGGGCCTCCGGGGCGTCAGCGACCTCTTCGACGATCCGTCCCCCAAACGCGGCGGGGCCGACGAAGCTCGTCGTCTTGGACTCCAAGAGGACTCTTACCTCTTGCCCAGCTTCGGAGAGCTCGCGGGCGATCTGCGGCGCCCTCAAAGCACCTGAACCGGGGCTGACCGCGAGGAGGATCAAGGCTCGACCCCCCGCAGCGACTTAGGCCGCGCCCTCGCCGTCCTCGTCGGTCTCGCCGGCGGCTCCGTCCGCGACAACGCTTCCGGAGGGGGTGCCCAAACCCTGCATGGAATCTAGGTAATCGTCGCCAGCGTCGGCGGCAGCCCCGGTTCCTTCCGCATCGGCCTCCTCTGGCGGCTGCCTGAAGCCGATCTCCAGCTTGTCCGCCCTGAGCTCCTCGAAGGCTATGCTAAGGGGGTGCTGGGAGCGGGTGTGGACCTGCGGGCCCGGGATGCCCAGTGACTCGTTCAGTCCCAGGGTAGCCGCATACTCGTTGATCTCGCGCGCCCGCCGGGCGGCCACTAGGACGAGCCCGTAGCGGGAGTCCACCTTGTCCAACAGATCGTCGATCTTAAGCTCGTTCAGCATCTTCGTCTTCTCCTTCTCCTACGATGTTCCACATAATTTCGATGATATCCTCTCGGGCCCTCTCGCGGTCTTCGTTGACGACCTCGAAATCGAACTCGTCTCTCGCCGCGACCTCCGAACGGGCGGTCGTCATGCGTGCCTCCATGGCCTCAAAGTCCTCTGTGGCCCGGCCTTTGAGCCGCTTGCGTGTCTCCTCCAGGGAGGGCGCCCGAACGAAGACCATGACCGCGTCCGGCCGCTTTTCCCGCACGATCCTCGCGCCCTGCAACTCTATCTCGAGGATTACGGAGAGCCCTTTCTCTAGAAACTCCTCGACCTTCCCTTCGGGGGTGCCGTAGAAGTTGTCTGAATACTCGGCCCACTCGAGAAAGCGTCCTTCCTCGATCCAGCGCTCGAACTCCTCCCGGCTCAGGAAGACGTAGTCGTGCCCGTCTACCTCGCCCTTGCGGGGCTTTCTTGTGGTCGCCGAGACCGAGTAGGCGAGCTTCGGCACCACCTCGAGGGCGGCACGGATGAGGGTGGACTTGCCGGCCCCCGAGGGACCGGAGACGACGATCAACCTGCCTCGTCGCAACCTAAGGCCCTGAGCAGTCGGTCCCGCTGGCCGTGCGTGAGGCCGACGAGCGTCTTCGACCGGCTCACCCCCGCCTCGCGCATGGTTCTCGTCACCTTTACCCGCCCCATGCCTCTCATTGCGAGGAGCATCTCCTCGACCTTGGCGCCCTTGAGCTCCTCGGATGGGTCCATGAGCAGGTCGTAGATGCGCAAGGAACCGTTCTTGAGGTCGCGCTTGGCGTCGGCCCGGGCGAAACGCACTCGGTTCGCCTCCTCTAGAGCGCTCCGCCGCTCTTCTTGAGTTCTCTCTGGCGCCCGCCTTAACATCGGCCCCGCAGTATACCATCAGCTTTCTTTGCTCGTCACGAAGCAACGAGGGAGGCGTCGTCAGAGGCGGTGCACTAGTCTAAATCGAGCAGGTCGTGGGCGAAAACCTCGAAGTACCTGACTATGCGCCTTACTTCTCTGCGGTCTTTGGTTCGATGGGCGGCATCGCTCACACGAGTGTAGGTGGCACGTACCAGGTTCCCCATCCTATCCTCCATAACATCGACCTGTTCAGCGACCTGCTGCTCCTTCGAGCCTGCACTGCGCGTCCGCATTATGTACCTGACACGTTGCTTATGGGTTAGTCCAGATGTGTTCTCATCTTGTACCTACCAAGGCTCCGACGTCACAGCCTCCTCGGGTGCCAGCGTTTCCAGCAGGCCGCGCAAGACCTCTCTGATATCGTGTGCGCTGCCTGACCATGACAACCGGTCACTGGTTTCCACATCTAGCTTTACCTGGGCGTACTTGCTCGCGAGAGGCTCAGAAACGAACAGTAAAGCGTCGTAAATATCGCTCCTAATATGCTGCGTCGCTGGTTCCTCTGCGACCTTAGAATTGGCAGCGGCTCCAGGACGCGCGCCCAAAGCCTCCAGGGCTTTCCTCGTGTCTGCCACTCTAGCCTGCGCGACGCACAGGTAGTGAACGAGTCCGGTCAAGGGCTATTAGTCGTCCTTGCGGTCGAGCAGATATGTGCCAATGCTCTTGAAGATCGCATCATAGTCTTCTGGCGCCCCGTTCTCGGGCACTTGTATTTGGATGTTGAAGTAGATCTGAGGGTAATCAGTCCGCTTGTAGCAAGGAGGCTCGCGGCCTCACTAGCCGTGGGTACCCCGTGGCCGTTGCCAGGTTCGGGTGTGGCTACCGGTGCGTCCACGTCGACCGCAGGTGTATCCTCCGGCGCAACCACGCCTTCTCGGTCCTGCAACGCTCTTTCGCGAGACGCGACAAAAGTCCTTCCGGACACGACTTGGGTTAGGCCGAAATCGTTGATATTGGTCTTCATTACGTCCCATATGGACTGAGCACTCTTCTCTGGCAGGTTGTAATTCGTTATTAGCCAGTCCACAGCGATGTCGTCTCTGGGGAACGCTTTGTCCTGATAATGGCCAATAAAACTCGCGAATATATCATTGCTGTATTCGGTCTTTCTCGGCCACTGCCTTCGTGAACAACGCGTACCGCAACGAGCGCAGAGACCGTTCCAGTGATCCTGTTCTTTGGGGCACTAACCTCCCAGGGCACTCGTCAGCTCTGCAGCGCTGAGTTTTGCATCCTTGAGGTAGACTACGAACTCCTCGAGCATCTCCCGCGGCTCTCGGACGAAACTCCCCGCCCCCACCTGCACCGCCGTGGCCCCCGCGAGCATGAACTCCGCAACGTCCGTCCCGCTCGCCACCCCACCGCACCCGATTACGGGCACGCCTACCACCCGCGAGACCTCATACACCGCCCGCAGAGCTATAGGCTTTATCGCCGGCCCCGACAGTCCGCCGCGCAAGAGAACCCTGCGCTCCTGCGGGTCCACGACGAGCGCCGGGGTGGTATTTATGAGCGTCAGAGCATCGGCTCCGGCTTCCTCGGCGGCCACGGCATTCGCCACGACGCCCTCGCTGGTCAGCTTCGCGAACAAGGCCTTCTCCGTAAACGCCGTGCGACAGGCCGCGACGACCTCGGCGACGGGCCTTGGACCGGCGCAAAACTGCAGGCCGCCGTGCTCCACGTTCGGGCACGAAAGGTTTAGTTCCACCGCCGCGACCCTCTCGACGTCGGCGAGCCTCTCGCACATCGTGGCGAACTCCCCGACGGTGTCCGCCGCGACCGAGACGAAGAGCGGCAGCCCTTCTTTATAGTAGTCGCCGAGGTTCTCCAGGAAGTGTTCCAGGCCGGGGTTCTGGAGGCCGATGGAGTTGACCATCCCTGACGGGGCTTCGGCGAGGCGGGGCGGCGGGTTGCCCACGCGGGGCCCGGGGGTCACGGTCTTGGGGAGAATCGCCCCGTAGGCGCCAGCAACCTCCGCGAGTGCCTCCTTCCCGAGGGTACCGGCAGCTGGGACGAGCGGGGTTCTCAAGCGTATGCCGCACAGATCCACCGCGAGATCCACGGCAGCGTTTGCGGCGCGGTGCGTTACCATGCGAGGGCCTCCGCCGAGAAGACAGGCCCCTCTACGCAGGCCCTGGCGTACGTCCGGGAGCCATCCCTCCACACCGGCACGGCGCACCCGTAGCAGGAACCGTTTGCGCAGGCCATCCGCTCGCGCAACACAAGCTGGGCCGGGACCCTGTCCACCGAGGCGTTCCGCAGGGCGGCGAGCATCGGATCGGGCCCGCTGGCGTAGATCCCGGAGTAGCGGCCCAGGTCCCCGAGGCTATCGAGGACGATGTGAGACGCCTCTTTGGAGCCGTCCGTCGGCACGAGGGTCGCGGCGGGGTAGTTCTCGGAGATCCAAGCCCTATAAGCCTCCGGCGCGACTGACGGAATCTCAAGGTACACCTCGTGAGGGGTCCCAGACCGCGAGAGGCTCCGAGAGAGGAGCTTGAGCGGCGAAACCCAGACGCCCCCGCCCACCAGCAGGACCAGCCCGCCGTCGTCGAGGGCAAACCCCTTGCCCAGGGGCTCGCTCACCGCGAGCTCGTCGTCTTCGTCGGCCAGGAGTGCTGTTCCCCGGCCCCGTACCTCGAAGAGCAAGCTCATCATCCCGTCGCCGTAGTCGTGGGCGAAGAAGGGCTTGTTGAGGAAAGGATCCGAGACCTGCGCGGATACCCGGGGGCGGACCATCACGAACTGGCCGGGCTCGGGTGCTCCTTCTCTCCAACGGTACCGGAGGAGGGCGTGGCTCCCGAACCTCTGGCGGCTCAGGATTTCCACGCGGTGAAGCTTCACCGCGTGGCGTAGAGGCCTTGCAGGGAATTGACCCTTTCCATGCCCCCGCTTCGGATTCTTGACTCTATCCCCTGAACGGCGGCCGCGGCGGCGGCGAGGGTTGTGATGCAGGGAACACCGTGCATGAGGGCCTTGCGACGGATCAGGTACCCGTCCGTTCTCGCCCCCCTTCCCCAGGGCGTGTTCACGATGAGGTCCACCCCGCCCCTCTCGATGAGGCCCAAGACGTCCTCCCCACGCTCCCCGATCTTCGGCACCACCGCGACCGAGAGCCCGTTATTCTTCAGGACCTCTGCTGTGCCCTCACTCGCGGCGAGCTCGAACCCGAGGTCCGCAAACGCGCGCGCGATCAGGATTACCGCCCGCTTGTCCCGGTTGGCCACGGAGATGTACACCCTCCCCGAGGTCGGCAAAGTTTGTCCCGCCGCAGTGAGCGCCTTGGCAAAGGCACCACCGAAGGACTTGTCTATCCCCATCGCTTCCCCCGTCGAGCGCATCTCCGGGCCCAAGAGCGGGTCCACCCCCGCGAAACGGTCGAACGGGAAGACTGGCGCCTTGACGCTGAAGGAAGCATTCGTATCCGGGCTACCGACCATCCCTATTTCCCGGAGCTTCTCCCCGAGGAGTACGCGGGCCGCCACCTTGGCGAGCGGTACCCCCGTCGCCTTCGAGACGAACGGCACCGTGCGCGAGGCCCGTGGATTGCACTCTATGACCAGGATGTCCTCGCCGCGCACGATGAACTGCACGTTCATCAACCCCACAACCCCGACGGAGAGGGCGAGGCGCCTCGTATAGTCCTCTATCTTCTCCACGAGCGCCCGGTGGATTGTTATCGGGGGCACGACGCATGAGGAGTCCCCCGAATGGACCCCCGCTTCTTCGACGTGCTCCATGATTCCACCCACGTACACGTCTTCCCCATCCGAGACCGCGTCCACGTCGACCTCGACGTAGTCCTCCATAAACTTGTCGATCAGGATCGGGTGCTCGGGATCCGCGGTGACGCTGGATCTGAGGTACAGGTCCAAATCTTCGTTGTTGTAGACGATCTCCATCCGCCGTCCGCCCAAGACGTACGAGGGCCGCACGACTACGGGATAGCCGAGCTCGCGGGCTACCTGTTTGGCTTCTTCGGCGCTCCTGGCGGTCCCGAAGCGGGGGTGCGGGATGCCGAGCTCGGTGAGGAGGCGTCCGAAGCGGGAACGGTCCTCGGCGAGGTCTATCGCGTCCGGGGAGGTGCCGAGGATCTTGACGCCGGCCTCCTCGAGCTCGCGCGCCAGCTTCAGCGGGCTCTGGCCGCCGAACTGGAGTATCACGCCGGCGGGATGCTCGCGCCTGACGACCTCGAGGACGTGCTCGGCGGTCAAGGGCTCGAAGTAAAGCCTCGTCGAGGTATCGTAGTCGGTCGAGACGGTCTCGGGGTTGGAGTTAATCATCACCGAGTCCAGGCCGGCTTCCCTTAGGGCGTAGCTCGCGTGTACACAGGCGTAGTCGAACTCGATCCCTTGCCCAATGCGGTTCGGGCCGCTCCCTAAGACCACGACGGAGGGGTTCTCGCCACGCTCAACCTCGTCTTCGGTCTCGTAGGTCGAGTAGTAGTAGGGCGTACGGGCGGGAAACTCCCCGGCGCAGGTATCCACCGACTTGTACGTCGGGTGAATCCCCAAAGCCCCGCGCACGCCCCGGGCCACCTCCGTCGAGGTCCCGGCGGCCGCGGACAAGGCCTCGTCGGGTAACCCGGTCCTCTTCAGCTCCAGCAACTCCTCCGCGCTCAAGGTCTCGGATACCACGCCCTCGGCGGCCACGATCCTCGCGATCGAGGCGACGAAGAAGGGGTCTATCCCGGTGCGGGCGACGATCTCCGGTATGTCCGTTCGCGCCCTCAAAGCATCGAAGACCGCGAAGATCCTGTACGGGTTCGGCTCGTCCAGAAGATCCGCGCTTATGTCCTGCGACTCTACCTCCAGCGAAACCAGGGCCTTCAGGAGACTCTCCGTGAACGTCCGACCTATGGCCATGACCTCGCCCACAGAGTGCATCTTCGTGGTGAGGCGCGGGACGGAGCCCGGGAACTTCTCGAAGGCGAAGCGTGGCACCTTCGTCACCACGTAGTCCAGGGCGGGCTCGAAGGAAGCCGGTGTCGCGTGCGTTATGTCGTTGGGTATCTCATCGAGCGAGTAACCCACCGCGAGCTTCGCCGCGATCTTAGCTATTGGGAACCCCGTCGCCTTGCTCGCAAGCGCGCTCGACCTGCTGACGCGCGGGTTCATCTCTATCACGTAGAAGTCGTCCCCTACCGGGTCCACCGCAAACTGTATGTTCGAGCCCCCAGTCTGTACCCCGATCTCGCGTATTATGCGTATAGAAGCGTTGCGTAAAGTTTGGTACTGGCGGTCGGAGAGGGTTTGGGCGGGGGCGACGGTTATGGAGTCGCCGGTGTGGACGCCCATAGGGTCGACGTTCTCGATGGAGCAGATGACGACGACGTTGTCGGCGGTGTCGCGCATAACCTCGAGCTCGAACTCTTTCCAGCCGATAACGCTGCGTTCGACGAGTACGCTGCGGACGGGGCTGGCGTCGAGGCCGTCGGTGACGGCGTGGCGGAGCTCTTCGAAGCCGTGCGCCGTGGCGCCGCCCTTGCCGCCCAGGGTGAAGCTGGGGCGAATGATCAGGGGGAAACCTATCTCTTGGGCGAGCTCTAGGGCTTCTTCGACGCGGTGGACGACACGGCTCGCCGGGACCTTGAGGCCTATGCGCTCCATCGCCTCTCGGAAGAGCTGCCTGTCTTCCGCTTTGCGGATCGAGGAGACGGAGGCGCCGAGTAGCTCGACGCCGTACTCGTCGAGGGTGCCCTTCTCGTGAAGCTCCACCGCCAGGTTCAAGGCGGTCTGGCCGCCTAATGTGGGGAGCAGGGCGTCGGGGCGTTCGCGGCGAACGATCTCGGTGAGGGCTTCGGTAGTCAGGGGCTCGACGTAGGTCGCGTCGGCGAGTTCGGGGTCGGTCATGATGGTGGCGGGATTGGAGTTCGCCAGTATCACGCGGTACCCCTCGTCCCTGATGGCGCGGCACGCCTGCGTCCCCGAGTAGTCGAACTCGGCGGCTTGCCCGATGACTATCGGCCCTGAGCCGATAATCAAGACGCTCTCTATATCGTCCCGGCGCGGCAAACCTCTACGACCTGGCCTTCTCTTCCGAGATCTCGCTCACGAACTCGTCGAAGAGGTAGCCGGAGTCGCGTGGCCCCGGGCTGGATTCGGGATGATATTGGACACTCCAGGCGTGAAGCTCCGAGCTCGCGAGGCCCTCGACCGTGCCGTCGTAGAGGTTGCGGTGGGTCAGCTGGACACCTCGGGCCATGGTCTCCTCGTCGACGGCGAAGCCGTGGTTCTGGCTCGTGATCTCGATGCGTCCCGTGCCCAGGTTTCGGACCGGGTGGTTCGCGCCGTGGTGCCCGAACGGCAGCTTGTACGTCTCGCAGCCCAAGGCGAGGCCTAGTAACTGGTGCCCGAGGCAGATGCCAAAAGTAGGCGCCTCCCCGAGGACGCCGCGCAGGTTCTCGACCCCCGCTTTGAGGGCCGCCGGATCCCCAGGCCCGTTCGAGAGGAAGACGCCGTCGGGGTTCTGGGCGCGGACCTCCGAAGCGGGCGTGGAGCCGGGCATCGCGAGCACCGAGGCGCCGCGGCTCCTGAGCTCCTCGTAGATGGAGCCCTTCACCCCATAATCCAGGGCTATGACGCGGCAACGCTCCTCGCTGAAAGCCGGGAGCATAACGGGCTCGCTAAGCTCCGTGATGGAGGACGCCAGGTCCAGGCCCACCATCTCCGGGTGAGCGTTGGCCTTCTCTCGCAAGACGTTAATGTTCGACTCCAGGGTGGAGATCACACCGCGCATCGCGCCTTTGTCCCTCAGATGGCGGGTGAGGGCGCGAGTATCTATCCCCTCGATGCCCAAAGTACCACTCTCTTCGAGGAGGGCTGCAAGGGAGCGTTCGCTCGCCCAGTTGCTCGGGTGCGGGGTGTACTCGCGGACTAGGACGGCGGCGGCCTGTATCTTCTTGGACTCCTCGTCACCGGGGATGACGCCGTAGTTGCCGATGAGGGGGTAGGTGAAAAGCACGATCTGGCCGCGGTACGAGGGATCCGTCAGGGTTTCCTGGTAGCCAACCATGCTGGTCGTGAAGACCACCTCCCCCGAGACCTCGCCTTCGCCCGCGAAGGTCCAGCCGGAGAAAGAAGTTCCGTCCTCGAGGACCACCAGCGCCCGGCTCCGACCCTGTACTCTAGACTCGTGCTCCAAACTTTGCTCCAATCCCATCGTACACCAACCCGCCGCTGACGAACGTGCCCACGACGCGCCCTTTAAGCCTCCGCCCGAGGTACGGGCTGTTTGTGGACTTGCTCAAGAGAGCGTCCTCCCGAACCGTCCACTCCTCGGAGAGGCCCACGAGCGTAAGATCCGCGGTCGCCCCCGGGGAGATCCCGTAAGCGCCGCCTATCCAACGCCCAGGCGCCGAGGCCATCGCCTCGACCAGCCTACGAAGAGGAAGCTCCCCGCCCTGCACCAGCTCCGTATAGAGCGCCGAGAAGGCTGTCTCGTGTCCCAAGTACCCGGGCGCGGCCTCCTCCAGAGGAAGCTCCTTCTCCTCGGAGGCGTGCGGCGCGTGGTCCGTCGCCACGAAATCCAGGATACCACTCCTCAAGGCTTCTCCAACCCCAAGCCTATCCTCGTGTGGCCTCAAAGGCGGGTTCACTCGGTAGAGGCCATCCAGCGTGCCTATGCACTCGTCGGTGAGCGTCAGGTGGTGCGGCGTAGTGTCGGCGGTCACGTCGGCCCGCCCCTTGAAAAAACCGACGAGCGCCGCCGAAAGCGCCGTCGAGACGTGGGTTATATGGACTTTCGCGCCCGTCTCAGCCGCCAGAACGAGCGCGCTCGCGGTCGCCACGTCCTCGGCGCTTCCCGGTGAGCCTGGTATCCCCGCGAGCGCCGTCGCTACCCCGTCGTGTGCCACGCCGGTGGCCAGAGAGTGGTTCTCACAGTGCAGGATCACCGGCAGCCCCGCGGACTTCGCGTAGAGCATACCGTTCCTCAAAACCCCTGCGCTTTGGGTCCCTAGCCCATCGTCCGAGACGAAAGATGCTCCGGCCTCCCTGATGAGGCGCATCTCCGTGAGCCGCTCGCCCTTGAGCTCCTCGTGCAAGGCCGCGGAGACGTAAGCTCGCACCCGCGACTCCCTCTCGACGCGTCTCATCAAGCCGGAGACGACGACCGGCTTGTCCACGACGGGGTCGGTGTTCGGCATTATCACGACGCTCGTGAAACCGCCGGCGGCAGCGGCCGCTGAACCCGACTCTATAGTCTCCTCGTCTTCCCGGCCCGGCGTTCGCCAGTGGGCGTGCACGTCCACGAAGCCGGGGAAGAGGTGCAGGCCGTCGGCGTCGAGGTACCGCGTGCCTCGCAAGTCCTCCCCCACCTCGGCGACGCGCCCATCCGCGAGGCGCACGTCCATAGTGCCATCGAGACCGGAGGAGGGGTCCAGCACGTGGGCGCCCCGGACAACGAGGTCTTCCGACGCGCCCGCCGGAACACCCGTCACGCGGCTGCTTCCTCGACGGCGCCGGTGGCGAGGGCGAGGACCGCTGAGCGGACGGCGACGCCGGAGGCGACCTGGTCGGGGATCAGAGAAGAGCCTGACAGCACCGCGTCGCCGGAGATCTCCACGCCCCGGTTGACGGGACCTGGATGCATGACGAGGACACCCCTCTTCAGGTGTCGCCCCGTGACGCCGTAGTACCGGGCGTACTCGGCGACGGAGGGGATGCGGGCCCCGGTCATCCGCTCTTTTTGGAGACGGAGCGCGTAAAGGGTGTCGGCGCCCCAATCAAGCGCGTCATCCACAGAGGGCAAGATCGGGAGTTCCCAAGCACCGGCCTCGAGGGGCAGGAGGGTTTCGGGTGCGACCAATGCCACCTCCATGTCCGCCGCGCGGAAGGCGGGGATCACGCTGCGCGCCACCCGACTGTGCAGGATGTCACCTACGACGGCGACCTTCCTGTCCGCCAGGTCGTCCAAGCCGCCTGTAGCGCTAGAGAGGGCGTAGAGGTCGAGGAGGGCCTGGGTCGGATGCTGGCCGCAGCCGTCGCCGGCGTTGATGACGGCGGCGTTCGCGTGTTGGGCAGCCAGAGCGGCGGCTCCCGCCGAGGGGTGGCGGATCACGATCGCATCCGCCCCCAAAGCGTCGAGGGTGACGACGGTGTCCAGAAGGGACTCGCCCTTCTGGATCGCGCTGCCTTTCTCAGAGATAGAGACGACGTCCGCGCCCGCCCTTCGCGCGGCGAGCTCGAACGAGACGGCCGTGCGGGTGGAGGCCTCGAAGAAGGCCAGGCAGACGGTCCTGCCGGCCAGAGGCCGCCCCACGCGCCCGGCGCTGTCGTAGGCCCGGGCGAGGTCCAGGATCTCCTTCAGCTCCTCCCCACTCGCGCCTTCCAGGGTAAGGAAGTTCCTAGGATTACGCAACGCGGACCACCCCGTCTTCCCCGTCAGTCTCGGCCAGCCTCACGCGCACGGTCTCGCTTCGCGAGGTCGGGAGGTTCTTGCCAACGTGGTCTGCCCTAATGGGCAGCTCCCTGTGCCCGCGATCGACGAGGATGGCGAGGCGTATCGCCGCCGGCCGGCCAAGCTCGAGGAGCGCGTCCATCGCCGCCCGCGCCGTCCGCCCGGTGTAGAGCACGTCGTCCACCAGAACGACCGTCTTCCCGGCGACGTCGAACTGGATGTGGCTTCCTCGCACCTCGGGTCCTTCGCCCCGCGTCTCGCGGTCGTCCCGGTGCAGCGTGATGTCCAGCGAACCGACCCGGATCTCCAGGCCCTCGAAGTGCTCGATGTTCTCCGCAATCCTCTGCGCTAACGGCACCCCGCGGGTGAGCACACCGACCAACGCGAGGTCGCCGAGCGCCGGGGCGTTGCGTTCGAGGATCTCGTGCGAGATGCGCCTCAGGGAGCGATCTACGCCGTCTTTGGAAAGGACTTCGGAGAGAGTTCGGCCTTCGGCGTGACCGTGCCGACGGACGTCGGCGCTCAATCGTCGCAACCTGTTGCCTCCTTTGCGCCTCACGGGACGCGGTTAAAGGATCGGTCCCGAGCAAGCTACCAGAGGAAGAAGGCCTCGTCAAGCTCGATGCCCAGCGCACGCAAGGCACGCTGGCAACGCCCGGACGGGTTGGGTCAGGATTCGCCGAGGAGCTTAAGCGTGAAGCTGGCTCCACCGCCGGGCGCGTTGCCGGCCAGAAGGTCGCCGCCTTGAGCACGAGCGAGGTCGCGGGCGATGGACAGACCCAGGCCCGTACCCCCACTAGCGCGGGTCCGCGCCTCCTCGGCTCGGTAGAAGCGGTCGAAGAGGTGTGGCAAGTTCCCTGGGGGGATTCCGGGTCCGCTATCTGTCACGCTCGCCTCCGCCCGGTCGTCGAGCAACCGCCCGGACACCGTTATGCTACCCCCTTTCGGCGTGTAGCGCACGGCGTTGTCCAGGAGTGCGGCCAGGATCTGGGCCGTCTTCTCCGGATCGCCGTGCACCGGTAGCTCGTCCGGGATCTCCACTTCGAGCCGGACGCCCTCCTCGGCCGCCCTCGTCAGGAAGCGCCCGGCGGCTTCGGCCGCGATGGCCGAGAGGTCGAATGGTTTGTCCTCCACGTCGAGCCTGCCGGCGTCGAGCCGGGCCAGAGTGAGCAGGTCGGAGAGCAGTGCGTTCATCCTGTCGATCTCGGAGAGCTGCTCTTCAATAACCTCCTCGTTCTCCGGGTCGGTCGGATCGCGCTGAAGCACCTCCGCGTTGACCTTGACGAGCGCCAGGGGGGTTTTGAGTTCGTGGGAGGCGTCGGCGATGAAAGTTCGCTGACGCTGAAAGGAGTCCCTGACCGGCTCCATCGCCCGGTGCGACATGTACAAGCCGCCCACGCCCGCCAGCAAGAGTCCCCCGAGGCCGACGGGTACCAGGACGAGGACCAGGTTTCGCACCATGTCCCAGACCACCTGGCGTGGCTGCGCGGCCTGGACTACGGCTACCTCTCCGCCGGGACTTGCCCCCCCCCTGGGATCGACGACGGGGACGCTCACCACCCGCACCTCCTCGCCCGCGGGCCCCTCGAGCGTTTTTTTGGTCGTCTCTCCCCTCTCTACAGCCCTCCTTGCCGGCTCCTCGAAGGGGAGGCCAAAGGAGGAAGCCGAGAAGGTCGAGTCCAGAACCGTCCCTTCGCCGCCGTTGGCTTCGCCGGGCGGCACCAGGGCGACCATACCGATGTCCGAGTCCGTTGACGACCGGAAGGGGCCGGGAGGACCGCCCTGGTGCCGTCCTCCCGGGTCTCTCTCTTGCTGGTACCGCTCCAGCAAACCGACCACGAAATCGGCGTCGCCTTGCGCCTTCTTCTCGAGCAGCTCGTCCTGCTGGGATGCAACCGTCTGCGAGAAGCTCGCCACCCCGACGGCGCCGACAAGCAACAGGATCAGCGCGAAGATGCCGACGTAGCCGAGCGTGAGGCGACGGCGAATGCGTTCGATCACGCCCCGGCCTCCCCCGAAGGTCGTACCGGCCGGGGCTCGAAGGTGTAGCCTACGCCGCGCACCGTGCGTATGCGAGAGGACTCACCGGGGCGGTCGAGCTTCTTCCTCAGGTACGAGACGTACAGTTCGACCACGCTAGTCGAGACCTCGCCGGGCACCCCCCATACGGTATCGAGCAGGACCGAGCGCGAGAAGACCCGCCCCGGTCGTTGCATCAGGGTCGCAAGCAGCGAGAACTCTTTGGCCGTCAGGTCTATGCGCTCATCCTCGCGGCGCACCACGTGGCGAACAGGGTCTAGCGTCACATCGCCGGCCCGGATCGCCGCCCCGACGGAGGGGCCTTCCCCTCCTTGCCTCCTGGCCAGTGCCCTGACACGGGCTAGAAGTTCCGGGAGGGCGAAGGGCTTGGGGAGGTAGTCATCGGCCCCCGCGTCCAACCCCTCCACCCGGTCCTCTACCTGGCCGCGGGCGGTCAGCATCAAGACGGGGGTATCGACCTCCGCCGCCCTTAAGCCCCGCACGATCTGCACCCCGCTGCGCTCAGGGAGCATCCAATCCACGAGGAGGAGGTCGAAAGTGTCTTCCAGGGCGCGCGAGAGGCCGGTGCGGCCGTCGTTGGCCGTCTCCACGACGTGTCCCTCCTCCCTCAAGACCCGGGCGAGCATGCGGGCCATCTTCTCCTCGTCCTCTATGATCAGGATCCGTGGCATCTCGCCCCATATACTATTCCACCCACCCCGCCGCGGCCATTCGCGCGAACCTTCCTATGAAAACTCATAGCGTCGCCAGAGGCCTTTCATAGACTCGTGCACTAGCCTACCCGAGGTGGAAATCCAACGCGAAGACCCACAAGGAAACCCGAACTTGCCCTACGGCACCGACCATTCTACCCAGAGCTCTTCCTCAGGACCCTCCCCAGCGTATCCGCCGGGGAGAGGTGCGCGCGTGAGGTCCCTGCTTGGCCGGTTCTCGCTGCGCTGGTTCACGACGATCATCATACTGGCGAACGCCGCCTACGCCGGGCTCATAACGGTCCAGTTCCTCGCCGGGGCCTACAGGCGCGCGACGGCCGATACCGGCCTGTACGGGACCATACTCCTCGTCCTGACCCTCGTCCCGGCGAACCTGCTGCGCTTCGGGTGGTTCAAGAGAAGGAAGCCGGTCCGCTTCCTCGCCGGGCTGCGCAAGCCGTTAGGCATAAGCGCGGGCGTATGGTTCGCCGCGCACACGGTCGTGGGAATCGTGGAATACTTCGACCTCTCCCTCTCGTCGGAGCTGGTCAGGCAGTTCCTGATCGGGGACATGCTGGCCGGCGTGGTCGCGATGCTCGTGTTCGTTGCGCTCCTCGCCACTTCCTTCAGCGCCTTGCAGCGCCGTCTGGGCAAGAGCTGGAAGCCGCTGCAGCGGCTGGTGTGGTTCGCCGTCCCGCTGGCGCTGGTTCACACAATACTTTCCGCCACGCGCCTGCACCACCTTGAGATGACGTCCGTGTGGTTCTTGGGCGCGATCGTGGCCTTCGCCGCCTTCGAGTACTTCGCCTCCGGGCGGCGGGGGCGAGGAGCGCGGGGGCGGGAGGGTGGATGGACGCACGCCGGCCTGATCATCGCGGGGACGGTCACGGCGATACTGATCTACGCCGCGTCCTGGGTCGCGGTCGGCCCCTGGGACTTCATGCAGGAGAGGCCGGGCCCTCCCCCGGGCCTTATCGTGAACGTTACGGGGGGGTGAGCTCCGAGATGCTCTAAGCTTCGGCGATGGCAGACGACACCGGCTCGGTTCGAGTCCAGCAATCCAACCAGTAACAAGGAGGCACACATGACGGAACGAGACGACGCGAAGAAGACCCCCAGGATCCGCTACCTCAGCCGGCGGGAGATGCTCAGCCTCGTGGGTTCGACGGCGGCGGGCCTGGCCCTCGCGGGCTGCACAACCAGCGGATCCGGGCAGTCCGGCTCGGGGGAGACGACCAGTGCATCAACGGCCGGGACGACAGCGGAGACGGCCTCTACCTGCGTGGTAAAGCCCGAGCAGACGGAGGGGCCCTACTTCGTGGACACGATGCTCGACCGCTCCGATATACGGGAGGGGAGAGAAGGCACCCCACTTGACCTTGTGTTCAACGTCTCCCAGGTGGACGCTGGCGACGCCGCCGCCTGCGGCCCTTTGGCCGGCGCGCTGGTAGACATCTGGCACTGCGACGCGCTGGGCCAGTATTCGGGCGTCGAAAACAACGAAGGGGAGACGTTTCTGCGCGGGCACCAGTTAACGGACGATAGCGGGACTGCGAGGTTCACGACGATCTATCCCGGCTGGTACCAGGGCAGGGCCGTCCACATCCACTTCAAGATCCGCAGCAGCCCCGAATCCGAACAGGGTTACGAGTTCACGTCGCAGCTCTACTTCGACGATGCGCTCACAGACCAGGTCCACTCGCAGGGACCGTACGCCGAAAAGGGAGAGCGCGACCAGTTGAACAGCGAAGACGGCATCTTCCAGGGCGGCGGGGACGAGCTGCTGCTTGCGCTGACCGAGAACGGGCAGGGCTACGCGACGACGTTCGACATAGCGCTTGATACCACTTACGGTTAAACAAAGGAGAAACAAAATGGCTTCTTCGCGCACTTCTGCGGCCGTCGGCCTGGAGGTCGGGATCTTCTTGCTCGCCCTGGGCACCGCGTTCATCCTGTACCTGGGGCTTAGCTTCGGCAACACGCTGTTCGTCCTGAACGGGATGAGCTATCTGGGGCTCCTGGCAGCTTTGCAGTTGCCGACCCCGCAACTGGCACGCTTCCGGGGCGCCGCGCGATGGGCCCTGGTGGGCTACGCGGCGCTGACGATCGCACTCTATTTTCTCGAAGACCCGGGCATGACCATCGGCTACGTCGACAAGGCGATCGAGGTGGCCCTGGTCGCGCTGCTACTCGCCGACGCCTACCGGGCACGCTCCGAGCGCTTCGGAGAGGCGCCCGGGGCGCGCACGACAGGCCCGTGATGGCGCGGTCGGAGCCAGGCTGGGTCTTACCGGCGGCGAACCGAGAAGACCGGGCATTCGGGCCGTGTAGCGGATACGGCGAGCATAAGCGATGGATAAGAGTACCTTCGAAAGGAGAGCCACATAGACTTTTGAGCCGCGCCCACGCATGATCTCCCTGCTCGCCGCGCTCCCGGCCGGATGTGCCTCCATACGGCCGCCGAAGGCCGCTCACGGACTCGTGGCCCAGACTCCTCGAGTAGGAGAGGTCTAGAGTTTAGGCGGCGCATGGCATCCTCTGAAGATCGTGCGGCAAGAGCTTCGCGATCCCTCTTTGAGCCGGGCGTCCTGGCGATTTTGGGCCTTGTTATCGTCCTGGCTATGGCTCTGCGGATCGGATTGTTCGACTTCGAGAGCGGGGACTATCGGGTGTTTCTCAGCCCCTGGTACGACTTCATCGTGAGCAACGGCCAGTTCAGAGCGCTCGGCTATGAGTTCTCGAACTACTCCCCGCCTTACCTGTACTTGCTGACGTTGGCCACGTACCTCCCGCTGCCCAAGCTGTACGCGGTAAAGCTGGTCTCGGTCTCCTTCGATTTCCTGCTCGCGCTCTTCGTGTTGCTGATCGTCCGGCTAAAATTCGAGCATAGGGTTGTCTGGGCGTCCTCGTTCTTCGCCTCTCTATTCGCGCCTACGGTATTTATCAACAGCGCGCTGTGGGGTCAGTCGGATGCGATCTACACCTCGATGCTGTTAGCATCCGTCGACTTCGCGATCCGGCGAAGGCCAAACTGGTCGCTCTTCTTCTTCTCCGTTGCGCTGTCGTTCAAGCTGCAGGCCGTCTTCCTCTTCCCGCTGTTCGTCGTCCTCCTTCTAAAAAGGCGCGTCTCTAGCTACTCCTTCCTCATCATTCCGGTGACGTACATAGTTTCCGTCTTGCCCGCCTGGTTAGCGGGCAGGCCGATGGTCGAGCTGTTGATGACGTATCCGGCGCAGACCGGGCAATTCTCGGAGTTGACCCTGAACGCGCCGAACCTGTACCAATGGTTGCCGGAAGATCCCGGTTTGATGGAGAAGCCCGGCCTCGTCCTCGCCGCTTTGCTCGCGGGCCTGCTTTGTCTGGCCGTCTGGCGGAGCGTGGTGCCGCTGGACGGCGACGTGATCCTCAAGCTGTCGTTGGTCTCGACGCTCCTCTTGCCTTTCACGCTGCCGCACATGCACGAAAGGTATTTCTTTCCGGCGGACGTCGTCTCAATCGTCTACGCCTTCTACTCGCCGAAACGTTTCTTCGTCCCCCTCATCGTCGGCACCGCTTCCCTGCTCAGTTACTTCCCGTTTCTCTTCCGGGAGGCGCTGATAGATCTGCGGTACCCGGCGGCCTTGATGGGGATCGCCCTGGTCGTTGCTGCCGCGGACCTGATTCGAAGCCTCTACCCAAGCTCGTCTGATTCGACGAAGAAGAGTGGTAGGTACGCCCGGCCGTAAGTTACTGGTTACAGTCGGGGCGGAGAAGGGTACCAGCGTACCGGTCGCTTCCACCGTGAAGGGCGGAGGGGACCCTGTGCCCCTTAATCCGTTCTAAAGGCGAACGTGACGAAACCTTGAGGTAAAGGCTCGACGGACACGGAGGATCCGAGGTGGAGGCGAGTTTGTTCCTTAACCGCACGAACCCGCCGGAGCTGGAAGGTTTTGTTTCTACCGAATGCTCTCCCAGCCTCTCGGCCTCTTTCACGTAACGACGCTCTGGCCGTCGCTCGAAGGCGGTAGCCATCACGCCGAACTCCAAAACCACTTCCTATGAGAACTCATAACGCCATCAAAGGCCCTCCATAGGCCCGCGGTTCAGACTCCTGGGGAAAGCACGCGGAAGCGAGGAGAGGATGAACATGACCCAGGAGTTGATACGGAAAGGCATCAGGCCATCCGGCAAGGCGAGCTCGTTGGCATTGAACACGCTGTGGTATTGGGTCGCCCTGGCGACAGTCCTTATGCTGTCCGCCTTTTTGAACCTGTTTCGGATAACGCAAGAGGGCTGGGGCAACAGTTACTACTCGGCCGCCGTCAAGAACATGCTCACGAGCTGGAGCAACTTCTTCTTCGTCTCCTTCGACGCAGGCTTCGTCTCGGTGGACAAGCCCCCATTAGGGCTCTGGATCCAGGCCGCAAGCGCCTGGCTTTTCGGCTTTCAAGGCTGGGCTTTGCTGCTCCCCCAGGCGTTGGCCGGCATCCTCTCCGTGGCCCTGCTCTACTACCTGATGCAACGCCCGTTCGGCCCGGTGGCGGGGCTTTTGGCCGCTCTGGCGCTGGCGGTCACCCCGACCATCGTCGCCACGAGCCGCAACAACACCATGGACATGCTCGTGGTCCTGACCGTGCTGGTCGCAGCGTGGGCGGTGCTACGCGCCGTGGAGACGGGCCGGCTGCGCTGGCTCCTGTTGTGCACGGCCGTGGTGGGCCTCGGCTTCAACATAAAGATGCTGCAAGCGTTCCTAGTCTTGCCTGCCTTCTACCTACTGTACCTGCTCGCCGCCCGCACGTCTTTCCGGCGGCGCCTCTGGCACCTCGGGGCCGCGACGGTAGTGCTGGCTGTTGTGTCGCTCTCGTGGGCCGTGGCAGTGGAGCTGACGCCCGAGGCCCAGCGCCCCTTCGTCGGCTCCAGCAACAGCAACTCGACCCTGGAACTGGCCGTGAGCTACAACGGCGTAGAGCGTGTGCTGGGGGTCGGCGGGGGCGGCGGCCCAGGCGGCGGTGGACCGGGCGGCGGGACCCAGCAGGTGGGCTTTATACAAGGTGGCGGTGCGGGTGGGTTCAACGAGAACGGTTTGCCCAGCCCCGTCAGGTTGCTAAACCAGCAGCTCGCCGGGCAGGTGGGTTGGCTGGTGCCGCTGGCGGCGGTGGGCCTGCTGGTCGCAGGCTGGCAGCTCTGGCGGAGGGGTCGCCCCCGCCTGCCGCTAGATCTCCAGCAGCAGGCCCTCGTGTTGTGGGGGACGTGGTTTGGCACGGCTGCCGCCTACTTCAGCATCGCCGGGCGCTTCCACCGCTACTACACGGTGATGCTCGCCCCCGCGATCGCGGCGCTCGTGGGGATCGGCTTGCGGGCGATGTGGAAGGATTACCAGCGCCCGGGTTGGCGGGGGTGGCTCTTGCCCCTGACGCTGGTCGGTATGGCCGCCGTGCAGGTTTACATCCTGTGGGATTACGAAGGCTGGCCGCTCTGGATCGGGCCCGCGATCTCGGGCCTGTGCCTCCTCGGGGCCGGGATACTCGCGGCCGGGCGCCTCAAGATAGGTCGCGGGGCACGAACCTCTTCTTCTAGCCTCCTGGCCGGCGTTACGGCCGTGGGGGTGCTGGCCCTCCTCATAGCCCCGACGGCCTGGGCCTCCTACAATACGTTCGAGAGCGGCGGGGGCGGAGGGCTGGTCGCCGTAGGTCCCCGGCCGATCGCGACGGATGGTGGTCCCGGGGGTGGTGGTCCGCCTGGCGACGGACGGCCCGGAGGCGGAGGTCCCGGCGGGAGCGGGGACACCACACTGATCGAGTATTTGCGCGCCAACAATGGAGACGCCGAGTATCTAGTCGCTACCGACCGCGCTATGAGCGCGTCCCCGATTATCTTGAACACCGACGAGAAAGTGATCAACCTCACCGGCTTCGAAGGCCACGACCCGGTCTTTAGCGCCGAGGAGATCTCCGGCCTGGTGAAGGAAGGCGCCGTGCGTTTCTTCATGGTACCGGACGGGGAGGCCGAAGCCAGGGGTCCCGGCGGCCCTCCGGGCGGCTCGAGCGACGAGGCGGTGACCTGGGTGCAGGACAACTGCGAGCAGGTCCCTCAGGAGGAGTGGCAGTCGCCGGAGGCAGAAGGGCAAGGCGGCCCGGGAGGCGGTCCGGGTGGAAACCGGGCGCTCTACTCCTGCACCGCGGGAGGTGCGTAGCCGGTGGCGAACGCTAAGCATGAAGGAGATAACCGGGCCGGATCGACGACCTGACCTGGCCTCTTTGGAGGCCGCAGACGGCGCTCCGGTCGTGCAATCGCCCGTGCTGCGACCAAATGTCCTTCCTGCGGAGTACGCCTTCCTATGAAAATTCATACAGTAACCATAGGTCCCTCACAGACCCGCGTTCCAGACTCTCGGATAGATGAGCAAGAAAAGTCTCCCGCGAAGAACCGGGAATGGACAACCGAAATGGCGAAAGGGCGCATCCGAAAAAATGAACTGTCGAGACCGAGCATATCCCCGACTTCTCTTGCGCGATAAACAGATCGTAATTGTCTTATCCGCGAAGGTCCCTTACAAGGGAGGAGTTTCGGGGCAGGGGGTACGATCTTGAACGAACCAGAACCGCGGGCCGAAGGCTTCCAGAGAAACGGGCCAAAAACCGCAACCCGTAAAGCCCGGCGCGTCTCCCAACGCAAGGAGTTGGCCATAGTAACGCTTGGCGCGGTCGCCGCTATAACGGGCGTCGGCGGTCTTTTGGCCGCGAGCCCACCGTCCGGGGCCTCTGTAGACACCGCCTACCAGACGGCCACCTTCGGCGAACCCGAGCCCGCACAGAGCAATGACGAGACACCATCGGAGGCCACCACTACGGAAAGCGAACCGCCCGCCGAGCAAAAGCAGGAACCCGTGCAGCAGCTCGTGCAGCAAGAGCCTGCTCCAGCGCCTTCCTGGTCCGCTCCCGCTTCGCAGCAGGAGCCTCCTGCGGCGGAGAGTCGCGGGTCTTGAGGGGGAGCGTGGAGGAGACCGCGAACCTCGTTACGCGCTCCTGGAGAGGACCTGTAATGGGTACGGAGGCGCGGCTTTTGGTCGTAACCGCCGACCCGGAGGCCGGGGACGCGGCGCTCGCCTGCGCGGTCAGGGATTTGAAGGCAACCGAACAGGCGCTCTCCAGGTTTCGCGGCGACAGCGAGCTCTGGCGCCTGAACCGTTCGGGGACTGCGGTCGTGGGCGAGCGCCTGATGGCCACCGTTCGGGAGGCCGTCCGAGCCTACGAGTGGTCCGGTGGATTGCTGGATCCCCGCGTGATCGAATCACTCGAAAGGTTCGGCTACGGGGAATCCTTGCCCGACGCCGTCTCCGGGGAGGTGGATCAGCCGGAGCCGTTGGCCACTGTCGAGGACATGACTTCCTGGATAGAAGAGCCGGACAGGATCTCTCTGCCCCAAGGCGTTCGGTTGGACCTCGCGGGCGTCGGCAAGGCTTTGGGAATCGGGTGGGCCGCGGCCCACCTGGCCGGGCACGCGGGTCTGCTCGTAGACGTGGGCGGCGACATCGTGGCTTTGGGGACGGACGCGGAGGGTGAGCCTTGGAGGGTGAGCGTCATCCATGGCGAGGATGCGGTGGGCCTGTTCGCCGGCTCGGCTCTGGCGATAGCCACCTCGACCACGGAGCGCCGCTCTTGGCTCGTGGCCGGCCAGAAGGCCCACCACCTCATAGACCCGCGCACCGGAGCGCCCGTCCGCAGCAACATCGCCTCCGCGACCGTCGCCGCCCCGACCATCCTGGAGGCCGACCTGACGGCGAAGCTTTTGATCCTGGAGGTCAAGGCGGCCCTCGAGCGCTTCGGTTCCCAATACCGGGCCATCGTCACCAACCGTGAAGACAGCACGGAGGTCTTGTTCTGATGGCAGCCGCCCTCCTCACGCTGTCCGGCCTGACGCTCGCCGGAGCCGCGACAGTCGCCGCGCTCCTCACAATCCCGAGTAAGAATTTGGCGTCCCGGTGGGCGTGGAGTGCCGCCGGCCTCGGCGTCGCTGCGCTCGCTTTCGCGGCGCTGAGCGGGACCACCGGCCTTCTGGACCTCCCCGCGATCTTGGGCGTCGTGCTGGTCGGCGGAGTGGCGGGCGCCGGCTGGAACCCTCTCGGCAAGCGGGCACTGCTCGTTGCCGGCGCGGTCTGCCTCGGCGCCGCCACGGTCGCGCGCTTTCTCGCCTTTTCGCCAGCCGCGAGCTTCCTCGGCGGAGAGACGATCGCCCAGACGATCGCCGGGATCAGCCTCACGTGGGCGGTGGCGCGAGCGTCCGGCTTCGTCGCCTTCCTGGCCGCAACCGGGGCCATAGTACTCGGCGCGAAGCGCCCCGCGCAGCTCCGGGTTGGGGGACTCCCGGCCCGGGTGTACGCCCTGCACCGGGCTTTGGGGATCGTGTCGCTTTCGGCTATCGTCGTCCATTTGAGCGCGCTCTGGCTCGACGAGTTCATCGAGTTCACCGTCGCGCAACTCCTCCTCACGCCCTGGACCTCGAGCTACGAGCCGTTCGGAGTTACTTTGGGTTGGATCTCGATGCTCCTACTCCTCCTGGTCGCGGCGTCCGGCGTCCTCAGGCGATGGTTCCCCGGTGGGACCTGGCGCATCGTCCACGCCTTCTCCTACCTTACCTTCGCGCTCGGCCTCGTCCATGGGCTGCTCTCCGGCACCGACTCGGGGTCGCCCTTAGCGTTGGCTTTCTACCTCGCGACGCTCCTCGCGGTGGGATGGGCCGCCTACCGCAGGCTGTCCAGCCCCGAACCCCTCTCCCCCAGCGGCCGAAAAAAGAAACCCTTACAAGCGAACGCCCAGGCAAACGCCAGACCTCGCTCGACGATGGTGGACACCACCTCGTGAAAGCGGCAGCCTGCGAGCGCCTCACCGGCCACCGCGGTCCGAACCGCGAACAACCCGCGCCTATGTGTACAAAAACACGCACACTTTGGCCCGTCTCGATGTCCACAAAGCCAGGGGGCATCTCCGGGGCGTGGATGAGTGGAACATTAATTTCTCGGCGGAAAGCGCGAAGAACCACGGCGAAATATGGCTTGTAGTCGGGTAGTAGGGTAGCTGATACTCAGTATCCGCCTTCGAGGGTGAGAGCGTACCCCGAGACCGACGACGCTGGCATAGCCAACGACATGATCGGCCAAGAGCAGGAAGCCTGGCTCTTGGAAAACCTCGCCTCTTCCGGGGCACGCTGGAACCTAATAAGGAACCAGATAGGCATGTTCGACTACACCGCCGGTTCCGAAGGCGACCTGGTGGGGTGGGATGATCACGGCTACGCCCGCGACCGCATCGCGCGCTTCCTCGACGACTACCGCCCGTCCAACCCGGTTGTGATAACGGGTGACTTGCACTGCTCGTGGGTCTCCGATCTGAAGGCTTACTATCCGGACGAGAACTCGGCCACCATAGGCACCGAGTTTGTTGGCACCTCTATTACCTCGGGTTTGGGCGACTCGTACGCCAATGAGTACAAGGAGCACCGCGAAGATAACCCTCACCTCAAGTTCTTCGACGAGCGCACGGGGGCTACGTGCGCTGCGAGGTGACTCCCGAAGAGTGGCGTGCGGAGATGAAGCTTGCGGACTCGATCGAGGACCCTGAGTCTCCAGTGCGCACCTTCGCCTCGTTCGTCATCGAGGACGGCCAATCAGGCGCCGCGTCCGCTTAAGGTGCTTAAACGAGCCTTCCGCCGCGAACAAGGGCTAATACGAGCGGGCTTGGCCTGGATCCAATGACTTCGCATTAGACCGGCGCGGTTCGGATTTTCTATATGTGCCGGGCGTCATTATTTGTCGATGTACTCAGCCTGGACACCCGAGCGCCACGCCAAGAGCTCGTCGCGCCGCCCGTCTAGCTCTTCTTCGGAACGTTCGTCTGAGAGGTTGTGCTTCTCTAGGGGATCCGCCTCTAGGTCGAAGATCTCGTCGGGACGGTTGCCGAATTGATGGACATACTTCTCGTAACCCCTGATGCTCGCCAGACAGGTATCCTCGAAGAAGCAACTGATGAAGAGGGTGCGGTCCTCTGGTATGGGGCGTAAGAGCGAGTAGCCTGGGTACTCCCCGTTCTCCACCTCGTAGCCGAGCATGTCCAGCACAGTCGGCAGGACGTCGGTGTGGTTCGACAACTCCTCGACCCGCCTGCCACCCCCGAAGTAGCCGGGGGCGTGGATCAGGAGCGGAACCTTCGTGCCCTCCTCGTAGATGGTGTCGTTGTGGCCCAGGAGGCTGTGCTCGCCGAAGCCCTCGCCGTGGTCGCCGTAGATAACGAAGATCGTGTTCTCGTAGAGCCCGAGCTTCTTGTACTGATCGAAGAGGTCTTTCAAGAAGATGTCCTGCAAGCGCATGCAGTTGAGGTAGCTGTTCATGAGCTCGTCCTCGGCGAAGTCTTCAGTCCCATATGAAGTGTTCGTGCACTGGTAGTCGTGATGGCCCGTGCCCGTCAGGTACTCGGCCACGAACGGCTCGTCCCCATGTGCTTCTAGCCAGTCCTCGCCGGGCCCGAGCATTATGTCCTCCTCGTAGCCGAAGTAGTTCGTCTTCTCCAGGCCCTCCTCGTCCATGGCCTCCTGCGGGTAGTACTCCTCGTAGCCAAAGTTCCTCACGAGACCCTGGAAGTTCTCGAACCTCTTGGTGGACGACTGGAAAAAGACGGTGCGGTAGCCCTGCTTCTTGAGGAGGCCGGCTAGGCACGGGGCGGGGATGCCGTCGGGCAGCGCCTCGGTCGTCGGTGAGACGAGGTGCGGGTAGACCCCACAGTTGATCGAGATGCTCGCCTTGGAAGTGTGAGGGAGGGTGGTGTAGGCCCGGTCGGCGAGTAGGCTGTTCTTTGACAACTCGTCCAGGAAAGGCGTGGTTTCGAGAGCGCTGTTGTAGGGAGTGGTGGCCTGTGCACGGGTAGACTCTAGGTGGATCAGGACGACGTTGCGTTTCTGGGTGTCGGGTGTCTCGGCTAATCTGGCGTGCGCGGCCGGGTTGTCGACGGGCGGGCCGACATCCTCTTCAGAGCCCGAACTCTCCACTCCCGTAACGACGAGGTTGATTAAAGGATCCCTGGCGAACGACTTGGCGGCGGCCGCCGGGGCAGGGTTGAGCAGTGAGAACGAGGTGAAGCCCACGGCCAGGAGAAAGAGCCCGAGGGGGGCTAGAAAGGAAGAGGTTACGGCCGCTCCAGCCGAGGATCTCCTCGGCCGGCCTCGTCGCCGCTCGACGGCGCGCGTCACGAGGAAGGGGCCGACAACCACGTAGAAGAGGGCGGCCGCGAGGAGCATCCATGACAGGATCGAGACCCCCTGGAACATCGGCAAGACCTGACCAGGATCCGGCAGGAACAAGGCGACGACGTCGTAGTCGAGCGTGGTGCCGGTCTCCTGATAGTACTGGTGGGCGCTCGTAGATACGAGCACCATGAGCATCGTCGCCGCGTGGAACAGGACGACCACGGCCCGGCGCGGGAGCCCCCCGCCGCGCGTCGCGGCGAAGAGCCCCATCCAGAACAGCAGGTACCCCAGATCGAAGAATGCATCCGATCTCATCAGGTCGAGGGTCGAAGCCAGCCCCCGGTCGCCGAAGAACGAAGCTATTACCACGGCTTTCAGGATAAGGTCGTAGAGGACGAAAGGTACCAGGAGGCTCAGCGAGTAGATCCAGTCCCGGCGGTCCAGAACGGCGCCCGAGTAGCCCGAAACGTCCAAGATTGTTAGCATTTTAGCATTCGACGTGGCAAAACCCGGAGATTCTCCGATTTAACGCGGTTTTACACGGCTTTACCCGGTACGTCCAACGTCCGGTAAAGGTTTCCAAGGCCCCCGAATCCACTCTTCGCCCGTGCTCGTTACATGAGCCCCCTCGACAGATCTTTGCGTGCCTCTTCTCGAGCCGAACACGACGTAGCGCATGAGCAAGAAACTAAGGGTTGACGCTGCGACGGTAGAGATTGCTTTTGCCATGTTCTGGGCAACGGCCACCGAGAGCGCGGTGTCGGCTAACAACCCCGCCGTTAGCCAAAATAGGCCGTTGTTCACCCCGACGTTGAGTACCGCCTGGGCGACGAACGTCGCCCTTTGCCGGGGACCTTCGTGGCGGGTCTGCTCTTTAAAGGTCCAAAGGGTGTTGAAGAGGTAGCTGTTCGCGTTGGCCAAGACCAGCGCTAGGGTGTTGTACAGCGCGAGCTGGACCGCGTCCGCAGCCGGCCAGCTCCACGACAGCAGGTTCAGCGTCCCGAAATCTACGAGCGCGTTTATCGCGCCTACCACGCAAAACTTGGTGGGAACGGCGAGCTTGCCCAGACGGCGTGGCCAAAAGCCTGCTCCGTTGAGCACCCTCGCTCGTACTCGATCGCTACCCTCCAGGGCAACGTGTCTAAGTCTTATGCTAACCGCGTGCAAGGTCGCTCATCTTCCCACGGCCCCTTGTGAACGGTTGACCTGGCGTGACGGCGCGCGGTTCGCGACGGTAAGAGACGCGGGAGCTCGTTTCTTTGGTCTGGGGTTCGAAATCTTTTACTGCCATACCTCCGGTTCGAAGATTCGGCTTTCGTCGCTGGCCTTACCGCCATCAGTTTCGGAGTTTGCATCGCAGTCCTATGACCCGCATAAGAATCCCTTAAGAGTCTTCATAGGAACGGCGTACCGCTCCACGGAGGGTGGCCGAAAAGAAGAGGCGATACCGGCTACGCGCCCGCCGGTAACGTGCTCTCCGCCGAGGCTGCGTGCCGGTCCCCGACGTCCGGATCGAGTTCTGGCTCGCTGGTCCGCAGGAGGTATACGACGACCACAGGGCCACGGTGCCGCCCTGCTTCCCGTCCAGCACCGATTCGAGAGCAACTTCCCTGATGTCTACGAGAACAAGCCGCCGCACAGTCACGTTCGGGTGAGGCCGGAACCCGTTCGCCAAGCTCGGGCTACGCGCCGGACGGCCCGGGTGTCTCTCCGAGAGGCTTTTCTAAGGGCTACGAAACTTCTCTAAGAATATTCATAGGTTTCTCACAGGCCAATCACAGGCCAGAAGCGTATTCTCCGTGGACTTAGAGGGAGAAAGTGTGCGGCGACCACCGCCGCCTGGGAACGTGAGAGGGCCGATGTGGCCGAAGGGGCCACACCCACCCGTAGAGAGAAGTCCGCCTCCGGTCCCCACAGCACGAAAGGAGACCCGACGCAAGATGCCGAAGCACGCGAACTTTCATCCAGGCGGGGAGTCCGAGGCGCCGGAGCTTTTGGCGGGGTACTTTTCGCGCATAAAGCAGGACGAGCTCCTGACCCGTGACGAGGAGGTTGGCCTCTCCAGGCGGGCCAAGGACGGCGACCAGCGGGCCCACCAGAGGCTCGTCGAGAAGAACCTGAGGCTCGCCGTTTCGGTAGCTAAGAAGTACCGCGGGATGGGCCTGCCGTTCGAGGATCTCATTCAAGAGGGCAACATAGGCCTGATTAAGGCGGTGGAGAAGTTCGATCCCGAGATGGGCTACCGCTTCTCTACCTACGCTACCTGGTGGATAAGGCAGACCATCCAGAGGGCCGTCGCCGACAAGGGGAGGATGATCCGCGTCCCCGTTCACGTAACCGAGAAGGTTCGCAAGATGTCCAAGGCCTACGCCTGGCTCTCCTCGGAGTTGGGACGAGATCCTTCCGAGGAGGAAGTCGCCGAAAGGCTTGGCTGGAAGGTCGAACAGGTGCGCGAGATCAAGGATACGACGGTGGGCACGATTAGCCTCGATCAGCCTTTGGATCCCGAGGAGGGAGCCGCGGGGCTTGGGGACCTCGTGCGAGACGAGCGCGTCCCCGGCACCCCCGAGGTCGTGATCCACGAGGAAGAGACCGTGCTACTCAAAGAGGCCATAGGAGGACTACCCGACCGTGTCCGGTACGTTTTGGTCAGGCGCTACGGCCTCGACGAACGCAAGAGAGCAACCCTCCGTGAGCTCGCCACGGAGCTCGGTATCTCCAGGGAACGAGTCCGGCAGCTCCAGCGAGAAGCGGAGAATGAGCTGAGGATCGGAGAGCCCGGTCGGCCCCTCCAGGGGATCGTAGCGTGAATCGGGCACGCATCCCCAACGGCAAGGCGCTCGCGAACTTTATCTCCTCCCGGAGGAAATAAACCACCGGGCGAAACGAGTTACCAAAGCGCGAAAGAGCCGTCTAGCTCGACTGCCGACCGTCGTAGGTCCTCGGGGATCCGGCTCTCAAATTCCAAAGCCTCGCTAATTACCGGGTGCGTGAAGGCCAATGACTCGGCGTGGAGCCAGAGGCGCCGTCCGGGAACGGGCTCGCCGTAGAGCGGGTCGGCGTAGACGGGGTGTCCGATCGCTGACAGGTGGACCCTGATCTGGTGCGTCCGCCCTGTTTCCAGGCGCACCCGCAGCATCGCGTGCCCCGCCGCCTCGTGGAGCACGTCGAAGTGCGTCACCGCCGGCCTCCCGACACCGGCCGCCATGAGGGTGGGGTTCGTCGGGTCCCTTCCCACAGGTGAGTCCACCGTCCCTGCGGCGGGCAGCCCCTCTGCGACCACCAAGGCTCGGTAGATGCGCCTCACGCGCCTGTCGGCCAACGCCGCCACGAGCCCAGAGTAGGCCGGCTCGCCCTTAGCGACGACCATCAGACCCGACGTGTCCCGGTCCAGACGGTGCACGACGCCCGGCCGCTCCGGGTCCTCCCCGCCCGCGATGCCCCTCGAAAGTAGGGCGTTAACTAGAGTTCCCGAACGGTTCCCCGCCCCCGGGTGCACCACGAGCCCCGCAGGCTTGTCCACCACCAGGAGGTGCTCGTCCTCGAAGATCACCGGGACGGGGATGTCCTCGGGTTTTGGCTCCTCCTCGAGAAGTTGAGCCTCGACCCGCTCCCTCTCACGTGCCTTGCGGGCCGGGGCGATTTCGACGCCGTCGACCCGCACGAGTCCTTCCTCGATCATGCGCCTTGCCGCGCTCCGGCTAATATTCAGACGCCGGGCGACGAGCCGGTCCAGGCGTTCCCCGGCCTCCTCGGGGATGACCTCGAAGCTCCTGAAGCCCGAGGCGTGGTCGTCGACCTCGTTAACGGACGAGGCCCACCAGACCTTCCCGGACGGCCTCAGCTTCGACCCCGCGCACGAAGAGTTGCTTGTCCCGGCTCGACGCTCCCTTGACCACGGCGACCTCCGAGCGTGTTACCCCGAGGAGCCGCGCCAGGTAATGTTCGACCTCCGCGTTGGCCTTGCCCCCGGTCGGTGGTGCCGCGACGGAGATTTTTAGGGCGCCCTCTCCGTACAGTCCCTTGAGCGCGGTGCTCTTCGCCCCGGGGGAGACCCGGAGCTTCAGATAGACCTCGCTCGCGGTGGGACCGACGAAGTCCTCAGCCACGCCGGCGCAAGAACCGGCTAGCCCGGAAGCGTTTGCCCTCTTCGGCATCGTCCCCGGCACGCTCCCTATCACCTTCGAAGAACTCGTCGTAGGCGCGGCCCCCTCCGGTCGGCATGGGCTCCTCCCGATCCACCTCGTCGGCGGCATCGGGACCCTGCGTAACGGTCACCTCTTCGGAGGCGTTCTCCTGGGCGGCCGAGCTCTGGATGGTTGAGGGATCCTCCTCCGGCTCCTCGACCTCGAGCTCAGGGCCGTGCTCGGCCGCATCCGGACCGCTCGCCCCACCGGCCGGGGTAGTGGCGACCTCTACCTGTTCGGCGGCTCCGCCACCCTCCGTGTCGCCAGTCTGCGTATCGCTGGCTTGAGTGTTCTCGTCGCTACGCGTCGTGGACCCTTCCCGTCCGCCTTCCCGACTACGGGTCTCGGCGGCTTCACGGGCGGCGGCGACAGACTCGAGGTCGAGGCGATCGCGCAGAGAAGCCTCTATCTCCTTGGCAGTAGCGACGTCGGCGTTGTCCATCACATCCATGTAGCTCTTCAGGAGGTAGCGGAAGTCGTTGGCGAAGTCCTGCTTCGCCTTGCGCAAAACCTCGTAGGACTCCTGCACCCGCTCGACCCGGGCCGAGGAGTCGGCCAGGATCCTGTGCGACTGCTCGTTTGCTTCGCGTACGATTAGCTCCGCCTCCTTGGTGGCGTTGTGCCTGAGATCTCGCGAGACCTGCTGGGCGTGCACGAGAGCCTCCCGGATCGAGGTCTCCAGCTCCTCGAACTGCTCGAGGCGCTCCTTGAGGTTCTTTACCTCATCTGACAATCGCTGGTTCTCGGCGAAGGTGCGCTCGAACTCGTCCGCCAACTCGTCCAAAAAGTCGTCCACCTGGTTCGCGTCGTAGCCCCGGAGCGTGCTCTTGAACTCCTTGCGCCTGACGTCTCCCGGTCGTATAGCCATCGAATCACCCCGTAACTGGTCGTATGAATTGCTGAATGATTATAGTCAGGAGGCTGCGCCCTATGTAAAGGCCGAAGATGACGATGATGGGCGAGAGATCCAACGCGAATCCTCCAAGCCTCAAAGGTGGGACGCGGCTCCTTATGGGCAGCATGATCGGGTTGACCACAGCACCCACGGCGTCGTAGATAACCTGAAAAAACCGGCTCGAAGGGTAGCCGGGGAACCAGCTGAACAGGATCCAGGCAATGATGAACCCGAGCAGTATATAGAATGCGTAGTTCACCGCGGTTACGAGCAGCAAGGCCACACTAAACCCGAACGCCTGCAGAAGAAGGGCGAACGAGATCACTTGGTCAAGCTCCGGGCCTGCTCGGTCGCTGCCTTCACCCCGTCGTAGATGGCCCCCACGAAGCCCGCCTTCTCCATCGCCACGAACGCTGCCGCCGTAGTACCCCCGGGCGTCATGACCTCGTCCCGGATCTGGTGCGCCGCCCTCTCTTTGAGCAGGACAGCCGTTCCCCCTATCGTCCCGTTGACGAGCCTCCTCGCCACGTCGCGCGGAATACCCTCCCGAACCCCGGCCTGTATCAGGGCGTCCGCGAAGAGCGCCACGTAGGCCGGCCCCGACCCATGGATCGCTGTCGCGGCGTCGAAGAGCCGCTCCGGGAGCTCCATAACGTCGCCGACGTGCCGAAAGATATCCATGACCGTCGGCAGGTAGGCTTTGCCCGGTTCGTTCGTCGCGACGACCGCGGAACCTAGGCCCACCGCCGCGCACACATTCGGCATCACCCGCAGCACGGCGGCGCCCTCGCGCAGTCGGCTGGAGATCGCCGAGATCGGGACGCCCGCCGCCACGCTTACGAAGGCCTTATCCGCGCCGTTCACGGCCGGAGCGACCTCTTCCAGTACGGTCCCCACGTCCCAAGGCTTGACCGCGACTATGAGGAGGTCGCTACCTTCGGCGGCCTCCTTGTTCGACAGGGTCGTCCGCACACCGTGGTTTTCAGCCATACGCTTTAGTTGCTCTTCGTGTACATCGCTGACCACGAGGTCGAAGTTTTCGGAGGCGGAGAGCCTGGAGGCAAGTGAGCCCCCGATCATGCCCGCCCCGATTATGCCGACCCGTTCCAAGGGCCTAGAGTTGGTTGAAGAACGCACGTTCGGCGAGCCGCTTGCGTTCCTCGGCGGAGACCTCGACGTTGCGCGGCGTCAAGAGAAAGACCCTGTTCGCCACAGTCTGTATGTTGCCATCCAAGGCGTAGGTCAGACCAGAGCAGAAGTCGACCATCCTGCGGCTAAGCTCCGCGTCGGCTTGTTGGAGGTTCAGGATAACGGGCTGTTGGCGCTTGAAGCGGTCGGCAAGAGCCTGGGCGTCGTTGAAGCTTGCCGGGTTGATCACGCTAACCCTCGCCGGGGGCACCTGCTGGTCGGGGACGGCCCGAAGGCGCGCAGATCCCTCTTGGGCACCGTAAGAGCGGTCCCGTCCACTGGCATCCTCGCTGCCGAAGAGGTCACCCAAAGAGGTGCCGAAGGCCGAGGAGCGCTCCGATCTGTTGAGGCGCCTGACCGTTGGGCCCGGCTCGGCGTCCTCGCCCGCGTAACGGTCCTTCGCATAAGGACGCCTCTCGTCTTCCTCTTCGTAGTACTCATCCTCTTCGACGCCGAAGCCGAACCAGGCCGCCATACGCTCTAGACGATCTCTAACTCCCATCCATCCTCCTCACGAACTGGCCTCCTCCCTCAAAAAGGCCCGTCCGATCCTGACGATAGTGGCCCCTTCCTCGACTGCCACCCAATAATCGTTGCTCATGCCCATCGAGAGCTCCGAAAGGTCGAAGTGGGGTCTCCAATTACTTTGTAGCCTATCACGGATTGTCCGCAACTTCGCGAAAACATAGCGCACATCTTCCGGCTCCGCAACCAACGGTGCGAGCGCCATGAGCCCGCGGGCGCGCACCTTCCCCTCGGTTAGCGCCGCCGCCTCGAGCAAGGGCCTGACCTCGCCCTCCCCGACCCCGTACTTGGATTCCTCTCCACTAACGTTGACCTGGATGAGGATCTCGATCCCCTTCTCGGGCGCCCTCTTCGCGAGCTCCTCGACGAGCCTCGCCGAGTCCACAGAGTGAACGAGCGTCACCCGGTCGGCAACCTCTCTGACCTTGCGGCGTTGAAGGTGACCGATGAAGTGCCACTCAAACGTATCCCCGAAGATCTCCTGTTTCTTCAGCAGGTCCTCGGCCCTGTTCTCTCCCAAAAGCCCGACGCCGGCGTCGGCGAGCGCGGTCACCTGCTCCACCGTATAGTACTTGCTGGCGATGAGTATCCTCGCCTCGTCCAAGTTCCGCCCGCTCTTGCTCAAGGCCTCGGCGACGCGCTCCCGCACGACCCGCAGCCGGTCCCGAACGAGCTCCTCCGTCCTCACGCCGCCGCTCATCGCAACGCCACCGCCGCCAAAGCGCGTCCGGTCTTCGGGCCCTGTTTGCGGTGCGAATAGAATAGATCCGGCCGACACCCCGTACATAGGCCCAGATCGTGCACCTCGTAATTCCCAGCCTCCTCGAGGTCCACGCGGATGGCGTCTGGCAGAGACAGGTACCTACCCGACACAACCCTCGGCCCGAACTTCTCGGCGAACCTCCCGGCCAGCTCCTCCGATACCTCGTAGCAACACCCCCGGATGCACGGCCCCACGTAAGCCCGCGCCCGCGGGCTTACGACGCGCGCGGCCTTGCCGACGATCCCCGCCAAGGTGCCACGCCAGCCCGAATGCACCATGCCCACCGCCCCCTCACCAACGAGCGTCACCGGCACGCAGTCGGCGACCGCGACGACGAGCGCGAACCCTTCCCTTCCGGTGACGAGAGCGTCGGCCTCGCCCGCGAAGCCGGGTTCCTCGACCGTCACGATACCGTCGCCCGCCACCTGCCGCACCCACGCCGAGGGCCGCCCATCCATCACGCTCCTTATGCGCGATAGGTTCTCGGCGACAGCGTCCGGATCGTCACCGACGAGCGTAGAGACGTTGAGGCTATCGTAGGGCGGCTCGGAGACGCCGCCGTTGCGGGTGAAGAACCACACCCGAGCGGAGGCGGGGTCTGGGTCCGGCGCCACGTAGACGGCGCCCCCGGTCTCGGGGAGAGCATGCTCCTTCCAGGGTACGGTCTGCAAAGAGAAGCCGGGCTGGCCCCTGCCCTAACGGCGCCGGAGGAAGGCCGGGATATCCAGGACGTCGCCCTCCGCCTCCGCCGGCTCCTCGCGCGGCTCGGGGGTCGTCTGCTCCTCACGGCGCCTCGTGGCGAGACGCTGGTCAAAGCCGGTGGCTATCACGGTCACGGCCACGCGCTCGCCGTATGTCTCGTCCACGACGGCCCCGAAGATCAGGTTCGCGTCCTGGTGGGCGGCGTTGTGCACGATCTCGGCTGCCTCGTTGACCTCAAAGAGCCCCAAGTCGTCGCCGCCAGTTATGTTCAAGATGATCCCGGTCGCCCCCTCGATGCTCGCCTCCAGCAGCGGGCTCGAGATCGCCTGCCTCGCCGCCTCCGACGCCCGATTCTCGCTGCTCGACTCTCCGATGCCCATCAAGGCCGAGCCCGAGCCCTGCATGATCGTGCGCACGTCCGCGAAGTCCAAATTTATGAGCCCAGGCACCGTGATGAGGTCCGTGATGCCCTGCACGCCCGCGCGCAACACGTCGTCAGCCATCTTGAAGGCCTCCATCATGCTGGTGCGCTTGTCCGCCACCTGCAGGAGCCTGTCGTTCGGGATGATGATCAGGGAGTCGACGTTCTCCTTGATGCGCTTGATCCCTTCTTCGGCGTACGACGAGCGCCGCCGCCCCTCGAACGCGAACGGCCTGGTCACGACCCCGACCGTAAGTGCACCGGCCTCCCGGGCGATCTTTGCCACCACCGGGGCCGCCCCCGTGCCCGTGCCGCCGCCCTTGCCCGCGGTTATGAAGACCATATCCGCGCCCCTCAAAGCCTCCTCGATCTCCGCCTTGCTCTCCTCGGCGGCCTCCATGCCAAGCTTCGGGTCCGCCCCAGCCCCCAAGCCGCGGGTAATCTTCTCACCGATGTGGATCTTCATGTCCGCGTCGGTCATCTGGAGAGCCTGGGCGTCCGTGTTGACCGCGATGAACTCGACCCCCGACAACCCGGAGTTGATCATGCGGTTCACGGCATTGGTTCCCCCGCCGCCGATGCCGACAACCTTGATTACCGCCAGATAGCTTGTGCCCGAGTCCAACATAAATAACCTTTAACCCTTCGTCGCTTAGCTTCTCTCACCCGCTCCCGGTCTGCCCGTCGAGCTTCCTCCCGGATCACCCTCCAAGAGCCCGAAACCAAACCATCCCTTGACCGCGCTCAGTATGCTATCAAAACTGGTCGTCCTTGCACCTTTACTCTTCGGTCTAAGGTCATCGTTTTTCGCGGCGAAGTATAGCAGACCTACAGCAGTTGAATACTGAGGCTTTCGTACAGGTTCAGAATCGCCCTTAATACGACGAGGGGCCACCACGCGAACGCGGGTGTCGAGTATCTTCTCGGCGAGCTGCTCAATACCCTGTAGAAGCGAACCGCCGCCGGTCAAGACAACACCCCCGGGCAGGAGGTTACGGACCCGGGCTTTCTCCAAAGAGTCACGGGCGTACTCGAGTACCTCGTAGGCACGGTACTCGAGGATCTGGCTTATAAAGCGGGCGTTGTAGTGCTTGTCGCCCAGCTTGACGGCGGCCACGTCGTCCACCGCGCCGCTGACAACGGTCCCGTACCTCTTCTTGAGCTCCTCAGCAGTCTCAAAGGGGACCTTGAGGCCGTAGGCGACGTCGGAGGAGAAGCTTTCGCCGCCGATAGGGATCACGGCGGTATGGGTTAAAGAGCCGCGCATAAAGGTCGCGATGTCCGTCGTGCCGCCGCCCATGTCCAGGAGGGCTACCCCCAGGCTCCGGTCCTCGTCGAGGAGGCACGCCTCGCTCGAGGCCAAAGGCTCCAGGACCACGCGCGAGACCTTGACGCCGCAGTCCTCGACCGCCCCGAGGAGATTTTGGATGCTCGAGACAGAGCCGGCCACGACGTGCGCCCGCATCGTCACACTCCTGGCTGCCAGGCCGAGTGGCTGCTTGACCCCCTCGGTCCCGTCGAGGACGAAAGATCGGGGGACGACCTGGATCACCTTCTCGCCTTCCTCAAGCCCGACCTCCTGCCGCGTCTCGGCCTCGAGCCTCTTCATGAACCGCTCGGTGACCGTACGGTTGCGGCTCCGGTTCAGGAGCGTGACCTCAGTGTTGAGCGAACTGATGTGGCCACCGGCGATGCCGACGGCCACCGGCCCGCCGCGCAACGGCACCCCGCAGTCCTCGATCGCCGCGGCCACCGACTCTGTCGCCGCTTCCCGGTCCACGACCATGCCGCGCCTCAAGCCGTGGCTCGGCACCTCCCCCACGCTCAAGACCTCCGACCACCCGCGCCGGTCGTCTACCCGTCCGGCGATCGCCACTATCTTCGTCGTGCCGACGTCTATCCCGTAGACCAGCTTGGACGCCAAAGGGTACCCCTCGCTACCCGCCCGAGCTCTCAGCTCGCTCCTCGGCCCTCGTGCCTACCACCACCCGCTCCGGCGAGCGGAGGTCGAAGTAGAGCGCCTCGGGATACTCTTCCATGAGGCCTTTGAGGGTCCGTACCTGAGGGCTCCCCGCCTCTCCGGCAAAGAGAACGCGGCGCCCCTCGACGGTGGTCATGATGCCGCCAGCACCGACCCCGTCGACCGAATCTAGCTCGACCCCGTTACCCTCCAACACCTCAACGACCCCCAAGATCTCTTTCAGCCGCGCCTCGTCGAGCCCGATACGCTCGAGTTCGGCTCCTCCCAAAGACGGAAGCTCCGTCCCGTCCGCCGCCAACACCACCCGACGCTCGCCCAGCTCTCCATTAAGCGCGACGCTACGCTCTTCAACCTCAACCGTAACTATACCTGAATCCCAATCTTTGCTCATCTCTGCACCCTTAACCCAAGGATTAGTCTCTATCCGCCTCTCGAGCGCCTCCTCGTTGAGGGTGAGGAGGCTGGCGTAGCTCGGGACGGCCTCCCAGGCCTCCGACTCGGGGAACATGCGGGCGTTTTGGACCTCTACGCCGGTCACGGGGAAGAGGAGGTAGGAGACGATCAGGACGACGAAGGCGGTGAGGACGGCCACGACGGCCGAGATCGCGATAGGCCGGAGGAGTTTTTGCGTGACGAGTTCCGTCAGGCGTGAAGCCGCCACATCAGCCCAGCAGCTCGTCGCCCACACGCGAAATGTCGCCAGCACCCAGCGTCAGGACAGTATCCTTAGGCTCGGCGATGGCGCGGAGCACGCCCGGGATGTCGTACTGATCGGGGACGTAGTAGACGTCGGGGGGGCGCCGCAGGCTCTCGCAGACGGCATCTACTACGAGCTTGCCGCTCACCCCGGGCTGGGGCATCTCACCCGCGCCGTAGACGTCGGAGACGAGGACGGCGTCCGCCAGGGTAAGGGCCTCGCCGAACTCGCGGTAGAGGGTGCGTGTGCGCGAGTAGCGGTGCGGTTGGAAGACCGCTACCACTCGGCCTTCCTCCGGACGGGTTGCCCGCGCCACCTCCAGGGTCGCCGAGAGTTCCGTCGGGTGGTGAGCGTAGTCGTCCACTATCCGTACTCCAAAGCGCTCCCCCTTCAGCTGGAACCGCCGTCGGACCCCGGAGAAGCTTTCAAGGCTCGTGGCAGCCTCATAGGCGTCGTAGCCAAGCCAGCGGGCAATGCCCGCCGCGGCCAAGGAGTTCAGAGCGTTGTGCCGTCCGTAGACCCCGAGCTCGACCGTGCCCCGCTCTTCACCGCTCTCGACGAGGGTGTAGGAGTTGGGGGAGCGTATCTCCGCACGCAAATCCCCGGCCGCCAAGCCGTAGGTCGTGACCGGGCAGGGGACCAGGGCCGCGAGACGCAGGCAGTTCGGATCGTCAGCACAGACGACGAGGTGACCGTCGGCGGGCAGGGCTCCGACGAATTTCTCGAAGGTCGAGAGAACGTCGTCCAAAGAGTCGTAGAAGTCCGGGTGGTCGAACTCGACGTTGGTGACGACGGCGCCCTGGGGCTTGAGGTAGAGGAGAGAGCGGTCCGACTCGTCGGCCTCGGCGACGAAGAGGTCAGAGTTTCCGGAGACGACGTTGCTTCCGATGTCGTTTAGCTCGCCGCCGATGAGAGCTGTGGGATCCTCACCCAAAGACTTCAGGACGTGGGTCGTCATGCTCGTAGTTGTGGTCTTGCCGTGGGTGCCGGCGACGGCGATGCTGCGGCCGTCCTCAAGGATGCGAGCGAGGGTTGCGGCCCGCGGGAGGATGGGGATCGAACGCCGCCGGGCCTCGAGGAGCTCGGGGTTCGTCGAGGGGATAGCGGTGGAGATTACCACTTCTTGGGCATCACCGATCTGGTGCGCGGCATGCCCGACGTGCACCATTATGCCCATGCCTTCGAGCCTCCGGGTGTACGGCGACTCCTTGAGATCCGAGCCGGTGACCCTGTGTCCGCTCCTGTGCAGCACCTCGGCGATGCCGCTCATCCCGGCTCCGCCGATGCCGATCATGTGCACCTTCACGCTTTTCTCCTTTTCTCGTTGGCCGCCGCGAGGAGCCGCCCGGCCACCTCGCTGGCAGCCTCGGGCGTGGCTAAGGCCCGCATGTTCTCCGCGAGCTTCTCCCGGCGCGCCTCGTCTTCGAGCAAGGCTTCGACGCGGGCGCGCAGAGCATCGGCGGTTACTTCTTCGTCGCGCATAATCTCGGCCGCGCTCCTTTCGGTGAAGTACCGGGCGTTGTGGAGCTGGTGGTCGCTGGTGGCGTAGGGGTAGGGGATCACGATTGCCGCCCTCCCTGTCGCCGCTGTGTCGAACAAAGAGCCGGCGCCCGCCCGCATCACCCCGACGTCGGACGCCGCCAAAGGATGCCAGAGCTCGTCCTCGTAGGGGACGATCCTGTGTCGGGGGTTGTCGGTCGAGAGGCGGTCGAAATCCCTCCTGCCCGAGACGTGGAAGACCGTGTAAGGGGTTGCGCCCCTAAAAGCCTCGGCAGCCGCGAGGTTCAGCTTCAAGGCGCCGCCGCTCCCGCCGAAGATCAAGACAACCGGCGGCTCTAGCCCGAGCCTCTCCAGGGCCTCCCCCCTCGACACCAAAAAGAACTCTTCGCGCGTGGGCATACCGACGGGGACAGCATCGCGCAAATGTCTGGCGGCCGCGGGGAAAGTCACGAAGATCTCCCGCGTGAACCGGCTCGCCAGGCGGTTAGCCCTGCCGGGGACGGAGTTCTGTTCGTGGAGGAAAGTTGGGATCTTGAGGGAGTTCGCCGCGAGAACGGCCGGAGCGCTCGCGTAACCGCCTACCCCTAAGACCGCGCCGGGGCGATACTCCTTGAGCACGGCGCGGCAGCGTGACAAGGCCTTGAGGAAGAGGAGGCCGGCGCGGGCGTGGGCGACGGGCCTGCCTGAGAGCCCCGCCAGAGGCAGGGCGTGCAGCTCGTAGCCAGCACGGGGGACGAGGTCGGCCTCTATGCCTGCGGTCGAGCCTACGAACTCGACGGTGGCTCCCTTATCGTGCAAGCTATCCGCCACGCATAGCGCGGGGATCGCGTGTCCCCCCGTCCCGCCGCCGGCGATCAAGATGCGCGGGCGACCTGGCGTCGCCCTTTGTCGAGGTTTTTTTGCGAGGTCTGGCCTCACTTACCTTCTCACCGTCCTCCGATATGCGGTAGAGAATCCCTATGGCGGCGAAGCAGACCAGCACGCTTGAGCCGCCGTAGCTGACGAATGGGAGCGTCATCCCGGCCAGGGGCACGAGGCTCATGGCCGCCCCGATGTTGAAGGTCGTCTGGACAGCGAACATCGTAGCGAGCCCCGCCGCGAGGCATCGGGCCATCACCGAAGGGGCGCTCAAGGCGATCTTGTACCCCGCGAGCGCGAGAAAACCGAAGGCCCCGATCACGAGTACCATCCCTAAAAACCCCAGCTCTTCGCCGATGAGGGCGAAGACCATGTCGGTCTGTACCTCGGGGATGGAGACGCCACCTTCGCCTGCCCCAGCCCCGGCACCGAAGAAGCTGCCCGCCCTGATGGCAACCATGGACTGCACGATCTGGTACCCGGAACCCTCCGAGACGCTCCAGGGGTCCAAAAAGGTCAAGAAGCGATCGCGTCGGTAAGGCTCGAGGATCATCGCTCCACATAGCACCCCAAGAGCCGCCCCGCCGTAGAGAAGGAGATCCCTGGTCCTGAGTTCCGAGGCCCACAAGACCGCGGCCCCGCCCGCAGCGATCACGACCGAGGTGCCGAAGTCTGGCTCGACGAGCACGAGCCCGAAAAGCAGCCCTACGGCCAAGGTCGACCACAAGGGTATGGGCGACCCCAGACGCAACCTGGCCACCGCGCAGGAGAGCAAGAGGATCGCCGCCAGCTTCGCGAACTCCGCCGGCTGCAGACTCACAGGGCCCAGGTCAAACCACCTCCGCGCCCCGCCCACCTCGATCCCTACGCTGGGGATCAGTACCAGGACGAGGCTCACGAGCACGACGAGGTATAAACTCGGCGCAATCTTGCGCCACGCGGTATAGCGTACCTGCTTCGCCACGAGGAACGCCACTACCCCGAGCCCCAGGTGCGCGAAGCGCACGAGCAGGTAGTGCATCCCGAACTCTTTGGAGGTCGCCGAGTAGATCATGACGTTCCCGAGCAAGGATAGCGCCAAAGCCACCGCGAAGAGGTTCGTCCGGAGCGCCGTCACCGGCCAACGGCCCTCCGGGTCAGCCGGTCGGTGGCATCCTCTGTTATAGCAAGCTCGGCGAAGGCCGCTCCCCTCTCTGCGTACCCGGCGAACTGGTCGAAGCTCGCACATCCCGGTGAGAGGAGCACCACGTCCCCGGGGCGGGAGATCTCGCGCGCCTCGGCGGTGGCCGAGGCCAGATCCGGGACCAGACGAACCTCCGCCCCTCTATCCCTCAAAAACTTCGAGATCCTGGGCCCCGCCTCGCCCTGGCACACTACGTATCGGCAGCGCGAAAGGAGCGGCAACACCTCGGCGAAGTCCGTTTCTTTCTCCGAGCCGCCGAGGATCAGGACCACCGGCTCCTCGAAGCTCGAAAGCGCCGCTGCGACCGCTGCTGGATTGGTCGCCTTCGAGTCGTCCACGTAGGTCACGCTGTCTCGCACGGTGACTACCTGCATCCTGTGCGGCTTTACCCGATAGCCGAGCAAACCCTCCCGGATGCCCTTCACAGACGCGCCGAGGCCCTCTGCGGCCGCCGCCGCGAAGAGCGCGTTCTCGTGGTTGTGCGGTCCCGCGAATGCCAGCTCTCCTACCTCCCCCAAGACACGGCCCTTCAGCAAGAGACGTCCACCTTCGACCAGCGTTTCGCCCTCCCCGACGACGATCGTCTCCGCGACGAGCCCTTCAGCGTTGCCGCGGCCTACAGGGTCGGCGGAGCTGACCAGCGCGAGATCTTTAGGCCCCTGGCCGTCGAAGATGCGCAGCTTGTCGTCGATGTACTCCTCGAATGAGACGTGCCAGTTGAGATGGTCGGGTCGCGTGTTCAAGAGCGCCGCGACCTCGAAGCTGGGCTCCCGAAGGTAGTGCAGCTGGAAAGAGGAGACTTCCAGGATGAGCAAGCCGGTCTTTAGGACCTCCTCCAGGCAGCAGGTCAGGGCCCGCCAGGAGTTGCCGGCGATGGCGTGCGGAATGCCCGATGCATCGAGGATGCCGTGCAGCATGTCCACGACAGTCGTCTTGCCGTTAGTCCCGGTCACGGCCGCGACCTTTACCTCGGGCCCCAACAGCTTGAGCCCCAAGGCGACTTCGGAGACGACTGGTACGCCTTCCTTTTCGGCTGCAGCGAGCACCGCGTCCCTGGGCCGGATGCCCGGGCTCGCCACGACGCGGTCGAAGCGCTCCGCCAAGGTTTCCGGTCCCGCCCCGAGCCGCCCCTCCACGCAGAGCTCGGAGATGAGATCCCTCAGGCGTTCCGAGTCGTGTGAGTCGGCAACGACCACCTCTTCGCCTCTTTCGAGGAGAGCACGGGCAGCGGCGACGCCGGATTCGCCGAGGCCGTAGACGAGCGTCTTCATATGGCGTCGGTGTAGAGCATGAAGTAGTAGAGGACGAAGCCGAACGCGGTGAAGGCAGCCTGCACGATCCAGAACCGCACTACCACCTTGTTCTCCTGCCAGCCCGAAAGCTCGAAGTGGTGGTGGATCGGGGCCATCTTGAAGACCCGCTTCCGCCGTCCCGTTATCCTGAAGACGGCGTATTGGACGATTACCGAGAGTCCCTCCACAACGAAGAGTCCCCCGATCACCGGCAAGAGCATCTCCGTCTTCGTCAATATCGCGGCCGCGGCCAAGACCCCACCGATGGCCAAAGCCCCCGTGTCCCCCATGAAGACCTGCGCCGGGTGGGCGTTGTACCAGAGAAAGCCGATGATGGACCCTACCATCGCCCCGCAGACGATCGCCACATCGTACTGACGTTCGAGGAACGCGATGGCCGTATAGGCCAGGAGCGCTATCCCCCCCGCACCCGCCGCGAGTCCGTCCAGGCCGTCGGTAAGGTTGACCGTGTTGGTCGTGCCGACGATGACCAGGAGCATCAGGAAGCTAAAAAGGACGACCCCGATAACCCCGGGCCCGAGCACGAGGTTCTTCTCGAAGCCGGGGACGATTACGTTCTGCGTCACGCCCACGTAGCGCAGAGCCATGATGTCCGCCAAGACGACCGTCAGGGTCAGCAAAACGAATTTGTAGCGGACACTCAAACCATCGCTCCGCTTCTTGGAGATCTTCTGCCAGTCGTCGTAGAGCCCGATCCCCGCCACCGCCGAGACCAAAAGGAGCGTCGTCAAGGTGGCAACGTTAGGACGAGCAACGACCAGGAGCGCCGATCCGAGGCCCATCAGCATCACCATGCCGCCCATCGTCGGCGTGCCTTGCTTGATCAGGTGCGTCTGTGGCCCCTCCTCCCGCACGAACTGCCCGAACTGCTTGGTCTTCAAAAACCCTATGAACTTCGCCCCAAGGGTTACGGTCACCACGAAGGCGATCGCCGCCGCCAGGATAACGCTAAACAATAGCTAGCTTCTCCTTCAACTTCCGGGTCAAGCGATCTAATCTTACGCCCCTCGACCCCTTGACTACTACGTAGTCTCCCTCCCGCAGATCGTCCTCGATCCCCTCCGCCGCCGCTTCGGCGTTTTCGTAGAAGTGGACCTCGCCGGGAAAGGCCTCGGCATACCAGCGGGCCTCGTCTCCCACGCAAACCAGCAGGGCAACGCCAGCCTCCCCCGCCAGCGCGCCGGCCTCCCGATGGTACTCTCTCGCCGCGACCCCGAGCTCGAACATCCCACCCAAAACCGCGACGAATCGCCTACCTTGCCTGCAAGCCTCCTCCGTCCCGTATCTCAACACTGCAGCGACCGCCGCCGGAGAGGCGTTGTAAGAGTCATCGTAGACGACTATGTCGTCCCGCAGCCGGTACACCTCGCCCCTGAGGCCCGTCCGCCGCAACCTTCGCAAGCCCCGGGCACACTCCTCTGGACCCAGGCCCAGAGCCCACGCACCCCCGATCGCCGCGAGCAGCGGCTCGATCAGGTGCGTCCCGAAGACGGGAGTCTTGACCTCGACCGAATGCTTTTCTAACCCGTCTCTCATGTGCAGGTCGAAGGATAACCCACTCTCCAACTCCGAGATACCCGTAGCATAAAGGTTAGCTTCGGGTCCATCTCCGAAGGTGATACGCCGCGCGAGGTCTCGCCCCTGCCCCGTAGCGGCCTCCGGCGCGCCCACGGGGGAGACGAGAACTCCCGTCTCGGGGAGCGCGAGGGCCAGCTCGCCTTTCGCGGCGGCCAAGCCTTCGAGGCTTCCGAACGAGTCTAGATGGACCGGAGAGACGGCGGTAAGGACGCCCACTTCGGGCGGGGCGATGTGGCACAGGTGGGCGATATCGCCTTTATGAGTCGCGCCCATCTCCAGAACCAGGACCTCTGTCTTCTCGTCGGCGGCGAGTACCGTTAGGGGCAGCCCTATCTCGTTGTTGAAATTGCCCGCCGTCGCAGACACCTTGCGTCCGGCCGATCTCAGGGCGGCCGTTAAAGCGTCCTTGGCCGTGGTCTTGCCCACGGTGCCCGTAATACCCACGACCGTCGGCGAGTCCATCGCGAGTAAGCTCCAACGGGCCAGCTCCTGCAGCGCGCGGAGAGGGTTCTGGACCACGACCGTCGGCACCGAGAGCGGACGGTCAGCTACCGCCGCGACCGCCCCCCGGAGGTGCGCCTCGGGCGCGAAGTCCGCGCCGTCTACCCTTCCTTTGAGCGCGAAGAACAGCTCCCCGCCGCGCACGGCTCGCGAGTCGACCGACACGCCCGTCGCGAGGGCCGCCGCGTCGCTGCCCGACAAGGAGCCGCCGACGGTCCGGGCCACCGTTTCCAAGGAGACGGGCTTCAATGTTTTATCCTGTCTTCTTTTCTCGCGCCTGGAGCGGGGGTTGGATCGGGCGGCGGTGGATCGTCCTTCGTGCTCTCGCGATCCGGAGGGACGTTGAAGTAGCCCAAAGTGAAGCCCATAACGTCCTGGAAAGCCGGGGCGGCGACGACCTCGCCGAAGAGATCCTTCTGCGGCTCGTCCACCACTATCATGACGAGGTACTCGGGGTCTTTGGCGGGACCGAAGCCGATAAACGAGGTGACATACTCGTTCCCATAGGAGCCGGTCTTGGGGTCTACCTTCTGCGCGGTACCGGTCTTGCCGGCTACGGTGTACCCGGGGATCTGGGCGAGATCGCCCGTCCCTTCGTCGACCACGCTCTGGAGCATCCCGCGTACTATAGACGAGGTTTCCTGGCTTATCACCTGGGGTCCCGGCTCATCTTGGGCAGCCTCGTTCACGTAAGGCGTCACCTTTAGCCCCCCGTTGGCCAGAGACGCGTAGCCCGCGGCGAGTTGCAAGGGGGTGACGGTGAAGCCCTGACCCATGGGGATGTTGCCGATGGAGGTGCCGCTCCACTGCTCGAAGGGCGGCACGACGCCTGCATCCTCGCCGTAAAGGTCCACCCCGGTCCCCTCTCCGAAACCGAAACGCTTCAGGTGCTCGACGAGACGCTCGCCACCCAAGCGCTGGGCGACCTTGATCGTGCCCACGTTGCTCGATTGCGCCAGTATGCCTTCGGGGTTCAAGACCTTTGTCTCGTGCGGCTCCGAGTCGCGGATCACAGTGTCGGCGATCGGGATCGAATCCGCTACCACGAACTTATCCCCCTCTGAGACCGCTCCTTCTTCGAGGGCCGCCGCCATCGTGAAGGGCTTGAACGTCGAACCCGGCTCGTAGGGGTCGGTCAGGACCCGATCGCGCTTGGCCTCCTCGGAGGCTTCCTCGAAATCGTTGTTATCGTAGCCTGGAGAGTTGGCCAAAGCCAGGATCGCCCCGTCCTCGACCCTCATGACGAGCCCCAGGGCGTTCTTGCCCTTGTACTTATTGCTGGCTTTGTGCAGAGCCCCTTCGAGCTCCTGTTGGACCGCGGTATCCAGGGTGAGGCGCACGTCTTGCCCGCTCCCCAAGACCTCGTCGTAACGGGCCTCGACCCCGCCGAAGGCCTCGTCGGTCCCGAGATACCCGGTGAGCTGGCTGGCCAGGGTCTCGCTCGGGTAGACGCGGAACTCGTCCGGAACCACCGACACGCCCGGCAAGCCAAGATCCTGCACCTCTCGCGCCTTCTCCGGTTCGAGACCCTCGGCCACCACGCTGTAGCCGCCAAGTTCACCCTCGTCGTTCTTCTCCGTAAGCTTCTCCCCGATCTCTTCGGCATCTCCCGCCTCCGAGCCTAAAGCTTCGGCCAAAGCCTCGGCGGCTGCCTCCGGATCTTCGACCTGGTAAGGGGTGGCGACCACCTTGACGGCGTCCAGGCTCGTCGCCAACCGCTGCCCGTCGGCGGAGACTATGGCGCCCCGTCCTATGCCGCTCTCTACCGCCTCCTTCTCGGCAGCGAATGCTTCGGTATCGAACGTCCGGTAGCGCTCATCGTCAACAACGCTCAGTTGCCCCGCCCGCGCCCCCAAAGAGAGACAAACAACCACGACCGCTCCCACGAACAGCCGGAGCCTCCCGCGGCCCACCGCCCTCTTCATCTTGCCCCGTTTCGGGGGCCTGGAACGTCTCGTTCCCCGTCCCCGAAGCAGCGGTACGACCTTAGCCTCCTTCTTCCGCCTCCCGCGTCCCCCGGTGCCACCGGAGGAGGAACGAGCCACACTTCTAGCCTTTCTATGACCCGGTGTGTTATTGACCGGTCTCTTTTTTCTTCTCTCCTCCGCCATTTGCTACGTCCTCCCCATCTCTCCCGTAGGTTTCAAGCTCTTTGCCGCCAGGGTCTCGCATCTGGAGTTGCTCCCGGGCCATCGCCCGGATCCTTTGAGGCTCCGAAAGCTCCGTGATGCGCACGTCGAGCCGCTCTCCCTCGCTCTCGGCCCTGGCCTTCTCTTCTTCGAGCCGGGCAGTCTCCCCTTTGAGCCCAGCCGCGACGTTGTGCACGTAGACGCTCCCCAGCATCAAGAGCACCGGCACCACGACCAGCACCACGAACGCCCGACGCCCCTTCCACGCCCCACGTCGTTCGACCCGTCCCGTCGCTTCCTTGGAAACGCCCCTCCCCTCCGGTCGCTTCTGAACGGGCCTCCCCACGGATGTCCCGTAACGCGTCCTCCTCTGCGGCACGGCCACTAGGAGAAGCCTCCTGGCGACGACAAGCCTGCTTCGAGCTGCTCCGAAGTGCGCACGGCGGAGCGCAGGCGCGCCGAGGCGCTGCGCGGGTTTTCTTCAATCTCTTCCTTCGTGGGCTTCCGGACGACGCCCTTGCGGAAGACGGGGCGTGCCCCGCACACACAGACCGGAAGCTCCGGCGGGCAGACACAGCGCCCGGTACGCTCGGCGATAAAACGCTTGACCACGCGATCTTCTCCGGAGTGGAACGTGATCGCCACGAGCCGCCCCCCGGGCACGAGGAGCCTCTCCGCCACCTCCAAGGCCCGCTCGAGGCTACCCAACTCGTCGTTCACGCGCACGCGCACGGCCTGAAATATCCTCTTCGCCGGGTTGCCGACCCTCTCCTTCCAACCGACCGCCGTCCGCACAGCCTCCGAGAGCTCTAAAGTCGTTTCGAGCGGACGCCTGCGGACGATCTCCCGCGCCACCCGCCTTGCCTCGCCGCGAGGAACGTCCCCGTACCGGACGAGCACGCTGGAGATCTCTGCCTCAGGGGCGGCGTTCAGATAGTCCGCCGCCGACTTGCCACGTCCCGGGTCCATCCGCATGTCGAGCGGGCCATCTCGGACGTAGCTGAATCCCCGCGCGGCATCGTCTACCTGGTAGCTGGAGAGGCCGAGGTCGAAGAGTATGGCGTCCGCCACCATGCCCTCTCCTACCAACCCCGCCAGAACCTCGTCGTAGGCCCCGGACCAAAAGGCGAAGCGTCGATCCTCCTCGGCGAGCTTCGCCGCCCTCCCCGCTGCTTCGGGGTCGCGGTCTATTCCGATGACCCTCCCCTCGGAGCCAAGCTCACCTAAGATCCGCCCGGCGTGTCCCCCTCCACCGAACGTGGCGTCCACTACCGTTTCACCGCCATTGAGGGCGAGCGCCTCCACGGTCTCTTCCGGCATCACCGGGTAGTGCTCGGTAGCCATCAAACGCCGAAGTCCCCCCCGGCAAACTCCTCGATGATGTCCGAGAAGGACTCGTCGGCACCGCTAACGTAACGGTTCCACTCTTCGGTGTCCCAGATCTCCAACCGATCATCCACCCCGGTCACCGTGATGTCGCGGCTAAGACCCGCGTACTGGGCGAGCTTTGTCGGGATCAAAACCCGACCCTGACGGTCGAGCGTCGCCTCGAACGCCATCGAGAAGAACATGCGGCTGAGCTGACGCCCCCTAGTCGAAAGGTTCGCGTTGGCCTTGACGCTGGCCTTGAACGTCGCCCACTCCTCAGGCGGGAACGCGAACAGACACCGGTCAACCCCCTTGGTGATGACGATACCTCCCTCGAAGTAGGACCGGAGCCGGGAAGGGAGAGTCAACCGCCCTTTTTCGTCCAGGGTGTGCTCGTACTCTCCCAGAAGGGCCAGGACTTTGTCCTCCCACTACGTCCCACTTTGACCCACGACGCGAGAAATTCTTGCATATGCTCGAAAAATGCGCAATGAGCCGGGCCGCACCGCCCTATTTGGCGCCATATCGGCGCTTTTTTGGCCTCTATTCCCCCTCCCCCAGGGCTATGGCCTCCCTTATAAGATACCACAATAGCGTTTTCGTAGCTCCGTTGTCGGGACAAGGGGTGGGGCGGTAGGTCGGGCAAACATACGGAATATATAGTGGTGCTGACCGCGTTAGGGAGTCTACATGTTGTGCCGCGGAGAAATAGGAAGAGAATTTTTGCAGGGAGTGGTGGATGCTGGTTATGGATTTCTACCCGGGTAGGGGATTAAGAGAGGGGTGGGCCCACCAGGACTCGAACCTGGGACCGTCCGATTATGAGTCGGATGCTCTAACCAACTGAGCTATGGGCCCGGCGGACGACCCGCGGTGGCCAAAGCCTGAAGCCACGAGGTGCCTCCGCGGTCGTGCCAAGCTCCCCTGGTTGGACTCGAACCAACAACCCTTCGGTTAACAGCCGAATGCTCTGCCTATTGAGCTACAGGGGAAAGGTTACCGCAAGAGTATACGATTTTGGATCTTGGGCTTCAAGAGTCGAGGATGAGGTTGCTCGCCTCGACGGCGGCCTTGATGAGGCGTTTGAACTCCGCGTGCAGCCGGTATTTCTCGTCGAAGTCGTCAGTCAGGAACTTCGCCCTCTCGCGGCTCAAGGCCGCGAGTCTGAACCACGCGGCGCGCAAGGAGACCTCCGAGGGGTAGACCTTCTCCTCCGAGGCCCTGAGGGCGGAGATCTCGTCCAGCAAGGGGCGGGCGCGCTCGTCGGAGAGGACGGACTCGAGGTCTTCACCTGCATGCTCGGCCAGCAGGGCGAAAATGCGCGCGTGTGCCTCGTCTCCGAAGTCCCCCTCCTCGATCGCAACGGGCTCATCTATCCCTTGTGCCTTCACCCCCTCGCGCAGAGGGCGTGCCGCCAGATCCGGGCGGGCAAGCATGAGGGCGAGTACCTCGCGTCCGGCCTCGATGAGGGGATCGGAGGTGGAGGGTAGAGCATCTGACCGTGAGATAGCATGGGAAGCGGGGCGTGTGGAGGACGTGCGTTGCTCATCAAGCACCTCTAAGCCCACGCCTAGGGCCTCCGCTGCTAACCGAAGGGCTTCGTTGTAGAGTACGGAATCGTCTATTTTCCGTATCAACTCTTTCATCTTGGGTACAGCACGGGAGCGCTTCATGGCATCAGAACCCCGCACCTCATCTGCGATACGCCGAATACTGTACTCAAGGACCGGTACAGCTTGGGAAAGCAACGCGGCGAACTCCACGGTTGGATGCGTCAACAGCCAATCTGCTGGATCTTGCGGGAGTCTAAGTATTCGAAGGTCTAGCTGAAGCATGGCAGCAGTCACTACGACTTGCTCTGTGTCCAAGATTCGTTCTATCGCTTTTTCCCCCGCCGAGTCGGGATCGAAGAGCAAGTAAACCTTTTCGACATAGTCACCTAGAGCCTTCAGGTGGCCGGGCGTTGTCGCAGTCCCCAGGGTCGCAACGACGTTCTTTATTCCCGATTGGTATAGCATCAAGACGTCCGTGTAGCCCTCGACGACGAGGGCCGCCTTCTCCCGCCGCACCGCCTCCGCAACCTGCGGAAAGCCGTAGAGGAGGGTGCGTTTGTTGAAGATCTCAGTCTCCGGGGAGTTGAGATACTTCGGCTTGGCATCGCCCAAAGAACGAGCGCCGAAGCCGACGATCCTGCCACGCCTATCCGAGATGGGGAACATTACCCGGTCAACGAAACGCTCGCCGCCGCGCGTCGAAAGCAGGCCCGCCGCCTCCAACGCCTCGCGGTCGAGACCGACCTTGCCAGCCGCCTGCATAAAGCCCGGTCGTCCGCGGGGCGGCGCGTATCCGAGGCGGAATTCTACTATAGTAGAATCATCGAACCTGCGTTTTTTGAGGTAGCGGCGCGCCTCCTCAGCCACGGGAGATTTGAGGAGGTACTTGTGGTAGTAGGCGGTTGCAGCTGCCAAGGCTTTGTGGGCCAAACGACGGCGGGTGGCGTAGCGTTCTGCGGCACTTTGCTCTTCAAGGGAGCGTCCCTCAAACTTTAGCTCGATGCCGGAGTGTTCGGCCAAGTGCGAGACCGCCTCCACGAAGGAGAAGGACTTAAGATCCATAACGAGTTTTATGGCGTCCCCTCCTCTTTGGCACCCGAAACAGTAGTAGAAGTTCTTTTCAGGGGAAACGCTGAACGAGGGAGTCTTCTCAGAGTGGTACGGACAGAGGCCGATAAGGTTCGCCCCCTGGCGTTTTAGCGCGGTGAACTCAGAGGCCACCTCGACGATGTCCGCGTTCTGTCGTACCGCTTCTATGCTGTGTGGCGAGACCCTCAAGCGTTGCCGGCCCTTCTTCCTGCCCAAGTGTTGTCCTGCTGTACAAATATTACCGGCGGTCTGTAACTCGGAACAGGGCCGATGTTATCCTGAAAGTGTGAGCGTGTCCGGACAACCGATAAAGGACTCGCGGCTGGACTTCGCGGATCTGCCGCCCGGGGTGGGTTTTGAGCCGAAGGACGAGCCGCTAAGGCGTGACATAAACCTGCTCGGGCGTATTTTGGGGCAGGTCATCACCGAGCAGGAGGGCAAGGGCTTGTTTGGGGCGGAGGAGGAGATCCGTCTTCTGTGCAAGCGGCTCCGCTTCGACTACGACCACGACCTCGACGAGAGGCTAAAGAAGCGCATAGAGCAGATGAGCATTGGGGAACTCGGGCGGATCGTACGGGCGTTCTCGGTGTATTTCCAGCTGGTCAACATCGCCGAACGCTACCACCGCATCCGGCGCCGCCGGCAGTACGAGTCATCCCCCGACAACCCTCCGCAGAGGGGCTCATTGCGGGGCGCGTTGACGCGGCTCAAAAGAGAGGGCTTCGGCGGCGAGAACCTGGAACGCGTGCTAGATGGGCTGAACCTGAGCCTGGTGTTGACGGCGCATCCGACCGAGTCCCAGAGGCGCAGCATCCGCCAGAAACACACGAGGATAAGCGAGATCCTGAACTCCTTAGAGGTCGGCAACCTAACCCCCCGGGAGCGACGAACCGCTGAGGAGCGTCTTGCCGAGGAGACAACCGTTTTATGGCAGACTAACGAGCTGCGCGTCAAGCGACCCGAGGTCGAAGAGGAGATAAGCCGGACCCTACTCTTCTTCGAGAAGCCACTAGTCACCTCGACCCTTGAAGCGTACCGGGACCTCGAAAACGAGCTCGCCCGCCAATTCCCCGAAAAAAGCCCCTTCCCTGTGGGGCGTGTCCTCGAGTTTGGCTCCTGGGTCGGCGGAGACCAGGACGGCAACCCGTTCGTCAGACCAGGAACGCTGAACACAGCCCTCGCGTTGCACCGGGATTTGATCCTGAATAAGCATCTGGACCTCGCCGATTTCTTGGCGGATCATCTGAGCCAGTCCGTAAAGCTCACGGCGATCTCGGAAGAGCTGGGACGCTCTATCGAACGGGACGAACGGCTCTTGCCCGACGTGGCTTGCGAGTTCACGAGCGAAGAGCACAGCGAACCCTACCGGCGCAAGATGCTCCTCGTGACCGCTCGGCTAAAGCGTACGCTCGCGGACGCCAAGTCCCGCGAAGCCTACGAGAGCGCGGCGGAGCTCAAGGAAGACCTGCTGGTGGTGCGAAGAAGCCTGCTCCGGCACGGCGGGGAGCGGGTCACTGAAGGTGGCTTGAAAGACTTTGTCCGGCAGGTGGACGTCTTCGGGTTCCACCTAGCCCGGCTCGACGTGCGCCAGGAGAGCCAGAAGGTGGGACAGACCGTTATCGAGCTACTGGCTCCCACCGGGGAGGACTATGGAAACCTGGACGAGTCCGGGAAGGTCGAGCTCCTGCAACGGCTCCTCAAAGAACCCGCGACGGAGAGAACACTCGAGGAGCTCTCCGATGAGAGTCGGGAAGTACTCGAGACCTTCGAGAACATCCGGCGGGCGGAGGAGGAGTTCTCGGAGCCGCCGGTGGAGACGTTTATATTGAGCATGGCCCGCGGGGCGAGCGACGTCCTCGCTGTGCAGTTTCTGGCGCGTAGGAGCGGCTTGCTCGAGGTCGATGGGGAGGGCCGGTGCTCGGCGAACCGGTTGGGCGTAACCCCCCTCTTCGAGACCATAGTAGATCTCGAGAAGGCGCCTGAGGTGTTGCGTAAGCTGCTAGAGGATCCGTTCTACCGCTCGTCACTCGAAGCGCGAGGAGACCTGCAGGAGATCATGCTCGGCTACAGCGACTCGGGCAAGGACGCCGGGTACATCACCAGCAACTGGGCCCTGTACAAGGCCCAGGGAGCACTCCATGCCTTGGCCCAAGAACACGGCGTGAAGCTCAGGATCTTCCACGGCCGGGGCGGGACGGTGGGCCGAGGCGGTGGCCCAAGCTACGACGCCATAAGGGCCCAGCCGCCCGGCACGGTAGGTGGACGCATCAGGATTACCGAACAAGGCGAGGTTATCTCGTTCAAGTACAGCATGCCGGGGCTCGCCCGGCGCAACCTGGACACCGTGCTCGCCGCGGTCCTCGAAGCGAGCGCCGAAGAGGAAGCCCGGGAACCTAAAGATGAGTGGGTCAAGGCGCTAGAGCAGCTCTCCGCGTCGTCGTACAAGACCTACCGAGAGCTGGTCTACGAAGACAAGGACTTTCTCTCCTTCTTCTACGAAGCGTCACCTATAGAGGAGCTCTCCCTGCTGAACATCGGGAGCCGCCCGGCGGCCCGCGGGGCGATCCAAAGCAATACCAGTGTGGAGAGCCTGCGCGCGATCCCCTGGGTCTTCGCCTGGACCCAGAACCGTTTCCTGCTCCCCTCCTGGTACGGTGCCGGCACCGGACTCGTCAGGTTCATCGAGGACGGAGGGCTTAACTTGCTGCGAGAGATGTACCACGAGTGGCCCTTCTTCCGGACGCTGGTGGACTTTATGCAGATGACGCTGGCGAAGAGCGACCCGCGCATCGCCGAAGCCTACTCCACGCTGGTCGAGGACGACGAGGTCAGGGAGCGGCTCTGGGAGCGCACCTCCGAAGAGCACGCGATGAGCGTGCGAGCGCTACTCCGTATTACCCAGCAGGAGCACCTCCTGGACAACTCTCCGGTCTTACAGCGCTCCATACGCCTCCGAAATCCCTACGTGGACCCGCTCTCGTACATACAGGTGAACCTCCTCAAGCGCTTCCGTTCCCTCCCCGAGAACTCGCCTGAGCGCGAGGTGATGGCCCATCCCCTACTCCTCACCATCGCCGGCATCTCCAGCGGCATGATGAATACTGGTTAGGTGTCGGCCATTAACTTTTGGCGATCAGCTTCCTGCGGGCCGCGCGTGGCCAAGCTTGTCTTCGCTTTTTACTGATAACTAATGGCTGGTCGCTAACGGGTGGAGATGGTGTCGCTCCGGGGCAAGAACAGCCGTTTGTAAGTCGTCAAGGCGTAGCGGTCGGTCATGCCGGCGATGAAGTCCATAGTCTCTGTTACGGGATCGGGATCGCTCTTTGCCCGCTCCTCCGGTCGCTCCAGGTAGTAGTCGAAGAGCGCAGACACCACGTCCCCAGCCTTACGGTTCTCCCGCGAGCGCGGATTATGATAGACGTTCTTGAAGAGCCACGTCCTTAGCTCCATCAACGCTTCGTAAACCTCTTTGGAGAGCGCTATCCCATCCCTCTCCCTCGACGTGAGGATTATGTCTCGTACCATGGTGTCTATCCGCGTGCTCATCCGGTCACCAAGCACCTTGATAGGCCCTTTGGGCAGGTCGTCCCAGGAGATAACGCCCGCCCGCAGGGCGTCGTCTACATCGTGGTTCACGTAGGCTATGCGATCGGCGACACGCACGATCTCGCCCTCCCTCGTGGCAGAATAACCCGTGCCGGTATGGTTCAAGATCCCATCCCTAACCTCATGGGTGAGGTTTAGGCCTTCTCCTCCTTTCTCCAGAACGTCGACCACGCGCAGGGAGTGCTCGTTGTGCCTGAAACCGCGCCTGTTTGGGAGGCTGGCGAGCCTTCTCGAGAGTGCTTCTTCGCCGGTGTGGCCGAAGGGGGTGTGGCCGAGGTCGTGGCCCAGAGCTATAGCCTCGGCGAGGTCTTCGTTTAGGCCCAAAGAGCGGGCAATGGTGCGCGAGATCTGCATCATCTCCAGCGTGTGTGTCAGGCGAGTGCGGAAGTGGTCGCCGTCGGGGGCGATGAAGACCTGGGTCTTGTGCATCAGGCGGCGGAACGCCTTCGCGTGTATTATGCGGTCACGGTCGCGCTGAAAGGAGTTGCGTACGCCGTCGGGGGGCTCGGGCTTGGGGCGTCCGATGCTGATCTCGCACGCCCACTCCGAGGCGGGGATGGAGGCCCCGATCGCACCTTCGTTTCTTTGCTCTTCGGCCTTCATGCCGGGCGGAGGGTGCGACGGTTGGGGACGTTGCCTGGGGCGTGGGCGAGGACGTGGGCGGAGACGACCCGGCGCGTGCTCTCTTCGAGCCTCTCCTTCACGCCGGCCTCCTTTATCGGGCGCTCGACGAGGGTTCGCAGGGCGGTTAAAGTGCCGGGCGGCAGTGGGAAGGAGTCCGCGGTAGCCGAGCGACAGTCGGTGCAGCACACGCCGCCGAGGTTGGGGGCGAAGTATGTGGTTTCATCAGGCTCTCTCTCGCAACTCACGCAGGCGTCGAGCCGGGGAGTATATCCGGCGAGGATCGAGAGCTTCAAGACAAAAGCCGCCTCGACGCTCTGGAACCCTTCTTCTCGGGCCTCCAAGGCTTCGAGGGCGTGGTAGAGGAGGTTGAAGACCCTGCGGTCAGCCTCGTCGCCTCCCAGCAAGGCTTGGATGGTGGCTATTATGTTGCCCGCGGCCTCCAGGCGCCTAAGATCCTCGCGGACGCCGCGAAAAGATCGCAAGACCTCGACCTGGGTTACGGTGTCCAGGGTCCGCCCTTCGTAGGCCATGAAGTCGACGCACGTGAGCGGTTCGAGGCGGCCACCGAAGCGCGACTTGGTGCGCCGGATGCCTTTGGCGATCGCCGAGACGAGGCCAGTGTCCTGCGTGTAGAGGTCCATGATGCGGTCGGCCTCACCGTAGCGGATGGAACGTAAGACTATACCCTTACTCTTGTAGACCGCCACCCTCGGCCTCCCTTATAATCCCTACGCTGCTCGCGCCGAGCCTGGACGCCCCGGCGTTGAGGAGGCCCAAAGCCTCCTCCAGGGTCCGTATCCCGCCCGAGGCTTTCACAGCAAGCCCCTCGGACGCCTCCTCCCTCAAGAGCGCGACGTCCTCGGTGGTGGCGCCAGTGGGTCCGAATCCCGTCGAGGTCTTCACGAAGTCCGCTCCGCTCGCGGCCACGATCCGCACCGCCAGCCGCTTCATCTTGTCCGAGAGGTACCCCGTCTCGATGATTACCTTGAATACGGCATTGTTCATGCCATTGTTCATCGCAGCGGCGCCGATCTCGCCGTTGAGACTCGCCAGCTCCTCGGCTACGTAGGCGAATTCACCCGAGAGGAACTTGGAGATGTTCATGACCGCGTCGAGCTCGGAGGCCCCGCCCTGGATGGCCTCGTGAACAGCCACCGCTTTCGCCGGCGTCTCGTCGGCCCCGAACGGGAACGAGACAACCGTGGCGACCTTGACGTCCGTCCCCCGCAGCTCGCGGGCCGCGAGCCTGACGTGGCACGGGAGCACGCAAGCGGCGGCGAAGTGATAATGAGCCGCCTCCCGACAAAGATTGCGGACGTCCCCTTCCGTGGCGTCTGGCTTGAGGAGGGTGTGATCCAGCGTCTTAGCAAACTCCCGCACCCTCATAGCCACGGGCATCCTCCTCGACTAACGCTCCACAAACAACGAAAGAATTATAACCCCAACCGCTCCAGAAACCGTGGGTCGTTGCGCCAGCCGGGCGTAACCCTCACTTTCAGGTCGAGGTAGATTCGGGTGCCGAGGAGGCGTTCCACGTCGCGGCGGGCTTCGGTGCCTATCTGCTTGATGGTCCTGCCGCCTTTGCCTAGCACGATCATACGCTGCGACGCCCTTTCAACGTGGATAATGGCGTAGACGACGGTAACGTTGTCCTTGCGCTCGACCTCGTCTATCTCCACGGCGATAGCGTGCGGCACCTCTTCCCGCAACGCCACGAGCGCCTTCTCCCTTATGTACTCGGCCAGGATAAGTGACTCCGGGTAGTCGGTCACCGTTCCTTCCGGGAAGTAGTGGGGGCCGGGTGGCAACAGCCCGAACACCGCCTCCGTCAGGGGCTCGACGTTTATCCCCTCCGTGGCGCTCAAGGGGAATATCTCCTCGTAGCTGCCAAGCCCGGAGACCTCTTCCACCAACGGAAGGACCTCCGAACGGTCCCGCAGCAAGTCCACCTTGTTCACGCAAGCGATGGCCGGGGTGCTGGACTCTGCGACGAGTCGGGCCAAGTAGCGGTCGCCCGTCCCCAAGCCCCCTCGTGCCTGCGACGCGTCGAAGAGGAGGAGGACCACATCCGACTCAGAGAGGCTATCAAGGACCTGCCTTTGCATGCGACCGCGCAAAGTGTCGCGGGGTTTCTGTGAGCCCGGCGTGTCCACGAAGACCGCCTGGTAGCCCGGGCCATTGCGGACCCCGCGGATGGGGCCGCGCGTCGTCTGGGGCCTGGGCGAAGTGATGGAGACCTTCGCTCCTACGAGCCGGTTGACCAGCGTGGACTTGCCCACGTTCGGACGCCCGAGGACCGCGACGAAGCCACTCTTAAAGCCATTTACGGGTTCTTCCGTCACAAGCTCTCCGGACCAAAGGCATGCGGGAGCAACGCGTCGAACGGGTAGCGCACGGTGGCACCGGAGGACTCGAGCATGACGACCTCTTCGCAGCCGAACTCGCGCAAGACCTGACGGCACGCACCGCACGGGAAGCAGAGCGCGGCGTCGGGACTCACGACGGCGGCGAGCCGTATCTTGCGGTTCTCGGGTACGGAGTCGGCGACCATCCCGAAGACGGCATTGCGCTCGGCGCAGACGGCAAGCCCGTAGGAAGCGTTCTCGACGTTGCAGCCGGCGTGTACGACACCGCCTTCCGTCAAAACCGCGGCTCCTACCCGGAAGCCGCTGTATGGCGCGTAGGCCTTCTCCGAAGCCGTGCGAGCAGCTTCGATGACGTGTGAAAGATCCATACCGGTTAATTCTATAAGACTTGGTGCTCTAGAGGAGTTGGAAGACGGCAATGGAGAGGAGAGTGCCTATGACCGCACCGGCTACAACCTGATAGACGTTGTGGATGCCGGACTCGACGCGACTCTGGCAGACCAGCAAGGCCATGAGCAGAGTGATCAGGGAGACCAGCCCTGCGAATCGCCCCTCTGCCGCGATGAAGCTCGCCGCCACCCACCCCGCGAACGCGACCGCCGCGTGCCCGGAGGGCATCCCACCCAGGAACGAGTTCGGCGCACGAGTGAGCGCCTTTACGAGGAGCACGGCGATGGCTACGAGCATGAGCGCGACGAGCGTCAGGTGTCCGGGCCAGCGCCGGAGGCTCTCCAGTGTCTCCATCGAGAAGGGACCAAGGTTGTCGTCCAGAATCAGGTACCCCACAGCTAGGGCCGCGACGCTCGATATGAGCACGGCCCCCGCTGAGACATCTTTAGCGAGCTTGGCCAAGGGGTGGTACTCGCGGGTCATGAGGTCTACGGCGAACTCCAAAGCCGTGTTGAGCATCTCAGTAACGAATACGGCCATGATCACAAGCACGAGTATCGCCAGCTCGAGCTTGCTCACGCTCACGAGCAGACTCAACACCAGAATGGCCACCGCCGCCACGATGTGAAAGCGCATGTTGCGCTGGGTGCGCACCGCGTAGATCAAACCGCGGTAAGCGTGGTTGAAGGAGCGCGCCACCTCCTGCTGCGCCTTCGCAGGCTTCGTCGCCGGCCGTTTACCCCTCCCGAGCACCAACCCCCCTCAACACATCCTCCTGCACCACCGCCATCTCGCTCACCTCGAAATCTTCCCCGTGGTCCATCCCCGACAGGTGCAACGACCCGTGCACCACCAACTCCTCTACCCTGGCTTGCTCCAAAGCCACGTACTCGGGCGCCACCACGATCTCGCCGACCATCTCCCCGTAAGGGCCGTCTATCTCGAAGCTCAACACGTCGGTCGGGGAGTCTACGTCCCTGTACTTGAGGTTCAGCTCCTTGATGACGAGCAGAGGCACGAGGACCATCGAAACCTCGCCCATGCGGTCGACGTCGAGCCCCCTGGCGTGGAAGGCTGCGGTGCAGAGCTCGGTCGCCCGCTCGGGGGTGAGCCCGCCGTACTCAGCTTCGTCCAAGACGGCGACGGAGAAGGGCATTGGCTCCTCTAGGGGGTCGTCGGGTTTCTGGTGGGTATGGCCTGCACGGCGGGGGCTTCAGGGTACTCGATGCGGGGACCTATGAAGCCTATGAGAGCCTCGCGAATGGCCTCGCCGGTCTCGTGGATCTCGCGCATCGTCAGCTCGCACTGGTCAAACTGGCCGTCCTCTAACTTGGTCCGGATAGTGCCAGCGACGATGTCTTCGATGCGTTTCGGGGTCGGCTTTTCGAGCGACTTCACGGTCGCCTCGACTGAGTCGGCGAGCATCAAGATCCCGACCTCCTTGCTCTTCGGGCAGGGTCCGGAGTAGCGGAAGTCCGACTCGTTGACGTTCGTGCCGCTCTCGACGGCTTCCGCGAGGGCCTTGCGGTAGAAGTACTCGATGCGGGTCGTTCCGTGGTGTTCGGCGATCATGTCGAGGACCTCCGTGGGCAGGTTCCACTCACGCCCGAGCTCGACGCCGTCCTTGACGTGGCGCTTGATGATGCGAACGGAGAGGGCGGGGGTGAGGGTCGCGTGCGGGTTCATCTGCGAGATCTGGTTCTCTATGAAATAGCCGGGGTGATAGAGCTTGCCGATGTCGTGGTAGTAAGCCCCGACGCGGGCGAGCAGAGGATTTGCCCCGATTCGCTCGGCGGCGCTCTCGGCTAGGTTGCCGACCTGCATCGAGTGGGAGAAGGTTCCCGGCGCCCCGCGAAGGAGCTTCTGCAAGAGGGGATTGCCGGGGTCGGAGAGCTCGAGGAGCTTCATCGGCGTCAGGATGTTGAAGGCGTTCTCCAAGAGCGGGAGGAGCACCATCGCAAGCATCAGGCTGAGCAGACCGTTCACGAGCCCGAGCCCGCCCCGTTCTACGGCCGTCTGGAGGTTGCTGCCCCCGATTAGGGCGAACGCGAAGGTCACTATCGCCGAGACGAGCGCTATGAGCAGCCCGGCGCGCAAGAGCGCCGTGCGGGGCCCCACGCGTAAGACCGTGTAGATCGCGAACCCCGAGGTGATCAGCAACGCCGCGGTCAGGAAGAAGTCACTGTCGGCGATGATGCCAACGTTCACGCCGGCGATAACGACCATGACGAACATCAGGCGCGGGCCCAGGAGGATGGTGCCCAGGATGCTCAAGCCCGCGAGCGGGATGAGGTGCGGGGGCAGATTGAGAAGTACGAAGGCCCTCGCCAGCGCGGTGAAGAGTATCAAGAGGGAGGCGGCGAGCAGGATGCGGATGAGGGCGTTCCTGCGCAGGATCTTGCTCCCGAACCGTTCGAGGAAGTACCAGGCGATCCACATCTCGGTCGCGACCACGATCCCCACCCCCAAAAGCCCCATCCAGGGGTTCGGGCTGTTCGAGATGAAGGGGCGGACGAGGTCCACACCAATCAAGAGCGTCAGCGAGAGCCAGACAGTGAGGAGCATCGTCGCGTACAAACGCATCCGGGGCAGCCCCTCAAGCCAGACCCTGAACCTCTCCATCCGCGTCCGCGGCCGGTGGAATTCCTCTGTCCTCCTGCCGGGCGAAACGGCGGCGGAGGCTACGGTCGTAGGCTGGTCCGGGAGTCCGTTTTCTTCGCTCATTTGTCCATCGGTTTCGCCTTACGCCCCGGCTTCCGCTGGATCGTTAGCGTGCTCGTAAGCGTCCACAATGCGCATAACGAGGTCGCTGCGGACGATGTCGTCGCGCCTCAGGCGCACGAAGGAGACTCCCTCGACGCCAGTGAGCTTCTTCCGGGCGTCCTCGAGGCCGCTCGTCTTTCCCCTAGGAAGGTCCGCCTGGGTGGCGTCCCCCGTAACTACCATCTTGGAACCGAAACCGAGGCGCGTGAGGAACATCTTCATCTGCTGTGGGGTCGTGTTCTGCGCCTCGTCGAGGATGACGAACGCGTCGTTCAAGGTCCGGCCTCTCATGAACGCCAAAGGTGCGATCTCGATTATACCTCGCTCCAGGTGCGCCTGAAACTTAGCCGGGTCGATCATCTCGTACAGGGCGTCGTAAAGCGGCCTGAAGTACGGGTCGACCTTCGCCATCACGTCCCCCGGAAGGAACCCCAAAGACTCCCCCGCCTCGACCGCCGGCCTGGTCAGGATGATCCTGGTAACCTCACCGCGATTCAGGGCATCTACCGCTAAAGCCACCGCGAGGTAGGTCTTCCCGGTCCCCGCCGGTCCAATACCAAAGACGACTTGATTGTTCCGGATGCCGTCCGTGTAGGCCTTCTGGTTACGGGTCTTGGGCGAGACGCGGCGGCCCCGATGCGTGAGGATCACGTCCCCCAAGACCTCCTTTCCGTCCCCTCCGGCGCCCATCCTGTACAGGCGCTCGGCCGTCTCGGGACTAAGGTGGTTACCCTCCTCCGCGAGCTCGACGAGGCCGTCGAAGACCGCCCCGGCCCTCTCGACCTGCGGCCCGTCCCCGCGCAAGACGATCTCGTTCCCGCGCACGATGACCTCGCACCCGACCAAGTCCTCGACGCGCCTCAAGACCGCGTCCCGGTCCCCGAAGATCTCCAGCATGAGTCCCGGCGGCACCACCAGCTTGGCCTCTACTTGACTCCCAGTAGTAATGTTCGTCTTCCCTCCTTAAACTCCTACTACACGCTCAATTCTAACCCTGCAGCCGCTCGCGCACGAGCTGGGCGAGCCTCCTCCCGTCCGCCCGGTTCCCAGCGCGAGCGGTCGTCCGGCCCATCACGGCCCCCATATCCTTCATGCTCGTGGCGCCCACTTCGTTTATCGCCTCTTCGACGATCCTGGTCATCTCCTCGTTAGAGAGCGGAGCTGGAAGGTAGCGACGCACGATCTCGGCCTCGGCGTCTTCGGCCTGGGCTTGCTCTTCGCGGCCCGCCTTGCGGAACGCCTCGGCCGACTCCTCGCGCTGCTTGAGCTGGCGCCTCAGGATCGTCACCTCTTCGTCCTCGTTGAGGGGCCTACCCTCCTCGATCTCGGCGTTCTTAAGCGCAGCGGAGAGCATCCTCAAGGCCTCGACGCGTGGCCTGTCGCGGCCCTTCATAGCCCCCTTCGTGTCGCGGGCTATGTCGTCCCACACGCTCACGGCATCCCTAGCCTCTTGCCGCCCATCACGTGCACGTGCAGGTGGAAGACCTCCTGCCCGGCGTCAGGGCCGTCGTTGATCCTGAACGCGTACCCCGACTCGGCGACGCCTGTCTTCTCCGCTACCATTTGCGCCACCTCGAAGAGGCGCTTCGCCACGGCCTCGGAGAGCCTCCCCACCTCCGCCAGGGAAGAGACATGCTCCTTCGGGACGACGAGCACATGCACCGGCGCCTTCCGGCTTATGTCCTTGAAGGCCAGCACCCCCTCCTCGTCGTGCACCACCTCCGACTCGATCTCCCCACGCACTATCTTACAGAATATGCAGTCGTTCTCGCTCATCTTCTCCTCTCGACGCTCCCAGATTCGCTTCTTGCGCGCTCCAGAACGGCGCAGGCCCGTGCCACCGCCACCACCCCCGCCGTCTCGCTCCGCAGCCGATGCGATCCGAGCGACGCCGCAGAGAGACCAGCCTCCTTGGCCTCCACCAGCTCTCCCTCGCTCCAGCCTCCCTCCGGCCCTACGAACAAATCAACCGCAGGACCCAGCATGACGTCCTCCAAAGGCGGCAGGTCCGGCCCGTTGTGCAAGAGTACCCCGGTCTCCCTCACTTCGCGCACCACCTCCGAGAAATGGACCGGCTCCGTTACCTCGGATATGCGCAGCCGTAAGGACTGACGGGCCGCGGCCTCGGCCACCCGGCACCAGCGCCGTACCTTCCCGTCTACTTCCGAGAGCCTGACCACGCCCCGCTCCGTAACGAGAGGCACGATGCGCGCTACCCCGATCTCGGTCGTCTTCTCTACTACGAGGTCCATGTGTCGGCCCTTGGGCACCGCCTGGTACAGGGTTACCTCGCCTTCCCCGCCTTCGGGGGTGGGCCGCTCCGCGAGCAAAGTGGCCTCCCCCTTCCCGGCGAGCTCGGCGACGAAGAGTCTTCCTACCCCATCGACGACCTCGATCCTGTCCCCCGAACGCCCCCGCAAGACCTTGTAGACGTAATGCTTCTCTTCTTCGGAGAGGCACAGAGCACCGCCGACTTCCAGGGGGGAACCGTAAAAGATGCGCGTGATCTCCACCAAAGAAGAGTACCTTACCGGAAGGCGCTCCTGAGACGGTCAAAGAAGGAATCCCCGCCGCCGTTGTAGGTCCCCTCGCCGCTGGCCGCCTCGAAGCGCTCCAGCAGCTCGCGCTGCTCGGAAGTGAGGCTGGTAGGCACCATCACATCCACGACCACCTTGAGGTCGCCACGTCCCCGACGCCTCAAGCGTGGCATCCCTTCTCCCCTCAAGGTGAGCGTCGCACCCGGTTGTGTCCCGGGCTCTATGCGGAGCTCCGTGCTTCCCCCTAGCGTCGGCACCTCAGCCTTCGTTCCCAGAGCCGCCTCGACGAAGTTGATCCTCATCCGGTGGATCAAATCCTCCCCGTCTCGTATGAGCTCTGGGTCTTCTTTTACCCTCACCTTTACGTACAGATCTCCCGAGGGAGCACCTCTCTCCCCGGCATGACCGGCGCCTGGAATCCGGAGCCTCATCCCGTCCTCGATGCCAGCCGGCACCCGGATACGTAGCGCCACTACCTCCGAAACCCGGCCGCTCCCCCGGCAATTCTCGCACTCGATCACAATGACACTGCCGCTACCGCCACACGTCGGACATGCCTGTGTACTGACCATCTGCCCTAGCAGACTCTCCCGCACAGTCCTTACGGCACCAGCACCACCGCACGTGCTACACTGTCGCGTCTCCGTCCCCCCCTCGCCGTCACAAACCGGGCACCTCTCGACCGTCTGTACCTTTACCTCACGCTCAATATCGGACGCCACGTCCTTGAGCGTAACCTCTACTTCAACCTCAACGTCACTCCCGCGGCTCGGGGTTCGGGCACCGGCGCCTCCGAAGAAGGAGCTTCCGAACGTGTCACCGAAGCGATCGCCGAAAAAGGCTTCGAAGATGTCCTGGAAGCCGCCGAACGGGTCGCCGCCTGGTCTCCTGGCTTCCGCGCGGGGTATCTGGTGACCGTAAGTATCGTAGGCTCTGCGCGCCTCGGGGTTCGAGAGGACTTCGTAGGCTTCCGTGAGCTCTTTGAAGCGTTCTTCAGCAGTGGGATCGTCGGGGTTGGCGTCGGGGTGGTGCTCGCGGGCGAGCCTGCGGTAGGCCTTCTTTACCTCAGCGTCCGAAGCTTCCCGGGACAGGCCCAAGATTTCGTAGTAATCGCGCTTGCTCGCCAACTCTAGAACCTCGAGTCGAGGCAGTGGGTCAGGGTCTCGGCCGCAGAGCGGACCGTGAAGATGGCGGCGTCGTACTCCATGCGCTTCGGCCCTATGAGGGTCACGACACCGTAGGGTTGCTCACGGCGCGTGTACGCCGCAGCGACGAGGCTCGTTGCCGCAAGGCCGTAGATGCCCGACTCGGCACCGATGGAGACGACCACCCCGGAGGGGTTCGAGACCGAGCGCTTTAAGGCGTCACCGAGGAGCTTGAGGAGCCCGCGGCGCCGCTCAAAGATCTCCACGACGGCCGTCAGGCTCGCGGGATCCAGGTCGTCCAGGCGGGCGAAGAGGGCCGAGGCGCCCCGGATAAAGAGGCCGCGCTCCGTGGCCTGGCTCAGGACCTCGACAGCTTCTAGCACCACGTCCACGGCGAGCGGGTTGTAGTCAGCGAGGAAGCGGCGAGCAGTGGCGACCTGAGCGCCTATCTGGCGTCCACCGAGGAAGGCGTTGAGGGAGGCCAGGATCTCGCGCAACTCCTCGTCCTCGACGTCAAGGGGGAGGGTTATCGTCGTGCTCGACGCCTGTCCACTACCCGTGGAGACCACGATGAGGTGCGCACCCTCCCTCAAGGGCAAGTGGTCTACCCGGGTCACCGAGTCTCCCAAAACGCTCGGTCCGGCGACCACCGCCAAAAGGCGCGTCACCTCGCTCATCCCTTCTGAGATCCCTTGTAGCAACTCGTCCACGTTTCCGTAGCCCTCCGCCTCCCGGAAGAGGTTTGCCTCCTCCTGCGAGTCCACAGGGGCCTCCCCGGCCATCAAAGCGTCCACGTAGAAACGGTAGCCCGCGTCGGTGGGGACGCGCCCGGCCGAGGTGTGCGGGTGGGTGAGGAGGCCCTCGGACTCCAGGACAGCGAGCTCCGCCCTGATCGTCGAACTGCTCGCGTCCACCACGCCCGTAAGGGCGTTGCTGGCCACAGGCGTGCCTGTTTGGATGTACAGCTCAAGGGTCTTGATGAGTATCTCGCGCTGTCTGACGGAGATCGCCACGCCGAAAATTTTACCACGATGGTCGTTCGTTTCGGTCTCCTGCTCAGCCCTTCAGGGCCGCGAGGAACGCTTCCCGCGGTATCTCCACGCTCCCGACCTGCTTCATCTGGCGTTTGCCGGCCTTCTGGCGCTCCAGGAGCTTGCGCTTGCGGGTGATATCTCCACCGTAGCACTTCGACGTCACGTCCTTGCGGTAGGCGCGAACCGTCTCGCGTGCGATCACGCGCTTCCCAACCGCCGCCTGTACCGGCACCTCAAACTGCTGGCGTGGGATAAGCACTTTGAGCCTCTCGGTGAGGGCGCGTCCCCTGGAGTATGCCTTGTCGCGGTGGACGATGATCGAGAGCGCATCCACCGGCTCACTGGAGACCAGGACCTCGACCTTCACCAGATCGGCGACCTCGTAACCCTTGAACTCGTAGTCGAATGAGGCGTAGCCCCGGGTACGGCTCTTCAGAGCATCGAAGAAGTCCGTGATGATCTCGGCGAGCGGCAGATCGTACGTCAACTGCACCCGACGAGTCGAGATATACTCCATCCCCACTGAGACGCCGCGCCGCTCGTGGCAGAGACCCATGATCGCGCCGACGTACTCCTTCGGGGCTATGAGCGTCGCCCTGACCACGGGTTCCTGTATCTCGTCGAAAAACTCCGGCAGGTCGCTGGGGTTGGTGATCTCGTGAACCTCCCCGTCCACCACGACCTCGTACTTCACGCTCGGCGAGGAGGCGATGAGGTCGAGGTCGAACTCCCTCTCCAACCTCTCCTGCACGATCTCCATGTGTAGCAGCCCGAGGAACCCGCACCTGAAGCCGAACCCCATCTTCGAGTTCTCCGGTTCGAAGAAGAGCGAGGCATCGTTGAGCTGTAGCTTCGCCAGAGCCTCCCTGAGGCGTTCGAAGTGGTCCCCCACCGTGGGATACAGCCCCGAGAAGACCGTGGGCAACGCCTGAGCGCAGCCGGGCAGGGGGTCTGCGGCTGAGTTCCCAACCCGTGTCACCGTGTCGCCCACGCGCAATGCCTCTATGTCCTTGAGGCCGGCGATAACGTACCCGACCTCGCCGGCGCGCAAGGCGGGCAGCGCCGTAGGTTTTGGCGAGTAGCAACCGACCTCAAGGAGCTCGAAACGCTCTTCGGAGCCCATCGCCCTGACCTCGTCGCCCTTCTCCAGCTCGCCGTCGACCATACGGGCCAGAGAGATGACGCCCCGATAGGGATCGTAGTGCGAGTCGAAGATCAGGGCGCGCGTCTCCTCGCGCGTGGTTTTGGGGGCCGGGATACGATCCACCACGGCGTCGAGGACGTCTACGACCCCCTCGCCGGTCTTGGCGGAGATCTTTAAGATATCGTCCTCATCTACGCCCAACAGTTCGACGAGCTCCTCGGTCACGCCGGGCACGTCGGCGACAGGCAAGTCTATCTTGTTCAGGACCGGAATGATCTCGAGGTCGTGTTCCATCGCCAGGTACAGGTTGGCTAGCGTCTGAGCCTGGATGCCCTGGCTCGCGTCCACGACGAGGAGCGTCCCTTCGCACGCCGCTATCGCCCGCGAGACCTCGTAGGTGAAGTCTACGTGCCCCGGCGTATCGATGAGGTTCAGCGTCCAGTCGCTGTCGCCGCGACGGTAGACGACGCGCACGGCCTGCGCCTTGATGGTGATGCCTCGCTCACGCTCGATATCCATCGTGTCCAGGATCTGGTTCACCCGCTCCCTCTCGGGGACGGCGTCAGTGATGCCCAGGAGCCGGTCGGCTAAGGTACTCTTGCCGTGATCTATATGCGCAATGATGCAGAAATTGCGCGTCCGCTCGATGCTTTGCACCGATAGATTTTACCATGATTGTCCTCTTGTTCCGCATGTGTTACATTCTCCTGGTTAGTGAGGAATGAAATAAGAGGAGCCGCCACCGTGCCCGCACCATCCAAACGCGACAAGCAGAGCCGCCGCAAGTTCGAACAGAACAGGGCCGTCCGTACCCGCCTGAGGAACATCTCCAAGAACCTCTACAAGGCCCTCGACGCCGGCGACACTGAGAGGGCTACACAGTTCAGGGATGAAGCCCAGAAAGCGTATGACAAGGCAGCTTCCAAGGGCGTTATCCACACCAATAAAGCCGCCCGCAAGACCAGCCGCTTCGATAAGGCGCTCGCCGGCGCCGGTAACGAAGGCTAACCTCTACTGTAACCTTCTCGCGAGCCTGTCGTCATCTCGACAACTACTTCCTCTTCCCGCGCGACTACGCGTTCACGATCGTCTGCCACAAGGTCGAATGCTGCTAATCTGAGAGCTTTAGCACGGCAAGCTCCACCTGAAGCTCGTCTCCGAGGTCCTTCCCGCCCTTGAGGCCTCGTTCCAGGTCGAGCGCGAGGGCGAGCGCGCGTTCGAGATCTTCTTTGTCGAGCCTCTGGCTCTGCTCGTCAAGCTTGCGGGCGACGAAGGGCGGGACCTTGAGCGTGCTGGCTACCTCGGAGCGGGAAGCGCCGCTTTCGAAGAGGGCGTGGGCGCGGGCGAGGAGCCTGAACTGGCGGCGGACCATATACGTTACCCTGAGCGGCGGCTCGCTAGTCGCGAGCAACGCTTCGAGGAGACCCAGCGCCTCGCCCCGGTCCCCGTTGCCCAAAGCGTCCACGAACGCGAAGATGTTGGACTGCAGGTCCGGCGGGCACAACGCCTCGACGTCACCTAGGGTCGCCGTTTCACCGGCGTAGAGCGTGAGCTTCTCCACCTCTTTCGAGACCCGGACCTTGTCGTCGGAGCAGCGCGTCGTAAGCTCCTCGGCGACCTCCTCGGGTAGTTCCAGCCCTTGCTTCTTCGCGTAGCCTACGGCCCAGCGGGCGAGGGCTTTGCCAGTCGGTTGTTTGAAGTCGTGGACTTCGCCGACCTTCTTAACCGTGGTAAGAAGCTTCTCGCGGGCGCCGAGCTTTGCGCCGAGCATGACGAGGTCGGCCTCGGGCGAGGGGTCCTTCAGGTAGTTTACCACTATCGCCTTCTGGGAAGCGTTCCAGTCATCGAGGTTCTTGACGAGGACGAAGGGGCCGTCGCCGAAGAGCGAGTAGGTATTGCAGGCCGAGACGACGGTCTCGGGAGCGGTCTCCGACGCCTCGTAGGTTTCGGTGGTCCGGCCCTCGCGTAGCTTCTCGACGCTGTGGGCCTTGCGCTCCTCGTCGTCGCCCAAGAAGAGGTAGACTGTCATGCCCCTATTCTAGCCCTAAAGCACGGAGACGAGCACGACCCAGAGCGCCGCCCACAGCACGAGCAAGCCCGCGACCCTGAGTCACCACTCCTCCGGCATCATGGTGGAGCCGTTGAAAGAACTCCTTCACGTCCTCTTCGTCAGCGGCCTCTATTACGGCGAATTCGATTTTCCCGTAGAGGTTACTCCATCGTAACTACACCATCGGCGCTCGACGATGGACGAGCGCTTGCTTGAGCAATACGACGAGCACACCAGCCAAGACGACCAGCAGGATGTCGAGGCTCAGCCGCTTCACCCCTTCGTACATTAGATCCGGCCTGCCGGACGCGAGCGCCACGCCGGTCATGGCAGCAGCGGGGATCAGCACTAGCGCCATCAACGGCCCGGCGAGCACGCTGAGCCGGTAGGCGACGACCATCGTAATCCCCGCCACGGCTGCGCAGGCCGACACGAGTATCTCGCGCAGGGTAGGGTTAGTTAGTTCCTCTACTTGAGAGTTGCCAAGAAACTCATCGACCGCCACCACGCCCGTCAAGCGCAGCAACAGGAAGGCTAGCGCCGCCGAGATCATCAGCACCAGATAGCCCACACCCACCGACCACAAGCCCCTCCCCACCACGCTCCAGCGACGCAGGGCAAGACCCACAGGGATTTTGGCGAGCGGCTCGAAGCCGGGCGCGATGATCGAGGCAGACACGAACGCGATCGTCTGGGGTGTGGCCTCCACCATGAAGCCGGTGGCAGCGATGGCGCCGCCCATCCCCATGAGGGTCAGGAAGTTGGATGTGGTTCGGCCCTGGTGGCGCAGGCCCGTCTCTGCCTCCTCCCAAAGCGCCTCGTCCACATCGTTGGCAACCTTATGCTCTTGCTTGGGATCGACGAGGCTCGTCAGCTCGGCCGTCGAGACCGAAACCTCTCCGTGCTCGCGCGCCGCGTCGGCGAGGCTCATAACCTGGTCGGCTCCGCGATTCAGGGCGTGCACTGTCAACACGTCACCCGGCGGCTTGACCGACACCCCGCGCACTACGGAAAGGTTGATAACATCCTCCAATTGCTCTAGCTCGTGGAGCAACTCATCCGTGTAAGCTGGGGGCACCGTAACCTCGATCGTTCTATGCACGTTCGTTCCTCCTGTGGAAAACCTCTACGAACCAGAAAGCAGCCCGCCACCAGCTAAGGGGTGCATTTCAGGCAACTTAGGCCTAGTCCTGCTTTGCAGTAAACGCGCTAATTATCCCCGAGTAGTCTCCTCTAAAACCCTCGCGCCGCTCAGCCTCAAGCTCCTCCCGCAGTCGACCGTTCTGTGTCGCCTGTTGTTGCTCTTATTCGGCACTCTCGACATCGATGTGCCCCGAAGCCATCTCAAAAATATGAAGTGAGGAGTATAGTGACTCTGTTGCACATTTCTTTAGTGGGAGTGGAGCATAGACCTCACCGACGCGCAGCGGGAAGTGTTGGAGCCGCTGATCCCCAATTCTCCTCGGCGAGAGGATGGGCGGGGCAGGTCCTGGCCAGCTGGGATGCCTCATTATCCTACTCTAGCGTTTACTAGATTGGTTTAAGAAGAGCCTAGCGAGGCTACACTGGCAACGAGGTAAACAACCACGCAGGAGTGGCAGTGGCCGAATCGACGAATCCCTCGAAGAGACTCGCCGGACGGTTCGCACATTGGTTGCTCAAAGACCGTGTCGAAGAGCCAAAAGGCCCAGGGACGAAGGAGGGGCCCCACCAGCACTCCTGGTGGCGGGTAGTGTGCCTGACCGGGGTCGATTACTTCTCGACACTCGGCTACATACCCGCCATCGCGGGCCTGGCAGCCGGGGCCCTCTCGCCCATAGCTACCTTGCTCATCGTAGTGCTGACGGTCTTTGGAATGCTGCCGATGTACCGGCGTGTCGCTGCGGAGAGCCCCCATGGGCAGGGCTCGATCGCGATGCTTGAGCGTCTACTCTCGTTCTGGCCGGGCAAAGCGTTCGTGCTGTGCCTGCTGGGGTTCGTGGCGACTGCCTGGTTAGTTACGATCACCCTTTCCTCAGCGGACGCCACCGCCCACGTCGTCGAGAATCCGTTGGTGCCGGAGTTCCTTCACAGCCAGAAGATCGCCATCACCCTGGTGCTGCTGGCGCTGCTGGGGGCGGTCTTCCTCAAGGGTTTCAGGGAGGCAATCGGCATCGCGATAATCGTGGTCGCAGCCTACCTGTTGCTGAACCTTATCGTTGTGGCCGCCGGCCTATATGAGATCGTCACGGAGCCTCAAAATCTTGCCGACTGGCAAGGAGCACTGTTCTCGAACTACCGCAACCCACTGGCGATGCTCGGCTTCTCGCTGCTGGTCTTTCCGCAGCTGGCTTTAGGGCTCTCGGGCTTCGAAACCGGTGTGAGCATGATGCCGCTGGTGCGTGGGAACCAGGGAGACGACCCGAAACACCCCCAAGGTCGTATCCGCAACACTGGTAAGCTGCTGACCACGGCCGCCCTGATCATGAGCTTTTATCTGATCACGACCACCTTCGTGACCGCCGTGCTCATCCCCCCCGAGGAGTTCCAATCGGGTGGCAGCGCCAACGGACGCGCGCTCGCGTATGTAGCGTACGAGTATATAGGTGACACCTTCGGTACGGTCTACGACTTAAGCACGATCACGATTCTGTGGTTCGCGGGAGCGTCGGCGATGGCAGGACTGTTGAACATCGTGCCCCGCTATCTGCCCCGCTACGGCATGGCGCCAGAGTGGGCGCGGTCGATCAGGCCGTTGGTGCTGATCTATATCGCCGCCGCAATAGCGATCACGATTACCTTCGACGCTGACGTGGACGCACAGGCTGGAGCCTACGCCACCGGCGTTCTGGCGATGATGACCTCTGGCGCCTTCGCAGTGGCGCTGACCGCCTGGCGGGCGGGATCGAAACGAGCAACGCTCGCGTTCGTACTGGTCACCACCGTGTTCGTTTATGCTCTCGTGGCAAACGAGATACAGCGTCCCGACGGCGTTATGATCGCCTCTTTCTTCATCGGCGCGATCGTCGTCAGTTCGCTCGTTTCGCGGCTGTGGCGCACACTTGAGCTGCGTCAGGAACGGATAGAGCTCGATGATAAGGCCCGGAGGTTCGTCGACGAAGTAAGCGAAGGCGAGGAGATACACCTCGTCGCCCACCGGCGCCGGACGGGAGAGGAGTCCGAGTATGCCTCAAAGGAACAAAGGCAGCGCGAGGACAACCATATCCCGGCAGATGTACCGATCCTCTTCTTGGAGTTAGACGTAGCCGACCCTTCCGAATTCGAGGAAGTGCTGGAAGTGAGGGGCATGGAGATCAACGGCCATAAAGTGCTGCGCGCTGAGAGCTCTACCGTGCCGAATGCCATCGCCGCCCTTTTGCTGCACCTGCGCGATACGACCGGCAAGACACCGCACTGCTACTTTGGCTGGACCCAGGGCAACCCCATCGTGTACCTGTTCCGCTATGTGCTGTTCGGGGAGGGGGACATCGCCCCGGTCACCCACGAGGTGCTTAGGGAGGCGGAGCCGGATTACGAGCGGCGCCCCGCGATCCATGTTGGGGGCAAATGAACGGCTAAGCGATCCACTCTCACGGCCAGTTCAACCCCAGGAGACGCATTGAAGGAGCAGCGAGCCTACAAACATCTACTTTCGCGAAAACTATCGGAAGCCATTTATGAGATAGTTTCCCAAGACTCTTGAGGCTTCTTAGCAGCCTTAGAGGCAACGGGGCAGCCCCTACTGCTCTCTGTAGGCGCAAACCCTTTGTTGCCCTTATTCACTGACCTGCGATCACGAAGCCGTTGCCGTCGGGGTCGCGGAACACCGCTTGAAAGCCCTCCGGGCATCTCCCTGGGCGGGAAATCGAAGGAGACGCCCTCGACGAGAAGCTCCTCGTAGGTGGCGCGGACGTCATCCACCGCCAACACGAGACCCTGTAGTGCGCCGGGGGGCATGGCTTCGAACCAGGTAACCAGCGTCAGCGAGGTCGTGGAGCCTTGCGGAGCCACCTCGATCCAGCGCATGACGTCACCGAAGACGTTCTCAGTTCGCAGCTCAAAGCCTAAGGTGTCCATGTAGAAGGACTTGGCCCTATCCTGGTCGCTCACCGGCACCGATACAACCTGCACGCCTTGGATCATCGTCGTCTTCTCCCTTCCAAGAGTTTGCTGCCGGAGTGAATAGTAACCCAGCATGTCTGAACGACTTCTACGACCTTCGCTTTAAGGGCCTTCGCCCTCCGACTCGCCGGGCCTCAATTCATCGAACTCACTAGAGCCGCGAGATAGCAACCACCCTCTACATAGAGGCAACTGCAGTTCCCTACATTTGGGGCAAGCCCCTCGGCAAGGGTTTGGTCTCGGAGGTGCTGTATCACCACAACATGTTGGCTACACTACAACCGAAGCCACAATTAGCAGCGCTTAACGCGATATTCATGCGGTACTTGTTGGAGGACCCATGGACGACAAGGGAAAGTACTTGGACTGGTTGGAGGAGATGTGGAACGTTCAAAAGTTCGACGTCCCCGGCAGCACCGAGCACGAGGAGAAGAGGAAGGAAGAGGTCCTCGAGGTATTCGAGGGCCTCGGCGATACCGGGAGGGGTCGCGTGAAGCCTCCGGACTTTTCGCCTTGGAATCCTCCCGGTGATGGTAGGGATGGAAGGTCCCCTGAAGCGCCCTAGAAGGCTTATCTAGCCCCGGGTCCAAGCCGCGGCGCCCAAGGGGCGAACGGGAGGGCGCAAGCGCTCAAGGATGAAGATTATGTTGGGCCGGGCGGCAGGAGGCTCCACCTCTTCTTCTTGGGGCGATCCGGATGCCGAGGTCTTAGACCCCGAGCAACCTGCGACGAGTAGGGCCGCCGAGCATGACAGGATCACGAGGAGCATCCTCCTCGCTAAAGACCAGCTGCAGCTACTCGTTCGCCAGGCGCCCACTCTACCAGAACGCTTTACCAACCTCATTCTGGCGATACTCCCGGTTTGGCTCGTTGCTCCGGCTGGTCCGGGCCCACAGTGCGGTGCACGCGATCGCCGCCACGAGCTCCGTCGCCTTGGTCAACAACCCGACCGGGTCCACGGCCTCCGCCGCCTCCGCTCCGGGTGGGGGTACGAGCAAGAAGACCGCCCAGAGCACGATCAGGGCGAGCGAGATGCCCGCTCCGGCCAGGTAGGCCGGGCGCGAGGGCCACACCAGGATCGCGGCAGCGACGAGCGCCGAGATCACGCCTGCGGCGCAGAAGAAAATCCCTTGAACTACCGCCACCTCGAAGTGCGCGGAGATAAGACCGAGGTGGAGGGCGGCGCTAAGGGAGAGTCCGACTATCGACGCCCCTCTCCAGGCAGATGACGGGGCGACGGGTTCGGCGCGCTTGCCTGCGGGCAAGGCCCGCGTACGCCGGCGGCGGACCGCGTACAGACCGAGCCCGATCGTCGCGAGGACCCCAAGGGACAGCGGCGCCAAGCGCACCGTGTCTCCTAGAGCCGCCAATCCGTCCTCGTGAGCATGCCCGTCTGCCTTTTCGCCTTTGGCTTTGCCCTTGGCGCCCGCCCCTTCCTGGACCATGAACGCCGCATCGTTGTTCCACGCCGTTGTGGCCCCAGCGGCGTCGGTGATAGTCACCGTCAGGTCGAGGTCATTAGTCTCACTCCCGATTTTCGTGTTGAAGTGGTTGGCGGTGCCGTAGTCGTTGACCGCCGTGAACTCGCGCTCCTCGCCGGGGGCGAGCTCCACCCGCTCGTCCACCACGTCGGTGTTGGTGTGGTTGCGATGGTCCATAATAATCGTGCGGATCCAGGCCTCCTGGGCCTCGTCGCCGGTGTTAGTTACGACGAGGTCGTACCGGTCCCCTTCCTGGATCGCGGGCGATGTCGCCTTCCATTGAAACGGCATTCCGCCCATCTTGCCCTTGCCCTTACCGTCCCCGGGCTCGTCGGCGAGCACCGGCATTGCAGCACCTAGCAGCATTACAAACGCCATCACGATCACAAGCGGTAGCCTCTTCAAGGATCTCCTTTTCCTCACCGGGTTGTCGGCGTACCTGAAAGACGACTCGTCGCCGCTGCTAGTCGTCACGAACCCTCACTCTCTTGTCGATCAGCACTCTTTCGCTGCCAAACATGCTAACCCCCGGACCTTAGAGAAGGCTTAAAGGGGGCTAAAGTTTCTCTGAGAACTGACCTCTTTGTGCGTCGGCTCTCAGTCTGATCGAAACGCTCAAACGCGCGGGCAGGATGCCCTCATTAATACCCACCTCCGTGTTGAAAGGTTCAAGACTGCCCCCGTAACTTCCGTTGTGGGTGATTCGGACGTAACATCACAAGGCTCCGCTAGAGCGTTTTGTTAGGGGTACTTAGAAGACCATGTCAGCTGGGGAACAACTCGATCTCCGGCTCCTGGCCCAGCGTGGCGGAGAAGCGGTCTTTAGAGCGTTGCAACTTTGTATCACCTTGGTGAAGCTGATAGAGGAACGAACGTAATTACTATTAGTGATGCCCTTGGATTTCTTACCCTCCGACTAGCCTCCGGCGTACCCCCTTGGAACGTTCAGCCTTAAGCTCCCTAAGCCTGCTGCGCAATCCCTCCGCCCGCTTGAGCTCCCGAGCGGCCTTTTCCTGCTCCCTGTTGGCTCGCTCGCGCTCCCAGTCAGCCCTAGCCCGTTCCCTGTGTAGCTCAGCTAAAAGGAGCGCCTTCTCGTCCTGCCAAGCCGCCTCTGCTTCGGTCAGTCCAGTGGTCTCGGTGCCGTTCAGGGTGCTCTTGGGGATCTTCCACCGGCCGGTGCGAGGGTCCAGCTCGGCCTCGATCTCCCCGGCGGCCAACTGCTCCAAGATGCGGCGATGAGGAACACCTAGGATCTGGGCGATCTCCGAAGGGGTGTAGAAGTTCTTCGTCATCTCCGGCTCAGAACCCGAAGAACTTCCTCCACCGCGAGCGGCGCTCTGAAGGATCCTGAGCCGCGTCGGAGGATTCTCGTGGCTTTGTGGGTGCTTCTAGTTCGGGGATACGTTGGGCCAAGGACATGATGATTGTGTCCTTGCGGCTGGCCTCCTCCTTCCAGTCCTCGGCCTCTTGCCTTAGGTACGCAATCTGGTCCTGTAGACTTTGGACCAGCGTACTCATACCAGCATCCGTACCCATACCGGTCGCCCGGTCTTGCGTGCCCAAGTACACGTATACACGTCCGTCGCCATCTTTGTCGTGTACGAGGGTACCCCGCTGGATCCTCTTGCGGATTGCCTGCTCTTTGACTCCCAGCCTGACCGCCGCCTCCGCCACCGTGACCCTGTCCGTCCTCCCCTTGTGCCTGTTCATGTACCCCTCGCTCGGCGAGCACGATTGCCTATCTGTATCTATAGTCACTTTGCCATGACGTATGGAGAGGTGCTACGGCCAGTTTGGTCAAACGCAACATCTTGGGGGCGGGCCGAAGCCCTGCCTCTACGGTGTTCCGCGGTGCCAATGCGAGCCTAACCCTCTACTTCAGGTTCTATTGAAGCAGTTAAGCACCTTAGCGTCGAGCATAAGTAGACTGAAGTAGAGCATCGTTGATCTTGTGTCCGTCTCGCGAATGTGTGAAGTTGCCCCTGTGCTGCCCAGCGGCTCACCTAACCCACGACGAATGCGATGCTCCAAATGGGCGAAGGAGGTGTATACGTGCAGCATTCATCCGAGCAGATCGTCCTCACGTGCGAAGAGTGCCAAGAGAAGCTGGTTCTTCTCGGCCCCGAAGAGGACTGGCGCTCCAGACGCGCCGTCTTCCAATGTGAATGTGGCCAGAAGCTCACCCTCGACGACCGTGTCGATAAAGAGGTACTCGCCGCCTCTTAGCTCCTCCCCCTCGTCTGACAGCGTCGGGCAGGAAGTATCTCTCTTCCACCGCTAGCGCAAGAACGTTAGAACTCTTTTTGGGGTAGTTAAAGTGGAGGAGAGCATCCTGACGAGGTTCGGGAACCCGGGGGAGGTCCCCCCCGGACGTGTTCGAGGGGCTAGAGGTCGTTCAGCAGTTAGAGTAGACGAGCATGCTGGATCACCAGGCGGACCGCCTTGCGGGGAGGTTAGGCTGCTCTAATGTGTTCCACGTGACTATAGGACCAGGAAAGACAAAATCAAGCTCGTGCCACAGTGGACCCCTACGCAGAGCCCGCTGGTCTTGTTAAGCCTATTCCGTTGACAATTTGGTTAGGCATGCGGGGAGACGATGAACGGTGTTACTTCGCAATTTTCCCCTGCCAAGGTATAGGTTACCCACCAACCTATGACGACCTGTGGTGGAGCCGACGGGGATCGAACCCGTGACCTCCACGCTGCCAGCGTGGCGCTCTCCCGGCTGAGCTACGGCCCCAAAAAGCTTGCAAAGTATAGCAAGGAAGGGTTTGGTGTCAACGGGCGCGGGAGGCCAGCGTTACCTCTCCCAACGCTCCTGGGGAGCGCCGCGCCAGAGGGATTCGAGGCGGTAGTAGTCGCGGGCTTCGTCGGTGAAGATGTGGACTACCACGTCGAGGAAGTCCAGGCTCACCCAGGCCGAGCCCTCGTCGAAACGCCGCGAGCGGGGTCTGTATCCCTTGTCCCTCATCTTCTCCAAGACTTCCTCGACCACACGTCGCATCTGCCGCTCAGTCTCGGCGCTTGCCACCACGAAGTAGTCCGTGTAGGAGACGGCTTCTTTGAGGTCTATGATAACCACGTCCTTGGCGAACATGTCGGCCGCCGCCCGGGCCGCAGTCTTAGCCATGTGGCGGGTGAACACGAGCTCGTCGCGGGCCTCGTCCACCTGGCCCCTGGCCGCGGACTCGTCGCGGTTCACGCTTCGTTCCTTTCAATCAAACGTCGCTCCGTTCCCTTGCTTTCTTCCGCCTTTTCCTGTACGCGCCATACAACCCTCTCTCGTGGATGATCTCATACACCCCGTCCGGCACCAGGTACCGGATGCCCCTGCCCTCCACCAGCCTCCGCCGGATGCTCGTCGCCGAGATGTCGACTCGAGTGCACTCGACGGGTACGATCTTGTCGAAGTTCTCTAGCTCTTCTTCGAGGTGCTTCAGGTTGGAGATGTCGTAGCCGGGACGTGTGGCCGCCACCATCGCGGCCTCCTCCAGGAGTTTGTCGGGCTCTTTCCAGGAGAGGAGATTCGAAACCTCGTCGGCGCCGCTGACGAAGAACCACTCGCCCCCTTCGTAGCGCTCCTTAATGAGGGGCACCGTCTCGACGCTGTACATGGCCCTCCTTGATTCAATCTCCACGCTGTCTACGAGGAACTTGTCGTTGCCTCGAATAGCGGCCTCGACCATCCGCAGGCGGTCCTCGGTGCCGGCTTTGATGCTGGAGGCCGGCTTGTGTGGGGGGAGGCCGCTGGGGACGAAGATCACGCGCGCGAGGCCCAAAACCTCGGCGACCTGCTCGGCGATGACCATGTGCCCTTGGTGGATGGGATCAAAGGTCCCGCCGAAGATGCCCACTCTACTCATCGCGCCTCACTGGAAGTCGAACTCCGACTTGCCGATGCGGACCTCGTCGCCAGGCTCCGCACCGGCCCGCTTGAGCGCCGCCACCACGCCCTTCCTCTCCAGCTCCCGCTGGAAGTTCGCCACGCCCTCGGGGCTGTCCCAGTCCGTACGGAGCGCGAGACGCTCGACGTTCTCGCCAGTGACCTCGTATGAGCCTTCCCCGACTTTCTCAACGCGCAACCCTCTCCACATCGGCCGGAAGGTGCGATGCTCCCCGGCTCCGTTGGCCTCGACACGTTCCCGCTCGCCCAACTCCCGGAGCTGCTCTTCGAGAAGATCTCGCAACGCTTTCACGCCCTCGCCGGTGAGTGCCGAGACCTGAGGGGACCCGGGGAACGTGTCCCGCAGGTACCCTCGTAGCTCGCTGTCGAGCACGTCCACCTTGTTGAGGACCACGATCGTCGGCTTGTTCGAGAGCCCGGCGGCGTGGAGCTCGGCGCGCAAAGTAGCCTCCGACCTCTCAGGGTCTTCCGAGGCGTCGAGGACGAGCACGAGGAGGCGTGCCCGCGCCACGTGCCTCAAGAAACGGTTCCCGAGCCCCCGGCCCTCGCTGGCGCCGGAGATCAGACCGGGAATGTCCGCGACGACGAACGGCTCCCGGTAGGTCTTCTCGTCGACCACGCCGAGGCCGGGGGTGAGGGTCGTGAAAGGGTAGTCGCCGACCTTCGGCCGGGCGGCGCTCAAAGAAGCGAGCAACGAGGACTTGCCAGCGTTTGGCAATCCGACGAGCCCCACGTCCGAGAGGACCCGGAGCTCGAGACGGACCTCCCTCTCCTCGCCGGGGAGTCCCTTCTCCCTGAAGGCCGGGGACTGCCGGGTCGAGGTCGTAAACGAGGCGTTGCCGCGGCCGCCTTGGCCGCCTTTCGCCGCGACGAACTCGGCACCCGGCTCCGAGAGGTCGGCGAGCAGGCCGTCCTCGTCGTGGACGAGGGTGCCGACGGGGACTTCCACGATCACGTCGGCACCGCTCTCGCCGGCGCGATTGTCACCGGAGCCGTGGCGGCCACGGTCTGCCTTGATCAGGTTACGGTGGGCGTAGGGTTCAAGGGTCGAGAGATCCTCGGTGGCGCGGAAGATCACTGACCCCCCGTCGCCGCCGCGGCCACCATCCGGGCCGCCGCGCGCCTTGTACTTCTCGCGATTGAAGGAGACGCTGCCGTCGCCGCCGCGCCCCGCGCGGACGATGAGGCGGGCTTCATCGACGAAGTGCAACGGGGCTAAAAACCCCTCAAAGGTGCGGCGTTCAGACCGTGGTTCCTATCGGAGCCCCGTCCGGGGCAACCCCATCGGGCTCGACGATGTGCGCGACGCTCCTGCCGCGAGACTTGGCGAACTTCACCCGTCCCGAGACCTTGGCGAAGAGCGTGTCGTCGGAGCCCTTACCGACGTTCAGGCCCGGGTGGACCTTCGTGCCGCGCTGCCTGATGATGATGCTTCCCGCGTTGACGAGTTGGCCGCCGTAGGACTTTACGCCGAGCCTCTTGCCCGCGGTGTCGCGGCCGTTCTTCGAAGAGCCGCCGCCTTTTTTGTGAGCCATATCCTATACCTCCAGAACCTTGATCCGGGTCCGCGCCTGGCGGTGCCCGGTCTTCTTCCTGCTGTTCTTCTTGGGCCTGTACTTGTAGACGTGGATCTTCTCGCCCTTGAGGTGCTCGAGGATCTCCACCCTGGCCGTCTTCTCTCTGAGGTCGAAGTCGTCCCCGTCGGCCGCGAACGCGACCGGAACATCTAAAGAATCACCGACCTCGCCCGCCAGGTGGTCCACGACCAGTTCTTCGTCTTTGCCGGCCCGGTACTGCTTACCGCCGACCTTTATCACCGCAAACATAAGACTACGCTCCTAAGCTCTTTGTAAACGGGGGGCACGCCCGAGGAGGAATCGGCGCGCCTCGACTCTTTGGCAGCACAGTATACCCGCCGAAGCTCCTCCCGACCAGTGACTTTCCCGGTCGACCATCACGCGTTCATCTCTTTGTAACCCTCTGATTTCGAGCGCATGGCGATGCTCTGCAACAACCCCAAAGAGATCACGCTCACCACCAAACTGCTGCGGCCGTAGCTGATGAACGGCAGCGGGATGCCAGTCACCGGCATTATTCCCATCGCCATCCCGACATTCACGATCACGTGGAAGAGGAAGATGGTGGCGACGCCAACGGCGATCAGGACGCCGAAGCGGTCCTTCGACATGGTCGCCACACGCAGGATCCTCCAGACGAGGACGAAGAACAGCCCTAAGAGCAGGAGACCGCCGACGAAACCCGTCCTCTCGGCCAGGTTGGAGAAGATGAAGTCGGTGTGGTCCTCGGGCAGGAAGCCCAAGTTGGCGAGCGTCGTGGCGTCGAGGCCCTTACCAGTGAGACCGCCGGACCCTATGGCTACCTTGGACTGGGCGACTTGATAGCCTTCCTCGGTGGTCGCCACGGGATCGAGGAAAGCCGTCAGGCGCGCGATCTGGTAATCCTCGAGGACCCCCATCCACAGCGCGAGCCCGGCGAGAATGCCCCCCGACGCCACGAGGGCCCCGATCTGGTAGAGCTTCGCGCCGCCGATAAAGGCCATAGAGAAGAAGATGGCTCCGAACACGAGCGTGGTGCCGAGGTCAGGCTGGGCGAAGACGAGGAGAGCCGGAAGGGAAATGATGCCCAAGGACTTGAGGAAGGTCTTGTTGTCGCTGATGCGGTTATTCGCGAAGTACCCGGCTAGGACCACGACCACGAGGAGCTTGGCGAACTCCGAGGGTTGGATCTGCACGGGCCCTATGTCGATCCAGCGCTGCGCGCCCTTGACAGCTGCGCCCGTGACTATCACCACCAGGAGCATGACGATAGCGAGGCCGTAAATGATGGGCAGGTACTGCTTGAGTCGCCGGTAGTCCATGAGGATCAGCGGTACCGCCCCTATGAGCCCCACGACGAACCCCAAAGCTTGGTTCAGCGCGTAGGCTTCCCCGTCATCGGTGCCCGCGACGTACACCCCGAGGATGCCGAAACCCGTAAGCGCGAGCCCGGTCACGAGCAGTAGCGGGTCCATCAACCTGAGCCACCCGAAGGGGCCCATCTCGCCGCCAACCTTGCTCCTGCTCAGATCCAACGCTCTTCCTTCGTGGCTATCAGCCTCAGCAACCGGCCGCCCACAAAGTATGCCAGAACGGCATTCAGCAGCACGTCGGGGACCACGCCGCTCAACAGGTAGTTCACTACGGGCGGGCCCTCTTGGCCGGCGAGCACGGGGGCGATCAGGCTCAAGAGATCGTATGCTACGATGGCGACTGCGACCGCTCGAGCTAGGAAGACGCCCGTCTCGCCCTTCCGGCGAGTGGTCCCGATCCGTATCGAGATCGCCGCGGCGAGGACACCCCCCAGGGCTGCTATCCCGAACTGCCCGCCGCCGAGGGTGTCAGTGAGGACGCCACCGAAGAAGCCCAGAAGCAGCGCCTGAAGATCGCGCAAACCCATTACCGCGGCGACCACGCCGATGACCAGGATCCTCGGTCCGACCCACCCGAAAGTTAAGAGCGGCGACAGGGTGGTCTCCAAGAGCGCCGCGAGCGCCACGAGGAGCGCCGCTCGGACTATATGGCTCCCTCCCGACAAGACGTTATTACCGACTACCAACCGACGATCACCCGCACCTCCTGGAGGTCGTCGGCCTGGACGGTGGGCGCGACGACTATCTTCATGTACTGCTCTATGTCCTGCGAGATCGCCGACTCGACCGTACCGACGAGGAGCCCCGGCGGGAAGATAAGCTCCCTATTGCCGGCGCGGCCGCTCGTGACCACGAAGTCCCCCTGCACAGCCCCGGCGTCCAGGTCCACGTAATCCACCCCAAGGTAGCCCTCCCAGCTGGTCCTGAGGAGCCCCTCCCCGTGGGATTCCTCCTCCGAGGGACCACCACCGGCCGAGGTAGTCTCCCCCGATTCGTCCTCCGAACCCTCTGGTGGCACGATCCGGACGCCGGCAGCGAAGCTCTGGTCGGTGATGAGGAGGACCTCGGCGGTGTTGGGGGTGACCCGGCTTGTGGTGCGCCCGACCAGGGCGTTGTTACCCACGACGACCGGCTGCTCGGGTCCTACGCCGTCGTTGGTGCCGACGTTTATCACCACCCGATCGGTGAGCTGCCCGCCGACGGGTTGGATGACCCGTGCAAGCGGCCCGTACTCGAAGGACGGCTGCTCTCCCTGCAGGAGACTGCGCAGCCGTTCGTTCTCCTGCCTCAGGCGGGCGGCCTCCGCGGCGCCTTCCTCGTACTCCAGCGCCTTCTCCTCGAGCTCCTTCTTCTTCTCGCTCGTGTCTACGACCCCCTCGATCCTCTCGCTTGCCGCCGAAAAGGGCCAAGTGGCCAGGTTCAGCAGCCCTCGCACCGGCCTCAAGACCTCCGAAGCACCGAGCTGGATGGTGTGCAGGGGCCCGGAGTCGCCCTCTCTCACGTAGATCGTGAACAGGGCAAGGCTCGCCACGCAGAGGATAATGAGGGCCGCGAGGCCGCTCACGGCGCTGGGCTTCTTGCTCCCCAAGGCTGTCCTAGGCGGAAGAGAGGGCGCTGCGGTAGTACTCGATCTCCTCGAGGCAGCGGCCGCTGCCAATGGCGACGCACATCATGGTGTCGTCCGCTATGTGCACCGGGATACCCGTCTCCCGCCTCAGGCGCTCGTCGAAGAGCCTGAGCAAGGCGCCGCCGCCCGCCAAGACCATGCCCCGATCCATGATGTCTGAGGCGAGCTCCGGTGGTGTACGGTCCAGGGTGTCGCGTACCGCCGTCACGACCGCGTCCACGGGTATGCTGATCGCCTCCCGGATCTCCTCGCTCGTTATGACGATCGTTTTGGGGAGGCCCGTGATGAGGTCTCGGCCCCTTATCTCCGCCGACTCCTCGTCGTCCAAACGGAAGGCGCTCCCGAGCTCGATCTTCAGCTGCTCGGAGGTTTGGTTCCCAATGGCAAGCTTGTACTCCTTTTGGATATAAAGCGAGATGGCGTCGTCTATGTCGTCGCCGGCGATCCTGATAGACGACTTGGTCACGATCCCGCCCATAGAGATCACCGCGACCTCGCTCGTCCCGCCGCCGACGTCCACGATCATAGACCCCTGAGCCTCGTTGACCGGCAGCCCGGCCCCGATCGCCGCCGCCAGGGGCTCCTCTATGGTGTACGCCTGCCGCGCTCCCGCGGACTCCGTCGCCTCCTTGACCGCTCGAAGCTCGACGCCCGTCACCCCGCTGGGCACACACACGACGACCCTCGGCCCGATCAGAGACTTCAAAAGCCTGCGTCGCGGCTGCGCTCTGCGGATGAAGTACGAGAGCATCTTCTCTGTGACCTCGAAGTCCGCTATGACCCCGTCCTTCAACGGACGCATGGCTACTATGTTGCCGGGCGTGCGCCCAAGCATCCTCTTCGCGGCACTCCCCACGGCAACGACTTTGTCGGACTTGTTGTCTATGGCGACTACCGAGGGCTCCGAGAGAACGATCCCGTTCCCTTTGACGAATACCAACGTGTTCGCCGTCCCGAGGTCTATAGCAACGTCCCTACCGAACATCCCTCCAAACATCTTTAACCCCGTCCGTTCAAACGTGACGCTCCAACCCTCTGGCTAGAGCATCTCGTGTTCCTTCATACTGTAGTAACCGTCGCCCACGATAACGTGGTCCAACACCTCTATACCCAGGATCTCGGCAGACTCCTTGAGCCTCTTCGTGACCTCGCGGTCCTCTCGGCTGGGCTCGACCTTGCCGCTGGGATGGTTGTGCGCCAGGATCACGCTCGCGGCGCTCGCCCGGATGGCCGGCTTGAAGACCTCCCGGGGATGGACGAGGGAGGCGGAGAGCGTGCCTACGGAGACCAAGGGAGTATCTATGACCTCATTTTTGGTATTCAAGAGCACGACGACAAAGTTCTCCCGGTCGAGGTTGGCGATGCGCCCCCTCAGTAACCTGTCCACGTCCGCGGGCGATGATATCATGGGCCGTCCCGGGTTGCGAACCTGCCCGATCCTACGCCCGAGCTCAAGCGCCGCCAGTATGATGCAAGCCTTCGCTTCCCCGATGCCATTCACTTCTGTGAGCTCGTGCACAGAGACGTCGTAGAGGCCGTGCAAGCCGCCAGCTGTGCTTATGACCTCCCCAGCGAGCTCAACCGCCGTTTTTTCGCGGCTCCCGATCCCGAACAAGAGCCCCAGGAGCTCTCCGTCCGAGAGCGCCGAGGGGCCCGCCGTCAGAAGCCGCTCGCGCGGCCTGAGCTCCGGTGGTAGCTGCTTTATCGTGTACCTGCGACGGCCCATCTTT
>Ga0126307_10000012_pt1 | contig 113618 bp, 113 predicted proteins | sample Plot28_FD_89955 | JGI IMG/M metagenome (GOLD analysis project Ga0126307, IMG submission 89955) | Serpentine soil microbial communities from UC McLaughlin Reserve, CA, USA - Plot28 | ecosystem: Environmental > Terrestrial > Soil > Grasslands | place: USA: UC McLaughlin Reserve, Lake County... | reverse complement strand
GCAACAGCAGCCGCAGGGCGGCCAGAACGGCTCCGGCCAGGCGCAGGCGAACGGCGACACGCCGGAAGCCGACAATCCCGGAACGCTCGCCAAGGAAGTGGCGAAGCTGCTCGCCCGCGAGATCGGGCACGCGGCATCGGACGAAGCGCGCGACATCGGACTGGCGGCGACCCGCAAGGTGCGCGAGCTCGGTGAGCGGCGCGAGCAGCGGCGCGCCGAGAAGCACCACGCCACCGAGGCCGCCCTGAGGCTCGCCGACGAGCTCGGCGTCGACCTCGCGGAGGTCGAAGGGTCGGGCAGCGACGGGCGCATCACCGTTCGAGATGTACGCGACGTGCAAGAGGCGCAGGAGGCGCAGGAGGCGTGAGCAGGCGCGACCCCGACGTTGAGGTCCACACGACGTTCCGCGCGGACGAGATCCGGTTCGAATGCAAGCCGAAAGCCGACGTGGTCGCCCACTCGAACAAGCCGGCGGTCGCGGAGTGGGTCTCGAAGCGGCACAACCTGCCCGATGAAGTCGAGCCCGGGGTCACGTACAGAGACGTCGCCGTGATCTGGGGGGTCGAGGTACGGCTCGAGGACGCAGGCGAGTAGTCATCCATGCATAGAACGGCACCCGGTGGGTACCGGAAAAGCCCAGCAAATCGAAAGAGGAGGGCGCAGGATGGCCCAATCGAAGCCCCGCTCATCCAGTTCGAGCAAGCGCTCGGGCGGATCGAAGTCCACGAAGAGCTCGGGTCCGAGGTCGAGTAACGGCTCGAGCTCCCGGCCCAAGACCCGGGCGGCAAGCACCCGTCAACCGACGGCGCGCAGGAACAGCTCTTCCGGCAACCGCTCGGCCGCACGCAGGCGCTCGTCGAGCGGCGGCTCCTCCCGCAGCTCCGGCTCCTCGTCCCGCAGCTCGAACGGAGCGGGACGCATCGGGTCCGTCAAGCAGACGGTGGCGAGCGGCGCTCAGAACACGAAGGAGAGCCTCGCCAATGGCGCCAAGAGCGCCGGCGGCGCGGTTGGCGGCGCCGCGCGCAAGGCCAAGGGACCGGCGCTAGCAGGCGGCGCCGCGCTGGCCGGCCTGGCCGGCGGCCTCGCCGTCGCGGGGTCGCGTGGACCCAAGCGCGTCCTCGGCGTGCCGGTTCCCGGAACCGCGTCACCACTCGTGAAGGTCAAGGTGCCGCGCCGCACGCGGTCGCGCGTCGGCAAGGACCTGATCAAGGCCTCGCGCGAGGTTGGCACCGTCGGGCGGCAGGTCGGCGAGCTGACGAGCGAGATGCGCCAGGTCCGCGAGCACCTCGACTCGACTAAGCGGCGTTCGCCGATCGAGGTCGTGCTGCAAGGGCTGACCGCGCGCACGTCGCGCAACTAGACGGCGCGAGAACAGGACGAGAGGAGAGCACGATGGCGAGCACGAAGGCGTCGACGGGCGCGAAGCGTTCGCAAAGTCGCTCGTCGAGGAACGGCACGAGCGCGCAGCGGGCGAGGGCCAACGGGTCGGGCGCCGCGACGGGTGGAGGGCGCTCGTCCAGTGGCGCGGCTTCCCGCGGACAGCGGTCGCCGGCTCAGGCTACGAACGGCGGGATGGGCGCGGGCAAACGTGCGGCGATGGCCGCCGGCGCCGCGACAGCGGCGTTCGTCGGCGGCGTCGCACTTCGCTCGAAGCGCCGGTCGCGCAGGCGCGTCCTCGGCGTCCCGATGCCGAACTCGACGCGCGACATCCGCTCGCTCGTCAAGCACGTCGGCAAGGCGAGCAAGCAGGCCGGTGGGGCGGGCAAGGAGCTCGGCAAGGAGATCCAGCGCCTCGGCGAACAGGCCGAGCAGGTCGGCAAGACGCTCTCCTAGCACCTGTCATAAGCATCACTACGAGCCGGTCGAGATGGTGCACGACCGGCTCGTTCCGTTCCGGTTCCGCTCGAAGCACTCAGCGTGCACCCGCCTACTTGTAGGGCGAGCCGCCCTCGCCCGGCGGTCCCAGCGGAAGCATCTCCCACGAGGGCTCGCCTGCCTCGGCGAGCCAGTCGACCGATAGGCTCCGCCGCCGCCATGCCCGCGCGCGTCCTGACGCTCTCCTGGGAGTACCCGCCGATCGTGGAGGGCGGGCTCGCGCGCCACGTGCGCAAGCTGTCGGAAGAGCTCGTGGCCGACGGCTTCGAGGTGCACGTGCTCACACGCGGCGGCGGCGCCGACGCCGAGCCGGAGGAGCGCGCCGGCGTGCTCGTCCACCGAGTCCAGACGCCGGCGCGCCCGACCGATCTCGGCGAGTTCGTGACCTGGGTCGAGCACATGAACGTCGACATGATCGCGGCGGGGGTGGAGCTCGGCGACCGCTACGACTTCGACCTCGTGCACAGCCACGATTGGCTCGTGGCGCGCGCGGGCTTCCATCTCTCGCGCCGATACCGGCGTCCGTGGATCACGACGATCCATGCGACGGAGTACGGGCGCCACCAGGGCTGGGTCCACAGGCACCCGCAGTCGTACATCCACGGCATCGAGCGCTGGATGGTGCGGCGCGCGGACCGCGTGATCACGTGCTCGCACTACATGCGCGGCCACGTGGCCGATGTCTACGGGATCGACGAGGAGCGCCTGTCGGTGATCCGGAACGGGATCGACCCGACCGAGCTCTCCCCGGTCGACGATCTCGACGCGCTGCGTGCTCGCTTCGCGCCACCAGACGAGCGTCTCGTGCTGCTGGTCGGCCGGCTCGTCTATGAGAAGGGCTTCCAGCACGCGCTCGAGGCCTTGCCTGGGCTGATCCGGCGCATGGGCAAGCTGCGCTTCGTGGTCGCGGGGTCGGGGACGCACGAGCAGGAGCTGAAGGCGCAGGCGCGCAAGCTCGGGTTGATGCGCTACGGCACGTTCCTGGGCTGGATCGGCGACGACCTGCTGCACTCGCTCTACCGGATCGCCGATCTGTGCGTGGTGCCATCGATATACGAGCCGTTCGGGCTCGTTGCGCTCGAGGCGATGGTGTCGGGCTGCCCTTGCATCGTTGCGGACACCGGCGGGCTGCGCGAGGTGGTTCCGAACGACGACGTCGGGCTCCGCTTCCGCTCGCGCGACCCGCGCTCGCTGGCGAAGATGGTGGAGCGAGTGCTGACCGACGCCGAGCTGCGCGATCGGCTGGTGGCGGAGGCGAGCGAGCACGTGCTGAGCTTCGACTGGACGGACGTGGCGCGCGAGACCGCCGTTGTGTACCGCGGGCTCGCAAGGGCTCCCGCCGTCTAGGCGGCGAGCTCAGCCTCCTGGGCGCGGGTCCCGTCCGGGGAAGTTTGCGTCGCCCCGGCCACCCCGCGCGGGCCGCTCGTGAGCGCTGGCCCGCGGCAGCCCCGCGTGTCCGCGTCAGCTCCCCCTGAGGCCCGTCGTCTCGGTGAGGACGGCCGCTCGCGACTTGGCGATCGCCTTGACGCAGAGGTCGATGTCGGCCTCGGTCGTCGACCAATTCGATACGGAGATCCGCAGCAGCCGCTCGCCTTGCCACGTGGTCGCGCCGAGCCAGCACGTGCCGTCCTGTTGCAAGCGGCGCTCGACGCGATCGGTGAATTCGCCGTCCCCGACGCGGCACAGCACCTGGTTGAGCACCACGTCGTTCACGACCTCGACGCCCTCGAGTGCGTCAAGCCGCTCGCCGAGGCGGCGGGCCAGCCCGCAGCAACGGTCGACGAGTTCCGCGATTCCCGTGCGACCCAGCGAGCGGATCGCAGCCCACGTGGCGAAGCCGCGGGCACGCCGCGAGGACTCCGGGACGAAGTCGCCGCCTCCGAACGTTCGCCCGGCCACCTGGCCGGTCAGGTACGAGGCGCTGTACGCCATGGCCGTCGCGTGGACGTTCGGATCTGCGCAGAATGCGTAGCCGGCGTCGTACGGGACGTTGAGCCACTTATGACCGTCGCAGGCCCACGAGTCCGCAAGCTCGAGCCCCTCGACGAGCGGGTATGTGCGCGGGCTCGCGGCGGCCCAGAGTCCAAAGGCGCCGTCCACGTGCAGCCAGGCGCCTGCCGCGCGGGCGGCGGGGCCGATCTCCCTCAGGTCGTCGCACGCGCCGGTATTGACGTTGCCCAACTGCGCGCACACGATGGTCGGGCCGGCCGGCTCGGAGGCGAGCGCGGCCGCGACCGCCTCCGGATCCATCGCGCCGGCCGGCGTCGCCGGCACCTCCTCGAGCGCGCTCTCGCCGAGACCGAGCAGGCGGAGCGCGCGGTCGACGGTCGCGTGCCTCTCTGCCCCGGCCAGAACTCGTACCCGCGGCGCGCCGAAGAGGCCGTCGCGCCCGACGTCCCAGCCGTGCCGCTGCAGCACCTGCCAGCGCGCGGCGGCCAGCCCGACAGTGTTCGCCGCCTGGCCGCCTGTGACGAAGCCAACCGACGCCGACGCGGGGATATGCAGAAGCTCCTTGAGCCAGCTGCCCGCGATGTCCTCGAAGGCCATGGCGGCTGGGGAGAGCGCGGCGTTGAACGCGCACTGGTCCCAGCCGGAGGTCAGTAGGTCGGCGACGAGCGCGGCGTCGACGGATCCGCCGATCACAAAGCCGAAGTAACGTGGTCCGGCCGACCCCATCAGGCCCGGCTGCGCCCCCGAGACGAGTTCCTCGATGACCGCCTCGGTCGGGCAAGGATTCTCGGGAAGCGCCTGGGCAAGCGCGGCGGCGACCTCGCCGCGGCTCAAGATCGGCGCGACGCGCGCCGCCCCGACATCCTGCCGATAGGCCGCAATCAGCTCGACGGCGCGCTGCAGAGGTTCCCGAAGCTCGTCCATCGAAGCATCGTAGACCGCCGCGTCGTATAGGGATTCGCCGGCGCGGGCTGCGCGGCGAGGCGCCCAGGAGCCGGCGAGGGGCGCCGCCTGGGCGGCGCCCCTAATGAACGCGACTACCTCTAGAGCAGCTAGGAAGTGGCTTGAGGCACCACCTTCTTCAGGCGCGCCGGCGCAGCCGAGCGTCGCATGGATCGGTGCGGCCACCAGGCTCGCTGCCCCGCGAGGGTGGTGAGCGCGGGCACGAGGATCGAGGAGACGACCAGTGAGGCGAGCAGGATGCCGAAGGCCATCGCGAAGCCCTGCTGCTTTGCCACTTCGCTCGGCTCGAGCATCAGTGTGCCGAACGAGCTCGCCAGGACGAGGCCCGCGGCTGCGACGGCGGGCGCCACGTGTCGGACCGCGTCAGCGACAGCGGTCCTGACCGGCTTGCCGTCGAGCATCTCCTCTCGCAGCCGCGCGGTCATGAGGATGTTGTAGTCCGTCCCCAGCGCGACGACGAACAGGAAGAGCACCAGTGGCAGCACGAACGCCACGCCGGTTGCGCCGCCGAGCTGCTGGAACACGAGGACAGCCGCCCCGAGCGTGGCCGCGAACTCGAGGACCACGGCCGTGAGCAGGTAGAGCGGAGCCAGCGCGCTCCGCAGCGTCGCGATCAGGATGAAGAGGATCAGCCCCGCGGCGACGGGGAAGATCAGCTTCATGTCACGGTTGACCGAGTCGCTCACGTCGGCGTAAATCGCCGCGGTGCCGCCGACCAGGGTCGTCGTGCCGGCGGGCGCGGCGTCCCGACTCGCCGCGCGGAGCGGTCCCCGCGCGACGTCCATGGCGTCTCTGGTGAATGGACCGTCGCTGAGGGCGACGTCCACTCGCGCGGCCTTGTGGTCCGCAGCGAGCTCGGGCTCGCCGACGGCGCTCACGCCTGCGACTCGCGCCAGGCGGTGGCGCAGCGGCGCGAGCTGCGCCGCCGTGAGCGTTCCGCTCGACGACATCACGTAGACCTGCTGCGGGTCACCGGCACCGCTTGAGAAGCTGTGGGCGATCGCATCGGCCGTGCGCGTGGCGGGCGTCGGCGGTCCGGACTGCTCGCCCTGGTCGTAGGACATCGTCATCCCGAACGCGAACGTCGAGAGCACCACCAGCAGCGCCGTCACTCCGAGCGCGGCTCGGCCAGGCGTCCGGGCGATACGGCGCCCGAGCCGGGCGGCTGGCCCGTTGATCCGCTCCTTAGCCCACGAATGCGAGGGCCAGAACAGCGCTCGGCCGGTGACCGCCGCGATGGCGGGCATCAGCGTCACGCCTGCCACCAGCATCACGAGTACGGAGATAGCGACGGCGGGACCGATTACGCGGAACTGTCCGAACTCGGCCAGCAGCATCGTCGCGAAGGCCGCGACGATCGCGAGCGCGGCGGAGGCGATCACCGGTCCGACACCGCCGGCGGCGCGGGCCGCGGCGGTTCGCCGGTCCTCGCCCATCCGCAGCCGCTCGCGCAGCCGGAACAGCAGGAACAGGAAGTAGTCGACGCCGATTCCGACGAGGACGACCGTGATCAGCTGGGGGGTGTTGACGTCGAGCTTGAACCCGGAAGCGAGCGCCGCCAGCACGACCAGGCCGCTCGCTCCCGCGGCGACTAGATAGATCGCCAGCAGCGGCACGATGGCCGCGAGCGGGCCGCGGAAGAACAGCAGGCTGAGCGCTACGACGGCGCCAAACAGGAGAGCCTGTGAGAGCGCCCTGGTGCCCTCCTGCGACTTCATCTCGTCGGCCATCGACGCGACGCCGCCCGTGAAACCGACCCGGAGGTGATGGGCGCGGGCCGTGTCAGCCGCGCGTTCACGGACCTGGCGAAAGAACTCCTGCGCCACCGGATCAGTGGTGTTGCCCTTCCACTGGAGCGCGACGAGCTGCAGGCCGCCGTCCGGGCTCGCTGGGCCAGCCTGCGCGTCGACGACCCGGCCGGCGCGCTCGTCGAGATCGCCGATCTGCGACTTCAGTGCTGGGCTGTCCGTGTCCACCCGCCAGTGCCGGGTGGCCGCAGCCAGCGAGCGGATCTCCGCCCGGTCGCTGGCCGTGAGGGCCGTGCCATCGGCCCGTCTCACCAGCATCGAAACCGTCCGCGTGCCCGCTTGCTGCCCGAAGACGTCTCGCGCGAAGTCGATCGCCTGCGCGGACTCCGCGCCCTTGGGCAGAAACCGCGCGGTGTCGTCTGTGACGACCTTGTAGCCAAAACCGGCTCCGATCGAGCCGAGCGTCAGCATGAGCACCGCCCATAGCACAATGACCCGCTTCGGACGGCTGATGGAGAACTGGATGACGTGGCTGAGCATTTGAGGCCTCCTCTGGATGGGGTTGAACTTCATGCCACCGAGGATCGCGCTCCCGAGCTATAGCCTCAACACGTAGCTTCTACCATTGCCTTAGTCTGCGACTATGACGCTACGCCAACTCCAGTACCTCGTAGCCGTGATCGACGAGGGCTCGTTCGCCCGCGCGGCTCCCGCTCTTTACGTCTCGCAGCCCACGCTGTCTCAGCAGATCCGCGCGCTCGAGGCGGAGATCGGTGGCCCGCTGCTCGAGCGCCTGGCCCGCGGGGTGCGCCCCACACCGGCGGGCACGGCGCTGCTGCCTCCAGCGCGAGCCACCCTCGCGGCAGCCGAGCGCGCCCGCCGGTCAGCGCGCATGGTGCTCGACCTCGAGGCCGGCGAGCTCGAGATCGCGACGGTCGGAACAGTGGCGCTGGGGATGCTCCCGCGCGTCTTGCGGCGCTGGGGCCCTCGCCACCGCGGGTGCACGGTGCGCCTGCACGAGCACCGTGACGCCCCAATGCTCGCCCGCGCGGTCGCCGAGGGCAGCGCTGACTTGGGCATCGGCCCACGCCCGCCGGAATGGAATGGTCCCCTGGAGCCGCTCGGATGGGAAGAGTTCGTGGTGATCCTGCCCCCGGGGGATCCTCTCCGTGAGGGCGAGAAGCCTGTCGCGCTCGCTGGTCTCGCGGAGCGTGAGTGGGTGCTGTTCGAGCGCGAGCACGCGCTGGCCGAGCTCACCGACAGGCTCTGTGCGGCCGAGGGGTTCACGCCGCGGGCTTCGGTGCGCAGCGCTCAAATCGCTGGCGTCGCTGCGCTCGCGGCCGCCGGGCTCGGGCCCGCGCTCGTGCCCGCGAAGATCGTGGTCGGACCCCTGCGCGCTTCCGTCCGCAGCCTCGACCCGCCCCGCGCGCGCGAGCTGTGTGCCTTCACCCGCTCGTCCTGGTCGCCGCTGGCGCGCGCCTTCCTCGACGAGATCGCCGAGGACCCATGGCCCGACCGCGAGCCGGAGATGGTCGCGGTCTCCTGATCACGCCGCGATGCTGCGGCCCGCCGAGCCGAGCTGCTCGCAGGCCTGCGCCACTCGCTCGGCCATCGCGATCTCCGCCTTGGCCCCCCAGGCGCGCGGGTCGTAGGCGCGCTTGTCGCCGGACGCGGGCTCGGGGGCGAGCACTCCGTCGCGATTATCGATCATGTGCTCAGCGGCGGCGCGGGTGAACGCGTATTGCGTCTCCGAGTCCAGGTTGACCTTCACCACGCCGTTATCAACGGCGGCTCGCAGCTCCTCGCGCGACGACCCGCTCGACCCGTGGAAGACGTACTGGAAGCGCGCACCGGCATGCGTCCGCGCCAGCGCCTGCTGGCCGTCCGCGAGGATCTGCGGGCGCAACTGGACCTGGCCAGGCGCGTAGACGCCGTGGACGTTTCCGAAGGTCGCCGCCAACAGGTAGCGCCCGCGTGCGCCGGTTCCGAGGGCGTCGGCGACTCGCAGCAGATCTTCCGGTGTCGTATACAGCCGGTCGCGGCCGACGTCCTCGCCGCCGATGCCGTCCTCCTCGCCGCCGACGACTCCGCACTCGACCTCGAGCACGATGCCGAGCTCACGGCACCGGTCGAGCAACGCGGACGATATGCGCAGGTTCTCCGCGAGTGGCAACGTCGAGCCGTCGAACATGTGCGAGTGGAACAGCGGAAGCTCGCGACGCTCGACCCGCGCGGCTGACTCGGCAAGCAGCGGCCACAGGAACGAGTCGGCTTCCGCAGGCGGGCAGTGGTCGGTGTGCAGCGCGATCGCGACCGGGTAGCGCTCCGCGAGCTCGCGTCCCAAGGCGGCGAATGCGCGCGCGCCGCTCAGCGCGTCTTGCGTCCCCGACAGATAGCGCGCTCCGCCGACCGTTACTTGCACGATGCCGTCGGAGCACGACTCAGCGAAGCCGCGCATTGCCGCGTTAAGCGTCTGCGACGACGTCACGTTGACAGCCGGAAACGCATAGCGCCCGGCCGCGGCGCCATCGAGCATCGCCAGGTACTGCTCCGGTGTTGGAAGCACCCCGGAATCATCGCGCGCCAGGGAGAATCTCGTCCGACTAGACGTGCCCCGCTACGGCGTCGATCGCCGCTCCTCTGGGACGCGTCAGCTTAGGGACCGAGGTCAGCGACCGGCGGCCGCGGCCGCTCGTCGACGTTCAAGGTGAAGACGTCGGGACGGGCGTAGTGGCCAACGACGTCGAAGTCGTACTTCGCCTCGGCGATCCGGTCGAGGTCGAGGTCGGCGTGCAGCACCGTCTCCTCGCCGAATGCCGGCCCGGCCAGGACGTCGCCGAGCGGCGACACGACGACTGAGCCGCCGCGACAGAGCACGCCGCCCGCATCGCCGCCGCCATCCTCCAGCGGATAGTCCGGCGGGTAGTCGCCGCGCGTGGCGAACTGATTCGCGGACAGGACGAAGCAGCGACCCTCGCAAGCGATGTGCCGCATGGTCGCGATCCACGTGTCGCGCGCGTCCGCTGTCGGCGCGCACCAGATCTGGATCCCTTTTGCATACATGACCATGCGCAACAGCGGCATGTAGTTCTCCCAGCAGATCACGGCGCCGAGGCGGCCGACGGCGGTGTCGAGCACCGGCAGCGTCGAGCCATCGCCGTAACCCCAGACGAGCCGCTCGGCGGCGGTCGGCATCAGCTTTCGGTGCTTGCCGAGCAACGCGCCATCTGGGCCGAGGAACAACGCCGTGCAGTACAGCGTGCCTCCGTCACGCTCGATCACGCCGATGACCAGGAAGACGTGATGCTCACGCGCGATCCGCCCGAGCCGGTCGACAACCGGTCCGGGGACGTCGACCGACGACTCCCAGTACCGCCGAAACCAAGCGCGGCCCTCGGCGCTGCGCGCGCCGACCGTCGCGCCGAAGGTGATCCCGCGCGGGTAGCACGATATGAACGCTTCGGGGAATACCACAAGGCCCGCCCCGCCTGCGGCAGCGTCCCCTGTGAGCCGCTCCACCTTGGCGACAGTCGCTTCCACGTCGAACGCCACCGGAGCGGCCTGTACCACGGCAGCGGCGACGCGGGTCATGGTAGGTCCGTGCCCCACGGCCGCGAGCCTATCCTCACAACCTCGACACCGCGCAGGCCAGGCGCTCGATCCGGAGCTGCGTGCCCGAGACCGAGTCGCGGGATCGCGCTCACCGCACGCCCAGGAGGCGCTGCGCGTTTCCCGCGTAGACGGCGGCCAGCTCCGCCTCTGACAGCCCGGCGGCGTCGAGGTCGGCGATGGTCGCGTCGATGGCGTCGGGCGGGCCGAGCGGCGTATCGGTTCCGAACAGCACGTGCTCGGGGCCGAAGAACTCGATGACGCAGCGCACGGCGTGAGGAGCTCCGAAGAGCGCGGTGTCCGCGTAGAAGCGGTGGAAGTAGTCCAGCGGCGCCAGCAAGAGGCTTTCCTTCGTCTGGCGGTATCCCGGCCCCGTCGCGAGCCGCGCCGAGAAGTGCGGCACCATGCCGCCACCGTGGTGGGCGATCACCCGGAGCCGCGGGTGCCGGTCCATCTGACCGGAGTAGACAAGCCGCGAGAGGGCAGCCGCCGTCTCGTACGGCCAGCCGAGCGACCACCAGATCCCGAAGTCGGACTCGCGCTCGGTCGCGTAGTCGGGCCATGCGGCGTTGCGTGTCGGGTGCAGCCAGACCATGCGGTCGAGCGCCTCCATCCGCGTGAGGATCGAGTCAAAGCGGGGGTTGTCCAGCGGTGCGCCGCGGACGTTGGTGAACAGCTGGACGCCGAGTGCGCCGAGCTCCCCGACCGCATAGTCGATCTCGATCAGAGACGCCTCGACGTCACCCAGCGGCAGGGCGGCCACGAATCCTGCGAAGCACTCGGGAAAGCGCCGCACCAGCTCGGCCATCTCGTGGTTGGCACGCCGCGCCAGCTCGGAGGCGGCCTGCGGAGGGTCCACCTCCTCCAACGGAGGGACGGCCAGCACGAGGACCTGCGCGTAATCGCCGTGCCGGTCCATCGATCGGCGGCGCGCGTCGATGTCGCGGATGACCGGGCTGAAGCGAAAGACACCCTCCTGGTAGTACCGGAGCTGTGCCGGCCGCATCGTCGAGGTGAGGTGGCGCACGAGGTGCTCCAAGTAGCCGGCCGGCAGGATGTGGGCGAAGGCGTCGATCTTCCGCATCGGCCCATTCTCGCCGCCATGCACGCACCCGAGGTTCTCGTCGTAGGCGACGGGAACGGTGCGCCGGCCGCTCGTCGTCCCCTATCGGCGTCCAGGAGTAGTCGGCGACGCGAACAGCTCCGCAGGCGCGGGGAGCTCTATTCCGCTAAGTGGGTCCCTCGCATCAGGTGGACCCACTCACCCGCCCTGATCGTCGACACGATCCGAAAGCCCCGAGCTCCTCGGCGCGGCCGCGTGATCACGACATCGCCCTCGTCCGGCTCGAGGCCGGTGGCGTCGTAGATGGCGGAGGCGTGCGTGACCAGCACGGTGTTCGACCCGCCGCGCGGACGAACGCTGAGCAGCCGACGCAGCCCCCTACGCCGGCCGGCGCCCGTCTCCGCGAAGAACTCGGGCGAGAGAAGCGCGCGCGAGGCGCGGACGCGGCCGAAGGCCAGTCGTGCCGTGTCGCGCGTTCGGCAGAACGGGCTCGCGAGCACCTGACCCACCGGGATCTCGAGGCGCCGAAAAGCGCGGCCGATCGTGCGCGACTCGCGACGCCCCTCGGCGCTCAGGTTCCGCTGCCGCGAGCAGTCGCTCAGGTCGCTCGTCATGTCCATCCCCGAGTCGGTGGCCGCGTGACGGAACACGAGCACGTTGCCGCCCGCGCGCAGCCGCCCCAGTAGTCGCTCCGAGGGCCGTCCGCTGGTCTCCTCCGCGCCGGCGCTTCGACCGTCGTCTCGCGCGCTCTCGTCGTCCGATTCCTGGCCACAAGCGCTCGCGATCGCCAGCGCTGTCAACAGAAGCAGGAACGGCGACCTCCGCATCCAGGTCAGGCCCCCCAACCGACGGCGTCGCCGGTTTCGAGCGTGCGCCAGAACGTCACGTCCGGTGGAGAGGTCACGCCGGCAGCCTGCATCACCGGGCCGATGTCCGGTTGCGCTTCGTTGAAGAAGGCGTTGAAGCTGTCAGCGTCCGGCCATTCGTCGATGGCCATGTATTCGCCATCCGCGCCGTACCAGCGATGCGCGATGAGCCCGTGACGCTTGGCGACGTCCATGATGCGGCCGATCGCGTCGGCCTGCGCCGCGACCTGCTGCTCGAAGGTGGCGGGACCGCCGCTCACGCGAAGGGTGACGATGACTGACATGGGTTCCTCCTTGTCGTTGGCTCCTACGGCCCTAATCCGGCGCCAGCTCGCTCGCGGCGGCGACCACCTCGGCAACCAGCGTCGCAAGGTCGGCCTCGGTCGTGCCCGGGTGAAGGACACAGGCGCGCATCGTCTCCCGCCCGTCGAAGACCGTGCCGGTCAGAAAGGCCCGCCCGCGCGCCTGGACGACCTCGGGCAGGGCGCGGTTGATGGCGTCGATCCGGTCCGGGACGCATCCGGGAGGTCGGACCCTGAACGCCACGATCGACGTCTCGGGGGCGGCCGCGAGCTCCAGCCACGGCTCACGCTCGATGACCGCGGCGAGCTCGCGCGCCAGCGCGTTCGCGCGGACGACCTGGTCGACGATGCCATCGCGGCCACGCGCGGCGATCGTCGCCCACGTCTTCAGGGCGCGGAAGGGGCGGGTCTGCTCCAGGCCGTGCTCCGCGAAGGTCCCCACCTCCGCGCCGGCGCCCTGGCGCAGGTAGGGCGGGACGGTGCTGAACGCCTCCCGTAGGTCGTCGGCGCGGCGGACGAGCGCGCAGCCGGCGTCGACGGGTACGCCGAGCCACTTGTGGGGGTCGAGCGCCAGCGAGTCCGCCCGCTCCATGCCCCGGTACCGGGCGGCGATCGCGGGGTCGAGCACGCCGAAGGCGCCGTACGCCCCGTCCACGTGGAACCACAGCCCTTCGGCGGCGGCCACGTCCGCGAGCGCCGCGAGCGGGTCGATCGCGCCGGTATTGACCGTGCCCGCCGAGCCGACCAGCACCGCCGGCTGCCCGCCCGCCGCGCGGTCGGCCGCGATCGCGGCGCGCAGCTCGTCGGCGTCGAGCCGCCCGCCCCGCAGGGGCACGGGCCGGATCGACTCGCTGCCCAGCCCGAGCAGCTCGATCGCGCGGGGTACACAGCTGTGCGCCTCGGAAGGCACGTAGCAGAGCAGGCGCGGGCCGCCGGCGAGCCCGTCGCGGCGAACGTCGCGACCGGCCGCGGCGGTGGCGTGGCCACGCGCCCCGGCCAGGCAGACGATCGTTGCGGCGGATGCCCCGCTCGTAAGCAGTCCGGCGGCCGGCGCATGCGGGTAGCCGACCAGCTCCGCCAGCCAGCGCACGACTGTGCGCTCCAGGTGCACGTCGGCGTGGTCACCGGAAACGACGCTCGGGTTCATCGCGGCCGCGGCCAGTGACGCGAGCACGCCCGCGAGCGAAGGCGGCGAGTTGACCCAGCCGAAGAACGCCGGGTGCCCGTTTCCCATCGCGTACGGCAGTACGTCGCTCCCCATCCTCGCGGCCAGCTGGCCGAGCCCCGTGGCCCCGTCTGGCAGCGGCAGCGACAGCAACTCCGCGCGCAGGTCGTCCGGCAGCGGCTGCCAGACGGGGCGCCCGGGCAGCGCCGCGAGGTGGTCGGCGATCACGTCGACGAGCGCGTGGCCGGTCCGCGCGAACTCCTCCAGGCCCCCGGTGCCTAGATCGCGCGTCGCCGCCTCGCTCACGTCCACGCCCCCGGGTCAGCGTCTGTTGCGCAGCTTCCTGAGCTGGTGGGCGAGGAGGCCGGGAAGCAAGCGCGGGCCGGGTAGGACGACCAGACCCAGCTGCTGAAGCAGGCCGAGGGCGTCCATCTGGAACCAGTGCTCCTCGACCTTTCCATCGACGAAGCGGTTGAGCTCGAGCCCCGAGAACGAAACCTCTCTGTGTGTGGGCGGGAGCCCCTGGAACTCGCCGGTGTGGGTGCCCTTGAAGCGGATGCGCTGTGCGACGAGGTCGCCCTCCGCCACGGCGTCCTCCACGGTGAGGTGGAGGTCGGGGAACGCGTCCACGAATTCGGATAGGAAGCGCGTCCATGCCTCAGAGTCGAGCGGGGCAGGCTCGAGGCTCGCGGGGGCATAGGCGACGTAATCGCGCGTACGGACATCGGCCTCTGCCGCATCGTCGCGTTGATTGAAGACGTCGATCCATCGGCGGGAGAGAGCCTTGTTGTGCTCCACCGAATTCGCCGCGCTCTCCGCGGCCGGCTCGCTGGTCGTGGCATCCGGCGTCGGTTCGTCGGTCACTCGGTTTCGCTCCTCTGATGCGTGTCGTGCTCGTGAACGGTGGCCCGCGAAACGGCGTTGCTCATCGCGGCGATCCTACGCTCGCGCAACTTCCGCCGCGCCCTCGGCCATCATCCGCCTTTGGATGATGCGTCGCCGGCTAGCGCTCGCGGTGGTCGTCGCGATCGCCACATCGCTCGCGGGGTGCGGAGGGGCGATCACTCGCGACGAGCTCGCGCGCAGCATCGGCACGCTCGAATCGACGGCGGCCGAGGGCGCATTCCTCGCCGACGACGTCGCCGACGACCGGACGAAGGCGACGTTCGTGCGCGTCCACGCGCGTGACCTCTCCGACGTCGTCGAGCACGAGGCGGAGAAGCTGCGCGATGCGCAGGCCGATCGGCCCGGCGTGGCCGAGGCGAAGAGCCACGCGGTCGCGCTCGCCGATCGGATCGGCACGGCCCTCGGACGGGTCCAGATCGCGCCCGGCTCGGAGCGCGTGGGGCGCAGCGCGGGCGGTCAGCTCGGCAGCCTGAGCGAGCAAGCCGGGAAGCTGGCGGACGGGCTGTGAATGCCGCGCTCCGGATAGCGCTTGGCGTGATCGCGGCGATCGGCGGCTTCGTCGACATCGGCGACCTCGTCTTCAACGCGCAGGCCGGCTCCTTGGTCGGGACACCGGCGCTCTGGGCCGTGCCGGTCGGCGTCGTCGGCATCATCGTCTTCGCGGAGATGAGCGGGCGGATCGTCGCAGTCTCGAGGAAGCCGAACTTCGTCCTCGTGAGGGAGCGCTACGGGCGAACGCTCTCCACGTTCACGCTCGTCGCCTCGCTCGTCCTCACGGTGCTGACGCTCAGCGCCGAGCTCGCCGGCCTCGGCTTCGTCCTCAACTACTTCTTCGACGTCAGCGTCGGCTTCTTCGTGCTCGTGGCGGTGCTCGGGGTCGCCGCAGCCATCTACCTCCTGCCGTTCGGCGCGATCGAGCGCCTTTTCGGCTACCTGGGCCTCGCGCTGCTCGTATACATCGCGGCCTCCATCAAGCTCGACCCGGACTGGGGCGCGATCGGGCGGGGCTTCGTGCCGGAGGCGCACGGCGCGGCGGTGTACTGGTACTTCATCGTCGGCTTGATCGCAGCGGCGCTGATGCCCTACGAGATCTACCTCTACTCGAGCGGGGCGGTCGAGGAGGGCTGGGACGAACGCGACATGGCGGTGAATCGCGCGAACGCGTTCGTGGGGTTCGGCCTCGGAGGCCTGATCAGCGTGGGGATCCTCGTCGCGTCCGCGCAGGTCTTCAAGCCGGCCGGCATCTCGCCGACGACCGTCGGGTCGGTTGCGCTGATCGCCGAGCAGCCTTACGCCGAGGTCGGGCTCGTCCTCGCGCTCGTCGGGATTCTGTTCGCCGTCGGCGGGGCGACGATCGACACGGCGTTCTCGGCCGCGTACAACCTGGCCCAGCACCAGGGCTGGCGCTGGGGGAAACGCTTCCGCCTGCTGAACGAGCCACGCTTCACGCTCTCGCTGGTGGGCTTCCTGCTCGCCGGATTCGCGATCGCGCAGACCGGCGTCGATCCGGTCGAGCTCACCGAGTACGCCGTGATCTTCTCGATCCCCGTCCTCCCGCTCACGTACCTGCCGATCCTGCTCGTCGGGAACGACGCCCGCGTGATGGGCGACCACGTGAACGGGCCGCTCGCACGCGCGATGGGGTGGGCCTACTTCGCTCTCATCTGCATTCTGGCGGTTGCGGCACCCGTGCTCTTCGTGTGGACGAACGGCGGCGGCTAGGCGGCCGGGCTCAGGACGCGACGTAGGCCGCTAGGTGCTCGCCGGTGAGGGTGGAGCGGGCGGCGACGAGCTCGGACGGGGTGCCCTCGAAGACGATCCGGCCTCCGTCATGGCCGGCGCCCGGGCCGACGTCGATGATCCAGTCGGCGTGCGCCATCACCGCCTGGTGATGCTCGACGACGATTACCGACCTGCCCGAGTCGACGAGCCGGTCGAGCAGGCCGAGCAGCTGCTCCACATCGGCGAGGTGGAGCCCGCTGGTCGGCTCGTCGAGGACGTAGATAGACAGCGCCCCGGCCCGGGCCAGCCCGGCCCCTCGCGCACGGCCACGGCCCTTGTCGCCCATCTGGGTCGCCAGCTTCAGTCGCTGCCGCTCGCCGCCGGAAAGCGTCGTGAGTGGCTGGCCCAGGCTGAGGTAGCTGAGCCCGACGTCGGCCAGGCGGCCGAGGATCTTCTGCGCGGCCGGCGTACTCGCCTCGCCGGCGCCGAAGAACTCGTCGGCCTCGCTGACCGACATCGCAAGCACCTCGCTGATGTCGCGGCCGCCGAGGCGGTGCTCGAGCACCGATGCCTGGAAGCGTTTCCCGTCGCACTCCTCGCAGGTGGTGGCGACGCCGGCCATCATCGCGAGATCGGTGTAGATGACACCGGCGCCGTTGCAGTTGGGGCAGGCGCCGTCGGAGTTGGCGCTGAACAGCCCCGGCTTCACGCCGTTTGCCTTCGCGAACGCCTTGCGGATTGGGTCGAGCGCTCCGCTGTACGTCGCCGGGTTGCTCCGCCGCGAGCCGCGGATGGCGCCCTGGTCGATCGACACCACACCTGCGCCGGGCGGGATCGACTCGTGCACGAGCGAGCTCTTGCCGGCGCCCGCGACGCCGGTGACGACGACCAGCGCACCGAGCGGGATGTCCACGTCGACGTCGCAGAGGTTGTGCGCCGTAGCGCCGCGGATCTCTAGCCTGCCGGTGGGCGACCGCACCGTCTCCTTGAGGCCGGCCCGGTCGTCGAGATGGCGGCCGGTGACGGTGCCGCTGGCGCGCAGCCCCTCGACGGTGCCCTCGAAGCAGACGCGGCCGCCCGCCGCACCGGCGCCGGGCCCGAGGTCGACGACGTGGTCGGCGACCTCGATCGTCTCCGGCTCGTGCTCCACGACTAGCACCGTGTTCCCCTTGTCGCGCAGCCGCAGCAGCAGGTCGTTCATGCGCTGGATGTCGTGGGGGTGGAGACCGGTGGTGGGCTCGTCGAAGACGTACGTGACGTCGGTGAGCGCGGAGCCGAGCTGGCGGATCATCTTGACGCGCTGTGCCTCGCCGCCCGAGAGCGTGCCCGACGGCCGGTCGAGCGAGAGGTAGCCCAGCCCGATCTCGTCGAACGAGCCGAGCTGTTGCTCCAGCGCGGCGAGCAGGGGCGCCACCGACGGCTCGTCGAGGCCGCGTACCCAGTCGGCCAGGTCGCTGATCTGCATCACGCAGGCCTCGGCGATGTTGATCCCCCTGATCTTCGAGCCGCGCGCCGCCTCGTTGAGCCGGGTGCCGTCGCAGTCGGGGCAGGCGGTGAACGTGACCGCTCGCTCCACGAAGGCGCGCACGTGCGGCTGCAGCGCGTCCACGTCCCTGGACAGGAACTTCTTCTGGATCGTCGGGATCAGACCCTCGTACGTCAGGTTGATCCCGTCGACCTTGATCTTCGTCGGCTCCCTGTGGAGCAGGTCGTGAAGCTCGCGCTTCGTGAACTTGCGGATCGGCTTGTCGGGGTCGAAGAAGCCGCAGCCCTTGAAGATGCGGCCGTACCAGCCGTCCATGCTGTAGCCGGGGATCGTGAGCGCGCCCTCCGCCAGCGACTTGCTGTCGTCGTAGAGCTCAGCCAGGTCGATGTCGGTGACCGAGCCTCGGCCCTCGCAGCGCGGGCACATACCGCCGTGGTAGACGGCGTTGCGAACCACGATCCGCTCGCCCTTGCCCTTGTCGACGGTCATCGCCCCGCTCGCCTTCCGCGTCGGGACGTTGAACGAATAGGCCGTCGGAGGCCCGATGTGCGGCTCCCCGAGGCGGCTGAAGAGGATGCGCAACATCGCGTTCGCGTCGGTCGCGGTGCCGACCGTGGAGCGCGCGTCGACGCCCATCCGCTGCTGATCGACGATGATCGCGGTCGTCAGCCCTTCGAGCACGTCGACCTCGGGTCGCGCGAGCGTCGGCATGAACCCCTGCACGAAGGCGCTGTAGGTCTCGTTGATGAGCCGCTGCGACTCCGCCGCGATGGTGTCGAACACCAGTGAGCTCTTGCCCGAGCCGGAGACGCCCGTGCACACGGTCAGCCGGCGCTTCGGGATCTCGAGGCTCACGTCCTTGAGGTTGTTCTCGCGCGCGCCGTGAACGCGGATCAGATCGTGGCTGTCGGCGGCGTGCAGAGCGGGCGACTGCGTGTCCGTCCTCGTTGCCGTGCTCATCGGATTCAGCGCCGCTCCCGGGTGTCGCGCAGGTGCCGCGCCCGGTCGCTCACCGGCGGACCTCGATCACGCGGTAGGGGCTCGAGACGCGGAATGCCTCGGGGTCCTCGTTGCCTTCGCGCAGGACAGTGAGCGCCTGGTCTCTCACCTCGCGGTAGGTCCCGGCGCGCTCTAGCGGAGCTCGGCCGGCGATGCTCATGGGGTGGTGCCGCTCGGCCGCTTCGAGGTAGGCCTCGGGTGAGGCGCCGGTGATGACGAGCTCGCCCTCGTGAATCCGCACCTGCGCGTCATGGCCCACGGCGAGTTCGCGCACCGCGTCGGCGTCGTGCCAGCCGAAGCGATCGCGGCGCGATCCGGTGGCGGCGGCTATCGCACGCCCGAACGTTCCCACCATCGCGTCGATCGGCCCGACCGGTACCCACACCGAGAACAGCGCGCGTCCCGACGGTCGCAGCACGCGCATCATCTCGTCGAAGGCGTGGCCGGCGTCGCCGGCGAAGATCAGGCCGAACACCGACAGCGCGAGGTCGAACGAGCCATCCTCGAACGGCAGCGCCTCGAGGTCCCCGACCACGAAGGTCGCCTCGACATCCTCGCTCGCCGTCCGCTCACGGGCGACGTCGATCAACCTGGCCGCAGAGTCCAGCCCGGTCACGACGGCGCCCGCGCGGGCGGCCAGCAGGGCGGCATTACCTGTGCCCGTGGCGAGATCGATCACGAGCTCCCCGCCCTCCAGCTCGGCCAGGGAGACCACGTGTTCGGCGACCGGCGCGAGCTCCACAGCAGTCTGCTCGTACCGCCCGATGCCCCAATCGACCATTACGCCCGCGACCCTAGCGACCGGGCGCGGGCGCCATCGTTAGCCGGTCCCCGGCACCCAGCCGAGCTCCTCGCGCACGCGCCTCGGGAGCGCGCTCACCACGAGGTCGTACGAGTCCTCGATCAGATCGCGCACGAGCGGGTCTGGAAGGCTCCCGTCGAGCGTGATGGTGTTCCAGTGGCGCTTGTTGAGGTGATAGCCGGGCCGGATCGCCGCGTAGCTGCCGCGCAGCGCGACCGCGAGCTCCGGCTCGCATTTGACGCTCACCTCAAGGGGAGTCCGGCTCAGGGCGCTTAGGGCGAACATCTTGCCGGCGACCTTGAACACCGAGTGCTCGGGCCCGAAGGGGAAGTCCTCGATCGCCCCGGCCTGGCGGAGGCACCACGCGCGCAGTTGGCCTGCGTCCACGCGGCGCGATCCTCAGCCCGGCCTGCGCGGGCGGCGCTCGAGCCGCCGCCGCCGCCGTGCGTCGGCGGGAGCCGGGCGTCGCCGCCTCTCTTCCCGCGCCAGCTCGCGCTCCTCGCTCAGTCCAACCTCGAGGAACACGAGAAGCACGACCGCGCCAAGCCCGAGCGTAATCAGCGCTATGGCGATCACCTCGCCGGTCAGGCCACTCACCGCTGCGGCGCAGATCCCGCCGGCCACGACCAGCGCCGCCGCCGATCCAAATGCCAGGACGCGCGAGCGGGGCTGCACGATTCGAAGGTATCGCCCCGGCCGGTTGCACGTCCGCGGGGCGGCATGCTCACCTCCACAACGCTTTTCGGGCTCGACCTGCCGGCGATCGTGGCCCTGGCGATCTACCTATCGATCGTCGTCCTCGTCAACGCGATCGTCGACGTGATCGTGGCCTTGCTCGACCCGCGAACCCGCGGCTCGCCGAAGCGCGCCTAGGCAGATCCAGCAGGCGAGCGGACCGCACGCCGCAGCCGACCCGCCAGCCTTTCGAGCTGTGCGATCAGCTCCGGCGGCTCGTGCACGTCCACGTCGAAGCCGAGCATCGCTACCCGGAGCGCGAGCCACTCCAGGTCGTCGTCGGACGTCCGGTACGCGCAGCGGTGCTCGTCGATCGGTTCGAGCGCGCTCGCCGCGTACGGCACCCGCTTCGCGACCTCGTCCGCCGAGGCGTGCACGGTCACGCGCGCCTCGTATCGGCTCCACGCGCCCGCGATGCTCTGCTCGACATACGCGGCCGCATCCTTCGCGGGCAGCTGGCGCTCCGTGAACCGCACGCCCGTCGCCGCCGGCCGGCTGAGCCGGTCGATGCGATAGGTCCGCCAGTCCCCGCGCCGGCGGTCCCAGGCGACGAGATACCAGCGCCGGCCGATGTTCACGAGCGAGTGCGGCTCCACCTCGCGGCGCGTGGCGCTGCCGTCGCGACTGCGGTAGTCGAAGCGAAGGCACTCGGAGTCGCGGCAGGTGGCGGCGATCAGCGTCAGGTGCTGCGCGTCGACGGTCGGCCCGGACACCGGCACCGCGATCGTGGCCGAGCCCAGGGCCGCCACGCGCCGGCGCAGGTGCTTCGGCAGCACCTGCTCGAGCTTGACGAGCGCGCGGATCGACGTGTCCTCGATGCCGGTGACGGATGCCCGCGCTGCGGTGCGCAACCCGACCGCGATCGCGATCGCCTCCTCCTCGTCCAGGAGGAGCGGCGGCATGGCCGCGCCCGCGCGGAGCCGGTAGCCGCCGGCGGGCCCGGTCACGGAGTCGACGGGGTAGCCGAGCGCGCGCAGCCGCCCGATGTCACGCCGAACCGTTCGCTCCGAGACCTCGAGCCGCTCGGCCAGCTCGCCGCCCGGCCAGTCGCGGCGGGCCTGCAGGAGCGACAGCAATTCGAGTAGGCGGCTCGAGGTCTCGCGCATGTGAGGCACCCGATGGTCCCCGAAATTGAGGACAAATCCTGACCTAAACGCCCCGTAGCGTGCCGGCCCGTCCGCAAGCGAGCAAGGGAGGGCCCATGACTGAGCAGGATCGCTACATCCCCGGAGTGCCGTGCTGGGTCGACACGACGCAGCCCGATCCGGACGCCGCGGTGGCGTTCTACAGGAGCCTCTTCGGCTGGGAGTTCGAGGACGTCATGCCGGCGGATTCGCCGATCAGCTACCTGATCGCGCGCATCCGTGGGGAGGACGTCGCGGCGGTTGGCTCGCAGCCGGAGCGCGGGGGCGAGTCCGCGACCTGGAACACCTACGTGTGGGTCGAGGACGCCGACGACACCGCCGACAGTGTGCGCGCCGCCGGCGGCACCGTGCTCGTCGAGCCGAGCGATGTGGGCGAGTCGGGCCGCATGGCGATCTTCGCCGACCCGGCCGGCGCCGCATTCTGCGTGTGGCAGCCGCGGGAGCACCGCGGGGCGCGAATCGTGAACGAGCATGGCTCGCTCAACTTCAACGACCTTCACACCCGTGACGCGAAGGCCGCGGAGTCCTTCTACGGCGCCGTCTTCGGCTGGGAGCTCCTCGACGTGGGCGGATTTTCCGCGTGGGGGCTCGCGGGCTACGGCGACTTTCTCGAGCAGATCAATCCCGGGACGCGCGAGAACATGGCAGCGGCAGGCGCGCCGGCCCGCTTCGAGGACGTCGTGGCGAGCGTGGTTCCGATCACGGACGAGCAGCCCTCGCACTGGGGCGTCACGTTCGCCGTCGACGACGCCGATGCCGTCGCCAAACGCGCCCCCGAGCTCGGCGGCCGCGTGCTTGTGCCGCCGTTCGACGCGCCGTGGGTGCGCATGACCGTGGTCAGCGATCCGCAGGGCGCTACGTTCACGGCGAGCAAGTTCGTGCCGGAGAACAAGGATCTCGGGCGGGACGCCGGGGCCACCACGAGCGCGCGATGAGTTCCGGGCGCTCGCCCGGTCCTATAACGCGCGAGCCCGCCCACAAGCAGGAGATGCGATGTACGAAGACGGACGACCGGCCGTACTGGCCGAAGGCCTTTTCAAGCACTTCACCGGTCGCGACGGCGACGTCGAGGCGGTTCGGGGCGTCGATCTCAGGGTCCGCAGCGGGGAGATCTTCGGCTTCCTCGGACCGAACGGCGCCGGCAAGTCGACGACGGTGCGCATGCTCACGACGCTGCTCACGATCACCTCGGGTCGCGCCGAGGTGATGGGCGTCGACGTGGCCCGCAAGCCGGACGAGGCGCGGCGGCGGATCGGCGTCGCGCTCCAGGAGGCCGGGCTCGACCCGCGGCAGACCGGGCGGGAGCTCCTGGTCCTGCACGGTCGGCTCTTCGGGCTGAGCCCGGCGAGGACCGCCGAGCGGGCCGAGAAGCTGCTCGCGCTCGTCGAGCTCGGCGACGCCGCCGACCGCGTAATCAAGGGCTACTCGGGCGGCATGCAGCGCCGCCTCGACCTGGCGGCGGCACTCGTGCACGAGCCCGAGGTGCTCTTCCTCGACGAGCCCACGACCGGGCTCGACCCCGCGAGCAGGCTGACGATCTGGGAGGAGCTGCGCCGGATCAACTCGCACGGAACGACGGTCTTCCTCACGACGCAGTACCTCGAGGAGGCCGACCAGCTCTGCGACCGCATCGCGATCATCGACAGCGGCCGCATCGTGCGGGAGGGCACGCCCCAGCAGCTGAAGGCCGAGCTGCGCGAGCGCCGCGGGGGCGACGAGGAGCCAACGCTCGACGACGTGTTCCTCGACGCGACCGGGCGCACGCGCACGCGTGCGGCCGGCGAGGTTCAGGAGGTGACCGCATGAGCGCCACGATCGCACTCGGAAGGCGCGGGCTGCGCGAAGCGCTGCGCCAGCCGGACGCGCTGTTCATGACGATGTTCATTCCGCTCTTCTTCCTCGTGGTGAACACCGGGCAGGCGGCGAGGATCTTCCCGTCGGAGTCGACCGGGTTCCTGAAGGGACAGGGCTACGGGGCCTTCCAGCTGCCGATCACACTGCTCCTGGCGGCGTCGTTCGGAATGGCGGCGCTGTTCCTCGTGGAGGAGATCGAGGGCGGCTACTTCGACAAGCTGCGCGCGATCCCGATCCCGCGCTACGCCATCGTTCTCGGACGGCTCGTCACCGAGGGCGCGAAGGGCATCGTCCTCTCGACGGTGATCGTGCTGCTCGCCCTTCCGTTCGGGATCACGATCGCGAGCGGGGTGCCCGGATTCTTGCTGCTCGTGCTGCTGAGCGCCCTCTGGGGCATCGTCTATGCCGGGTTCATGCAGCTGATCGCGCTGAAGACGCGCAGCGCCGCCGCAACCAATTCGGGCGGGCTGATCTTCTTTCCGCTGCTCTTCCTGACGCCGAACTTCGTGCCGCGCGACCTCCTTACCGAGCCGATGGAGATCGCCGCCACGGTGAACCCGGTGACCTACCTGATGGAGGCGCTTCGCTCGCTGATCCTCGACCACCTCGACTGGGGCAAGATCCTGCCTGGATTCGGCGTTGTGCTCGCGCTCGGCGTGCTGATGCTCTTCCTCAACGTCAGGACGATCGAGCGCTATGACTGAGTGCCGGCGGTCGCTTACATCGACGCACTAAGCGGGAACCCGCTGCGAGCGTGCGGCGCTCAGGATCAACGTGGCGGCGTCCTCCGGCGCGACGCAGTCCGTGTTGATCACGATGTCGTAGTGCGTCGGTAGCTCCGCCGAGACGCCGTAGAAGCGCTTCAGATAGGCGGACCGGTTGGCGTCGCCACGCGCCACCAGTTTCTGCGCTTCCGCGTCGTCGAGGTTCTTCGCTTCGGCGAGTCGTCGCGCGCGCGTCTCGGGTGACGCCGTGATCAGGATGCGCAGCACGTCCGCGTGACCGGCCAGCGCGAGCGACGCTGCGTGGGCAACGATGACGACGTTGCCGCGCTCGGCCGTCTCCCACAGGACGCTGCGGATCAACCCACGTAGCGCGTCGCGGCGCGGGCCTGGAGGCTCGGTGATCGGCGCGAACCCGGCGAGCGACGCGGGCCCACCCGAAGCTCCCTCCGCCAGCGCATCGAGCATGCGACCGAGGACGGACTTACGTAGCTCGACGTCCGCCACCGCCTGGGCGCTCACTCCTGCTTCCCGCGCCGCCCGCTCGATGATCTGGTCATTGACGAGTTGGAACCCAAGCTCGCGCGCGACCATAGGACCAAGCTGCTCGCCGGCCGAGCCGTCGGTCGGCGAGATGGCGACGACTCCGTAGCTCACCGGCCGAAGCTACTGGCGCTGGTCCGCTCGCGTCAAGGGCGGCTTCGACGCACAGGCCCGATTCTCGACATCCTTCCCGGCGTGCTGCGGTTCGACCACGTCTTTTGCATGGTCGGCGACCCGGACGCGGTCGTGCGCGAGCTCGAGCACGACGGCTGGATGCTCGTCGCCGGACAGGGTGCACCGCGGGCAGGGGACTCGCAACCGGCGGCTTCTGTGGAGCGCCCACTTCCTCGAGCTCCTCTGGGTGCGGGATGCGGTCGAGGCGCGCGCAGGCGCGCTGCGGCTCGACCGCCGCGCCGACTGGGCGGCCACGGGCGCGAGCCCGTTCGGAGTGGGGTTCCGCGGACGGCTGGATGACACCTCAAGGAAGGAGTTCTGGCTCTACGACGCCCTCGGGCCGCGCATCTGGATCCATCGCGACAACGAGCAGGCCCCCGAGCGCCCGCTCGTCTTCGTGCTTGAGCTCGAGCGCCGCGCCGAGCTGCCGCGCGGCGAGGCAGGGGCGCGGCGCCAGCCGGGAGATCTCCGAGAGCTGCGCGTGCACGGCCCGGTCGCGCCTTCGCTGCCGGAATTCGTGGGCCCGACGATCGCGCACGTGCAGGGAGCGCACCTCCTCGAGTTGATCGTCGGCGACGGTCGCTCGGCTCGTCGGATCAGCGACCTGCTCGTGCTTCGGTCCTAACATCCGCGCATGCCGCCGGCCCGCCGGATCGCCGCGTTCGCCGGAGCCGGTGTTGCCTTCGCCGCGCTCTGGTGGCGGCGCAACCCGTCGGCGTGCCCGTACAGCCAGCGCTTCTGGGTCGAGGCGCCCCACCCGCTCATCACCCGTGAGCGCCTGCGCGCGATCCTCGAGCCCAAGGCGGGCGAGCGGCTGCTCGAAGTCGGGCCGGGCACGGGCTACTACGCGCTGCCGGTGGCCCGCTGGCTGGAGCCGGGCGGGACGCTCGAGCTGCTCGACGTTCAGAAGGAGATGCTCGACCACACGATGGCCCGCGCACGCGAGAGCGCGCTCGACAACCTCGAGCCCACCCACGCTGATGCTCGGACGATGCCGTTCGCGAACGGCCGCTTCGACGCCGCGTATCTCGTGACCGTGCTAGGCGAGATCCCCGACCAGCGCGCCGCTCTACGTGAGCTCCGGCGCGTGGTGAAGCCGGGCGGGCGCGTTGTCGTAGGCGAGCTCTTCGGCGATCCGCACTGGGTCTCACCGGCAGCGCTTCGGCGCCGCGCCGAGGCCTCCGGGCTGCGGTTCGACCGGCGTGTCGGCACCCCGCTCGGCTACTTCGCCCGCTATTCCCGCGACTGACGCGTCCCAGCGGAAGGTCGGCACGCCTTCGAGCACCGAGCGCGGCGGCGCCTCGCAGTCGAGCACGGCGCGGGCGCCGAGCACCGCCTGGTCGCCGAGACTCGCACCCGCGAGCAGACAGGCGCGGGGGCCGATGCGCGCGCCGTCGGCCACGCGGACGGGCGCGACGATCGGCGGCTGCTCGCACGCCGGGTCCTCGACGTCGTCGGCCGTAAGCGACGTGTCGCTGAGCATTACCTCGTCGGCGAGGACGCAGCCCGCGCCGACGCAGACCTCCCGCGTGGCGACGACCGCGCAGCCGCGCCCCACGAACGTCCGCTCACCGAATCGCACGACGCCGGTCGCCCGGATGCGCGAGCCGGCGCCGAGCCACGCGCCCGCCTCCAACTCGAGCCGCGCGCCCGGGCGCAGCTCGAGCCGCTGACCCGGCCCGAAGTACGCGCCGCGGCCGACGCTGAGGCGGCGTCCGTACCGGAGGCGAAGCCAAGCGCGACGAGCCCTGAGCGGCACGGCCTCGCGCAGCCGCGGCCGCCTCGCCTCGACCATGAAGTCGGGCACGTCCGACGGGCGCGGCACGGACACGTCGCTCGCCTCCACTGGCCAAAAGTACCCAGATCGCCGTCGTTGGGATTTGGGTGTTTCGCTCGAAGCCGGCGCATCGCAGGCCACGTACGGTTGCCTGCGGACCGAACCCCGACGAGGAGCACGACCATGAGCACTGGTCAGACAGAGGCAACCAGGACCGAAGAGCACGCCGCGCCGCGCGAGGCGTGGGATGCCATCGCGCATGGCTATGACCGGTACGTGGCTCCACAGGAGGTCGACCTCGCGAATGACGCGCTCCGACTCGTCGGGCTCCAGCCGAACGAGCGGTTCCTCGATGTCGCAGCCGGGACCGGCGGACTGTGCCTGCCGGCGGCACGACTGGGTGCGGACGTGCTCGCCACCGACTGGTCAGCGGCGATGATCGAGCGCTTCGAAGCGCGCGTGCGGGACGAGGGCCTCGGCAAGGCGGAGGGGCGCGTGATGGACTGTCACGCGCTCGACCTCCCGGATGACAGCTTCGACGTGGCCGGGTCGCAGTTCGGCGTCATGCTCGTGCCCGACCAGCCGCGTGCACTTCGCGAGATGGTCCGGGTCACGCGGCCCGGCGGGCGCGTATGCGTGATCGCGTACGGCTTGCCCGCGGACGTCGAGTTCCTCCAGCTCTTCATCAGCGCGCTGACGGCCGTTGCCCCGAACTTCCCGGGCCTGCCCGACGATCCGCCGCCGCTCGAGTTCCAGGTCTCGGACGCCGACGTCCTGCGCCGCCGGATGAGCGATGCCGGGCTGAGGGAGGTCCGCGTCGAGCGGAAGGCCGAGCGGCCGGCCTTCGCCTCGGGGCAGGAGATGTGGGACTGGGTGCTGAACGGAAACCCGATCCCGGGCGTGCTGGTCGCGGATCTGGACGACGATCAGCGGGCGCAGCTTCGCGAGGCTCTGGACGGCATGGTCCGCGAGCGCGCTGGGGCCGACGGGCGCGCGCTGTTGACGAACGCGGTCAATATCGGGTTCGGCGTGAAGTGACGCGCGCCGCGGCACCCGCGGCATCGGCTCACCGTGGCAGACGCACGTCCTTCACCCGGCCGGTGTTGGCGTCGATGCGGACGACCGCGAGCTCGCTGAAGCTGCCGGGCTGCCTGCCCGGCCGCGACAGCGAGACGATCCAGAACGGCTCCGAGCCGAGTCCCTGGCGCAGGAACCGGATCTGGGTGCGCCGAGGCGTGAAGTCGACCTGGGCCTTCGCCTTCACGATGGCCTCGTCCTTCGTGAGGCGGATCTGCGAGCGCTGGCAGGTCTGCGCGACCACGAAGGCGACAGCGAGCACGCCGATAATCACGGCGGCGCGTAGCCACGCCGGGCCACCGGCAGTAAGCGGTGTGCCCCAGCGGCCGATCGGCCGCTGCGCGGACGCGCTCACCGATGGGGTGTCCTTGTGCTCAGAGGGTTGGACGGAACTCGTTCCCGATGTTCGTGAACAGCACGATCACCAGGACCACGATCGCACAGAGGATCGAGATGGCAAGCATCGCGACCTCGAACGACCTGACGTGCGTCTGTAGCGGCGGGAACTCGATCTGCCGCCGGCTCTCTCCGTTGTTCATCATGGGCTTTCTCCCCCGACTCCGCCGGGCTGGGGCGGTGGCCCGCCGAGCCCGGGCCGGCGCCGCAGCGTCGCGGCCTCGATCAGCCGTCTGTTCTCGTAGAGCACCCACGCCACGAGGACCACCACCATCACGACGATCCCAAGCCACGTGACGATCATGTACAGGCTCTCGGCGCCGCTGCCCTCATCGCCGTAGGTCGAGCCCGGCATGAACGTTCCGAAGCCGGCGCAGTCCTCGTAGTTGGCCTGGAGGATGAAGTCGAGGCTGTCGTCCGCGGGTTTGGCGCCCTCGTTGTGCGTGATGCAGTCGGGCGCGCTGTCGATCAAGAGTGGCATCTACAACCTCACCTCGTTCCTCGCGTTCAGGAGGACGGTTTCGGCGTGGACCGGGGTGCCGTCCGGCTCGATGATCGTCTCGCCCGGCGAGACGACCTCCGGTAGGTAGAGATCCGGTTCGTACTCGGCCACATCGAGCCCCATCAGCTCCACCTGGGGCGGCACCCTCAAGATGTTGAGCTTCTTCATCACCCACGAGGCGAACCAGCCGGTGAGGAACCCGAGCGGCAGGAACGTGGCCATGCCCATGAGCTGACCGCCGAGCGAGCTGTCGACGTTGTTGAGGCCAGTCGGGTAGCCGGCCGCGAACACCCCGACCCAGAGCATGCCGAGGAATCCCATCACGCCGTGTACTGCGACCGCGCCGACGCAGTCGTCCACGCGCATCTTGATCTCGATCCAGTTGCCGGCGTAGACCGCGATGGCCGCGCTCGCCATCGCGAGCAGGTAGCCGAGCGTCGGGGCGTAGACGTCGGCGCCCGCCGACACGCTGATCACGCCGGCGAGACCCCCGGAGACCGTCCAGAACGGGTCACCGCGCGATGCGAAGTAGCCGCCCGTGAAGCCGCCGGCGAAGCCCATCGTGATGATCATCGCGATCGACCCGAGCGTCGTCGGGCTCAGATAGATGTTGGACCAGCCCGGGAAGGCCGTGGACGAGATCACGAGGCAGGCTGCGTAGAAGGCGTAGAAGCCCGTGAAGATCAACATCAACCCCAGCAAAGTCATGTGGAGGTTGTGCGGTCTGAATTGCCGCGCGAGCCCCTCGCGGGTGTACTTGCCTATTCGCGGCCCGAGGTTGAACAGGACCCCGAGCGTGAATGCGCCGGCCACGCCGTGAACCACGCCCGAGGCGATCGAGTCGTGGAAGCCGAAGCGCAGCGTCAGCCAGCCGCCCGCGCTCCACCCCCACGCGGCGTCGAGGATCCAGACGACCGAGCCCAGCAGGCACGCCAGCAACAGGTAGGCCGTGAGGCGCGCCCGCTCGATGATCGCGCCCGACATGATCGAGGCGGTCGTCCAGGAGAAGAGGAGGAACGCCAGGAAGAAGACGAGGTTGATGTTGTTCGTCAGGTTCGGGCCGAACGCGTCGGACCACGGAATGCCCGACTGGCACGCCACGCCCGTGAAGTCACTCGAGTTCGGGCCGATCGGCAGGCCGGGCTGGTTGCAGTTGTAGATCCACCAGCCGAAGTAGTAGAACGTCGGCGTTACTACGGCGATCGTGAGGATGTTCTTCATCGCCGTGGCCAGCGCGTTCTTGCGCCGCGCTATGCCGGTCTCGTACGACATGAAGCCGGCGTGGATCAGCCACATCAGGACGACGGTGAAGAAGTAGTACTGCTCGCCGAGGATGACGCTGTCGCGCGTCACGCTCTCGGCGGAAGCGGCGTCCTGCAGACGGTCGACCTGGGCGATGAGGATGTCGAGCATTCAGTCCTCCGTAGCCTCAGCGGGCTTGCTGTAGGGCGCGAAGCTATTTCGATGTGCGCATCGCTGCAATGTGTCATCGTCACATGCTTGAAGCCAGACGAGTGTGCGGTTCACACATAGGGCGGTAAGCGGCGCCGGGCTACCATGCCGCGCACGGAAAGGAGGGCTCGCGTGACGGTTTCATCGGTCGCCGAGGGTGGCGATGCCCTCGACCGGGTGCGTCGCGAGAACGAGACGCTTTACGCGATCATCAAGACGGTCTCCTCGTCGCTCGATCTGGACACCGTCCTGCGCGGGATAGTGGATCTTGCCACGGAGGCGACCGCCTGCCACGCGTGCTTCATCTACTTCCGCGAGGGCGAGCGCCTGATGCTGCGCGCCGCCTCGCCGCAGTACCTGAACCTGGTGGGCACGCTCTCGCTCGGCATCGACGAGGGTCTGACCGGGTGGGTGGCGCGCACGAAGACGCCCGAGTTCATCCGCGACAACGCGCTTGCGGATGCGCGCATGAAGTATGTGCCGGAGCTCGAGGAGGAGCGGTTCGAATCGATGGTCGCGGTGCCGGTGCTCACGCGCGAGAGCGACGTGATCGGCGTCGTGGTGCTGCACACCGAAGCCCCGCGCGAGTTCGACAGCGGCGTGCTGAACTTCCTCGTGCACACGGCGTCGCTCGTGGCCGGCGCGATCGAGAACGCGAAGCTCTACGAGGGCACGCGGCGGCGTGTCGACGCGCTCACCACCCTGACCCAGCTGAGCCAGGCGCTGGCGGCGGTCACGCTGCGCGAGGACCTCTACGACGCGGTCACGCGCGGGGCCCGTCAGCTGTTGGGCGCCGACTCATGCCAGATCTGGCGCGTCGACTCCGATGCGGACGAGCTCGCGCTCGTGGGTTCGGACCCTCCGGACGAGTCCTTGGGCAAGCCGCGTCCGGGCGGTGCGGCGCAGCTCCTCGACCTGATGAGGCGCGAGCGCACCGGGGCAGTGGAGGACGGCCTCGTGGTCGCGCCGCTCGCGGCCGGCGACGAGCAGCTCGGGATCCTCGCGTGCGTCGCGCGTGGGCGCGCATTCAGCGAGGAGGACGCGGAGCTCCTGCACGCCGTGGCGCACCAGACCGCCGTCGGTTTGAAGAAGGCCGAGCTGATCGAGCGGCTCACCGCCGAGAACATCGTCAAGGACATGTTCGAGGCGCTCGCCGCGGGCTCGGTCGAGACGGCCGAGGCAAAGGCGGCCGAGGCGCGCTGCGACCTGACGCGCCCGCACGTCTTCCTTCACGCCGTGCGCGCGCCGGGTGGCCCCGACGACGCGGACTGGCCGCAGGTGGCCGGCAGCGTGGAGAGCCGCCTGCGGCGCCTCTATCCGCGCGCATTCGTCGACTCGCGGCACGATTGCATGCGCGTGATCGCGCCGCTGCCGACCGCCGGAGCCGCCGGCGTCGAGCGCCTTCGTCAGGCGTGCGGGCAGGTGGCGCGGGACGAGGGCGTCGTCGTCGGGTTGAGCGACGTCGATCGCGGCGCCGCCGGCGCGAAGCGCCGCATGCGGGAGGCCGCCGACGCGGCGCGCATCGGCTACTCGCTCGCGCGCGGGGGCGCCGCTGTGCCGTACGAGGACCTGGGCGCCTACAAGTACCTCGTCCACCTGGAAATGGACGACGCCCCGCACGACCGCTACCGCCAGTCGGTGGAAGAGCTGATCGAGTACGACCGCCGGCGCAGCGCCCGGCTGGTCGAGACGCTCGAGCGCTTCCTCGCGGACAGGGGCAGCGTCGCGGCGAGCGCGCGCGCCCTTTTCATCCATCCGAACACGGTGCGTCAGCGCATCGAGCGGATCGAGCGGGTCACGGGCCTCGACCTCGACACGGAGGATCTGCTCTCGCTCGAGCTCGCGCTCAAGCTCGCCCGCCTCCACGACGTCCGCGAGGAGCGGCACTAGAAGCGTGCCCCGCCTGCTTGCGACGGTGCCGGCGCACCGCAATCCACCCCCGGAACACCAGATAGCCGGGCACGTGCGTGAGCAGCACGAACAGAACCCACCACACCTTGACGGTGAACTCGAGGTCGTGCTCCTCCCGCAGGTCCCAGACGGTGAGGTAGATCGCCACCAGGAGCACCAGCAGCATGATCGGCGGGACCGTCTGTGTGAGAACGAAGAGCAGCATCGCCTGCGCCACCCTATATCCGGACTGCCGGCATGACCATCAGGGCGAAGCTCTATGTCGCCATCCTGCTCACGGTCGTCGGGCCGGTTATCACGATCGCCGTTGCGCTGCACGGCATGAGCCGGCTTGGCGATCGCTTCGACGAGGTGCAGCAGCGCTCGGAGCGCACCGCGCTCGCGCTGGCGCTCAAGTTCGACGTGACGGACGTCAACGGCTGGCAGACCGCGTACGGCTACGACGACGGCGCATCGCGCGCGCGCTTCGAGGCGTCGGTGCGCGACTTCCGCCGAGATCTCGAGCAGGCGCGCCTCATGTTCGGGGATCGCCAGGAACGCGAGCTCCTGCGCGACATGACGAGCGACTTCGACAGGTTCATCGACCTCGATCTGCTCGCGTACGCGGCGCTGCGGGAGGGCGACGACGCCCGCGTCAAGCGGATCTTCCTCGGCCCGGAGCTGCGGCTCTTCGACCTGATGGCGGGCCACGCCCAGGCGCTCGCGCTGTACGAGATGCGCCGCGCGCGCGGAACCGAGCAGGCGTTCGACAACGCGCGGGAGGACGCTCGCCGAGGCTTGATCGCGGTGGCGCTCGGCGCGGCGCTCGTGATCATCCTGCTGTTGGTCACGGCGGTCGACATCGCTCGGCACGCCCTCGATCGCGAGCAGCGCGTGCCGCGATGACGGACGAGGTCCTCCTCACCCTCAGCCTGCTGCTGATGGGCGCACTCCTCGCCCGCTTCGTGGCGAGCCTGATCCGGGCGCCGGAGATCCTGGTGCTCGTCGCGATCGGCGCGCTCTTCGGCCCCTCCGCGCTCGACGTCGTGGACGTGCCGTTCGACTCGCTCGGCGCCCAGCTGATCTTCACCCTGGGCGTGTCGCTGATCCTGTTCTACGGCGGGCTCAGCCTGTCCCTGCCGGTGCTGCGCCGTGTCTGGCTCACGCTCGGCCTGCTTGCGGTCCCCGGCGTGGTGCTCACGGCGGCGATCGTGGGGGTGACCGCGCACTTCGCGTTCGACCTTCCCTGGGATGCGGCGCTGCTCGTCGGCGCTGTGCTCTCGCCCACCGATCCCGCCATCCTGATCCCGCTGTTCGTCCGCTCGCGCCTCAAGCCGAAGATCGCGCAGACGGTCATAGCCGAGTCGGCGTTCAACGATCCGACCGGCGCGGCGCTGGCCCTGACGCTCGCCGGCGTTCTGCTGACCGGCGACGACTCGCTCGCCGCGCCGGCGAGCGAGTTCCTCGTGGACCTGGCGATCAGCACGCTGATCGGGATCATTTCCGGCGTGGTCCTGGCTGCGGCGATCTCGAGCTCGCGCTCCGGCATCTGGCGCGAGAGCTCCGCGATCGCGGTCCTCACCGTCGTCACCATCAGCTTCTTCTCGCTCGACAGCGCCGGCGGCAGCGGCTACCTCGGCGCGTTTCTGGCTGGGCTGATCGTCGGGAACATGGAGCATCTCGGGCTGGGCATGGACGAGGCGCACGAGCAGGACGTGCGGCATTTCGCGTTCAACCTCGCCGACGTGGTCACCCTGATCGTCTTCATGGTGCTCGGCGCGAACATCCCGTTCGACGAGCTCGGGCAGAACCTGCTGCCGGCACTGGCGGTGCTCGCCACGCTGATGCTCGTGGCGCGGCCGCTGACCGTTTTCGCGTGTGCGCTGCCCGACCGGGGCGCGCGCTGGTCGCGCCAGGAGCTCGCGTTCCTCTGCTGGACGCGCGAGACCGGGGTCGTTCCCGCGGCGCTCGTGGGCGTCCTCGCCGGCCTCGGCGTGCCGTACGGCGACGTGTTCGCCAGCGTGGTGGCGCTCGCGATCGTGATGACGCTCATCCTCCAGGCGCTGCCCGCGCCGTGGCTGGCGGGGCGCCTCGGACTGCTTGGGCCGCGCACGCGGCCCGTGCCGTCGCCGGAGCTGAGCCGCGAGGCGGCCTAGGGCCGCACGACCCCTCCAAAACCCCGGTGAAATCCCAGGGTGCGTCCCTGTTGTCCCGGGGCGCGGGGCGCGGGGCGCGAGAGCCTGGCAGCGCAAGTTCAAACCAGCTCCCGGAGGTCAGCAAATGCGTCCATCGATCACCCGCCTCGCCGCACTCGGTGCCTGCCTCGGCGCTGCGGCCCTGCCGGCCGCCGCGGAGGCCGGCGGCTATCACATGAGTCGAGAGCTCAGCCCGAACGGCCCCGCCGGCCGCGCCTACGGCAAGCTGTGCACCGGCTCGAAGTACGGCAAGTGGCGCTGGCATGCCAGCGTCCGCACCGGCGACATGCGCATCGACTACCGCTGGACCGAGCCGATCCTTGCCGATGGCAAGCCGCACAGGCTGAACTTCACCTACATCGGCGGCCCGTTCATCGAGCAGCGGCCGGAGTACCTGCAGGACCTGATCATCACCTCCGCGAAGCGCGTGCTCAACAAGATGACGGTCCGCGTCGCGGCGGGCGGCAAGAAGCTCGCCTATACGACGCCGTATGGCAACGCGACGATCCCGTTCAAGGCGGCGGGCGGCTGCTGAGCCGCCGAGATGTTCCGCCGGGTTCGCCGCGGAAGACCGCGGCGAGCCCGGCACGAGACCAATGTTTTCGCTCTATATCGACGAAAGCATTCGTCTCGCGCGCTAAAGGGGTCGCGGCGGCGCCGGAGGTTACGGGTAAGGGATGAGGGTCCATCCCTGATGTTGCGCAGGCGGGCCTGCGAGAGCCTGGGAGCAGTTCAAACCAGAACTCGGAGGAGAAACGAATGCGCACGTCGATCACCCGTCTCGCCGCACTCGGAGCCTGTCTCGGCGTCGCCGCGCTGCCCGCCGCTGCCGACGCTTCGAGCTATCACATGAGCCGCGACTTCGGCGCGAACGGCGACGAGGCCCGCGCCCACGGCAAGCTCTGCGACAGCGCCAGCAAGTTCGGCAAGTGGCGTTGGAAGGCGAGCGTCGGCTCCGGCGACCTGCGCGTCACGTACCGCTGGGTCGAGCCGGTCTACCGCGACGGCAAGCAGCGGAACCTCAACTTCACCTACATCGGAGGCCCGCTCGTCGAGCAGCAGGATGAGGATCTCCAGCCGATGTTCGTCGCGTCCGTGAAGCGCGTGCTCAACAAGATCACGGTCCGCTACGTGGCGTCGAAGAACCGGCTCGCCTACACGACTCCGACGGGCGGCAGCTCGTCGATCCCGTTCAAGCCGGCGCGCGACTGTTGATGCGCGGGCTGCTCATCTCCCTCTGCGCGCTGTTCGTGGCGCTCGGCGGCACGGCGACCGCGACCGTGATCGTGAGCGGCAAGCAGATCGCCGACGGTTCGATCACGGCGAAGGACGTGAGGCGCGGCTCGCTCGGCACGAAGCAGCTGAGCGCCCGAGCCGTGCGCTCGCTGAGGGGAAGCGCGGGGCCGGCCGGGCCGGCCGGCCCCGCGGGGCCGGCCGGGCAGCGCGGCGCGCAGGGCGCGGACGGCGTCCAGGGGCCGGCCGGTACCGCCGGTCCGACCGGTCCCGCCGGTGCGGCCGGTCCCGCCGGTCCCGCCGGTCCCGCCGGTCCCGCCGGTCCCGCCGGTCCCGCCGGCGCGGATGGCGTACTCGCATCGGCGTTCAAGTCCGGCGTCGGCAGCAGCCCTACGGCCTCACTCAGCTTCCTCAGCCCAACCGTCGAGCTCACGGTTGAGCCGGGTCACCGCGTCCACGTGATCGCGAGCAAGACGCTCGGGAGTACCGCCGGCACCGGCGGCACCGCGCTCGACCTCTTCATCTGCTATCGGAGCACTGTCATCGGCTCGAGCATCACGACCGTCGGCTACGGCATGGCCAATCTCGCGACGCCTCCGAACAGCCGCCAGCTGTACACGCTGTCAGCCGACTTCGCCCCGTCTGGCGCCGGCAGCCATACCTACTTCGTCGGGCTCTGCGGCTCTGCGGCCAGCCCGTCGACCTGGAACAACAACGACAACGGATATGTCACCGCGCTCGTACATAGGTGAGGGGGACGCGGCAACGTGCGCGGGTGCGGGCGGATGCGAGTCACGTGCCCGGCCGCGTTTGGCTCAGCCCTGCACCGGCGTGCTGCGCCGGCTGATCTGCGCCCGGCGCCGCGGGGTGACAGTCCGGGCCCGCGCACGCGTTGGACGCCTGCCCTGAGCTCCGCGCGGACCTGACGCTGCTGCCTTCCTGGCGGCCCTAGAACAGCTGCAGATACCGGTCGATCTCCCACTGGGAGACCTGGTTGTGGTAGTCGTGGAACTCCTCCTGCTTCACCCGCACGAAGTAGTCGAGGTAGTCCTCCTTGCCCGTGTGCCCGAGCGCCTTGCGCAGGACGTCGTCGCCCTCGAGCTCGCGTGTCGCGTCGAGCAGCGTCGCGGGTAGGAGCTCCACGCCCAGCTCGGCGCGCACCTCGGCGCTCACCTCGTGCAGGTTCAGCTCGGTGGTCGGGTCGCCGGCGTCCAGGTCGCGCTCAATGCCGTCGAGCCCGGCGGCGAGCACCGCGGTGGCCGCCAGGTACGGGTTGCAGGACCCGTCGACGGTTCGGTCCTCTATCCGTCCGGCCGCCGGGACTCGCAGCATCTGCGTGCGGTTGTTGTAGCCGTAGCTCACGTACACGGGCGCCCAGCTCGAGCCGCTGCGGGTTCCGACGACGAGCCGCTTGTACGAGCCGACCGTTGGCGCGGTCAGCGCGATGTACGCCCTCGCGTGCGCCTTCAGACCGCCGATGAAGTTGTAGGCAAGCTCCGAGAGGCCGAGGCCGCGCGGGTCGTCGGCGGGGTCGACCTCGAAAATGTTCTGGCCGTCCTTCCACAGGCTCATGTGGAAATGGCAGCCGTTGCCCGTCAGGTGCGAGAACGGCTTCGGCATGAACGTGGCGATCATGCCCCGCTCCTGCGCGAGCGCCTCGACCATGTAGCGGAAGAAGATCGAGCGGTCGCAGGTGGTGAGCGCGTCCGCGAACTCGAAGTTCTGCTCGAACTGACCGTTCGCGTCCTCGTGGTCGGTGGCGTAGTTGTCCCAGCCGAGCCAGGTGATGTAGCGCGAGACCTGCGCGACGAAGTCGAGGTTGCGGGTGAGCCCGCGCATGTCGTAGCAGGGCTGATCGAGGGTGTCGAGCGGGTCGGCCACCTCGATCGAGCCGTCGTCGCGACGCCGCACGAGGAAGTACTCGAGCTCGGCGCCGATGCGGAACTCGTAGCCGAGCTCGGCAGTCCGGGCGAGCTGCCGACGAAGGATCGTGCGCGGGCAGTAGGGCCACTCCTCGCCCTCCACGTGGACATCGCATGCGACGCGCGCGACGTTCGGCTTCCACGGCAGCGGCGTGAAGCTCTGGAGGTCCGGCATCGCGGCCAGATCAGGGTCGTTCGGCTGCTGGCCGATCGCGCCGGCAGCGAAGCCCGCAAATCCGGCGCCGTCGGAGATCAGGCCGTCGAGATGGCGAGCGGGCACGAGCTTCGCGTTCGGCTTGCCGTGCATGTCCACGAACTGCGCGAACAGGAACTCGATGTCGTTCTCACGGACGTAGCGCTCGACGTCCTCCTTCGAGGAGACAGGCGCGAAAGGTTGGCCGGCGGTCATGCCGCGGAAAGTATCCGCTCGCGGGGGTGCGGCCAATGTGGGAAGCCCACATACCGCCCCGATGAATTGTGCGTCCGCGCCCATTGGGACGTGCCGCTGGCGCCGCCTACACTCGGCTGAGGAATGTGTGGAATTGCTGGACTCTTCTCCAAGACGACCGACCTCGAGGCACAGCTCGGAGCCCATCTCGGCGAGATGCTCCTGCAGCTCGGCGACCGCGGTCCGGACAGTGCGGGTGTGGCTTTCTACCGCAATCCGGTGCCGAGCGGCTCCTCGAAGGTGGCGCTCCACTCGGCCGATCCGCGTCAGGACTGGCACGCGGTTCACGCTGCGCTCTCGACCGCGTTCGGAGCGGGCGAGCCGGAGGTGCGCGCGAGTCACGCCGTAATCGCCGTAGAAACCGGCGCCGACGACGTCGTGCGCTGGCTCAGGGAGCGCTATCCGGAACTGCGCGTGATGAGCGCGGGGGAGGCCATCGAGCTCTACAAGGAGGCCGTGCTCCCGCGCGAGTTCGTGGAGCGCTTCGAGCTGGCGACGATGGACGGGAGCCACGCGCTCGGACACACCCGGATGGCCACGGAGAGCAAGGTCACCACGGACGGCTCCCACCCCTTCTCGACCGGCCTCGACCTCTGCCTCGTGCACAACGGCTCGCTGTCGAACCACAACCGCCTGCGCGAGCAGCTGCGCGCCGAGGGCATCGAGTTCCAGACCGAGAACGACACCGAGGTGGCGGCCGGCTACCTCACCTGGCGGATGCGCGAGGGGGCCACGCTCGAGCAGGCGCTCGAGGGCTGTCTCGAGGACCTCGACGGGTTCTACACGTTCGCGGTGGGGACGGCGGACGGGTTCGCGGTGCTGCGCGACCCGATCGCGTGCAAGCCCGCTGTGATGGCCGAGACCGACGATTGGGTGGCGATGGCCTCGGAGTATCGCGCGATCGCCGTGCTGCCCGGCGCCGAGACCGCCGAGACCTGGGAGCCGGAGCCCGGCCGGGTTTACAGCTGGGAGCGAGCGCCGGTCTGATGGCCGCGCCCGCGAGCGGCCTCGACTTTGCTGAGATCGACCTCGCCGAAACTCCGCTGCGCGAGCTGAACGCGGCGCTTCACGCACTCGCCGACGGCTCCCCGAAGCACTGGCGGATCCTCAACCCGCGTGGAGCGCACGCGATCGCCGTCGGCGTGGACGCGCCGGTCGACATCGAGATCGACGGGCACGCCGGCTACTACTGCGCCGGTATGAACAAGCAGGCGACCGTGCGCGTCCACGGGAACGCGGGGGTCGGTGTAGCGGAGAACATCATGTCCGGCAGCGTCGTCGTGGAGGGGAACGCGAGCCAGTCGGCCGGTGCCAGCGGCCACGGCGGCCTTCTCTCGATTCGCGGCAGCGCCTCGGCGCGCTGCGGGATCTCGATGAAGGGCGTGGACATCGTGGTGCGGGGATCCGTTGGGCACATGTCGGCGTTCATGGCGCAGAAGGGCCGCCTGGTCGTATGCGGCGACGCCGGCGACGCGCTGGGCGACTCGATCTACGAGGCGCGGCTCTACGTGCGCGGCTCGGTCGCGAGCCTCGGGGCGGACTGCATCGAGAAGGAGATGCGCGACGAGCACATGGCGGAGCTCGCCGACCTGCTCGAGCGCGCCGAAGTGACCGAGGTCGAGGCCGGCGACTTCCGCCGCTACGGCTCCGCCCGCCGCCTCTACAACTTCGACATCGACAATGCGGGGGCGTACTGATGGCGACCGCGACGAGCGGCTGGCGGCCGGGCCTGCGCGAGAGCGCGCTCTACGACCGCAACGTGATCCACGCGATCCAGCGGGCGGCGGCTGAGGGGATCTACGACATCCGCGGCTTCGGCGCGAAGCGCCGCGTGCCGCACTTCGACGACCTGCTGTTCCTGGGCGCGAGCATCTCGCGCTACCCGCTCGAGGGCTACCGCGAGCGCTGCGACACCGATGTCGTGTTGGGCGACCGCCACGCGAGGAAGCCGCTCCACCTGAAGATCCCGATCACGATCGCCGGCATGAGCTTTGGCGCGCTCTCGGGCCCCGCCAAGGAGGCGCTCGGCCGCGGAGCGAGCGCAGTCGGCACCAGCACGACGACCGGCGACGGGGGCATGACGCCCGAGGAGCGCGGCCACTCGGACGTGCTCGTCTACCAGCTCCTCCCGTCGCGCTACGGGATGAACCCGGACGACCTGCGCAAGGCCGACGCGATCGAGATCGTCGTCGGCCAGGGAGCCAAGCCCGGCGGCGGCGGCATGCTGCTCGGGCAGAAGATCTCGGACCGGGTGGCCGAGATGCGCGACCTGCCGAAGGGGATCGACCAGCGGAGCGCGTGCCGGCACCCGGACTGGACCGGCCCGGACGACATGGAGATCAAGATCCAGGAGCTGCGCGAGATCACCGACTGGGAGAAGCCGGTGTTCGTGAAGGTGGCGGCGTCGCGCCCGTACTACGACGTGGCGCTGGCGGTGAAGGCGGGCGCGGACGTCGTGGTTCTCGACGGGATGCAGGGCGGCACGGCGGCGACCCAGGAGGTCTTCATCGAGCACGCCGGTATCCCGACGCTCGCGGCGATCCGGCCGGCGGTCGACGCCCTGGTGGAACTCGGCATGCACCGCAAGGTGCAGCTGATCGTTTCGGGCGGCATCCGAAGCGGCGCCGACGTGGCCAAGGCGCTCGCGCTCGGCGCGGACGCGGTGTCGATCGGCGTGGCGGCGCTGATCGCGATGGGCGACAACTCGCCGGAGCACGAGGAGGGCTACACGGAGATCGGGGCCTCGGCCGGCTTCTACGACGACTGGCACGAGGGCCGTGACCCGGCGGGGATCTCGACCCAGATCGACGAGCTCGCAGCCCGCTTCGATCCGGAGCTAGGCGGCCGCCGGCTCGCCAACTATCTGCGCACGATGGTGCTCGAGACGCAGACGCTCGCGCGCGCGTGCGGGAAATCCCACGTGCACAACCTGGAGCCGGAGGATCTCGTGGCGCTCACCGCCGAGGCCGCGGCCATGGCGCGGGTCCCGCTGGCGGGCACGTCTTGGATCCCCGGGTTGAACGAATAGACCAATTTGTTTACGATCGCCGCCGGCGGCGTCCGTGGCCCCGCGGCATCTGATCGCAACGTGTCCTACGTCCTCACCTGTCCTAACTGTGGCCCGCGCGAGGTCACCGACTTCGGCTTCGGCGGCGAGGTGAACCCGCGCCCGCGCTCGGCACCGAGCGACCGCGAGCTCGGCGAGTACAACTACTTCCGCCGCAACGTGGCCGGCGTGCAGCGCGAGTGGTGGATCCACCGCGCGGGCTGCGGGGTGTGGTTCTACGCCGAGCGCGACACGCGCACCAACGAGGTGCTGCTCACCGAGCTCCCCGAGGACGCGGCGTGACGCGGCTGCCCGAGCGGGACGGCGAGCGGCTCGAGCGCGGCAGGAGCGTGCGCTTCACGTTCGACGGCAAGCAGATCGACGCCTTCGAGGGCGACACGATCGGCTCGGCGCTGTTCGCCGCCGGCCAGCGCACCCTCTCGCGCAGCTTCAAATACCACCGCCGCCGCGGGCTCATGTGCTGCGCCGGCCAGTGCCCGAACTGCCTGGTGCAGGTGGACGACGCGCCGGGCGTGCGCGCCTGCACGGAGCCCGTGCGGGAGGGCATGCAGGTGGTGCACATGAACGCCTCGCCGTCGCTCGAGATGGACGTGATGCGCGCCACCGACGTCGTCGCGGGGCCGTTCACGCCACCCGGGTTCTACTACAAGACCTTCATCCGGCCGCGCCGATTCTGGCCTCTCTACGAGAAGGTGCTGCGTCACGCCGCGGGGCTCGGCAGGCTGCGAAGGGAGCAGCCCGAGCGCGAGTGGGCCACCGAGTACCGCCGGCGGCACGCCGACCTGCTCGTGGTGGGTGGCGGCGCGGCCGGGCTGAGCGCCGCGGCCGCCGCCGCGGAGCTGGGCGCCGACGTGGTGCTCTGCGACGAGGGCCCGGAGCTCGGCGGGCGGCTGCTCGCCGAGGGCGGCCGCGCGCGTGGGCGCGAGCTGGCGGAGCGGGCGCGCGCCGCGGGCGTGGAGCTGCTCGAGAACGCGCCGGCACTCGGCGCGTTCGACGGGCTCGTGCCGATCTGGCAGGGCAACACGCTCCATCAGGTGCGCGCCGCCCGGGTCGTGTACGCCACCGGCTCGATCGAGCAGCCGCTGCTGTTCCCGGGCAACGACCTGCCGGGCGTGATGCTTTCCGGCGGCGCGCTCCGGCTGCTCGAGCTCTATGCGCTCAAGCCTGGTGAGCGCGCCGTGGTCGCGACGGTCGACGACCGCGGTCTGCGCGCGGCGCTCGCGCTGCTCGACGCCGGGGTGGAGATCGCGTGCGTGGCGGACCTGCGCCCGAGCGGCTCGTCCGAGCCCGCGAAGTTGCTGCTACGGCGAAACGTCGATGTGATGCACGGCGCGACGGCGCTCGAGGCGCGCGGGCGCACGGAGCTCACCGGCGTGGTGCTGGGCGCGCCCGGGCGCGACGAAGGCGGTGGCGAGCGCGCCGTGGGCTGCGATCTGCTCGTGGTCTCGGGTGGGAGCGCACCGGCCACATCGCTGCTCTCGCAGGCGGGCGCCCGCACCGCCTACGACGCCGGGCTCGGGCACTTCGCGCTCGTCCATGTGCCCGACGGCGCCTACGCCGCCGGCGAGGTGGCGGGCGCCGACGAGCTCCACGCAGCCGAGCTCTCGGGCGCGGTCGCGGGCGCTGATGCGGCGCACGCGCTCGGCTACGGCGATGCCGAGTCCGCGGCGCGCGCCGACCGGGGCCGGCAGCGGCTCGAGGCGGTGCGTGGGACGTCAGCGGACGTCGCCGTGCCACCGGCGCTGACGAGCGCGCGCAAGGGCAAGTGCTTCGCCTGCCTCTGCGAGGATGTGACCGCCAAGGACATCCACCTCAGCGTGGAAGAGGGCTACGACTCGATCGAGCTTTCCAAGCGCTACACGACCACGACCATGGGCCCCTGCCAGGGGCGCATGTGTCAGCTGCCCGCCGTGCGCCTCATGGCCGCGGAGACCGGCACGAGTCTCGCCGACGTGGGGACGACCACGGCGCGGCCGCCCTGGCACGCGGTCCCGATGGGCGCGCTCGCCGGCCGGCCGTTCGAGCCCGCCAAGCGCTCGTCGATCCACGGGCGTCACCGTGAGCTCGGCGCGAACGTGATGTGGGCGGGCGACTGGCGGCGGGCCTACGACTACGGCGACGCGCGCGCCGAGGCGCTCGCGGTGCACGAGACCGCTGGGCTGATCGACGTCTCCACGCTCGGCAAGCTGATCGTGCGCGGCCCGGACGCAGGCGAGTTTCTCGATCGCCTCTACCCGAACCGCTTCTCGAACCTGAAACCGGGGCGGATCCGTTACGGCGTGATCACGAGCGACTCGGGGCGGATCACGGACGACGGGACGGTGTGCCGCCTCGACGACGACTCCTTCTACGTCACCACCACCTCGAGCGGCGCGGGCGCCATGTACGAGTGGTTCACCTGGTGGCTCGCCGACTGGCAGCTCGACGTGCACATCACCGACGTGACGCAGGGTCTGTCGGCGGTGAACCTCGCCGGCCCGCGCGCGCGGGAGATCATCTCGAAGCTCACCGAGCTCGACTGCTCCTCCGAGGGCTTCACATACCTCGACGGCAAGCGCGCCGACGTGGCCGGCGTCCCGTGCCTGATCTTGCGGATCGGCTTCGTCGGCGAGGTGGGCTACGAGATCCACTACGCGGCGGCCCATGGCGAGCACCTCTGGGACGCGCTCCTCAAGGCCGGCGCCGATTACGGCCTGCGGCCGTTCGGGCTCGAGCCGCAGCGGCTGCTGCGCCTGCAGAAGATGCACATCCTCGTCGGGCAGGACACCGACTCCGAGTCGAACCCGTTCGGCGCGGCGATGCCGTGGATCGTGAAGCTAGACAAGGAGCAGGACTTCATCGGCAAGTGGGCGCTCGAGCGCTTCGCCGAGGAGCCGCCCGAGACGGCGCTCGTGGGCTTTCGGATGGAGAACGGCGACGTTCCGACCGAGGGCGCCGTGGTGCTGCCGTACAACGGCAGCCCGATGGGCCAGGTCACGAGCGCGCGGCACTCGCCGCAGCTCGGCGGCGTGATCGGGATGGCGTGGGTGCCCGCGGCGCTCGCCCAGGACGGCGCCCGGGTGATGATCTCGGACGAGGGGCGCCGCTACCGCGCCGAGATCGTGACGCGTCCGTTCTACGACCCGGACGGCGAGGTGCTGCGCTCGTGAGCTTCGAGTTCCTTTCGACCGCGGGGTCCGCGCTTGCGCGCTCGCCGATGGAGCGTCAGGCCCGCGCAGCGGGCGCGGTGATCGCGGCGCGCGACGGCTGGAACGTGGCGGTCCGCTTCGACGGCGACGAGGCCGAGCGCGAGCGCTGCCGCACCGCGGTGGGCTTCGCCGACATGTGCCATCTCGCCAAGATCGAGGTACAGGGCGACCTCGCCGCCATACTCGCGAGCGGCCCGCCCGAACTCGGCACGGCGCGCCGCTCGGACGGCGCGTGGATCTGCCCGTACCACGCGCGGCGGGCGCTCGTCATCTGCGAGCCGGGCGCCGCCGTGCCGCTGAGAGAGCGCCTCGAGGAGGCCGCCGGCGCTGCCGGTGAGCTGGCGAGCGTGATCGACCTGACCTCGGCGGTTGGCGGCGTCGTGCTCGCGGGCCCGCTCGCCCGCGAGACGTTTGCCCGCTTCACTGCGATCGACCTGCGCCCGAAGCTGACGCCGGTGCACGCCTTCAGGCCCGGCTCGGTCGCACGCGGGCCGGGCGCGATCCTGCGCGAGGCCGAGGAGCGCTACCTGATGCTGTTCGGCGCCGCGCTCGGCAGCTATATGTGGACCGTGGTGGCCGACGCCGCCGGCTCGCTCGGTGGCGGGCCCGTCGGCGTCGACGTCCTCGACCCGATCCAAGCGGAGGTCCCGGCGCATGCGTGACCTCTTCCGGACGCGCCGCATGTGGCGCCGCCAGGGTGAGCTGCGCGACTCGTACGACGTCGTGATCGTCGGCGGCGGCTCCCACGGGCTCGCCGCCGCCTACTACCTCGCGCGCGACCACGGAGTGAGGAACGTCGCGGTGCTCGAGAAGAGCTACATCGGATCGGGCGCCGCCGGACGCAACACCACGATCCTGCGCTCGAACTACAAGACGCCCGAGGGCGCGCGCTTCTACGACGCGTCGGTGAAGCTGTACGAGCGCCTTGGCGGCGAGCTGAACTTCAACCTGCTGTTCTCGCAGAACGGCCACCTGACGCTCGCCCATTCGGACCGCGCCATGTTCGTGATGGCGAACCGCGCCGAGGTGAACCGAATCAACGGGATCGACTCGCGCCTGATCTACCCGGACGAGATCAAGAAGCTCGCGCCGGCGATGCAGGTCGACAACCCGGACGCGGTCTATCCGATCATGGGGGCGCTCTACCACCCGCCGGGCGGAGTGATCCGCCACGACGCGGTCGTCTGGGGGCTAGCGCGCGGCGCTGACCGCGGCGGCGCCGAGATCCATCAGAACACCGAGGTGCTCGGCATCGAGCGCGTGAACGGGCGCGTCGAGGCGGTGCGGACGAACCGCGGCCGCGTGAAGGCCGGGACCGTGCTCAACTGCACCGCGGGGTGGAGCTCCCTGATCTCGGACATGGCCGGCGTGCCCATGCCGATCACCACACACATCCTGCAGGCCTGCGTGACCGAGCCGCTGAAGCCGCTGCTCGACGTGGTGATCGTCTCGTCGCAGATGCACGTGTACATCTCGCAGACCGACCGCGGCGAGTTCCTGATGGGCGCGGAGATCGAACCGTGGACGACGTACCGCATGCAGGGCACGCTCAACTTCCTGCAGGAGGTCACGCGCCACACACTCGAGCTGTTCCCGCAGCTCGAGCGCGCCCGGCTGCTGCGCTCGTGGGCAGGCCTCTGCGACCTCAGCCCCGACTACAGCCCGATTCTCGGCAAGACCGAGGTCGACAACTTCCACGTGAGCGCCGGCTGGGGCACGTACGGGTTCAAGGCGGCGCCGATCGTGGGGAAGACGCTCGCCGAGCTCGCGGCCACGGGCGAGACGCCCGAGCTGATCGCTCCGTTCGCGCTCGAGCGCTTCTACGAGGACAAGCTCGTGTCCGAGCTCGCCGCCGCGGCGGTGAGCCACTGATGGAAGGTCGGCCGCGCGGGCGAACCCAACGCAAGGAGGAGACCGATGAAGAGCAGCCTTGAGATCGCACAGGAGGCCGAGCTCCTCCCGATCGAGACGATCGCCGAGCGTACGGGGCTCCAGCCCGACGAGTTCGAGCCGTACGGCCGCTACAAGGCGAAGGTGTCGTTAGGCGTGCTCGACCGCCTCAGCGAGACGGCCGACGCGAAGATCGTCTGCGTCGCGGGCATGACGCCGACGAAAGCCGGCGAGGGCAAGACGACCACGGCGGTCTCGCTGACCCAGGGCCTCGGTCACATCGGCAAGGAGCCGCTCCTCTGCCTGCGCGAGCCGTCGCTCGGCCCCGTGTTCGGCATCAAGGGCGGCGCCGCGGGCGGCGGCCTCGCCCAGGTGGTGCCGATGGAGGACCTGAACCTCCACTTCACCGGCGACATCCACGCGATCGGCGCGGCCAACAACCTGCTGGCCGCGCTGCTCGACGCGTCGATCCTGCACGGCAACCCGCACAAGATCGACGCGCTGCGCGTCGGCTGGAAGCGCGCGCTCGACATGAACGACCGCGCGCTCCGCCACGTCGCGCTCGGCCTCGGCGGCCGCGCCAACGGCTACCCGCGCGAGACCGGCTTCGACATCACCGCCGCCTCCGAGGTGATGGCGATCCTCGCGGTGTCGCGCGATCTGCACGACCTGCGCCGCCGGCTCGGCGCGATCACCGTCGCCCACTCTTATGACGGCGGCAAGCCCGTGACCGCCGAGGACCTCGGCGCCGCCGGCGCGATGACCGTGCTCCTGAAGGACGCGCTCAAGCCGAACCTGATCCAGACGCTCGAGGGTCAGCCCTGCCTCATGCACGCGGGCCCGTTCGCGAACATCGCGCACGGGAACTCGTCGCTCGTGGCCGACCTGATCGGCCAGAAGCTCAGCGACTACGTCATCACGGAGTCCGGGTTCGGCTCCGACATGGGCATGGAGAAGTTCTTCGACATCGTGTGCCGTAAGGGTGGCCTGCGCCCGAGCGCCGTCGTGCTCGTGACGACCGTGCGCGCGATCAAGCACCACGGCGGCGTGGAGGACGACCCGCGCGTCGAGCCGTCGCAGGGCATGAGGGCGATCGAGGCGGGCTTCGCCAACGTGCGCCGTCACCTGGGAATCGTCGAGAGCTTCGGCCTGCCGTGCGTGGTGGCCGTGAACCGCCGTCCGGGCGACACCGACGAGGAGGTGGCGGCGGTGCGCCGGCTGGCGCTCGAGGCGGGCGCACACGGCGCCGAGCTGAACGAGGGCTTCGAGCGCGGCGGCGAGGGCGCGGCCGACCTGGCCGAGGCGGTGGCCGACGCGTGCGAGCAGTCGAACGAGTTCCGCTTCGCGTACGAGGACGACGACCCGATCGACGAGAAGGTCCGCAAGGTCGCGAAGAAGGTCTACGGCGCGAGGGACGTGGTGTTCTACCTCGACGCGCAGCGCAAGATGCGCCAGTACCACGACGACGGGCTCGACCGCCTACCGATCTGCATGGCGAAGACGCACCTTTCGCTCTCGGCCGACCCGGCGCTGCTGAACGCGCCCGAGGACTTCGAGCTGCCGGTACGCGACATGCGCGCCTACACGGGCGCCGGCTGGCTGGTGCCGCTGTGCGGCGACATCCAGCAGATGCCGGGCCTCGGCAAGACGCCGGCCGCGTTCAACGTCGACATCGACGCCGAAGGGCGAACCGTGGGACTCTTCTGAGGACCGATGAGCGCGCACGCCGAAGCCCCCACGACGCTCGGACGGGCCGGCAAGCCGTCCCTCGTCGACGTTGCGGAGGAGGCGCTGCGCACCTGGCTTCAGACGGGCCGCCATCGCCCCGGCGATCGCCTTCCGCCGGAGCAGGAGCTGTCCGCTCAGCTCGGCATTTCGCGCGGCACGCTGCGCACCGCCCTGAGGCGGCTCGAGGAGAGCGGCGAGATCGTTCGCCGGCAGGGCAGCGGCACCTACGTGGGGCGGGCGAGCCAGAGCGCGCTCGACGAGGGCCTCGAAAAGCTCATCTCCTATTCCAAGCTCGCAAGCCAGCGCGGTGTGGATATCGAGGTGGGCGAGCTCACGATCGAGCGGCGCCCGCTCGGCAAGGAGGACGCCGCGGCACTCGACGCGGACCGCGGGACGCCCGCGCTGACGATCACACGTGTGCTGCTGCTGGACGGTCGCCCAGGGGCGTGGATGCGAGACGTGGTGAGCCCGGCGCTCGAGCTTCCCGGCGAGGCGAGTGTGCGGGCGGCGCTCGAGCGAGGCGAGATGGTGCTCGACCTGCTGCTGGGAGCGGGCGCGCCGGTGGCCTACACGCGCGCGCACGTGAACGCCCGGCTCATGACCCGCCGCGACCCCGTGGGCCGCGCCCTCCAGGTGTCCGAGACGACCGCGGCGCTCGAGATCGACCACGTGACCTGCGACGCCGAGGGAGCGCCGCTCGAGCATTCGATCGACGTCTTCCTGCCGCGCTCGCTCGACCTCCACGTGATGCGCTGGCTCGAGGACCCGCCGCCCGTGCCCGCGATCGGCCGCCGCTGAGCGCTCGCCGCGCATACCCAGGCATCGCCGCCAGGAAGATAGGTATCGCTCACCGATGACGCCCCCGGCGGGCGCAGGTAGCTTCCGGAGCCTCGTGAACCTGACCGAAAAGGCATTGCTGATGATCGCCGTCGATGAACTGAAGCGCGTACACCGCTCGACCTGGGCCGCGGGCAACTACGGCGCGGTGGCCGAGCTGATCGACCATGCGCCGCCTCGCGACCTGCTCTCTCACGTTCCGGTCGCCGCGAGCGACGACGTGCTCGACGTCGCGGCCGGCACGGGCAACATCGCGCTCCGCGCCGCGGCCGCCGGCGCGCAGGTCGTCGGTCTCGACCTGGCGCCCGAGCTCTTCGAGACCGCTCGCAGGCGCGCCGCCGAGCAGGGCGTGACCGTGGACTGGCTCGAGGGCGACGCCGAGCAGCTGCCCTTCGACGACGAGCGCTTCGACGTCGTCCTGTCCGCGTTCGGGGTCCAGTTCGCCCCGCGCCACGCGATCGTCGCGCGCGAGCTCGCCCGCGTTTCCCGACCGGGCGGACGCATCGGGCTCGTGAACTGGACGCCGGAGAGCGAGATCGGCGAGCTCTTCAACATCATGAGCGGCTACCTGCCGCCGGCGCCGGAGTATGCGTCGCCTCCGCCGCTGTGGGGAGACGAGAAGCACGTGCGCGAGCTGTTCGCGCCCACCGGGATCGAGGTCGAGTTCGCGCGCGGGCGCAACCCGTTTCGGTTCGACTCCGCCGAACACTTCGTGTCCTTCTTCGAGGCGCACTACGGCCCCACGCTGAAGGCCCGCGAGCGGCTCACCGCGGAGGGGCGCTGGCAGGAGTGCCGCGCGGAGCTCGCGGCCATGGCCGAGCGGCGCGGCGAGCGTACCGCCGAGGGGCTCGTGCTCGCGGCCGAGTACCTCGTGATCGCCGGGCGCAAGCCGGAGTAGCCGCACGCCGAGACACAGGTCGGCCGGCGGAGCGCAGCAGCCCCCGGCCGCGTCCGCACATCGGGGTAGGGCCCTGGTCCGGACCCTGATCTCGACTCCCGCCCCGGCTCACGGTGTCGCCGGCTGCCGGGGCTGCCGATCCGAGGCCTCACCGGCCAGAAAGTCGCCCAGCGCCGTGGCCACCGCTTCGAGCCGGTCGAACCAGGGGAGGTGACCGGCACCTGCGATGGCCTCGACGCGGGCGTCCGGCATGCGGGCGGCCAGCTCCCGACCGCTCGACGGCGACGCGAACTTGTCCGAATCGCCCCACACGAAGAGCGTCGGCACTGGGAGACCGACCATGCTCTCGCGCACCAGGATCTCGCGCCGGACGCCGCGCAAGGTCAAGAACGAGCGCAGCATCGTCTGGGCGGCGCGGCCGGCGCCGGGCAGCATCCGGGCGGCGAGCGCCGTCTCGAGGTAGTCGAGCGGCACGGCTTCGGGGCGTGCAACGAGCAGGCGGGCAAAGACCCGCGAACGAAGCTCCTCCGGGTCGGTGATCCCCATGCGGGTGATCAGCGGGCCCGTGATCGGGCTGCCCCAGAGACGGACGAAGAGCGGAGCTCGTCGATCGAGACCCGCCGGCGCGCCGACTAGACCGAGGCGGCGCACCCTGCCCGGGTGGGCGAGAGCAAAGGCGATGGAGAAGAAGCCGCCCATAGAGCTGCCTACGAGATCGATCTCGTCGACGCCGAGAGCGTCGACGACGTCAAGCAGCCAGTCGACGGCGGCGCCGCGGTAGTCGCCGACACGGCGGTAGTCGATCCGGTAACTCAGGCCGCAGCCGGGGCGGTCAGGGATGACCAGGTCGCCCGCAAGGCGTCCCGCTAGCGGGCACCAAATGCCCGCCTCGGAGAGGCCCCCGTGGATCAGCACGGTGGGGCGGAGGCCGTGTCCGCCCCTGATGAGGTAGACGCGGCGGCCACGCCGGTCGGTCACCCACTGGCTCTCGCCCTCGAAGCCGCGGTGGGCGAAGAGTGCGAGCCGCTTACGCTCGAACTCGAGCAGCGCGCGGCCGTCGGCGCCCGTGGAGCGCGCGTTTATCTGCCGTTTGTGAGTCTCGGTGGCCATGCGGCGACAGTAAGTCGCAGCCGGAGCTGCGGCTTCGGCAGAAGTACTCAATCGAGCGGCCAGCCTGGCTGGGCAATTCGTCACGCGGAGAGCGTGCGGAGCGGTGGCACGGGGCCGTGTCGAGGCCTATACAAATTTGCTCAAAGCGCTGGTATAGTCGCGCCACGCCGGGCCTAGCAGCCCGAAGCAGCCGGCCGCCGGCTGCGCCGGGTCCGAATTCCCGGCTGGCCCTGTCACACAGCGGAGGAGTGGGATGAGCGAAGCCCTGACCGTCGATGCGGCTGAAGGCCCGGGGTTCGGCGGCACCGTCCAGACCGTGCTCGAGTCGCCGCGGGTTCAGGTGCCGCCGGCCACTCTCGAAGAGGCGCGCACCCAGCCCGGCAGGCGCGAGCGGATCGAGCAGCTCACGCGCCGCATCGAGGACCAGGGCATCAAGTACGTCTTCTTCCAGCAGGTGTCGGTCACCGGGCGCGTGATGGGCAAGGGCGTGGTCGCCGACTTCTTCCCGCAGGTGGCCGAGAAGGGCTACCAGCTCGTGTACGGCGCCACCGCGAATCTGTTCACGGACCGCGCCGGCAACTACATCGGATTCGGGCCCGAGGAGTCGGAGCTTGCGGCCATCGCCGACCTCGACACCTTCGCGCAGCTGCCCTGGGACCCGCGCGTCGCGCGCGTGTTCTGCGACTGCTACGACACCGAGACGGGCGAGCTGCTCGACGCCGACCCGCGCCAGAACCTGAAGCGCGTCGTGACCGAGTTCGAGCAGGAGCTCGGCTACAGCTTCCTGATCGGCATCGAGCCGGAGATGATGTGGCTCAAGCGCAGCGAGGACGGCGCCGAGCCGGCGGGCGTCACGAAGCCATACTGCTACCACATCCACCAGTTCGAGGAGCTGCGTCCGGTGCTGCTCGACGTGGTGGAGTACGGCCACGCTCTCGGCCTCGACATGAGCTACGGCGACCACGAGGACGCCCCCGGTCAGCTCGAGCTGAACTTCCGCTTCGACCGTCCGGTGAGGACGGCGGACAACATCACGAGCTACCGGCAGATCTGCGCCGCCGTGGGGCGCAAGCACGGGCTCCTGCCGACGTTCATGCCGAAGCCGTTCACGGGCGTCTCGGCCAACGGCCACCACCACCACTTCACGCTGATCGACGAGGACGGGAGCAACGTCTTCCACGACCCGGACGGGCCGGCGCAGCTCTCAGAGACCGCCCGTCATTTCCTCGGCGGGATGCTCGAGCACTTCGGCGCGCTCATGTGCATCGGCAACCCGACCGTGAACTCGTACTGCCGCATGTGGGACTTCGGCTTCTGGGCGCCCGTATACAAGAACTGGGGCTGGCAGAACCGCACGTGCACCGTGCGAGTGGCGAGCGGCGGGCGCTTCGAGTACCGCGGCGTCGACTCGTCCTGCAATCCGTACCTCACCGTCGCGAGCCTGCTCGTGGCAGGGCTCGACGGCATCCGCCGCAAACTCGACCCTGGGCCGCCGCAGAGCGCCAACACGTACGACCTGCTGCAGTCGAACGGGCAGGCGAGCCTCGAGCGGGTGCCAGACAGCCTCGGCGACGCGCTGATCGCGCTCGAGCGTGACGAGTACCTGCGGAACGGCGCGATGCCCGGCCGTCTCTGGGAGGTGTTCAAGCACTACAAGCGCGACGAGTGGGAGCGCTATCTCGCGGCTGTCACGGACTGGGAGCAGGAGGAGTACCTCGAGGTGCTTCCGTAGCCATGTGTGGAATAGCGGGAGTCATCTACCGCGACGGCGACGGCCGGCACCAGGTCGGGCGTGACCTCACCCGGATGCTTCAGGCGATGAAGCACCGCGGGCCCGATTCCACGGGCTACGCCCTCTACCGCCCGCACGAGGACGGGCTGGTGATGAACGTGAAGCTGGCCGAGACGACCCGCGGGCGCGACTTCGAGTTCGAGACCCGACTGCGACGCAACCGCGCCGAGGTCGAGAAGCGGCTTCAGGTGCTCGGCGCCGATGTGAAGAGCGTGAACGGCTCGACCGAGCACACGATGACGGTCGAGCTGGCGTACGACGGCAACCTCCAGGGGCTCGCCGACTACGTGGAGGACGCGGGCGTGGAGGTGCTCTCGCTCGGCCATGCGCTCGAGATCGTCAAGGACCTCGGCGACGCGGAGAGCGTGGCCGCCGACTACCACCTGAACGAGTTCGTCGGCACGCACGCGATCGGCCACGTGCGGATGGCCACCGAGTCGGACGTGGACATCGCAAACGCGCACCCGTACTGGGCCTACCCGTTCCCCGACGTCGCGGTCGTGCACAACGGCCAGCTCACCAACTACCACCAGTGGCGGCGCCGGCTCGAGCGCGCTGGACACCGATTCCAGTCGATGTGCGACTCGGAGATCATCGCCGTTTACCTCGCCGAGCGAATGGCGCAGGGCGACTCGCTCGAGGAGGCTATGCGCCGGAGCCTCGAGGAGCTCGACGGCGTCTTCACGTACATCTGCGTGACCGAGGACTCGCTCGGCGTGGCGAAGGACGAGCTCGGCGCCAAGCCGCTCGTGCTCTACGAGGGCGATGACATGGTGGCGCTGGCGTCGGAGGAGATCGCGATCCGCAAGGTGCTCGAGCGCGAGATCGAAACGCACGACCCGTACGAGGGCGAGGTGATGGTTTGGACGCGGTAGCCCCCGACGCGGGCGCGACGTACGACGCTCGCGGGCTCGTCGAACTCGACGCGACCGTCCCGAAGATCTCGCAGATCGACGGCGAGCGCGCCGAGTTCGACGCCCACGAGCTGACCACGCGCAAGATCAACGCCGAGCTGCGCTGGCTCCTCTACGACCACGGCGTGAAGGACGTGACGATCCGCAACCCGCTGGCGCGCCACTCGCTCGGCGTGGGCATCCTGACGCGCTGCCGGATCACGTTCGACGGCAGCCTCGGCTACTTCGGCTGCGGCCTGATCGACGGGCCGGAGGTGAACGTGAACGGCCGCGTGGGCTGGTCGGTGGCTGAGAACATGATGTCCGGCGTCGTGCTGGTCGAGGGCAACTCCGGCTCGTTGGCGGGTGCGGCCATGCGCGGCGGCGACCTCGTGATCAAGGGCCGCACCGGCGCCCGCACCGGGATCGATCAGAAGGGGGGCACGATCATCGTGCTCGGCAGCGCGGGCTCGATGACGGGGTTCATGATGCAGCGCGGCCGCCAGATCATCCTCGGCGACGTGGGCCACGGCCTCGGCGACTCGATGTACGACGGCACGCTCTACGTCGGCGGCAAGGTCGCCTCGCTCGGCATCGACTGCGTCGAGGGCGAGTGGACCGACGTCGACACCGAGCTCGTGCAGCGCAAGTTCCGCATCTACGGGCTCGGCGATCCGCCACAGCTGCGCAAGTTCGTGTGCGGCAAGAAGCTCTACAACTACGACAGCCTCGAGCCGAGCGAAAGGAAGCTGGTGCTCTGATGTCCGCCGAGAACGCACCGACGCAGCGCACCGTCCTCGGCCGCTCGAAGATCTTCACGCCCGAGGTCATCAACGACATCCACATGAAGGCCGAGCTCGGCCGCTACCGGATGCGCGGCTTCTCGATGTTCAAGAGGATCCCGCACTGGGACGAGCTGATCTTCCTGCCGGGCACGCTCACCCGCTTCGTGATCGAGGGCTACCGAGAGAAGTGCGACACGAAGACGGTGCTCGGCGCGCGCTTCGCGAAGAAGCCGATCGAGCTCGACATCCCCGTCTACATCACGGGGATGAGCTTCGGGGCGCTCTCGCTCGAGGCGAAGATGGCGCTCGCAAAGGGCGCGTCGATGGCCGGCACGGCCACCTGCTCGGGCGAGGGCGGGATGATCCCGCCGGAGCGCGACCTCTCGACCAAGTGGTACTACCAGATCATCCAGAGCCGGTACGGGTTCAACCCGCACCACCTGATGCTCGCCGACGCTGTCGAGTTCTTCATCGGCCAGGGCTGCAAGGTCGGCCTCGGCGGTCACCTGATGGGTCAGAAGGTGACCGAGCAGGTGGCGGAGATGCGCTCCCTCCCGGCCGGCATCGATCAGCGCTCGCCGGCACGGCATCCCGACTGGCTCGGGCCGGACGACCTGTCGCTGAAGGTGCAGGAGACGCGTGAGGCGACGAACTACGAGATCCCGATTCAGCTGAAGCTCGGCGCCGCGCGCGTCTACGACGACGTGCGGATGGCCGCCAAGTGCGGGCCGGACATCATCTACCTCGACGGCGCCGAGGGCGGCACGGGCGCCGGGCCGCACACCGCGGCGGAGGAGACCGGCATCCCGCTGATGGCGGCGATCCCCGAGGCACGCCGGGCGCTGGAGGACGTCGGCCTCGCCGACGAGATCGACCTGGTCGTGGCGGGCGGCATCCGGAACGGGGGCGACATCGCCAAGTGCATCGCGCTCGGGGCCAAGGCGGTGGCGATCGGCCATTCCGCGCTGATGGCGCTCAACTGCAACAAGGAGATCCCGGGCGTCACGGACTACGAGGGCACGATGGGCGTACCGGCGGGTCAGTGCTACCACTGCCACACGGGCCGCTGCCCGGTCGGGATCACGACCCAGGATCCCGAGTTGCGCAAGCGGCTCCACGTCGACGAGGCCTCGCACCGCGTCTACAACTTCCTGCACACGCTCACGCTGGAGGTGCAGATGCTGGCGCGCGCCTGCGGCAAGACGAACGTGCACTCGCTGGAGCCGGAGGACCTCGCCGCGCTTACGACCGAGGCGGCGGCGATGGCGCGCGTGCCGCTGGCGGGCACGGACTACGTCCCGGGCGTCTCCGAGAGCCGCGCGCTCGAGGAGATCAAGACGATGCTCGACCGCTACCTGGAGAACCCGGTCGACGAGCTGCCGGCGGTACCGGCGGGCAGCGCCGACGGAGAGGATCGCCGGTGAGCGAGATCCACAGCACAGGCCGGTCGGAGCAGGGCATGGAGAGCGCCCAGGACGTTCGCGAGGAGCACGACGCCCGCGAGACCGAGCCGCGCTCGCCGGACGCCGGCTTCGCGGCCTTCGGCCCGCACACGCGCGAGCCCGAGAAGATCCAGTCGATCGACGCCGAGTACCTCTCCGGCGCGCGCTTCCCGTACCAGGAGGACATCGCGGTGGTCGAGCACATCGACCTCGAGGCGGCCACGCCCGGCCAGGACATCAACTGGCTCGAGGACATCGAGCTGCTCCAGGAGGAGGGCATGCCCGCCGTCTTCGACCGCTACTCGAACTCGTTCATCAAGATCTACTTCGCGATCCCGGAGGGCCGCGAGGACGAGATCGCGCGCAAGGTGCTGATCGCGCACCTCCAGTCGGGCAACTCGTACGGGATCCGCCTGAAGGAAGCCCACTGCAAGTTCCCGCAGCCGGAGCTCGGCCCGTGGGTGGAGGGCTCGCGGACGGTCGGCGCGGACTGGCGCGCGCCCGTGCTCGAGGGCTGGGAGCCACCGCTCCACTGAGATGGCCGAGCGCCGAACGAAGCACCTCGTGATCGGCGCCGGGGTGCACGGACTCTCCACCGCGTGGCATCTCGCCGAGCAGGGCGAGGACGTGCTCGTGGTCGACAAGACCGGTGTGGCGGCGGGCGCCTCCGGGATCGCCTGCGGCGTGGTGCGCAACAACTACTTCCAGCCGGCCATGGCCGAGCTGATGGCGGCCTGCGTCGAGATCTGGGAGTCCGACCCGGAGACGTTCTGCTACCACGGCTCGGGCTACATCGCGCTCGGAGACGGCGCTCAGGAGGACGACCTCGCCACGGTCCACGAGCGCCAGCAGCGGATCGGCTACGAGTCGGAGCTCGTGACCGGCGAGGCGGCGCTGGCGCAGCACATGCGCGCCCTCTTCCCGGACTGGCGTGCACCGGGGTTAACCGTCTGCCTGCACGAGCGCCCCGGAGGCTTCGCGTTCAACCGCGACTCGATTCTCGGCCTTGCCTCGAAGGCGCGCGCAGCCGGCGCGGTCATCGAGGAGGGCGTCGAGGTGACCGGCTTCGAGCTCGACGACTCCGGCGCCGTGACGCGCGTCCACACGAGCGCGGGCCCGATCGCGCCCGAGCAGGTGGTGGTGGCGGTCGGACCGTGGATCGCGCGGCTCTGGGAGCTGCTCGAGCTACCGCGGCGCCTCGAGGTCGCCGACAGCGAGCGCGAGATGTGGACGTACTGGTACCTGCAGGAGGGCGAGATCGACGTCGACCCGTCGATGTTCGTGACGGCCGACGGCTCGCTGCCGCCCGTGATCCATGTCGACTCGAACGCGCCGCTCCACGCCGACGACGGCCGCCTGATCACGGACAGGCAGTGGGGCATCTACTTCAAGCAGGACAAGCACTCCGTCCAGGGCGGCGCCTCGCCGCTGCCGAAGGGCCATGAGTTCGAGCTCGATCCCTACCCGACGGGCACGGTCGAGCCGGGCTTCCCGGACATGTGGTGCGCGGCCCTGTCGCACTGCATGGCGCGCTTCGAGGGCAAGCGCGATCTCTACCGAGGCGTGCGCTCAGGGGGCGTCGGCGCCTTCACCGCCGACAACTTCCCCGTGTTCGACCACATGCGCCCGAACGTGTACGTGGTCGCGGACTCGAACCATGGCTACAAGATGATCGCGGTCGGGCGTGAGGTCGCCCGCGTGCTCACCGGCGAGCACTCGACGCTGCTGCACCCCTTCCGCTACGAGCGCTTCGCGACCGGCGACCTGCACCCCGTCTCGAACAGCCCGTATCCCTGGAGCTAGGCCGAAGGGGCGGTGCGCTCGAGCAGCACCTCGCAGAGGTGCACCGCGCTGCGCTGCCCCATCGGACGCTCGGGCGCCATGTCGTTGAGCATCGCGTCGGCCTGGCGCAGGTCGTCCTCGCTGTCGAAGAACCCGATCATGATGAGCGTGCCGTTCCGCTTGTCGCCGAGCGCGATGATGCGGCTGCCCGGGACGCCTGGAGGCGGTCCCTCCGCCTCGCGGATCACGCCGATGTTGTGCTCGATGTTCTCGGGCGACGCCCCCTCGAAGACGGCCACGCGTGCATACATCGGCTCCTCCCATCGTCGCTGTTCGCGCGATCGTAAACCGTAGACTCGCGTGGATGCCGCTCGCTGCCCCCTGGAAGCGCAAGAAGCGCGCGGCCCGCGAGCGCCTCGGCCACGAGATGCCCGGCGCGGTCCTCCGCGGTCCGCCGATCACGGTCAACTGCCGGTGCGGTGAGAAGCGCGACCTTCGCTACGGGGAGGCGTGGACCTGCGAGAGCTGCGGCCGGCGCTGGGACACGAATCAGATCCCGGCGGAGCAATACGAGGCAATCCGAAGGACGCAGCTGCGCTTCCGCGCGCTGCCCGTGCTCTATGGCGTCGCGGTTCTCGCCCTCGCGATGTTCTTCACTCTCACCGGCAACATCTTCTCGGTCTTCATCCTGCTGCCGCTTACGCTGATGATCTGGTTCTACTTCGTCCGCCCGGTGCACCGGCGCCGCTACCGCAGGGCGATCGCGGAGCTCCCGCGCTGGGAGCTCCGCCCTCGGTAGCTCGCGTTCGCTAGACCGCCGGCGTGGCCGCCGCGGGCCGCTGGGACTCGGGAGGCATCGTGGGAGTCTCCTCGCGGAGATGGATGCCCTCCCTGTCCTCGACGACCCTGCGCCAGAAGAAGAGCAGAAGGCCGACGGCGAGTACGCCGAGACCGATCCACGTCTTGTCCCAGCCGTAGCCGTACTTGTCCGCGTAGATGAACCCGCCCGTCACGAGGAACAGGAGGTTGATCGCCGCGAGCAGCGCGGCGATCGGCGCCCACGCGGCCGCGAGCCGGATCGGCCGCGGCCAGTTCGGCCGGTCCTTGCGGAGCAGCAGGAAGCCGGTCAGCGCGAACACGTGCGCGAGGATGTAGCCGAGGTTGCCCGCCGCCAGGATGTCGAGCGGATAGCCGAAGTACGAGATCAGGAACAGATTGAGGATCACGTCCGCGGTCATCGCGACCGCGGGCACCCTGTGGCGGTTCAGGCGTCCAAGCCACCTCGTCGTCATGCCGTCCTGCGCTATTCCGTAGAGCGCACGCGATCCGTCCATGGTCGCCGTGTTCATCGACAGGAGCAGCCCGGCTATCAGGCACACGACGAGCACGTTCGCGAGGGCGTTGCCGACCAGCGCGTCGAACGCCTGGGTGTAGAACGCGATAGCCGTCGCGTCGTCGGCGATCGCTGCCGTGCCGAGCGTTCCGCCGACGCCTAGCGGAAGCAGCGCGTAGACGAGCACGGAGAACGCCGCGGACGCGCGAAGCGCCCTCGGCGTGTCCCACTCCGGGTTGTGGTATTCGGGCGCGAAGGCCGCAACCGTCTCGAAGCCATAGGCCGACCACCCCATGAAGTAGAGCCAGGTCAGTGCGAGCCCGAGTCCGCCGCCGGCGCCGATCTCCCAGGTCATGTTGTCGCTCGACCAGTCGCCGGTGATGTAGGGGAGGAACATCAGCACGGCTGCGGGGAGGATCAAGAGGCCGCCGGTGAGGTAGGCCAGCCAGACGGCCGGCCGCACGCCGTAGATGTTGAAGAGCCAGACCGCGAGGATGCAGCCGATGCCGATCCAGACCGGAAGGCTCCACTGGAAGTTGCCGATGTCCTGGGTGAAGGTCGTGTCCTCGAACCACTCGGCTTGGATGAGCGTGCCGATCACGAAGCCGTTGATGGCGAGCACGCTCGACCAGGCGAACCAGTAGCCGAAGGTCGCGATCGGGCCGATGAAGGAGAGGTACTTGCGCCACGCCTCGTGGGCATACAGCGAGATGCCCCCCGCCTTGTGGGGGAACATCGTCGCCATCTCGGCGTAGACGTTGTTCTGGAGCGCTCCGAGGAGGACGGAGATCGTCCACAGCACGAAAGCACCCGTGGTGCCGAGCACGCCGATCGACGCGCCCAGTGCGGCGATCAGGAACCCCGGATTCGCAAGGGCCACCACGAACCCGTCCCACCAGGTCATCGCCTTGAGGAGTTGCCTCTCCTCTACCTCGGCATGCGCCATGAACCCTTCCTCTCCCCGGTGACGGTGCGGGCCTCGTACCAATTGGTACAGAACCCTGCGGACTTCTACCACGGTCGCCGGACACCGTCAATCGGCCGCGTACGATTGGGAGAGCGATGGCGATCGTCCGCGACCGACGCCGAGAGCACCAGCGAGCGGCTGGACCGTCGACACGAGCGCGCCCGGTGCTGCTCGCCACGCTGTCGGTACGCGTCGACCCAAGCGCTGAGCGGATGGCGATCGACAGCGCGCTCGAGGCCGGGGTCGCGCTGATCATCGCCAACCTCCTGCCGCTGCACAACTACCCCACGACGCTGGCGCTGGTCGGACCCGAGGGACTGAACCTGCCCCACGAGGAGGACCTCGACGCGGTGCGGGCGACGGCGCGCAGGGCCGCGACACTGGGAGTGGATACGGAGCTGATGCGGGTGACAACGAAGCGGCCCGTGAGGGCGCTGCTCGAGATCGCCTCCGAGCGCGACGCCGGCCTGATCGTCTTCGGGCCCGACCTTCGCCGTACGGGAAGGCTGCGCTTCCGCACCGCCGCCCGGCGTGTTCGCCGCGAGGCGGGCTGCCTCGTCTGGGTCGCGCCGGATGGCTGAGCTCGCGTGGTGGACATGAACCGTCCGGCGCGGTACAACTCGCTTGTACAAGTTTGTACGAAACCGGACTCGACCCGGGGAGGGTGAGCGTGGAGAAGACGTGGGGCGGCGAGCCTTTCTGGGGCCTGAGCTACGACTGGGACCCGGACTGGCTGCTCACCGAGCGCCAGAAGGAGCTCCGCGAGAAGCTGATCGAGCTGTGCGAGAAGGAGCTCCGCGCGAATGCGAAGCGCTCCGACGACGAGTTGCTCTACCCCCGGCGCAACTTCGAGGTGCTCGCCGAGAACGGCTTCCTGTCGCTGATCGTGCCCGAGGAGTACGGGGGCCTCGGTGAGAACCATGTCGCGTTCACGATGGTCTGCGAGACGCTCGCCCGCTACGGCTGCGCGTCGACTGCGATGTGCTACGTGATGCACACCGGCGCGGTCGCGACGATCATGCTGCGCCCGACCGAGACGCTCGTCGAGAAGTACATCCGCCCGCTGAACGACTGCAAGGTCGGCACGCTCTCGTACTCCGACCCAGAGACCGGCTCCCACTTCTGGTATCCGTTCTCGTCCAGCGCGGAGCGCTCGAACGGCGGCTTCAAGGTGAACAAGAAGGCCTCCTGGACGACCTCCGGCGGCTTCGCGGACTTCTACGTCGTCCAGACGACGAGCCCGGACTTCAAGGGATACGACGACCTGTCGGTGTTCGTGATCGACGGCGAGGACGTGAAGGCGCAGCCGTCGCTGTGGGACGCGCTCGGCCTGCGCGGCAACCAGTCCGGGCCGATCCAGGTCGAGGGCGTCGAGATCCCCGAGGACCAGATCGTCGGCCCGATCGGCGACGGTGCCGCCTCAAACGACGAGGCGGTCGACCCCTGGTTCCTGATCGGCTCGTCGTCCGTGTGGAACGGGATCGCGATGGGCGCGATCGACATCGCGAAGCGGCACACCACGCGCAAGCGCCACGTGGACGTGGGGATGCGGGTGGCGGACTACCCGACGATCCAGGACTACGTGGGCGAGGCCGTGATGGACACGAACGCGTGCCGCGTGTTCGTGATGTCCGTGGCGCAGGCCATGGACCGCGTGACCGACGACAACCGGCGCGTGCTCGAGCCGGGTGAGACCGCGCGCGCGGAGTATCTCCACTGGGCCTGGCAGATCAAGTTCGAGGCCGCCAAGAACGTGGCCTACCACGTGGACAAGATGCTGCATGCCTGCGGCGGCTCCGGCTACAAGCGCGACATGGAGCTCGAGCGCTACGTGCGCGACGCGAAGGCCGGCTGGGTGATGGGCCCGACCAACGAGGTGCTGCGCCAGTTCGTCGGCAAGGCCGTGCTGCTCGGCTTCGACGCGCTCGACTACTGGAACCAGCACTACAACCGCCGCGTCGTGGAGAACGAGGTCAAGAAGCTCGACTCCGCCGGCAAGCGCGACCTCGCCAAGACGCTCATGGAGCAGGCCGAGAAGGACGAGGCGAAGGAGCCGGTGGCTAAGACGTGACGCCATGACGGTCGGTCAGCCGCCAGCCGGCAAGGCGCCCGGGGGTGCCGGCCCCCGGGACGCGTCCCGCACGGGTCAGCCGCCGGGCGGCGGGGCGCCCGGCGACGGGGGCGCGAGCCCCCGGCTCGTCGCCTCTGGGCTGAAGCCGGTCGACCGGTCGTTCGAGTCGTGGTGGGTGCGGCCCAGCGGCGCCACCGCCGTCGACGTGCGCGCCGGCGACCGCGTGACCGTGATCGACCCGGACGGCGGCCAGCCGGCCGAGCTGACGCTGCTTGCGCCGGACGGCCGCGACGATCCGGGCGCCCTCGGCACTCGGGCCGACGCCCCGGCCACGGTGCTGCGCCGGCTGCTCGAGGAGGGCTCGTACGACGGCTTCCTCGGAGTCCTACACGCGCGCGGCCTGAGGCCCCACGACGCGAGGGCGCTGCGCCTGTTCGGACCGGACAGCCCGCCGGGCGGCTCCGAGTCGTTCGAGGCCGAGCGCGATGCGCTTGCCGTCGTCGCCGCGCCGGGCGGGCGGGTGGTGGACGGCGAGCCGCCGGCGTCGGCGCTCGTCGTGGAAGTGCGTCGCGCGGCGCCCCGCGCCGAGGTCGAGATCGAGCTGCCGCCCGCTCTCGCCGAGCCGCGGCTCGACTTCCGCGTGGACAAGGCCTCCGCGCTCGCCTACGAGGTGCGCGAAGGCGAGTACATCCAGGTGATCGACGTGCGCGGCAAGCAGTGCTCCGACTTCCTCGCCTTCCACCGGGCCAAGCTCGAGCGCGGCCTCGAGCGCGGCATGGACGGCGTGACCACGCGCACGCTGATGGGCGCCGCCTATCCGATGCCGGGCCTCTACTCGAAGTTCTTCGACGTCGACATGGACCCGCTCGTCCAGGTGGTGCGCGACACGGTCGGCCGCCACGACACGTTCGGGCTCGCCTGCACGCGCAAGTACTACGAGGACATGGGCTACCCGGGGCATATCTCGTGCACCGAGAACTTCAACCGCCAGGTCACGCCGTATGGGATCGCCGAGCGCAAGGGCTGGGAGGCGGTCAACTTCTTCTACAACACGGCGTTCGACCGCGACAACGTGCTCGTGGCCGACGAGCCCTGGTCGCGGCCCGGCGACTACGTGCTGCTGCGCGCGGCGACGGACCTCGTGTGCGCGTCGTCGGCGTGCCCGGATGACATCGATCCGGCCAACGGCTGGGAGATCACGGACATCCACGTGCGCGTGTACGCGCCCGAGAACCGCTTCCAGGCGGCGATTGCCCACCGCGTGACCCCGGAGGCAGAACCGGTGCTGACCAAGGAGACGGCCTTCCACCCGCGCCTCAGCGAGCTCACCGAGAGCTTCGTGGAGTACCGCGGCTACTGGCTGCCGCACTGCTTCAACAACGAGGGCGGCGTGGCGGAGTACTGGGCGTGTCGCGAGAAGGCCGTGGTGATGGACCTCTCGCCGCTTCGCAAGTGGGAGGTGCTCGGGCCGGACTCCGAGGCGCTCATGCAGCACGCGGTCACGCGCGACATCCGCCGGCTCGCGGTCGGCCAGGTCGTCTACACCGCGATGTGCAACGAGACCGGCGGCATGATCGACGACGCGACGGTCTTCCGCCTCGGCCAGGACAACTTCCGCTTCGTCGGAGGCGACGAGTACGACGGCGTCTGGTTGCGCGAGCTGGCCGACCGGCTCGGCCTCAAGGTGTTCGTGAAGCCGTCCACGGACCAGCTCCACAACGTCGCGGTCCAGGGCCCCGAGAGCCGCGAGTTGATGAAGAAGATCGTCTGGACGCCGCCGACGCAGCCGCCGCTCGACGAGCTCAAGTGGTTCCGCTTCCTCGTCGGCCGGATCGGCGACTACGACGGGATCCCGCTCGTCGTCTCGCGCACGGGCTACACGGGCGAGCTCGGCTACGAGGTGTTCTGCCACCCCGACGACGGACCGGCTGTGTGGGACTCCATCTGGGAGGCGGGCAAGGCGCACGGACTCAAGCCGCTCGGCCTCGAGGCGCTCGACATGATCCGCATCGAGGCGGGGCTCATCTTCGCCGGCTACGAGTTCGACGACCAGGTCGACCCCTTCGAGGCCGGCATCGGGTTCACCGTGAAGCTCGACAGCGAGGACGAATTCGTCGGCAAGGAGGCGCTGCGCGAGCGCTCGGCGCACCCGCAGCGCGTGCTCGTGGGACTCGAGCTCGAGGGCAACGAGACGGCCGGACACGGGGACGAGGTCTACGTCGGGCGTCAGCGCGTGGGCGTCGTCACGAGCGGCACGCGCAGCCCGCTTCTGCGCAAGAACATCGCGCTCTGCCGCATGGCGATCCAGTATTCGGAGCTCGGCACGTCGGTCGAGGTCGGCAAACTCGACGGCCTCCAGAAGCGGATACCGGCGACGGTCGTGCGCTTCCCGTTCTACGACCCCGACAAGACGCGCCCGCGCTCCTGATGGGCGTCACGCCCCCGGCCGAGTTCGACTTTCCGATCTCGTTCGCGGGCCCCGGCGGGATCGGCGACGACGAGTTCACGCAGGAGTTGCCCCCGGACGAGGGCCCGGATCTCGGCGAGAGCGGTGACGACCCCGCCGTGGCGCTCCGGCGCACGCTCGGCATGTTCGCCACCGGCGTGACGGTGATCACCACGCGCACCGCCGAGCAGGTGCACGGCATGACGGCCAACGCGTTCATGTCGGTGTCGCTCGTGCCGCCGCTCGTGCTGATCTCGGTGGACCGTCGCACCAAGATGTGCGGCATCCTGCACGAGGGCGCGCGGTACGGCGTCAGCGTCCTGTCAGAGACGCAGAGCGCGCTATCGGATCGCTTCGCCGGCCGGCGCGGCGAGGACCTGCCGCAGCCGCGCTTCGAGCTGGTGCGCGACACGCCGCTCGTGGACGGCGCGCTCGCCCATTTCGTCGCTCGCGTGGAGCGCTCCTACTGGGGGGGCGACCACTCGCTGTTCCTGGGCCGCGTGGAGTACGCGCGCGCCAACGAGGGCACGCCGCTGCTCTTCCACGGCGGACGCTACGAGCGGCTCGGGGCGCGGAGCGCCTCGTAGGTCACAGGGCGCGCATGGCACCGTCGACAGTTCGCCGGCCGCACGCTGTTCGTGCTCGAGGTGGAGCGGCCGTCCGACGTCATGTGCGCGCTCTGGCTCGCGCCGTGGCGGGCTCTTCCGCCCGGCTCGCGCGCATGCTGGCGCGCGCCGCGGCGGCCTGAGCGCTCAGGGCAGGTCCGGCAGGTCGCGGAGCCAGGCGCTCCGGCCGCCGGCCTCGTCCCAGAGCACCGGGAAGAACGACTCGTCGAGCGCGAGGTCGGCGCGGCGGCGGTAGCGCGAGTAGATCACGTCGGTGTTCGAGGGGTGGAAGCGCGCCTCGACCGTGGTCATGTGCGTGACGATCGAACGGCGCTCGACCGTGGCCTCGTTCGGGCCGGAGCCGTGGAACGTCCAGCCGTGGTGGAAGGCGCAGCCGCCCGCCTTCACGACCACGGGCACGCGGTCCGGCTCGGCGCCGGTCGGCGCCGCCGCTCGCATCGGCGCGAGCCAGTCCTCAGGAGCGTGGAAGCTCCCGCGGTCGGGCGCCGTCTTAGGCCACTTGTGCGAGCCGCGTACGTGCTCGATCGTGCCGCCGCCGGCCTGTGTGTCGTCGAGTGCCACCCAGCAGGTGATCATCTCGGGCGGCACGAGATAGCCGGCGTAGGACGCGTCCTGATGCATACCGAGCGAGCGCGCGCAGGGCGGCTTCCAGAGGCAGTTGTCCTGCGCCAGTCGCGTGCCGCGCCAGCCGGCGAGGCGGGCGGCGAACCGCCCGGTGCGCTCGCTCAGGACGAGCGCGGCGATCAGGTCGTCGGCTCGCCAGCCGTTGCAGATCTGGCGGGTTCGGTCGTCCGGGTCGCGGCCGCGCTTCCAGTTCACCTCGTCCGGGGCGATTCCGGTCCCGTAGTCGCCCTCGAAGAGCGCCTCGAAGCGCTCGCGCAGCAGCTCCACCGCCGCCGGCGAGATGAAGCCCTCCTCGATGATGAGAAAGCCGTCTTCGCGGAAGCTCTCGACCTGCTCGGTGGTCGGCTCCGACGCGACCCTCTGCTCGCTGGCGGCCGACGCCACGTCCCGCTCCTCCTCGGTAGACGAATTTGTACATTGCAGCGTACCCGAGCCGTTAGCATCGCGGCGCATGCAGGCACCCAGGCGGCGCGTGCTCGACGACTTGCTCCGCGACGTAGCGGCCCCGGCTCCCGCGCCCGGGGCCGGCTCGTCGGCGGCGTGCAGCTGCGCGCTGGCCGCCGCGCTCGTCGAGATGACGGCTACGATCGAGCTCCGCCGCGGCACGCCCCTTCCGTCGGTGATACCGGCCCGGCTGAAGGAGCTTCGCGGACGCGCGCTCCAGCTTGCGGAGGTTGAGCTGTCGTCGTACGAGCCCGTGCTCGCGGCCAGCCGGCTGCCGAACGAGGATCCGGCGCGCGAGGAGCGCGTCGCGACGGCACTCGTCGCGGCGAGCGAGGCGCCGCTCGAGGTGGCGGAGGCGGCCGCCGAGGTCGCCGCGCTCGGGACGCGCGTGGCGGCCGTGGCCGCTCCGGCGATCCGGGGCGACGCGGCCGCCGGGACGCTGCTTGCGGAGGCGGCGGCGGCCGCGGCCGCCGGGCTCGTCGAGGCGAATCTCCAGGGCGGGCCGGAAGCAGGGGCGCCACTTCTCGAGCGCGCCCGCGCGGCGAGTGAGCGAGCGGCGAGCGCGCGCGCGGAAGCTCAGGCGACCCGGCGACCCATCTCGGACGGGTCGTAGCCGCCGAGCTCGCGCACGTGCTCCGCGAAGCCGGGGTCGGCGAGGAGCTCCCAGAGCGGCTCGATGAGCGGATCCTCGAGCGAGTCGCGCTCGAGCACGAGGTCGTAGGGCTCCCTCGCCACCGGCAAGAAGTCGAGCCCGAATGCGCGTGCCGCCGCCAGCACGCCGAGGCCGCAGTCGGCGCGCCCGGCTGCCACCGCGGCCGCGACCGCCAGGTGCGTGTGCTCCTCGCGCGCGTACCCTTCCACGGTCGCGGGGTCGATCGCGCGACGGGCGAGCTCCAGGTCGAGCAGCGCGCGCGTGCCGGCGCCGCGCTGGCGATTCACGTAGCGCAGCCGTCCGGCCGCGAGATCGTCGATCCCGCGGACGGCGAGCGGGTTGCCGGGCGCCACGATCAGCCCCTGGTCGCGGTGGACGAGCCGCACCACCGCGATGTCGCGACCGGGGAGCAGCCGCTCGATCCACGGAAGCGTGTAATCGCCCGTGTCCGGATCGAGCAGATGCGACCCGGCAACGTGACACAGCCCGTCGCGCAGCGCGGTGAGCCCGCCGAGCGAGCCGACGTTCGACGAGGCGAGCGTCAGGCGCGGATCGCGCTCGCGCAGCATCGAGGCGGCCAGGTCGAGCACGAGGTCATGCGAGCCGGTCGCGACGATCGTTCCCTCGATCTCGCCGATCGAGCGAAGCAGCCGGACGTCGACCAGCTCGCCGGCGTGGTGGCCCTCGAGCCCTGCGGGCACTACGAGGAGACCGTCGGCCCGAACTAGCGAGGTCAGTACGCCCGCGCCGCGCGGCAGCGGAGTCGCGACGAGCTCGCCCCGCACGCGGCCGAGCCGCACGCGCACCCAGTCGTCCGATCCCATCGCCGAGCTGAGCTTGCGGGCCAGGCGGGCGGGCGCGCTCGGCATCTCGGGCGGCGCGGTGCCCTCGAGGCGCGCGAGCAGCGGCGCGGCGAAGATGTCGAAGGTCAGGGCGGCGGAGACCGGGTAGCCGGGCGCGCCGAGCACCGGCGTGGCGTCCACCACTCCGAGCACGACCGGGTGGCCCGGCTTCACGGCGACCCCGTGCACCGCGAGCAGCCCTGACTCGGCGACCACCGCCGCGGTGTGGTCGTCGCGGCCGGCGCTCGAACCGGCGATCACGACCACGAGGTCCGCGTCGTGGGCGGCATCGCGCACGGCGTCGACGATCAGCGCGGGCTCGTCCGGGACGATCTCGTGGCGAGCCGCCTCGCAGCCGGCCTCGCGCACCTGCCCCGCCAGCATGAGCGAGTTCGTGTCGGGCAGCTCGCCCTGCCGCAGCTCCGTGCCGAGCGGACGGAGCTCGTCGCCGGTCGGGACGACCGCCACCCGCGGCGCCCTGCGCACCACCACCGCGGTCACGCCGGCGGCGCCGGCCGCTGCGACGTCCACGGGGCGCAGCCGCCGGCCGGCCGGGAGCAGCAGCTCGGCGGCGCTCACGTCCTCGCCGATCGAGCGCACGTGCTGGTATGGCGCCGCGGCGGCGCGCAGCTCGATGTCTCCCTCGAGCTCGTGCACCTGCTCGCGCATCACGACGGCGTCGCGGCCGGCCGGCAGCGGGTCGCCGGTGTCGACGACGTCGAAGGCGCTTGGCGGCAGGGTCACCGGCGAGGTCTCGCTGGCGGCCACGGTGTCCGAGGCGCGTACCGCCACGCCATCCATGGCGGCGGCGTCGAACGGCGGGGACGAGCGCGGCGCCCACACCGGCTCGGCGGTCACACGCCCGATCGCCTCGTCGAGCGCCAGCGTGACCGTCGGCAGCCGCTCAGGACAGCCGCCGCGCTCGCAGGCCTCGAGCCAGGCGACCAGCGCCTCCGCGGCCGGGACGTCGTGGATGAAAGGGGTCGCGCGCGCCACTAGGTGTAGAGGATGACCTCCACCTCGCTGCCGGCGGGCAGCCCGGTGGCCGCCTCGTCGACGATCAGGTAGCCGTCGGCGGCGGTCATCACCGAGAGGAGCGAGGAGCTGCCGAAGAGCGGCGTGGCCGCGCCGCTCGCGACGCGGACCTGCACGACGTCGAGGCGGCCGGCCTCCGAGGGCAGGTCGCGCGCGAGTCGCGCGCGCACGACCGGCTCCGGCGGGGCCTCCGTGCAGCCGCCGACGGCGCGTACGATCGGAATGCCGAGGAGGCGGAAGACGACGAGCGCGCTGCGCGGGTTGCCGGGCAGCCCGACGAGCGGCACGCCGCCGCAATCGGCCAGCAGTGTCGGCTTGCCGGGCCGCAGGGCCAGCCCGTGGCACCAGATCTCAGCGACGGCGGAAACCGCGGCGGCCGTCTCGTCCCGAGCGCCGACGGACGAGCCCGCCGACACGACCACAACGTCAGCGGGGTCTGACCCCATGCCCCCGGGGGATGGGGTCAGACCCCTTAACGCGGCGCGAAGGGCTGCCTCGAGTGCCGCCCTGTCGTCCGGGATGATCCCCGCGATCAGCGGCTCGCCTCCCGCCTCACGCACGAGCGCTGCAAGGGCGACCGCGGTCGCGTCGCGGACCTGGCCGGTGTCGAGCTCGCGGCGCGCCGGTTCCACCAGCTCGTCGCCGGTCGACACGATCGCCACTCGCGGCCGCTCGAACACCTCGATCTCCATGACTCCCGCTGCGGCGAGGAGACCGACCTCGTGGGCGCGGAGCGGCCGGCCGGCCGGCACCAGCTGGGCGCCCGGGCTCGCGTCCTCGTCGGCTCGCACCATGCCCTCGCCGGGCGCGGCCGGCCGCGTCACCTCGATCAGCTCTGCGGTCGCGGCCTGCGTGTGCTCGATCTTCACCACGGCGTCGGCGCCGGGCGGCAGCGGCGCGCCGGTTGCGATCGCGACGGCTGCGGCCGGCCGCAGCGATACCTCCGGCGGGCGCCCCATCGCAGCCTCTCCCATGAGGTCGAGATACGACGGCAGCCCCTCGGAGGCGCCGTAGGTGTCCTCCGCCCGCACGGCGTAGCCGTCGACCGTCGCCCTCGCGAAGCCGGGCAGCGCCTCGGTCGCAACCACCGGCTCGGCCGGCACGCGCCCGTGCGCCGACCGGAGAGCGATCCGCTCCACGCCCGTCCGTCGTGCCGGCAGGAAGCCTTCGAGCGCCTCGCCGACCGTGCGCACCGCGAAGAACTCGCGCCCCGGGCGCGCCGGCACCGTCAAGCTCCGGAGCCCTGACCGCCGCCGGTGCCCGGCCGCGGCTGCGGGCGCGCCTCGGTCGCGCCGCGCTGAAGCCCGACGACGCTCATGACGGGCCCGAGCGCCACCTGGCCGAGCCCGCATATCGAGGTCAGCCGCAACGTCTCCTCGAGCTGGGCGATGCGCTCATCCACGTCGCCGGCGCCGCCACCCGACGCAAGCAGCTCGGTGAGGATCTCGTGCGCCTTGTGCGAGCCCACCCGGCACGGCACACACTTGCCGCACGACTCGTTGCGGAAGAAGCGAAGCACGTTCGTCGCAGCGGCCAGCAGATCGGTGCCCTGCGCCATCACGACGAGCGCTCCGGAGCCGAGCATCGAGCCCGCCTCGGCAAGCGGCCCGAAGTCGAGCGGCACGTCGAGGCCGTCGGGCCCGAGGAAGTTCGAGGACGCGCCACCCGGCTGGATAGCCCCGAGCGCGGCGCCACCCGACACCCCGCCGGCGAGCTCGAGCAGCTCGCGCGCCGTGGTGCCCATCGGCACGCAGTACACCCCTGGCCGCTCCACGTGGCCGGAGACCGCGAAGAACTTCAGGCCCGCCGACCCGTTCGCGCCCTGCGAGCGCCACCAGTCGCCGCCGCGCTCGAGGATCACGGGCACGTGAGCGAAGGTCTCGACCGAGTTCATCAGGGTCGGCTTCCCCCAGAGCCCGTAGATCCCCGGGAAGGGAGGCTTGTTGCGCGGCTCGCCGCGATGGCCCTCCATGCACTCGATCAGCGCCGACTCCTCACCGAGGATGTATCCCCCGGGCGACGCGAACACCTCCACCCGCCGCTCGCCGAGCAGCCCGGTGGCGTGCAGCTCGTCGATCGCCGTTCGGATGACCTCCTCCTCCGGTCCGTACTCGTGCCGGATGAAGACCCACCCCTCGTCGCAGTCGGTCACGACCATGCCGAGCGCCAGCCCCTCGACCACGAGATGCGCCTGGGTGGCCATGATCTCGCGGTCCTTGAACGTGCCCGGCTCGGACTCGTCGGCGTTGCAGATCGCGTACTTGGGCGTCGCCTCCTGCGCCGCCACGAGCTCCCACTTCGTCCCCGTCGGAAAGCCGGCGCCGCCCATGCCGCGCAGGCCGGAGTCCTTCAGCGCCGCCACCACGCGGTCCGCCGACAGCTCCCCGGACAGGAGCGCGCGGAGCACGCGGTAGCGCTCCTCGCCCGGCGCGTACGGATCGTTGGGCCACGGCTCCGAGCGTGGCCGGGTGGCCTCGACGGCAACGAGCTCGCCGCCGGGCCGTACCTGTGCGGCGCGCTCGTCGCGCGCCGCTGCGGGGGCGGAGTCGCAGCGCCCCAGGCAGGAGACCTCGACGAGCTCGACCTCGACGTCGTCGTCGTACCGCGAGCGCAGCTCGGCGATCCGCTCGTCCGCGCCGTGCAGCCAGCACGTCAGGTCGTGACACACGTGGAGCGCGGCCTTCGCCGGCGGCGAGGTGCGGAAATGCGGATAGAACGAGATCAGCCCCTCGATCTCGTAGAGCGGACGGCGCACGTCGCGCGAGAGCTCCTCCAACTCCGCGCGAGGCAGCCAGCCATTGCGGCGCTGGATCTCGTTCAGCGCCGGGATCAGGCTCGGGCCCGGGAACTTGCCGGCACGCGCCTCGACCCCTGGAACGGTCGCCATCAGCTGAGGGCGCGGCCGGCGGGCTCGACGCGCACGGCGCAGAACTTGAACTCCGGGATCTTCCCCATCGGGTCGATCTCGTCGATCGTCAACAGGTTCGCCGCGGCCTCGCGGAAGTGGAACGGGATGAAGACGTTTCCGGACGCCTCGCGGTGCGACACGTTCACGTGCAGCTCGATCGAGCCGCGCCGGGACGTGACGCGCGCCATCCCGCCGTGCACGAGCCCGAGCCGCTCGGCGTCGCCGGGGTGCACGTACACCTCGGCGCGCGGCGCGATCGCGTCGAGGGCGAACGAGCGCCGCGTCATCGAGCCGGTGTGCCAGTGCTCGAGCAGGCGACCGGTGTTCAGCACGAACGGGAACTCGTCGTCGGGTAGCTCCTTCGGGGGGAGCCACTCGGCCGGCACGAGGTGAGCGAGGCCGTCGTCGGTGTTGAAGCGCTCGCCGAACAGCACCACGGTGCCGTCCGACCGCTCGGGATCCGGGTTCGGGTAGAGCTTGCCCGTCCCCCCGAGGTTGTCGTAGCTGAGCGTCTCGTAGCCGGCGGTGAGCTCGGCCATCTCTTCGAAGATCTCGCGCGGCGAGGAGTAGCTCCAGTCCAGTCCGACCCGGCGCGCAATCTCCTGCACGACCTCCCAGTCCACCCGCGCGCCGCCCGGCGGGTCGAGCACCTTGCGCCCGACCTGAACGCGCCGGTCGGTGTTGGTGTAGGTGCCCTCCTTCTCCATGTACGAGGACGCGGGCAGCACCACGTCGGCGAACTCGGCCGTCTCGGTGAGGAAGATGTCTTGCACCACGAGGAACTGGAGCGCGGACAGCGCCTTGCGCACCTTGTTGATGTTCGGATCGGACAGGAACGGGTTCTCACCCATCATGTACATGCCGCGCACCCCGCCGTCGAGCACCGACCCGATGATCTCGGTCACGGTGAGGCCGCGCTTCGGATCGAGCTCCGTTCCCCACGCCGCCTCGAAGCGCTCGCGCGCGGCCTCCACGCCCTGATAGCCGGGGTAGAACATCGGGATCAACCCGACGTCCGAGGCGCCCTGCACGTTGTTCTGGCCGCGCAGCGGGTGAAGCCCCGTCCCCGGTCGCCCGACGTTTCCCGTGATGGCGCACAGTGCGATCAGGCAGCGCGCGTTGTCGGTGCCTGTCGTGTGCTGGGAGATCCCCATTCCCCAGAAGATGAGGCCCGCATCCGCCTCGCCCCAGACGCGCGCGACGCGACGGACTAGATCGGCGTCAATCTCGCAGATCTGGGCTGCGCGCTCCGGCGTGTAGTCCTTCACAGTCTCGACGAGCGCCTCGTAGTTCGACGTGCGCCGCTCGACGAAATCGCGGTCCACGAGCTCGAGCCGGACGAGCTCGTGCATGATCGCGTTGTAGAACGCCACGTCCGTGCCCGGCTTCAACTGGCAGAAGATGTCGGCGTGATCGGCCACGCGGGAGGCGCGCGGGTCCACGTAGACGACCGTGGTGCCGCGCCGGCGCGCCTGCTTGAAGAACGACGACGCGACGGGGTGGTTCGCAGTTGCGTTCGAGCCGGTGATGATCGCCACGTCGGCGTTGAGTACGTCGCCGTAGGTCGTCGACACCGCGCCCGAGCCGATTCCCTCGAACAGCGCGGCCACGCTGGAGGCGTGGCAGAGCCGGGTGCAGTGGTCCACGTTGTTCGTGTGGAACGCCGTGCGGATCAGCTTCTGGAAGAGGTACGCCTCCTCGTTCGAGCACTTGGCAGAGCCGAAGCCGGCGATCGACGGCGGGCCGTGCTCGGCGTGGATCTCCGTCAGGCGGCGCGCGACGAGGTCGAGCGCCTCGTCCCAACTCGCCTCGCGGAAGTGAGGCATCACCTCGTCGTAGTCCACGAGCCCGCCGGGTCTGCGCTTGCCGCGGCCGTCGCCGCGCACCTCGCTCGACAGCGGCCCCTTCGGATACGACTCCTCGCGCCGGACGAGTGGCGTCGTGAGCCGCTGCGCGGACTTCGCATAGTCCCACCCGTAGCGGCCCTTGACGCACAGCCGGCCCTGCGAGCCCGGCTGATCGCGGCCGTCCGCGTAGGCGATCGCGTTCCGCTCGCGGTCGACGTTGTAGGTGAGCGCGCAGCCGACACCGCAGTACGGGCACACCGTCTCGACCTGGTCGAGGCCCGTTCGCGGCCGGATCGGCACGCCGCCGATCGGCTTGTTCACGATCGCGCCGGTCGGGCAGGCCGCCACGCACTCGCCGCATGTCACGCAGGTGGAATCGCCCATCGGGCCGTTCAGGTCGAACGCGATGCGCGCGTCGTAGCCCTTGCCGCTGCGTCCGATCACGTCGTTCCCCTGGATGTCGTCGCATGCGCGCACGCAGCGGTCGCAGAGGATGCAGGCGTCGTGGTTCACGGCGATCACCGGGTTCGAGAGGTCCACGCCGCGTTCGAGCCGCCCGCGGGGGAGGCCGTCCTCCTGCTCGATGCCGTAGCGGTGCGCCAGCACGAGCAGCTCGTTGTCCGCCGTCGTCGTCTCCTTCGGATCCTCGTCCACCGGCGGCTGGTCGGCCAGCAGCAGGCCGGTGAGCGTGGCGCGCTGGCGCTCCACGTCCTCGGTGGCTGTCTTCACCTCCATCCCGTCCTCGACCGGGCGCACGCACGCGGCCGCGTACACGCGCCCGCCCACGTCCACGACGCACATCCGGCAGACGCCCACGGGGTCGTAGCGCTCGTCGTGGCAGAGAACCGGAATCTCGATGCCGGCGTCGCGCGCGGCCTCCCAGATCGTCGCGCCCTCTGCGGCGCGCACGTCGCGGCCGTCGATCGTGAGCGTGACGGTCCGAGGGGCGGGCGGTGCTACGGCCACGGCGTCAGGTTACCGCCGTGGACAAATAGGTCCAAGCCGAGTTCCGCGCTCGTGCCCGGCTCCGGCGTGCCGCTCGCGTCGAGCCCTCGGCCCGCGTAATACGCGTCGATCATCGCGCGCAGCCGCTCCTGGCTGAGGCCGGCGCGGCGGCCCGAGTCGAGCTCGAGCGGCTGGCTGAGGAAGCGCTCGGGCAGCCAGTCCTCGGCGCGCGACCAGCCCTCGCGCAGGTTGTAAAGCCGCTTCGCGACGACGATCCGGCGCGCGGTGCGGCGCAGCTCGTCGGCGTCCACGTCCCAGCCGGTGACCGGACGGAGTAGCGCAGCCCATTCTGCGAACGGCTCTTCGAACACGCCGCGCAGGAACTTGCACAGGATCAGCGAGTCCATGATCGCGGCGCGGTCCTCGGTCTCGATCGCGGCGAGGGCGTGCTGCTCACCGCCGGCGAGGCGGTCGAGCTCGCCGCGCAGGTCGACCTCGTACGCGCCCGAGCGGTTGTGGTCGGCGCCGCGCGCGTTCACGGCCAGCCCGAGCGCCATCGCCTGAAGCGTGCGCGGCTCGTAGCCGGGCAGCTCGAGGCCCTTCACGTGCGGGGCGAACGAGCCCGCGTCGGCGCCGACCTCCCCCGCGGCGCGGCGGGAGCCCTCGGCGAGCAGGTCGCCGAGCCCGCGGCGCCCCCCGATCTCGTCGAGCGCGCGCATCAGCGCGCCCGCGTCGCCGAAGCGCAGCCAGGGGGCGTCCAGGAGTCCACGCTCCGCGCACTCCATCGCCCAGGCGATCGTTCCGCCCGCGGAGATCGTGTCGAGGCCGAGCGCGTCGCAGCGGGCGCTCGCGGCCAGCACGGCGTCGGGGTCGGACACGCCGCAGAGCGGCCCGAGCGCGAACACGTTCTCGTACTCGACCCGAACGCCGGCAGCGCCGTCGCCGCGGGCGTAGATGTGCTCGCAGCCGATGCTGCAGGACGCGCAGCCGCCACGCGCGATGCCGCGCAGCTCGTGGAGTTCCTCGGCCGCCAGCCGAGGCGCCTCGTCGAATCCCGCCGACTGGAAGTTGCGGGCGGGCAGGGCCGCGATCTCGTTGAAGGCGAGCAGGTTCGCGAGCGTGCCGAGCTCGCGGTACTTCGCCGTGGCCGGGCCGAACGAGCGCTCGCGCAGCTCGCGCGCGGCGCTGCGCACGGCCGCGGGGTCGGCGAGCGGCGGGCGCTGGCCCGCGCTTCGTACCGCCACCGCCTTCAGCAGCTTCGAGCCGAGCACCGCCCCGAGGCCGCCGCGTCCGGCGTGACGGCCATCGTGCGACACCGTCGCGTAGCGGACCAGCCGCTCGCCGGCGGGGCCGATCGCGGCGGCGCGCCAGCCCGGGCCATGCGCGGCGCGCAGCGCGCGCTCGGCGTCGAAGGCGCTCTCGCCCCAGAGCTCCGCCGCTGGTTCCAGCCTGGCGCCCGCGCCGTCGACGTAGAGGACGGACGGCTCGGCGCACGCGCCGCGCACGACGATCGCGTCGTGGCCGGTGAGCTTGCCGGCGATCGCGAAGTGGCTCGATGCCAGCGCGTCGTTCAGAAGTCCCGTGAGCGGCGACTTCGCCACGACGGCGAACTTCGCGCTCGTCGTAAGCGGCGTGCCCACGAGCGGCGAGAACACGAACGCGACCGGAGCGTCCGGTGCGAGCGGGTCGACGCCGGGCGGCGCGAGCCTGTGGAGAAGCCAGGCGCCGAGCCCGGCCCCGCCGATGCAGGCGCGCAGCACGCCGTCGGGCAGCTCGAGCGTCTCCGTCCGGCCGTCCGAGACGTCGATCACGAGCGCGCGCCCGAAGTAGCCGCCGGGCGTCATGGGCGCAGCTCCGCCGGGTCGAGCGCCAGATGTTCGATGGTCGCGGAGCGCGCCGGCGGGCCGCCGTCGAGGCGCGCCGGCGTCATCCCGCTGATCGCCGACGTGAGAAAGATCTCGTCGGCGCCCGCGAGCCGCCCGAGCTCGAGGTGCTCCTCGCGGGCCGCCGCCAGCGCGAGCAGGCGCGCGCGCACCGTGCCGGGCAACAGCCGGCCGTCGAGCGGCGGCGTCACGAGCGCGTCGCCCTCGACGATCCAGACGTTCGCCGTCGCGGCCTCGAGAACGTCGCCGTCCTGGTCCACGATCAGCGGCATGGCGCCGAGCCGCCGCTCGAGCTCCCGGAGCAGGCGCCGGTCGCGCCACTTGTGCGCCCCGAGGCCGCCGGGGAGCAGCACGGGCGCGAGCGTGGCCGGCGGGCGCCGACACCCGGCCCGCAGCGGCGTGACCTCTATACGCGGGGCGCCCGAGGGCTCGAGGAGCAGCCGCAGCCGTGCATGCGCGTGCGACGCCGCCGCCGCGCGCACCCGTTCTTCGACATCGTGTGGCAGGCGCGCGCCGTAGACGGCGGCGGCGCTCTCGGCAAGCCGCTTGAGGTGTGCCCGCAGATCGACCGGCTCGCCGGCGCTGACGAGCATCGTCGAGAACACGCCGAGCTCCGGGTCCGGCCGGGTCGCCCCGCCCAGCAGCGCGGGCGGCGGCAGCGCGTGCGGCAGCCGCGGCTCGGCGATGTGCCCGCCGGCGGCGGCGACGACCGGACGCGCCTTGACGAGGCACTCCTCGAGCTCCCGCGCCGGGTCGGAGTCCGCGACGATGCCGCCGCCGGCGCCGAGCCAGGCGCACTCGCCGCGCATCTCGAGCGTCCTGATCGCCACGTTGAACTCGAGCCCGGCCACGGGGCTCACGTACCCGAGGGCCCCCGTGTAGGCCTCGCGGCCCGTCGCCTCGAGCTCGGCGATCACCCTCATCGCCCGGATCTTCGGCGCACCCGTCACCGAGCCGGGCGGGAACGTCGCTCGCAGCAGGTCGCCGTCGCTCGCCCCCACACGGAGCGTGCCCGCCACCGTAGAGACGAGATGCCAGACGCCGGGCGCGCGCCGCGGCTCGTGCATGGCGCGCACCTTCACCGAGCCGTACTCGCAGACTCGGCCAAGGTCGTTGCGCATCAGGTCGACGATCATTACGTTCTCGGCGCGATCCTTCTGCGAGCCCGCGAGCACCTCCGCGGCGCCCGGCCCGAGCGGCGCCGTGCCCTTGATCGGCTCCGTCACCACGTCGCGCCCGCGCCGGCGCAGGAACAGCTCCGGCGAGAGGCTGCAGACGGCGCCCCACTCGCCGCCGACCACCCCGGCGTAAGCAGGGCTCAGGTCACCGGCGGCGCGCGCGAAGAGGTCGAATGCCCCACCCTCCACGCGACCGTCCAGCCGCAGGCAGATGTTCGCCTGGAAGATCTCGCCGGCGGCGATGCGCTCGCGGCATTCCGCCACGGCGGCCAGATGGCCGGCGCCGGACGGTGGCGCGGGCGTCATGACGCCGAGCCGCGCGGGCGCCCGCTGAACGCCGGTGGCGAGCCGCCGACGGAGCAGCTCGAGGCGGGTGGACAGCGCGGCGTCGCGCTCGTCGCTCCAGAGCGCCTCGAACCACCAGCGGCCGTTCGAGTCGAGTCGCAGTAGATGGTCGTAGAAGGCCAGCGCGAAGGGCGGAAGCGGCACCGGCCGCGGCGGCGGAGGTGGGACGGCCTCGAGCCGGCGGCCCAGGCCGTAGCCGATGTAGCCGAACCAGCCGCCGCCGACGGCACCGCTCGCTCGCTCGTGCCCGGCCGCGGCGACCTCCGGTTGGCGCTCGATCAGCTCGAACGGATCGTCCTCCGGCCGTCCGACGGCAACGGGCTCCGATCCGACGAGCGCGCCGCCGCCTGCCCAGACGCCCGCGAGCGCGAAAGGCCTGCCGTCGCCGCGCACCAGGAGGGAGCCATCTGTGGCGGAGACGTCTCCGTCCAGGGCGACGGCGACCAGGCGAGCGCGATCGGGCAGCGGCATGCGTCAGCCCCCCGCGTCCGCCGCGAGGAACGCCACGCTGTCGCCGGCGGCGAGAGGCAGCTCCGGGTCGCGGCTGATCTGGTCGCCGTTCAGCGCCGCGACGACGTGCCGGTCGAGCGTCACGCCGGCGGCCTGCGCCGCCGCGCCGAGCGTGGCGGCGCGCAGTGGCAGCGGCTCGCGCGCGCCGGACGCGAGCGTCCCGAAGCGGCGGACCGTCACCTCGGGCGCGGCGCGCGAGCGCACGCGCTCGTATTCGTCCGGCTCGTTCACGTTCACGAGCGACAGCAGATCGGGATCGGCGCCTCGCAGCTCGTGGTCGCGCAGGAGCTGCGTCTCGTCGAGCTCCACGACCTCGCAGCGCTCGAACAGGAACGCCGGCTTCATGCGTCCGTCGCCGAGCAGGTCCTCTACAGCGTCGACGAGCGACGCCCGGTACGCCGCCGCGAGCGGATGCCTGAACCCGTGTGCAACCGGGAGCGCCACGTCCACATCTTGGCGCTCCCGGGCGCGAAGCACCGCGTGGATGAACGCCGGATGGAGCAGCGGGACGTCCGTCGACGACACGTACGCTGCCTCGGCGCGGCTGTCGAGAGTCCGGAGCCCGGCCGCCAGCCCCTCGAGCGGGCCGAGGCCCTCGCGCCGGTCGACCGCCAGCTCGGCGCCGGCGGGCAGCTCGGGCAGCTCCTGACCGGGTGCGTGCACCACCACGATCGGGCCGTCAACCGCGCGGGCGACGATCCCCGCCACTCGCCGCAGCAGCGTCGAGCCGTGCCACTCGAGCCCGGCCTTGGGACGGCCCATGCGGGTGGAGCGCCCGCCGGCCAGGACTATGCCCGCTGCCGCAGCCGTCCGTGGATTGTACCTATTTGTCCGCCGCCCCCAGGCAGGTCGTGGCGACCCAGCGCCCGTGCTCAGCGCTGCGCTCGAGCGGAAACGCGAGCTGGCCGCGTACCGCCCAGAGCTCGGTGCGGCGGTCGCTCACCGCCCAGGCGGGCGGCCAGCGCGACACGTCGGCGTCCTCGAGAACCGCGATGAGCGCCTCGGCAACCGCGTCGCCGCCACGCTCTCGGACCGGGCGCCGCTGCCGAAAGCGCACGACGCAGTGGTGCGAGGGCACGATCTCGCGAACCTCGGGATGGTCGAGCCGGGCGATCCGCTGCACGCCGCGCGAGAATACGAGGCATGTCCGAGGGCGTGGTGATCAAGGTCCGCGAAAACGGTCCCTACAAGGTCACGGGGCCGGTGACGATCGTCGACGCCGACGGCAATGAGTATGCGGTCCCGGACGACGGCAGGGCGATCGCGCTCTGCCGTTGCGGCGGCTCGCAGACGAAGCCGTTCTGCGACAGCACGCACAAGCGAAACGGCTTCATCGCGTGCGAGCGCGCCGTCGCGCGGGAGGGCGAATGAGCGGCGGTGAGCCAGGCGTGCGTCGGTCGCCGGGTTCCTGCGCGGCTGGCTCGAGCGGACGCTTCGCAACCTCAAGCGGGCAGCGGAAGCCGGGCCGTCACCGAACCCGCCGCTTCCGACGCAAAGCGCCTGACGCGGCGCGGTCCTCGCGAGCGCGTCAATCCGGGCATCAGGCGGGCAGCGCGAGCGACGCCGGGCGCGCACCCGTCGCCTCGCCCGTGAAGCGATCGAGCCCTGGCTGATCCGGGGCGGGGTCGAGCTCGAGCGTCGCTGGCTCGTGGTCGGCCACCCAGCTCGCCACGATCCGGATCTCGTCGACCTCGTCGGTGGGGATCGCCGCGCGGCCGGCTCGACGCCCGAGCGCAGCTGCCGTGCGCTCGACGAGCTCGCTGGACGCCGGCAGCGGCCCCCAGTCCACGAGCCTCCCACCCACCACCCAGAAGGCGTCGAAGCGCTGCTTCACCGGGTGCCGCGCGATCACCAGTCGCGGCGCCGCGTGCTGGGCGCGCAGCACGCCGTCGAGGCGCTCGAGCACCCAGGAGAGCCGCTCGCGCCGACGCAGCAGCGCGGCCGCGCGCTCGAAGCGTTGGTCGGCGGCCGCCTCGCGCATTCGCCGGTCGATCTCCGCGACCAAGCGCTCGCCCGCGCCGGGGCCCTCGAAGTGCCCAAGCGCCGCGTCGAGCTGGCGCCGGTAGGCGTTCGGATCGAGATCGCCGAGGCACGGCGAGACACAGCGGCCCATCTGCCCGTATGCGGAGGGGTGTTCGCGCACGGCCAGCCGGCGCCCGCAGTGGCGCAGGCGGTAGAGCGACGTGAGCTGGTCGGCGAGCTCGTTGGCCAGGGCCTTCGATCCGAGCGGGCCGACGTTCACCGCGTGTCCACCCGCCGGCTCCGGCGCGACCTCGAGTACGGGATAGGGGATGTCGAGGCGGCAGCGCAGGTAGACGTAGCGGTCCGTGCGCTTCAGTGCCTTGTTGCCGGCCGGCCGCCAGCGCTTGATGAGCCGGTTCTCGAGCACGAGCGCGCCGAGCTCCGAGTTCGTCGGCCGGTAGTCCACGATCTCGGCGCGCTCGGTCCACCCGGCGGGGGCGCAGAAGTGTGCGCGCGCCCGCGACCGCAGCGAGATCGACTTGCCGACGTAGAGGGGCCGACCGCGCTCGTCGCGGAAGATGTAGACGCCCGGGTCGTCGGGCAGCGTCGAGAGATCCGGCCGCTCCGACGGTGGGATGCGCTCGTGCGCCTCGGTCTTGCGTGCGCGCCGGCGGCCCTTGAGGAGCTCGACCGCCTCGCCGATCGTCGTGACGTTCGCGCAGAGGCGCGGGAACAGCGCGCAGAAGACGCGCGCGCAGGTCAGCGCATCCGGCAGTGCGCGATGCACCTCCTCGACCTCGATGCCGAGCGAGTCCGCGAGCTCGGCGAGTCCGCGCTTGCGCGAGAGTGGCGCGAACCGGCGCGCCAGCTGCACGGTGCAAAGCACCGGCGGCGCCGGCCAGTCGAGCCCCGCACGCTCGAAGGCCTGGCGGAGCACCCGCCGGTCGAAGCGCGCGTTGTGCGCCACGAGCGCACGACCGTCGAGCAGCGCCGCGAGCTCGCGCAGGACCTCGGCCGGCGGCGGCCCGGCCTCGACCATCGCCTGTGTGATGCCGGTGAAGCGCTGGATTCCACGCGACAGCGGCCTTTCCGTCCGCACCACCGAGTCGAATGTCTCGTGCAGCTCGGCCCCGCCGACCAGCACCGCGCCCACCTCGGTCAGCTCGCAGAGGTCGCCGCCGAGCCCGTTGGTCTCCGTGTCGACCGCCAGGAACTCGGCGCCGGCGAGTGGTTGGTCGCGTAGATCCACGAACGACCGATGCAACTCCTCGGACCGGACGGATCGAAGGGCCGCTGTCACACCGGGGGCGAAGCCGTCCTGCCCGCGGCTTAGCCTCGCCAGAGTGCCCCGTTCCGCCACCGTCTTCTCGTGCTCCGCGTGCGGCCACCAGAGCCCGAAGTGGCACGGCCGCTGCCCCGGATGCGGCGACTGGAACACGCTCGTCGAGGAGGCGCGTGCGAGGCCTGCGGCGAGCGGGCGCGGCTCGTCGCGCCGCTCAACGAGCGCGCTCACGCCGGTTCGGCTCGCCGACGTCGACGCGCCGCGCGTCGAGCGCATGCTCACGGGCATCGGCGAGCTCGACCGAGTGCTCGGCGGCGGTCTCGTCCCGGGCTCGCTCGTCCTGATAGGCGGCTCGCCCGGGATCGGCAAGTCGACGCTCACGACGAGCGCGCTCGCCGGCCTCGCCGCCGCCGGCCACAGGGTGCTCTACGTGTCGGGCGAGGAGTCGGCGGCGCAGGTCCGGCTGCGTGCGCAGCGCCTCGGCCCGGCCGCGCTCGGCGTGCCGATAGTCGCTGACACCGACCTCGACGCCGTGCTGGCCACGATCGAGGCGGAGCGGCCCAACGCATGCGTGGTCGACTCGGTGCAGGTGCTCTACGACTCGGCCCTGAGCGGGGCGCCGGGCAGCGTCGGCCAGGTGCGCGAGGTCGCGGGGCGGCTGATGCGCAGCGCCAAGGAGCGGGGCGTGGCGGTGTTCCTCGTCGGGCACGTGACGAAGGAGGGCGCCATCGCCGGGCCGCGCGTGCTCGAGCACCTCGTGGACTGCGTGCTCTCCTTCGAGGGCGAGCGCGAGCGCACGTACCGGACGCTGCGCGCGCTGAAGAACCGCTTCGGCTCGACGAACGAGGTGGGCGTCTTCGAGATGCACGACCACGGCCTCGTGGAGGTCGAGGATGCCAGCGCGCGCTTCACGGCGGCCGCGACGCGCGCGCCCGGTTCGGTGGTGCTGTGCTCGATGGAGGGCTCGCGGCCGCTCCTCGTGGAGGTGCAGGCGCTCGTGGCACCGAGCGAGATCGTGCCGCCGCGGCGGGTGGCGAACGGGGTCGACCGGAACCGCCTGGCACTCGTCCTGGCGGTCCTCGCCCGGCACGGCGGGGTGGCGCTCGGCGCGAGCGACGTGTTCGTCTCCGTCGCCGGCGGCGTACGTGTGGACGAGCCGGGCGCCGACCTGGCGATCGCGCTCGCACTCGCGTCGGCCGCACGCGGCTTCGCGCTCGGTGGGGAGCGCCCCGTCGCCGCGTTCGGCGAGCTCGGACTGACGGGCGAGCTGCGCGAGGTCGCCCACGCCGAGCGCCGGCTGGCCGAGGCGGCCAAGTTCGGCCTCAATACGGTCGTGCGGCCCGGGCCGCGGGCGCGCACCCTGCGCGAGGCCCTGGCAGCGGCCCACCGAGGTGAGAAACCGCTGCAAACCGCGTCAATAAACGCGAACTAAATCTCCTTCACGTAGAATCGGTGTTCATGCCGTATGCCGGGGACGACGTCGCGGAGCTCGAAGCCCGGCAGGAACCAAGGCTCGTAAGGGCTCTGGAGATGGTGGCTCCCGGCACCGCGGTGCGGGAGGGACTCGACAACATCGTCCAGGGCAGGACCGGCGCCCTCATCTGCATCGGGGAGTCGGAGGAGCTGAGCTTCCTGCTGTCGGGCGGAGTGAAGCTGGAGGTGGACTACACCCCGGCGCTCCTGTATCAGCTGGCGAAGATGGACGGGGCGATCGCGCTCGCCTCGAACGGCACGAAGATCCTCTGGGCGAACGTCCAGCTGATGCCCGACCCGACGATCCTGTCGCTCGAGACCGGCACGCGGCACCGCACCGCCGAGCGCGTCTCGAAGCAGACGGACGCCCTCGTGATCGCGATCTCGGCGTCACGCAGCGTCGTCTCGCTGTACCTCGACGGCGCCAAGTACATCCTCGAGGACATTCCCGTGGTGCTCGCGAAGGCGAACCAGGCGCTCGCTACGCTCGACAAGTACCGCAGCCGCCTCGATCAGGTGTCGACGAGGCTCACCGCGCTCGAGTTCGAGGGCGGCGTGACCCTCCACGACGTGCTCACGGTGCTCCAGCGCGCCGAGCTCGTCACGCGGATGGCGGTGGAGATCGAGCGCTACATCGTCGAGCTCGGCGCCGAGGGCCGCCTGATCGAGATGCAGCTCGAGGAGACGATGGTCGGCGTCGCCGCCGACAAGTCCGCGCTCGTGCGCGACTACATCGTCGAGCCGTCCGAGGAGGGCTTCGCAATGGTGCTCGACTCGCTGGCCAGGCTCCCGCACCAGGACTTGCTCGACTTCGGCCGTCTGGCCGAGCTTCTCGGCTACGACCGGAAGCTGAACACCCTCGACCATCCCGCCTCGCCGCGCGGCCACCGCATCCTCGGACGCATTCCCAGGCTCCCGAAGATGGTGGTGCAGTCGATCGTCGGCGAGTTCAGCGGTCTGGATGAGATTCTCGCTGCGTCAGACTCGGAACTCGAGTCGGTCGACGGCGTGGGGGACATGCGTGCGAAGGACATCCGCGAGGGCCTTCGCAGGCTTCAGGAGATCAACCTCGTGGACCGGTATCTGCAAACCTGAGAAGCACACGGCGCAGGAGTGCGTCGCGTACGGAGTAGGAGGGACGACCATCACCGAGGTATTGGAAGACGAGCTCATCGAGGACCTCGACATCGATCGTGAGCCGGCGGTCTACGAGATCGGCGACCACGTCGTGTATCCCCATCATGGGGCGGGCAAGGTCCTCAAGAAGGAGATGAAGGAGGTGCTCGGCGAGAAGCGCGAGTACCTGACCATCAAGATCCTTCACAACGACATGACCGTCATGGTCCCGTGCTGCAACGCCGACAAGGCGGGGCTGCGGCGCGTGATCGGGGAGGACGACGTCAAGAAGGTGCTGTACGTCCTCCGCGACGACGTGAGCCAGATGCCCAAGAACTGGAACCGCCGGTTCAAGCACAACCGCGAGAAGATCAAGACGGGCGACGTCTTCGAGCTCGCGGAGGTGGTACGCAACCTCGCCATCAGGGAGTCCGAGAAGGGCCTCTCGACCGGCGAGAAGCAGATGTACACACGCGCCAAGAAGATCCTCGCCTCGGAGCTGATGTACGCGCTCGAGATGGAGGAAGACGAGGCGGAGACTCATCTGGAGGAGCTGATCGCTGAGGCGCACGCGAGCAGGAACGGCGCGGCGGCGGCAACGGTCTGAACCCGCCTCCACAGGCCAATCTCCGCGGGGGTCCGGGGGTGAGCCCCCGGATGGTCTGATGCGGGGGTCCGTTGGGTGAGCCCCCGGGTGACATCCGTCGTCGGCGTGATAGCGGCCGGCGGCAGCGGCGAACGCCTTGGAGCCGACCGGCCCAAGGCGTTCGTCGTTTGCGGGGGCAGGCCGCTCCTCGAGTGGAGCGTCGATGTGCTCTCGGAGGTGTGCGACGAGGTGGTGGTGGCCGTTCCCGCCGGGCATGAAGAAGACATCGCCGCGCCGGATGTCCGCGTCGTGGCTGGCGGCGCCTCGCGCTCGGACTCGGTGCGCCGCGCCCTCGCGGCCGCTCCCGACGCCGCGGTCGCGGTGGTCCACGACGCGGCGCGTCCCCTCGTCACTCGGGAGCTCGTCGAGCGTTGCCTCGCGGCGCTGGGAGGAGATGTCGACGGCGTCGTTGCGGCCGCGCCGGTGAGCGACACGATCCACGCCGTCGATGCGGAGCTGACTGTGCGCGCGAGCCCGCCGCGGTCGGAGCTTTGGGCCGCGCAGACGCCGCAGGTGTTCCGCGCGGACGTGCTCCGGCGCGCGCTCGACGCGGACGCTCAGACCCTCGCCGCGGCCACCGACGACGCCGCGCTCGTGGTTGCTGCGGGTGGCCGCGTGCGCATCGTGTGCGCCCCGCGGGAGAACATCAAGGTCACGACGCGGGCGGACCTCCTCGTGGCGGAGTCCGCCCTGTGCTGACGGACTACCACGTCCACCTGCGTCCGGACGAGGCTGGCTCGACCGCCGCGCGTTATTTCACCGAGGCGAACGTGGACCGCTACCGCGACGTGGCTGACGAGCGCGGCATCGAGGAGCTCGGCGTGGCAGAGCACATTCACCGGTTCGTGCAGGCGCTCGACATCTGGACACACCCCTGGTACCGGCACTGGGCCGCGGACGACGTGGACGAGTACGCGGACTTCGTGCGCTCCACCGGGCTCAAGCTCGGGGTCGAGGCCGACTACCTACCGGGGCGCGAGGACCGCATCGCGAGCTTCCTCGACGGCCGCCCGTGGGACTACGTCGTCGGCTCGCTCCACTTCCTGCGCGACGACGCCGTCGACGTGCACGGCCACCCGGACTGGGATGCATGGGACATCTGGCGCACCGGGGATCCGGAGAAGATCTGGGCGCGCTACTTCGAGACGCTCGGCGAGGCGGCGCGCACCGGGATGTTCGACATCCTCGCTCATCCCGATCTCGTGAAGGTGTTCGCGGGTCGGGTGCCGGTGCCGGACGGCGATCTGCGCCGCTTCTACGAGCGCGCGATGGACGGCATCGCCGACTCCGACGCGGCTATCGAGGTATCCACGGCAGGGCTGCGCAAGCCCGTGGGCGAGATCTATCCGGCCGCGGCGTTCCTCGAGATGTGCCTGGAGGTGGGCCGGCCGGTAGCGCTGTCGAGCGACGCGCACACGCCGGAGCAGCTCGGCTACGAGTACGAGCGCGCGCTCGCGCTGCTCGAGCGGCTGGGCGTGAGGGAGATCGCGGTGTTCGAGGGGCGGGCGCGCCGGCTGGAGCCGCTCGGGTGATCGCGGGAATCGGCTACGACTCGCACCGGCTCGAGGCGGGCAGGCGGCTCGTCGTCGGCGGCGTCGAGATCCCGGACGCTCCGCTGGGCCTGGCCGGTCACTCCGACGCCGACGTGCTGGCGCACGCCGTGATCGACGCGCTGCTCGGCGCGGCCGGCCTCGGGGATATCGGCATGCATTTCCCTGACAGCGACGAGCGCTGGCGCGACGCCGACTCGATCGAGCTGGTCGCGGACGTGCGATCGATGCTGCCCGCGCCGCCGCTCCACGTGGACTGCACGGTGGTGTGCGAGCGGCCGCGGCTCGGCCCCTGGCGCGAGCAGATGGCCGCCCGCCTGGCCGAGGCGCTCGGCCTCGAGCCGGCGTCCGTGAACGTGAAGTTCACGACCGGCGAGGGCATGGGATTCGTTGGGCGAGGAGAGGGGATCGCGGCGCTTGCTGTAGCGACGCTGGCGTAGGGTTCGCGCGTGCACGCCGACGAGTTGGCCTTCGCGGGCGCCGCCCGCCAGGCGGAGATGGTGCGCCGTGGCCAGGTCTCCTCGAAGGAGCTTGTCGAGCTCCACCTCGAGCGGATCGCGCGCCTCGACCGCGAGCTGAACTCTTTCCGGACGGTCATGGCGGAGCGGGCGCTCGCCGACGCAGCCCAGGCGGACGCCCGCCGCGGCGCCGGCGACGACCGGCCGCTGCTCGGCGTGCCGGTCGCGGTTAAGGACACCGAGGACGTGGCCGGCGAGGTCACCGGTTGGGGCTCGGACGCGCACGACGGGCGTCCCGCCGAGCGCGACGGTGAGCTCGTAGGACGGCTCCGGGCCGCCGGGGCGGTGATCCTCGGCAAGACGAACCTGCCCGAGCTCGCGATCATGGGCTCCACCGAGGGGCAGGCGTTCGGTGTGACGCGCAACCCCTGGGACACCGATCGCACCCCGGGCGGTTCGAGCGGCGGCAGCGCCGCTGCGGTGGCCGCCGGGCTGTGCGCCGCGGCCACGGGCTCGGACGGCGCCGGCTCGATCCGCATCCCGGCAGCGAACTGCGGTCTCGTCGGGCTGAAGCCGCAGCGTGACCGCATCTCGCTGGCGCCGCTTCGCGAGCACTGGAACGGCCTGAGCGTGCTCGGCTTCCTGACGCGAACCGTGGAGGAGACCGCCCTGCTACTCGACGTGACGGCGCAGACCGCGCCTGAGCGGCCGTATGTCCACACAGTCCGTGAAGCACGCGGTGCAGCCGGCCCGCCGCTGCGGATCGCCGTCTCGACGAAGCCGCCGGTGCCGTGGAGGGTTCACGCCGCCGTGCGGAACGCGATCGATGCGATGGCCGGCATGCTCCGCGGGCTCGGGCACGAGGTCAGCGAGCGCGACCCCGACTGGGGCCGTGCCTCCGACGACGTCACGATTCGCTACCTGAGCGGCATCGCCGAGGAAGCCGAGCGGATGCCGCGCCCGCAGCGGCTCCAGCGGCGTACGCGCGGATTCGCGCGCCTGGGGCGGGTCGCGCGCCGGCGGCTCGAGCAGGCGCGCCGCGCCGAGGCCGCGCATGCGACGCGGATCGGCGAGCTCTTCCGCGACCACGACGCGCTGCTGATGCCGGTCGCCACTCGGCCGCCCGTCAGCGCCGGCCAGTGGGAGGGTCTCGGGGCCGCGCGCACGCTCCTCGGAATGGCGAGCGTCTATCCGTTCACCGGGGTATGGAACATGACCGGCCAGCCTGCGATATCGGTGCCCGCTCCTCCCGACTCGGAGGGGCTGCCGATCGGGGCTCAGCTGGTCGCTCCGGCCGGTGGTGAGGAAGTACTGCTCGCGCTTGCTGCACAGCTCGAGGACGAGCTCGGCTGGCCCGCGCGACGGCCGGCGAGCGCCGTCTGACCGCCCGACGCGACGGCGTCGCCGCCCGGCGGTGCGCGTAGCCTTCCGCCCCGTGCGCGAGGTGCGCGTCCACGACACCCTGCGCGGCGAGGTCGTCCCGATTGAGCCGCGCGAGCCCGGCCGGATCGGCATCTACGCGTGCGGGCCCACGGTCTACGGGCGCATCCATGTGGGCAACGCGCGCCCATATGTCGTCTTCTCGTTGCTCAGGCGCTTCCTCGTGCACGAGGGCTACGACGCCGTCTTCGTCGCGAACGTGACGGACGTGAACGACAAGATCTACGACGCCGCGCGCGAGCGCGGCCTGCCGAGCGCGCAGCTTGCCGAGGAGATGACCGCGGCGTACACCGAGGACACCGATCGTCTCGGCCTGGGCCGGCCCGACTACGAGCCGAAGGCGACGGAGACGATCGAGGGAATCGTGGCGCTGATCGAGGCGCTCGTTGAGTCGGGCCACGCCTACGAGACGCGCGGCGACGTGTACTTCCGAGTGACGTCGTACGACGGCTACGGAAAACTCTCGAACCGCCCGCTCGAGGAGATGCAGCAGGGCGAGGGGGACGACGCCGCCGAGGTCAAGGAGGCGCCCCAGGACTTCGCCCTCTGGAAGGCGCGCAAGGACGGCGAGGACACGTGGTGGGACTCGCCCTGGGGCCAGGGCCGCCCCGGCTGGCACATCGAGTGCTCCGCGATGGCCGAGCACATCCTGGGTGTGGACTTCGAGGTGCACGGCGGCGGCACGGATCTCGTGTTTCCGCACCACGAGAACGAGATCGCGCAGACCGAGGCGGCGCGCGGGCGACCGCTTGCGCGCGTCTGGATGCACAACGGCATGGTCGAGATGGACGCCGAGAAGATGGCGAAGTCCGTCGGCAACATCCGCCTCCTCCACGCCGCGCTCGACGAGTACGGGCGCGAGGCGTTCTTGATGTGGATCGTCGGCGCGCACTACCGCAAGCCGGTGGCCTACACCGATGAGGCGCTCGAGGACGCGCGCCGCGCGGCGGCGCGGGTGCGCGAGCTCGCGCGCCGGCTCGTGCCGGGCGCGCCCGCGCCGGGGCTCGACGAGTACGCCGAGCGCTTCTTCGCGGCCCTGGCGGACGACTTCAACACGCCTCAGGCACGCGCCGTGCTCTTCGACTGGGTCACCGAGGCGAACCGCCGCCTCGACTCGGGCGAGGCGCTCGGCGCCGGCGTGCTCGGCGAGATGCTCCGCGTACTGGGCCTCGAATCGCTGCTCGAGCCCGAGGAGGGCGAGGCGCCGGCGGAGCTCGTGCGGCTGGCGGCCGAGCGCGACGAGGCCCGGGCGGCGCGCGACTTCGACCGCGCGGACGCGATCCGTGAGGAGCTCGCAGAGCGCGGCTGGGAGATCCGCGACACGCCGGACGGCGCGCGGCTCGTACCCCGCGGGTGATCATCTACGGCCGCAACCCGGTGCGCGAGGCTCTGAGAGGTCCGCGCCGCGTTCAGCGGGTCTTCGCCACCGAGCGTGCCTCGCACGAGGTCTGGCTCGGAGAGGTCGAGGCGCGGCTCGTCGATGTGTACGAGGTCGAGGAGCGCGCCGGCAGCCCCGACCACCAGGGCATCTGCGCGGAGGTGGAGGCGTTCCGCTATCACGACGCCGACGCGCTCCTCGAGGCGGCTGACGCGCTCGTGCTCGCCCTCGACGAGGTGCAGGACCCCCAGAACCTCGGCGCGGTCTGCCGCGTGGCCGAGTCCGCGGGCTGTGCGGGCGTCGTGATCCCGGAGCGGCGCGCAGCGGAGGTCACGCCCGCCGTCTGCAAGGCATCGGCCGGCGCCGTGGAGCACCTGCCCGTCGCGCGCGTGCGCAACCTGGCCGACTGGCTGCTTGGTGCCAAGGAGCGCGAGACGTGGGTCTACGGCGCGGCGCCAGACGCCGACACGCCCTACCACCGTCCGGACTACCGCGGCCGCGTCGTGCTCGTGCTCGGCGCTGAGGGACGCGGCCTGCGCCCCCGGGTGGCGGCGGCCTGCGACCAGCTCGTCCGGCTCCCGCGCAGGGGGCGGGTCGGCTCGCTCAACGTGTCCACGGCCGCCGCCGCGCTCGTGTACGGCATCTTGCATTTCCGCGGGGGACTTGACAGGGCTCCATAACACGGCAATACTGCTGCGCACTTCAGGCTGAAGTCGAGGGTTAGTGCTCGTCTTCAGGTCAACCTGACGCCAGGGGAGGTAGTGCGTCACCGAGCTCGAGGGCCGCCAGCGGGCCCGAGAGGAGAAACTCGATGGCAGCTTCCGCGACGCCCCGCCCGACCGCGTTCCGGTCGAACCCTCACGTAGAGCTTGATGATCATTATCTGATCGCGCTCGCCAAGCAGGGGAAGAAGGACGCCTACGACCGCATCGTCAAGCGCTACTACGGCTTCGTGCGCCTGAAGGCCTCCTCGTACTTCCTGATCGGGGGCGACTCCGACGATCTCATCCAGGAGGGCCTCGTCGGGCTCTACAAGGCGGTGCGCGACTACCGCTCGGACCGGGAGTCGAGCTTCCGCAACTTCGCGGAGCTGTGCATCACGCGCCAGATCATCACCGCGGTCAAGACCTCGACCCGCAACAAGCACACGCCTCTCAACGAGTACGTCTCCTTCTCGCAGACGCCCGCCGCGGGTGGCGGCGACGGCGATCCCACGCTCGACGAGCTGCTGCCGGGGCCGACCGCCCACGATCCGGTGAACCAGGTGATCTCCTCCGAGGAGCTGCACAGCCTCGTGGCCTGCCTCTCGAGCGTGCTCTCTGACCTCGAGAGCTCCGTGCTCTCGCTGTACCTGGACGGCCACAGCTACGAGGCGATCGGCGGCCGGCTCGACTGCGACACCAAGACCGTGGACAACGCCCTGCAGCGCGTGAAGCGCAAGGTCGGCTCGCATCTCGAGTCGCGCCAGGTGCTGCTGTAGCCCGCCGCGTTCGGGGAGAGCCGGAGGCGGGATTCGAACCCGCGACCCATCGCTTACAAGGCGATTGCTCTGGCCTCTGAGCTACTCCGGCCGGTCGCGCGACCGAGTCTAGGCCTCGGTCGCCCCGACGGCCGCGTGCTCGATGTTGCCGTGTCCGTTCGACGCCACGGGGACCTGGTCGAGCGGCTCGAGCGCGCCGGCGTCGTTCAGACGTCGCTCCACCTCGCCGAGCACGAGCCCGAACAGCGCGTGCCGCCACGTCTCCGCGGCGAGCGCCCGCGCGTTGCCGCGCATCGGCTCGAGCTCGGTGCGCGCCGGGTGGTACCGGTCGAGGAGGCCGGTGAGCGGCCACGTGGCTGCGTGCTCTCCAATCCCGGCGGCAACGCCGACCGCCGCGGGCGGCCCCGGTACTAGCGGCCGGACGAGCGAGTAGACCGCACCGAAGCCGGCGCCGTTCGCGAGGTGCAGGGCGAGCCCGGCGAGCGGCCACCACTGGCCGCGCGTGACCAGCTTGCCGAGTAGCTCGACGTCGTCGGCGCGTGTGCGGAAGACGCGTTTGTCGAGCGGCTGCTGTGCAGCCCAGACCGCCGCTCCGGCCATGCCCGCCATGGCTCCGCCCATGGTTCGCCGCAGGTCCATCGCCCCCCCAGCGTAACGAGCCTCACTGCTTCGGGTAGCTGTTCTTTGTGTTGAGGAGGAGGGATCTCGCGCTATATCACGCGCGCACGCGGCGGCGTGGCGTCAACCGGTTCATCTATTGGCCGGCCCGCGTTCTTTTCAAGGCCTTCGTCCTCGTGTACTTCCGGGAGCGCCGGCTCGGGCGCGAGCACATCCCGAAGGGCGGCGTGATCCTCGCCGCGAACCACCGCAGCTTCCTCGATCCGTTTCTGATCGGCGCGTGCGTGCCGCGGCCGATCTATTTCGTCGCCAAGGAGGAGCTGTTCAAGAACCCGCTGATCGGCTGGTTCCTCAACTGCATGGGCGCCTTCCCGGTCCGGCGCGGCGCGTCTGACGAGGAGTCCGTGCTCACCGCGCGGGCGCTGCTCGACCGCGGCCAGGCGGTCGTGATCTTCCCGGAGGGCACGCGCATCCGGACCGGGTCCCTCGCGAAGCCGAGGCGCGGCGTGGGCCGGCTCGCTCTCGAGAGCGGGAAGCCGGTCGTGCCGATCGCGATCACCGGAAGCGAGCGCGCCCGCCGCGGCTGGCGGATCCGGCCCGTGAAGGTCCACCTCCGCTGCGGCCCGGCGCTCACGTTCCCGCGCGTGGAGGACCCGTCGCCGTTCCTCGCCGGCGAGGTGACCGAGCGCATCTGGCCCTGCGTGCAGCTGCAATGGGAGTGGCTCGGCGGACTGCCGCCGCTCCGCACCGCCGCCGTCGTCGGCGCCGGCTGCATGGGCACCGCCGCCGCGACGGTGCTCGCACGGGCCGGGCTGCAGGTGCAGCTGGGCTGTCGAACGCCGACGCAGGCGGAGGCGGTGTCGAAGTCGCGCGCGAACCGCTCCTACCTGCCCGGCGTCGTGCTCGACCGCTCGATCGACGTCAAGACGGTTCAGGAGATCGAGCTCGCCGGCGTCGACCTGGTCGTGCTCGCCGTGCCGTGCGCCGCCCTGCCGCCGGTCGTGGGCGAGCTAGGCGCGCGGGTCGGCGAGCGCGCCGCCGTGCTGGTTGCTTCGAAGGGCCTCGTGCCGCCGCTCGGCACGACGCCCACCGCGTACGTGGCGGAGCGCGTCAGGGCTCGCGCGGTCGCGTCGCTGGCCGGGCCGGCGCATGCGCGCGAGGCGATCGAGAGCGGTGCTTCCGTGGTCGCTGCGGCCCGCGACCCCGATCTGCGCCGTCAGATACGCGACGTGCTCGAGGCGGGCGGGCTCACGGTTGAGGCCACGGACGACGTGACCGGTGCTGAGCTGGCCGCCTGCGCGAAGAACGCCGCGGCGCTCGCGTCAGCCGCGGCCGCCGCCCGTGGCGCGAACCTCGCCGGCGCCGCCGCTGGGCGCATCTTCGCCGAGGTGCACGAGCTGGCTCTCGCAAGCGGCGGCCGCAGCGAGACGTTCGCCGGCCTCGCCGGCGCCGGCGACCTCGTCGCCACGGCGATCGCCGAGGGGAGCCGCAACCGGCGCGCGGGCGAGCTCGTGGGAGCGGGCCTCGCCTCGAAGCAGGTGGAGGCGGCGCTCGACCAGACCGCCGAGTCGCTCGCCACCGTCCCGCTGCTCGGCATGGCGTTCGAGCGCGAGGGAATTGACGCGCCCGTCACTACGGGGCTGCGCCGGGTGCTCGACGGCGAGGCCTCGCCGGACGACTGGCTCGAGGCCGTCCGCAACAGCAGGCCGAAGCGTCGCAAGAGCCACGCGGCCTAGCCGGAGTAGGCTGCGATGACGGGTGGAGAAGACAGTCGACAAGGAGCGACTCGACCGCGAGTTCACGGAGATCTACCGAGCGCACCTCCGCGACGTCTACAGCTACGCCTACTACCGGATCGGCAACCATCACGACGCCGAGGACATCACGGAGCAGACCTTCCTCCAGGCCTATCGCCACTTCGAGCGCGCCCAGCGGGAGTCCGACGGCCGACCGCTCCGGCCGTGGCTGATCCGCATCGCCCACAACCTCGCGGCGAACTACTACCGCGACCGCTCGCGGCGGCCGCAGACGAACCTGGACGACGCCGCGATCCTGACTGCCCCGCTCGAGACCGAACGCGTGGTGGAGGAGCGCGAGGAGGTGAAGGAGGTCCTCGAGGGGGTGTCGAAGCTCCCCGACGACCGCCGCGAGGCCCTGATCATGCGCTTCGCGCTCGGCATGGACAACCGCGAGATAGCGCGCGCCATGGGGCGTTCCGAGGGAGCCACGAAGGTGCTGATCCACAGGGCGATCAAGCAGCTCGAGCAGGGGCTCGAGGGGGAGGAGGCGGGCGATGACTGACGCCGAACGCGTCGAGCGGCTCCTGCGGCTCGCCCTCATGCCGGTCGAACCGCCGGAGTCGCTGAGCGACCGGCTCGAGAAGGGCCTCTCGGAGCTGACCGAGGCGGCGGCCGAAGAGCTCGCCGACTGGGAGCTGTCGGCGATGCGCGACCCGCGCAACTGGGTGCCGACGGCGACGGCGATCGTGGTGGGCGGCGTGGCCGCCGGCGGCCTCGTGCTGGTACGGGCCCGCCAGCAGCAGAAGAAGCGCCAAGCCTCGGGCCTGCGGGCGCTCGAGCGCAGCGTCCGCGGCGTCGCGTCCGACGTCGAGAAGCGCCTGCGCAGCTGAGCCGGCGCTAGGCGCCCGCCGGCCGCGCCGTGCTGGGCGCGGGCGCGCCGGGGGTGACGAGGCCCGCCCCGACGCCGGCGATGCCGATGAGCAGGTGCAGCACGTTGTCCTCGGTGTTCACGGGGATCAGGTCGAAGATCTCCTCGCCGTCGCCCGCGAGAAATCCGAGCAGCGCTACGAGCAGGTACACCGCGCCGAAGCCGAGCGCGTACGCGCGCGACGCGTCGTACGAGGAGGCGACCAGGAGCCCGAGCGCGCCGGTCGCGATGTGCACCACGTTGTGCCAGCCGTTCACGTCGAGGATGCCGAGCACGGTGTCGCGCTCGGTTCCGTCGCCGGCCGAGAAGCTGGCGCTGTAGAAGAACCCGAGGATGCCGGCGGCCACGAGCGCGAGCCCGATGACCAGTGCGTACACCTGGGCCGGAGAGCGATCTTCCATGTCGAACCTCCTGACTTCCCGTTGCGAACCGGGTCGTACCGCGATTCGCACGATGCGCCGCGTGGATCATAGGTTCGCTGATGATCCGGTTTGGCCTGCCCGCCGTAAGAATCAGCAGTGGTGGGCATGGACATCCGCAACCTCGCGGACGAGGAGGTCATGCAGCTCGTGCAGGGCGGGGACCCGCGCGCGTTCGAGCTTCTGTATGACCGCCACGGCGGCGCCGTCTTCTCGCTCGCCTACCGGATGGTCGGTAACCGCGCGGCCGCCGAGGACATCACGCAGGAGGCGTTCCTCTCGATCTGGCGCAGCCGGCTCCGCTACGACCAGGCGCGCGGGAGCGTGCGGACGTGGGTGCTCGGAATCGTCCACAACCGGGCGATCGACGGGCTGCGGCGCAGCCTCGTGCACGACCGCCGGCGCGAGGCCGTCGACGGAATCGAGGAGCGTCACGAGGCGCGCGAGCGCACGGACGTGGAGGCCGCGCGCAGAGAGGAGGCGCGCAGCGTGCGCAGCGCGCTCGAGACGCTGTCGGACGACCAGCGCCGGACGATCGAGCTCGCCTACTTCGGCGGGTTCACGCACAGCCAGATAGCGGAGCTCCTTGAAGAGCCCCTCGGTACGGTCAAGGGGCGCATGCGGCTCGGGCTCGACAAGATGCGGCGCCAGCTCGCCGAGGGCTACGCGGCGGGGGGATTCGCATGACGGCTCGCGACCACGAGCGCTACGAGGCGGAGGTCGGCGCCTACCTGCTCGGCGCGCTGACGGACCTCGAGCGCCAGGCGTTCGAACGACACATGGCGGGCTGCGCCGCCTGCCGCAACGAGGTTGAGCGCCTGCGCCCCGCCGCCGACGCGCTCCCCCGCTCGGTCGAGCAGATGCAGCCTCCGCCGGCGCTGAAGACGTCGCTCATGGAGATCGTGGAGCGCGAAGCCGCCGAGGCGCGTCCGGGCCGAGCGGCTTCGCGCAAGCCTCCGTGGTGGCGTCTCATGCCGCGCCTCCCCGCATCGCGGCTCGTCGCCGTGGCGGGCGCGCTGCTCCTCGGCCTCGCGCTCGGCTTCGGCGTCGCCCAGCTCGGGGGCGACGACGGTCCGCGCACGCTCGCGGCGACGGTCGACGAGGGGCGCCTTCCGCAGGCAAGCGGCATGCTCCGGGTCGAGGGCGACGGCGAGGACGGCGCGATCCTGCGCGTGCAGGGGATGCCCTCGCTCGAGGCCGGACGCGTCTACCAGGCATGGGTGGCGCGCGACGGCGCCGTCATCCCGCAGCCGACCTTCGAGGTCGGCCCCGACGGCGGTGGCGCCGTGGCTGTTCCGGACGATCTCTCGCGCGCCGACGCCGTGCTCGTGACGCGCGAGCAGCGCGGCGGCGCGCGGGCGCCGAGCGAGCGCCCGCTGCTGAGCGTGTCCCTGTAGCGGCGCGATGGGCGCCCACTAGTCTCCGGCTCCAGCGTGGAGACGTGCTACCGCCATCCCAACCGTGAGACCGGTGTGCGCTGCTCGAACTGCGAGCGCCCCATCTGCCCGGACTGCATGACCTCCACGCCCGTGGGAATGCGCTGCCCGGAGTGCGCCCGCCAGCCGACGAGGGCGCGGACGATCAGCTCGACCAGCGGCGAGCCCACGCTCACGTACCTGCTGATCGCCCTCAACGTCCTGGTGGGCCTCGGGAGCGTGCTCGGCGGCGCGAGCGCGTCGGGCGGATCGGTCGGCGGCAGCGAGCTGATCCGGGAGGGAGCCGTCTCGAGCTTCGCGATCGAGCAGGGCGACTATTGGCGGCTCGTCACCGCCGGCTTCCTCCACGCCGGCTTCTTCCACCTGTTCTTCAACATGTTCTCGCTCTACATCCTGGGCACCATGCTCGAGCCCGCGATCGGGAAGCTGCGCTTCGGGCTGATCTACTTCGTGTCGCTCCTCGCCGGGTCGTTCGGCGCGCTGCTGCTCGAGCCGGACTCGCTGACGGTCGGCGCCTCGGGGGCGATCTTCGGGCTGATGGGAGCCGCGGTCGTGGTGCTCCGCAACCGCGGGATACCGCTGATGGACAGCGGCCTCGGCATCTGGATCGGGCTGAACCTGCTGATCACGTTCACCGTCCCGAACATCTCGATCGGCGGCCACATCGGCGGGCTCGTGGGCGGGGCGCTCGCCGCGCTCGTCCTCTTCGACCTGCGCGATGCGCTGCGAGTGCCGGAATCGGTGGGCGCGCTGATGGCGGCGGCGGTGGGTGCCGCCGCGGTGGCCGGCTCGATCGTCGTGGCGAGCTCCTCGGCGGGCTGAGACGCGCGCACCACGACCGCGCGAGCATGAGACGCCCCGCGGCGGGCGCGCGCAGGTTCAACGCGCGGGCGCGCGCGCCAGGTCTATCTCGATCGACCGGCGGCCGGACGGCGGCGGCACGGCGTCCGGATGAAGCAGGTGCGCGAGCAGCTCGATGCCGTCCACGAGCCGCGGGCCGGGCCGCGAGAAATAGGCGGCGGCATCGACGGCGATCACTCGTGCGCCGAGCTCCGCCAGCCGGTCGCGGTGCAGCATCGTCTCGGCGGCGGCCTGCTCGGCGTAGTAGCCGCACGGCATCGAGACGACGACCTCGGGCGCGGCCGCCGCGAGCTCCTCCCAGTCGACGGTGCCCGAGCGCTCGCCCGGCAGGCCGAGCACGTCGTCCCCCCCAGCGAGCTCGACCATCTGCGGCACCCAGTGGCCGCCCGCGAACACCGGGTCGAGCCACTCGAGCGCGGCGACGCGCGGACGCGCCCGGCCCGCCACCGCCGCCTCCACCCGCTCGATGCGCTCGCCCGCCTCGTCGGCGAGCCGCGCGCCGGCCTCGTCCGCGCCGGTCACGGCAGCCAGGCGCGGGATGTCGGCGAGCACCTCGCCGAGCGTGGAGGGATCGAGCGAGATCAGCTCGGGCTCCGTGGGCAGCCGCTCCGCGACGGCGCGCACGTCGTCGAACGACACCGCGCAGACCTCGCAGACCGCCTGCGTCACGATCAGGTCCACGTCGAGCTCGTGCAGCGCCGGCTCGTCGAGCTCGTACAGCGCCTCGCCGCGGCCCGTGCGCTCGCGCACCGCGGCGTCGATCTCGGCCGCCGACAGCCCGTCGGGGATCACGCTGCGCGTCAGGTGGGGTAGTTGTTCGGCTCCCGGTGGGTAGTCACACTCGTGGGTGACCGCCACCAGGCGGTCACCGAGGCCGAGGGCGAAGAGCATCTCGGTCGCGGACGGGACGAGTGAAGCGATTCGCACGGAGACGAGGATGGCACGTCTGGACGAGGGGCAGATCGAGGAGAAGCTTGCGGGGCTCCAGGGCTGGCAGCGCAGCGGCGACGCCATCCGCAAGGAGTTCGACAACGGCGACTTCAAGGGCTCGGTTGAGTTCGTCAACCGGCTCACGCCGGTCGCCGAGGAGATGAACCACCACCCCGACATCGAGATCTCGTGGAAGACGGTCGGCGTGAAGATCACCACGCATTCCGAAGGCGGGCTGACCGAGAACGACTTCGAGCTCGCGGCGAGGATCGACCGCGAGGCCGTGTGACCCTCTGCTACGCTCGCCGCGTCCGCCGATGAGCGACGACGACCGACCTCGAAGTCCGTGGCCACAGGCCTCTGAGGCGGCTCGCGGTCTGCGATGACCCAGCTGCTCCTTCTTCTCGGCGTCGCCGTGCTCGTCGCCCTGAACGGCTTCTTCGTCGCCGCCGAGTTCGCGCTCGTACGCGCGCGTGAGGGGCGCCTCGAGCAGATGCGCGACGAGGGCCGCCGCGGCGCTGCGCTCGTGCTCGCTCAGGTGAACCGGATCGACGAGTACCTCTCCGCGTGCCAGCTCGGCATCACGATGGCCTCGCTCGGCATCGGCTTCATGGGTGAGCCGGCGATCGCGAGCCTGCTCGAAGACGCCTTGGGCGACTCGGTCTCGCACAGCGTCTCGCTCACGATCTCGATCGCGATCGCCTACCTGATCACCACGGCGCTCCACATCACGGTCGGCGAGCAGGTGCCGAAGATCTACTCGATCGTGCACGCCGAGAAGACGGCGCTGCGGGTCGCGCGCCCGCTGCAGTGGTTCAGGGTCGGCTTCAGCCCGTTGATCTGGATGCTGAACTCGGCATCGAACGGGATCCTTCGACTGCTGCACGTGGATCCGCGCGCGGAGTTCGAGGACATCAGCTCGTCCGAGGACCTGAAGCTCATCATCGCGCGCAGCGCGCACGGGGGCAAGCTCGACCCGGGCGAGGCGGGCATGCTCTCGGGCGTCTTCCATCTACACGAGCAGCAGGCGCGTCAGGTGATGACGCCGATCCCCGCGGTCGTCACGTGCGACGCCTCCGAGACGGCCGAGGAGGCGCTACGCCGCTGCGTCGACTCGGGACACACGCGGCTCGTCGTGACCGAGGAGGACAACACCGACCGCATCGGCGGCATCGTTCATGCCAACTCGCTCGCTCGCAAGCTGATGACGGAAGGCCCCGGGGCATCGATCGAGTCGAGCGTCAAGGACGCGCTGATAGTCCCCGAGACGAAGCCGCTGGACGACCTGCTGGCGGACCTTCAGCGCGAGCGCGCCTCGATGGCGGTGGTCGTGGACGAGTACGGCCGCACGGCCGGCATCGTGACGATCGAGGACATCATCGAGGAGGTCGTCGGCGAGATCGCCGACGAGACCGATCCCGCCGTGGCGGGCGTGCGGCGGCTCGCCAACGGCGACTGGTGGGTGCGCGGCCACGTCCCGATCACGGATCTCACCGACTACGGCGTGAACCTGCCGGTCGACTCGGAGGCCTACAACTCCGTGGGCGGGTACGTCTTCAGCGAGCTCGGCCGGCTGCCGAAGCGCGGCGACATGGTCCAGGTGAACGGGTACTCGGTGCGCGTCGAGTCGGTGCGCCAGAACCGCGTCGAGGCGGTGCGCATCCGCGACCACCACGCCCGCGCCGAGCAGCCGCCACCCGACGCGGTCCTCCGGCGCCCGGCGGAGGAGGCGGCGTCGACGCCGCGCCGCCGCGAGCGCGAGGAGCCGTAGCCGCCGCACGTTCGCGGACTTCCGTCCGCAAGGGGGACTAGGTTCGCGCTTCGGGTGCTTCTCGTAGGAGGAGGTCGGCCTGGAATGTGGTGCGTCAAGCTCAGCGACTCGCAGCGCGACGCCTTGCGCGCGCTGATCCGCGAGCAGGCGGAGTCCGCTCACACGCTCACCGCGGCGCTGGAGGCGCTCGACCTCGCCCGTTGGGACGACCTGCCGGAGGCCACCCTTCCCTGGGATCGCGTGAGCGAGCTCGCGGAGCGTCAGGGGATCGGCGAGGCCGACGTCGTCTGGGACCTCGCGGCCGGACGTGACGCGCGCCCGCGCCGGCGCTAGCCGCTGTCGTACCGGTAGAAGCCCGCGCCGGCCTTGCGGCCTAGCTTCCCCTCGGCAATCAGCGTGCGAACCCGCTCGGGCACGTCCGCGCCGATCGACTCGCCGATCGCGGCGGCCACGTCGAGGCCCACGAAGTCGAGCAGAGCGAGTGGTCCCATCGGGTGGCCGGCGCCGAGCTTCATGCAGGTGTCGATCGATTCGGGGTCGATGCCGTTGCGCTCGAGCAGGCGCACGGCGTCGAAGAGGTAGGGGAACAGTAGGCGGTTGACCACGAAGCCCGCGGCGTCGGGCACCTCGACACCGGTCTTGCCGAGCCGCTCGCAGAGCTCGTGGACGGCTGCGCGCGTCGACGCGCTCGCCTCCTCGGGGAAGGAAAGCTCGACGAGCTTCATCTTCTCGACCGGGTTGAACACGTGGAGGGCGGCGAAGCGGTCGGGCCTCCCGGACGCCGCCGCAAGCTCCGCCACCGACAGCGACGACGTGGTGGTGGCGAGCACCGCGTCTGCGGGCAGCACGGCGGCGAGCCGCTCGTAGAGCTCGCGCTTCCCTGCGCGGTCCTCGGCGATTGCCTCGACCACGATCGTGCAGCCCGCGAGCTCCGCGAGGTCGGTCGCCACGCGCGCGCCGGCCTCGTCGACCTTGCCGCATGCCCGGTCCGCCGACTCGGCGCTGCGCGCCCAGAGCACCACCTCGTGCGAGTCCGCGGCGGCACGTGCGAGACCGCAGGCGATCGCACCGCTTCCGGCAATCCCGAGCCGATTCCTCATCGGAATGGCGCTCTAGCGGGATTGGTTGACTGGTCAGTCAATGAAGTAGGCTTGTACCACAGATCGGGCCCGGCGGCGTTGATTCGGCCCTCGGAACCGGACGACGAGAGAAGAGAGGACGCCGCAGATGCACAACGGGAACGGGCGCGAGGTGGTCATCGTCGAGGCGGCCCGCACGCCGATCGGGCGCGGGCACCCGGAGAAGGGCTACTACAAGGACACCCACCCGAACGAGCTGCTCGGCAAGACCTTCACTGAGGTCATCGAGCGCGCCGGCATCGAGGCGTCCGATGTCGAGGACGTCGTCACCGGCTGCGTCCAGCAGTACGGCGAGCAGATGTTCAACGTCGGTCGGAACGCCTGGCTCCAGGCGGGCCTGCCGGTCGAGACGCCCGCCACGACCGTCGACCGCCAGTGCGGCTCGGCGCAGCAGGCGGTCAACTTCGGGGCAGCTCTGGTCGCCGCGGGCGTGCACGACACCGTGATCGGCTCCGGTGTGGAGCACATGGGTCACATCCCGATGGGCGTCGGCTTCTCGTGGACCGACCAGGTCGGCTCGCCGTGGCCGCCGGAGCTGCTCGAGCGCTACAACCTCGTCCCGCAGGGGATCTCCGCGGAGATGATCGCCGACAAATGGGAGGTCCCGCGCTCGGAGCTCGACGAGATCGGGCTGCGCTCGCATCAGAACGCGGCGCGCGCCACCGAGGAGGGCCGCTTCGAGCGCGAGATAGTGCCGCTCGCGGTGAACGGGGACGCCTACGTGACCGACCAGGGCATCCGTCCGGACACCACGATCGAGAAGCTCGCCGAACTGAAGCCCGCGTTCCCGATGGCGGGCGGGTACGTCGGCGGCGAGGAGAACCTGAAGGTCACCGCCGGAAACTCGTCGCAGATCTCCGACGGCGCTGCCGCGGTGCTCTTGATGGCGCGTGAGAAGGCCGACGCGCTCGGGCTCCAACCGCGCGCGCGCATCGTCGATCAGACGACGGTCGGCGTCGACCCGGTGCTGATGCTCACCGGTCCCATCCCGGCCACGGCGAAGCTGCTCGAGCGCAACCGCATGTCGATCAACGACATCGACCTGTTCGAGGTCAATGAGGCATTCGCCTCCGTGCTGGCCGCCTGGCGGCGCGAGCACAACCCGGACATGGAGCGCGTGAACGTGAACGGCGGGGCAATCGCGCTCGGCCATCCGCTCGGCTCCACCGGGGCACGGCTGATCACGACGCTGCTGCACGAGCTCGAGCGCTCCGACAAGGAGGTCGGGCTCGTCACGATGTGCTGCGGCGGCGGGCTCGGCACGGGCACGCTGATCCAGCGCGTCTAGACCAGGCGGTCCGGCTCCCGGGGCCGATTAAGCCCGCGTGCGCGCGGGTACACGCGCTGCGTGCCGGTCTCCACGCTAGGAACGTTGCTCGGTGGCCGCTACCGCGTGTTGAGGCACCTCGGTTCCGGGGGCATGGCGTCGGTGTTGCTGTGCCAGGACGAGCGACTGGGTCGCCACGTGGCGGTGAAGCGCCTCCATTCGGACAGCCCGGAGGAGGTCGAGGCGCGGTTCGTCCGTGAGGCGAGGCTGGGGGCGTTTCTGAACCATCCGAACCTCGTCTCCGTATTCGACACAGCCACCGACGACGACGGCGTGCTGATAGTCATGGAGTACGTCGATGGCAGACCGCTTTCGCGCGAGCTGCGCCATGGCCCGCTCACGCCGGAGCGCGTCACCCGGATGGCCTGCGAGCTCGGCGCCGCCCTCGACCACGTCCACGCTCACGGCGTCGTTCACCGCGACGTGAAACCGGGCAATGTGCTGCTTCGCCGTGACGGCCTGACGAAGCTCGCCGATCTCGGGATCGCCACCGCGGCCGACAGCACACGCATTACGCGCAGCGGGGTTCTCCTCGGCACGGCCTCCTACATGGCGCCCGAGCAGCTCGACGGCCGCGAGGCCGGCCGGCCCGCGGACGTCTACTCGCTCGCGGTTGTCTGCTTTCAGGCGCTCTGCGGGGAGCGGCCGCATCCAGGGCGCACGCCGATGGAGATAGCGCACGCGATCGCCACCCAACCCGCGCCCGACCTAAGCGAGCGCTGGCCGGCCGCCCCGGCGGGAGCGGTTGCGGCGCTGAAGCGCGGCATGGCCCGCGAACCCAGGGACCGGCCCGACTCGGCGGGTGAGCTCGCGACAGAGCTCGCGCGCGCGCTCGAGCAGCCGGCCACGTCGCCGACCCGGCGCTTCGCGCGGACCGGGCCGTCAGCACCGTCCCCGACTCGGACGACGCCCACTCCGCCTGCGCGGCCCCGCTCGACCGCGCCTGCGCGGCCCCGCTCGACCGCGCCTCCGCGGCCCCTGTCGACTCCGCCTCCGCGGCCCCTGTCGACTCCGCCGCCGCCGCCGCGCGACCCGGCGCCCGACGCGACGGCGCGCCGCCGCCCCCGGCTGCCCGCGATAGGCGTGCTCGGCGCGATCATCGCCGTGGCCGTGGCGGTCGCGATCGCCGCGCTTGCATCCGGCGGCGACGACGGCGACAACCCGACGAGCGCCCGCTCCGACGCCGGTGCGCAGCAGCGGCCGGCCGAACGCGAGTCCGGCAAGCAGGACAAGCAGGCCGAGAAGAAGCAGAGGAAGCAGAAGAGCGAGCAGCCGTCGGCCGCGGCGCCCGCCGCGCCGGCGCCGGCCGCCCCCGCAGAGCCGGAGCAGCCCGCCGCGGAGGCGACCACCTACGACCCCGCGCGAGGCGCTGCGCTCAACAACCAGGGCTTCGAGCTGATGGCGCAGGCGCGCTACGACGAGGCGATCCCGATCCTGCAGCAGGCGGTGGACTCGTTCCCGCCCGGGACGGACGACATCAACTACGCGTACGCGCTGTTCAACCTGGGGAGCTCGCTGCGGAAGGCAGGCCGGCCGGAAGAGGCGATCCCAATCCTCGAGCAGCGCCTCCAGATCCCCGACCAGACCGACGTGGTGCAGCAGGAGCTCGACCTCGCGCGCCAGGCCGCGGCGAGCTGAGCGCGGTCGCGAGCTGGCGCCGTAGCCCGTCCTCGAGCCCCACGCGCGGCGTGTAGCCGAGCTCGCCATGCGACCTGCGCAGGCAGGCGTGAGTAACAAGCGCCTCCGCGGCCGCCGGGCGGACGCGGTCCAGGGTTGCCGTCCGCCCGAGCATCTCCTCGACCAGCGCGAGCGCATCGGTGAGCGCCACCGGGCAGCCGCCCGAGACGTTGTAGATCGCGGGGGCGCCCGCGGTCGAGCGCCGCGACGAGACCTTCGGCCGCATCGTCGAGGTACGTGAAGTCCCGCGTTGTGGCGGGTGCGCCGTACCACGGCAGTGATCTGCCTTCCGCGAGCGCGCGAATCCAGCGCGAGAACGCCATGTCCGGGCGCTGAGCCGGTCCGTAGACGGTGAACAGGCGCACGATCAGCGCGTCGGCCCCGCGCGCGGCCGCCGCGGACACGGCTCGCTCCGCGGCAAGCTTGCTCGCCGCGTACCGGTTGAGCGGCGTGGGCGGCTCGTTCTCGGGAGTCGGCAGCGTCGCCGGGTTGCCGTATACGGACGAGGTCGAGGCGAGCACGAAGCGGGCACCCGAGGCGCTCGTGCGGTGGAGGAGGCGCTCGGTCAGCTCGACGTTCGCAGCGAAGAGCGTCGCGACCGGGCGGCGCGTTCGCACGCCCGGGCGCCCGGCCAGGTGCACCACGGCGTGGGCGCCGTCGAGCGGCGCGTCTCCGGCGTCCGCGATCCAGACCTCGGCGCCGAGCGCTCGCAGTCGGGCCGCCGCTGTGGCTCCGTTCGCCGGCGCGTGGCGCCCGCTTAGGTCATCGACGCACACGACCGAGCGCCCCTGCCGGCGGAGGGTCTCGCAGAGGCGGGCGCCGATGAAGCCGAGCCCGCCGGTGACGACGACACGATCATGAGGCACGGAGTTAGGGAACCCTAACAGGGGTCGGACCCCATCCCCTCGGGCGATGGGGTCTGACCCCCTCACCCCGGGTGATGGGTCTGGCCCCGCCAGGGTCGGCGCGGGGCGAGCCCCTCGAGCAGGATCGGCGTGTAGACCTGTGGGACGGGGATCACCCCGTCGAGGCTCCCACCCGAGAGCAAGATCTTGTAGACGGGAAGCGCGTGGAAGACGTCGACGAGCAGTTCGACGTCCACGTCGTCGCGCAGCTCGCCGCGCGCGACGGCGCGGACGAGGATGTCGCGGACGACCCCGCGGATCGGCTCGACGGCGCGCTCGATGATCAGCTCGTGCAGCTCATCGCTGCTTGCGGCGTCGGCCAGCAGGCGCGGCACGATTCGCGGGATCCCCGTGCCGCCGAGCCTCGCGCGCTGGGCCTCGGACAGCGCGTTCAGGTCGCCGATCAACGAGCCGGTGTCCGGGAGGCTGCCGGGCGGCGGCCTGAGCAGCGAGATCGCGTCGGCGATCAGCTCGCGACTGTTCGCCCAGCGCCGGTAGATGGTGGTCTTGCCGACGCCCGCGCGGCTCGCCACTGCCTCGATCGGGAGCCCGAACCCGAACTCCGGCAGGAGCTCGACCGCGGCGAGCAGGATCGCTCGGTGCGCCACGTCGCTGCGCGGCCGCCCGCGCGGGCGGGCCGGCGCTTCCCCGGCGCCGGCCCGCGCCGTCGCGGATGTCGACTCGGCATCGCTCATGCGGCCGCTGCCTGCGTCTCCGCCACGAAGCGCGCCTTTTCGGCGCGCTCGCGCTCCTTCTCGGGCAGCACGAACAGCGCGATCAGGGCGCCGGCCAGCGCCACGCCGGCCGCCACGATCAGCGCGGAACTCATCGCCGACGTGAACGCCAGCTCGGCCGCGCTGTCGAGGGCGTGCCCGGCGCTCCCGCCGATCTGGGCCGCCACGGCGCTCGCGCCGCCGAGGCTGTCCGAGGCGGCGCTCGCGGCGCCCGGCGACAGTCCCTCAACGGAGCGCGACATGTCGGCACCGTAACCGCTCGACAGGAGGCTTCCGAGGATCGCAACTCCGAGCGTCCCGCCGACCATCCGGACGGTGTCGTTCATCGCCGAGCCGACGCTCGCGTGCTCGAGCGGCAGCGAGCTCATGATCGACTCCGTGGCCGGCGCCATCGTCGAGCCCATCCCGAAGCCGAGCAGCACGAGCGAAGCCGCCACGATCCCGTAGCCAGAGTCCACCTCGAGCCCGGCCAGCAGGAGCAGCGCGACCGCCACGACAGCGAGCCCGGCCGCCACCACCCTGCGCGTGCCGAGCCGCTCCGCCAGCTTCGCCGAGAGCGGGCCGCCGAGCACGAGACCCGCGGCCACGGGGCTCACCCGCACGCCGGCCTCAAGCGCCGACAGATCCATCACTCCCTGCAGGTACGTCGTGAGGAAGAAGATGGCGCCGAACAGCGAGAAGAACACCAGCGTGATCGACAGGCTCGCGCCGCTGAAGCGGCGGACCTTGAAGAGCCGCACGTCGAGCATCGGGTTCTTCGAGCGGAGCTCCCACGCGGTGAAGGCGGCGAGGAGCGCGAGGCCGACGCCGAACGCCGTCACCACCATGCCATCGCCGAAGCCGCTGTCGCCGCCCTCGATGATCGCCCACACGACCGCGCCGAGGCCGAGCGTGGAGAGGACCGCGCCCAGCGGGTCGAGCTTCGCCTTGCCGGGGTCCCTCGACTCCGGAACCAGAATGGGGGAGGCCAGGAGCGCCGCCGTGACAACCGGAAGGTTGACGTAGAACACGGACGACCAGTCGAAGTGCTCGAGCAGCCAGCCTCCGCTGACCGGGCCGATCGCCACTCCGAGGCCGGCCACAGCGGCCCAGATCCCGATCGCCTTCGGCCGCTCCTCGGCGGGGAAGACGTTGGTGAGAATAGACAGCGTGCTCGGCATGATGAGCGCACCGCCGATTCCCATGATCCCGCGCGCCACGATCAGCATGTCGGCGGAGGTCGCGAGAGCCGAGATCAGTGAACCCGCTCCGAAGACCACGAGGCCGGACACGAGTGCTAGCCGGCGGCCGAAGCGATCGCCCAACGCGCCCAGGGTGAGAAGCAGTCCGGCGAATATCAACGTGTAGGAATCGACGATCCACTGGAGCTGGCCCGACGAGGCGGACAGGTCGCGCTCGATCGTGGGGAGCGCGACGTTGAGGATCGTGTTGTCGAGCGAGATGACGAGCAGCGAGACGGACAGCACGACGAGCGTCCACCACCTGCGGTCATGTGCGGTCTTGGGTTGCATGCTCTTCTCCATTGATTTCGATACGAAACGGTTGCGTTTCGGTACTGAAGCATGAACCGGCGCAAAATGCAACGCCTGCGTGTCGTAAATCACAGAACGGTGTGGCGCGGCCTTCGGCGGCGAAGCGCCTTGCGCCCGCGCGCGACGGGCTTGATCAGGGTTGGGAACGGCCGAGACCGCGAAGCCGCCGTCAGGCGGTTCCGACCGGTCAGATGCCGGCCGCTTCGGCGGCCGCCTCGGGGCCGGCCAGCACGGCGAGCTCGAGGTAGACGAGCACCGCCTCGAGCTCGTCGAGGCGGTCGGCGCCGCGCTCGCGGATACGCCGGGAGACCAGGTCGTCCATCGCCCCGACGATCGCCTCGAACACCTCCGCCGGCAGGCTGCGCCCGCCGCCCGTCTCGTGTCGCCGGCGGATCAGCTCCGCATAGCGCGAGCGTGCCCGCTCGCGGTGCTCCGCCGCACGCGGCCCCGCGGCGGCAACCTCGATCAGGAAGACGCGGGCGAGCGCGGGGTCGGCGGCGAGCCAGCGCAGGTACGCGCGCACCCCGGCGCGGACGTCGCCGTGGCCACCGCGCGCGCCGCGCACGTGCTCGAAGAGGGCGGCGCTCGCGGCGTCGTACGCGGCCAGGAAGCAGTCCTCCTTGTCGCGGAAGTGCTCGTAGAAGGTCTTCTTCGAGACGCCCGCACCGCGCACGATGTCGTCGATCGTCACCGCGGCGTAGCCCTTCGCGGCGGCGGCGCTGCCGAGCGCCTCGAGCAGGCGCGCGCGCTGCGACGCCGCCACCAGCTCGCGGTCGAGACCGTGGCTGCCGCGCGGCAGCCTGCGAGGGATGTCTGAGGCGGCGTCCATGTTGTGTACCCGGTGGTACATTACCGCCCATGGACCTGACTCTCTCGCCTTCCGAAAAGGCGTTCCGCGACGAGCTGCGCGCGTGGCTCGCCGAGAACCACCCGGGCGAGGACCCGCCCGGCGAGGACGCCGCCTTCGATCACCGGCGCGCCTGGCAGCGGAAGCTCTACGAGGCGGGCTATGCCGGTTTCTCGTGGCCGAAGCAGTACGGCGGGCGTGGCGCGACGCTCGTCGAGCAGGCGCTCTTCGGCGAGGAGATGGCGCGCGCGAAGGCGCCGTCGCCGGTCAACGTGCTCGGCATGGTCATGGGCGGCCCGGTGCTGATCCACCACGGGACCGACGAGCAGAAGGAGCGCTGGCTGAAGCCGATTCTGACCGGCGACGAGATCTGGTGCCAGGGGTTCTCGGAGCCCGAGTCGGGCTCGGACTTGGCCTCGCTCAAGACGAAGGCCGTGAAGTCGAACGGCGAGTGGATCGTGACGGGCCAGAAGGTCTGGACGACCTACGCGCACAAGGCGAAGTGGTGCATGCTCGTTGCGCGCACGGACCCCGACGTGCCGAAGCACCAGGGGCTCACCTACTTCATCCTCGACATGGAGCAGGAGGCGGTGCAGGTCCGCCCGCTCTACCAGATCACGAACGAGCCGGAGTTCAACGAGCTCTTCATCGAGGAGGCGCGCATCCCCGATGAGGACGTGGTCGGCGGCGTCGGCAACGGCTGGGCGGTGGCGATCACCACTCTCATGAACGAGCGCGCCGGGCTCGGCGCCTCCGCGGCCGCCGGCGTGCGCATCGCGCTCGAGGAGCTGAAGCAGCTTGCGCGCGAGCGCGGCGCGGACGAGGACCCCGTGATCCGGCAGCGCCTCGCGCAGCTCACGATCGAGGTCGAGCTGCTGCGGCTGAACTCCTGGCGGGGACTCACGCAGATCATGAAGCGCGGCGTGCCGGGGCCCGAGGGCTCGCTGCCGAAGTGGCAGTGGGGAGAGATCAACCAGACCCTCACCGAGCTGGCCGTCGACATCCTCGGCGAGGAGGGCGCGTACTGGGACTCGCCCTGGACCTACCGCGTGCTCCGCTCGCGCGCGAACTCGATCGAGGGCGGCACCACCGAGATCCTCAAGAACATCATCGCCGAGCGCGTGCTCGGCCTGCCGAAGCTGCGCTAACGGCGAGGAGCACACTTGAACTTCGACTTCACAGACGACCAGCAGGCGATCAAGCGCACGGCCAAGGATCTGCTCGCCGAGCGCTTCAAGGCCGACCGGGTACGGGAGCTGGCGGAGAACCGGAAGTACGACGACCAGGTCTGGTCCGAGCTCTCGGAGCTCGGCTGGCCCGGGATCTTCATCGACGAGGCGTACGGGGGCCAGGGCCTCGGCGCGGTCGAGCTCATCATCCTGATGGAGGAGCTCGGCTACGCGCTGGCGTCGCTGCCGTACCTGTCGAACGCGGCGGCTGGGCTCGTGCTCAGCCAGGCCGGCTCCGACGAGCAGAAGGAGCGCTGGCTGCCCGGGATCGCGTCAGGCGAGGCTCCTGGCAGCTTTGGCTACGTGACCGACGGCGAGGCGAAGCTCGTGCCGGACGGCGACTCGGCGCAGGTGCTCGTGCTGCTCGGCGCGGACGGCGCCGCGGTCGTCGACGCGGCCGATGCGGTGGTCGAGCCGGTCGAGACGATGGACGCGACGCGCCGCTACGCCCGCGCGCGTGTGGCGGGGGGCGACCCGCTGCCCGGCGACGCCGCCGCCGGCGCCCAGCTGGCGGCGCTCACGGTGGCGGCCGAGCTCACGGGCGTGGCGCAGCGCGCGATGGAGATGGCGGTGGCTTACGCGCGCGAGCGCAAGCAGTTCGACCGCCCGATCGGCGCGTACCAAGCGGTGTCGCACCGCTGCGCGCAGATGCTGCTCGAGGTCGAGGGCGCCCGCTCGGCGAGCTACTACGCCGCCTGGGCGGCCGACGCCGAGCCGGAGACGCTGCCGCTCGCCTCGTCGATGGCAAAGGCCTACGCCTCGGACGCCGGCTGGCGCGTGTGCAGCTCGGCTCTTCAGGTGCACGGCGGCATCGGCTTCACGTGGGAGCACGACCTGCACTTCTTCCTGAAGCGCGCCAAGGTCGATGCCCTCCTCTACGGGTCCGCGCGCGAGCACCGCGACGCCGTGGCCGCCCTGAGCGGCCGGGGCGCCGCCGTCAGCGCCGCGTGAGCGCCGCCGCCAGAGGCGACAGCACCCCGTAATGCTCGTGCTCGTGAGGGCGCTCCCAGCGCACCGCCTCCCGCGGCGTCGAGACGACGTGCCGAACGGTCACCGCGGTGAGCTTCTCGAGCCGCCGCGGAAGGTCGAGCCCGAGCCAGCGCGATACCCCGGTCGGCAGCGTCGACACGACGATCTCGTCGAACTCGAGCGGGTCCCAGATCTCCATCACGGCGACGATCGGATCCGGATCGCCGAGCCGGCCCTTGACCTTGCCCAGCCCAGCGCGGCGCATCGTCTTGAGCGCCGCCCGCAGCGGCTCGTCATCGTGGCGCCCTAGCCGGGGCATCACCAGCGCGAACCGGCAGGCGCCGCGCTCGGCGCGCGCCCGTAGCGCGGCGAGCAGCTCCTCGGAGGTCGCGGTCAGGTTGGCGACTACCAGGACGTGGAATTCCCAGGCCATTGATCCTCCTCACGGCGAGCTTACCGCGGCTCGCGCCGGCGCGGAAGATCTCGGCTCCGCCTATCGTGCTGCCGCGATGACCAGGGGACTTGTGCTCTGCGCGGCGCTCTTCACCGCGCTGCTCGTGGCGGCCGCGCCCGCGGCCGCGGCGAAGCGCCGCCTGCTCGTGAACGGCGACTCTTTGGCCGTGGGCACCCAGCCGTACATCGGCGCGGCGCTGCCCGGCTGGCGCGTGCTGCATTCGGTCGCGATCAGCCGCCACGCCTACGAGGGGCCGGGCGTGCTGCGCGCGTACGGACGGCGCCTGCCGGCGGTGATCCACGTGAGCCTCGGTACCAACGACGATCCGCGCCAGGCGAGCGGCTTCCTGTCCGCGATTCACGCGGTGATGGACGCCGTCGGGCGTCGGCGGTGCGTGGTGTGGGCGAACATCGTGAGACCGCCCGTGGCCGGCGCGTCCTACCGCGGCTACAACCGCGTGCTCGGCCACGAGGCCCGGCGGCGTCGCAACCTGCGCGTGGTCGACTGGGCTCGCCTCGTGCGCGAGCACCCAGGGTGGCTCGCGGGCGACGGCGTCCACGTGAGCGCCGAGGGCTACCGTGAACGCGCTCGCGTGGTCGCTCGCGCAGTGACGCGCTGCCGGCGCTCCCTGGGCTAGTCGGGCCCGCGGTAGCTCGGCAGCCCGCGCTCGCTTGACTGGATCGGGCCACGGCGTTCCGAGCCGAGCGCGATCTGGTCGAGCCGGGCGATCTCGCGCTCGCCCTCGACGCGCGCGGGATGCTCCGCCGGCAGGCCGGCGACGAGCGTCCGGATGCGATTGCGCAGATGCAGCGCGAAGTGCGGCGTCGATGCACCCATCAGCTGGCGCACGTCCTCGACGGTCGGCTCGCGGCTGCTCCGGTCGGGGCGCTCGAACTCGCTCACGACGGAAATCCTACGGGGCCACGTTCTGGACCGGCACGAGCTCCATGATCGAGTCGATGCGGGCCTGCTCTTCCACCGAGATCGCGCTGTCGTCGCCGAGGATCCAGGCGCGGTTGTACACGGCCTGGCCCGGATCGTCCTCGTAGCCGGGCTGCACACTGAGGAGGTAGCTCTCGAGCGGCTTCGGCAGCTCACCGGCCTCGTCCGTCAGGACCAGCGGCGCGAACACGCCGCGCGTGGCGAGCGGAGCGGCTGCGGCGGCGTCGACGGGGCGCTCGGTGCTCGCCACCGCGAAGTTGTAGCCGGGGACGACGATCGCCCAGCCGAAGTCACCCTTCTCGTAGCGCGCGAACGCGATCGCGTTCTCGACCGGCGTCGCACCCTCGATCCGCTCCACCGAGCGGGCCAGCTTGCGCCGCTCGAGCTCTCTGGAGAGCTGCTCGGAGATGACGCGCTCGGGGCCGAGCAGGAAGACGTTGGCGCGTTCGTGCTCCGACAGCGCCCGCGCCACCGGCGCGGGGATCGACCGCGCTCGCACCGGCAGCACCGCGTCGCCCGAGCGCGCCGCCCACGCCGCTGCCGGCATCGCCCACTCGGACTTTTCACCGGAGTAGAGGACCACGTCGTTCGAGGGCTTGCCGCGGGCGGCCGAGAAGAAGCGGTCGATCGCGGCGGCGCGCGCGAACGGGTCGTCGCCCTCGATCACCGCGGTCTTGAACCCCTCGGGGCGCGCCACGTCCTGGCCCACCCGGATCACCTGAGCGTCCTCTGAAAGGTCGGACCCCTTCGGATCGAGCCGCTCGAGCACATCCTGGGTGACGGACGGCAGCTCGTCGCCCTCGGAGAGCAGGATCGGCGCGCCGATCGGCGCGCCCGCGAGCACGGCCGCGGCGATGCCCGTGACCCAGTCCTCTGAGTCGACGAGGACGACCGCGGTGGGGCGGTCGCTGTCGCCGGTGGCCGGATACAGGGCGCCGGCCACGCCTGCCGCGTCCGCTGCGGCATCCGACCCGCCCACGCGGATCGTGTTGCGGGTCGCGCTCGACGGGAAGCCGAGCTTCTCGACCGCGTCCTCGTCCTCGGCCTGGACGCCGAGCTGCGGAGGACGCGTCTCCTCGTCTCCAAGACTGCAGCCGGGCGCGGCGATGACGATCAAGAGGAGCAAGGGCGCGAGCCGACGCATTGCCGCGGAAGATAGCCGTGTCTGGGCGGAACTCTCCCGGGTAGCGTATGATTGACTGGTCAGTCAACGGCGGGCGGAGGCACCGGAACGTGGATTTCAAGTTCACCGACGAACAGCTCGAGTACCGCGACACCGTCCGTCGCTTCGCGCGCGAGGTGATGAGGCCGGTCGCCGGCAAGCACGACCGCGAGGAGAGCGTGCCGTGGGAGGCGATCAGGGCCGCCCGCGAGTGGGGCCTTCACGGGATGGACTCGATCCAGCGCCTCGGCCGGGACCCTGACGGAATCATCTCCTGCATCTACGCCGAGGAGATGCACTGGGGCTGTGCGGGGATCGCGCTCGCCATCCAGGGCGGGTCGCTCGCGGCGGCGGGCATCGCGAGCTCCGGCACCCCCGAGCAGATCGGCCGTTGGGTGCCCGAGTGCTTCGGCGTCGGCGACGAGATCAAGCTCGGCGCCTACGCGGTCACCGAGCCGAGCGCCGGGTCGGACGTCCGCTCGCTGCGCACAACGGCCAAGCTCGACGGCGACGAGTGGGTGCTGAACGGGACGAAGGTGTTCATCACCAACGGTGGAATCGCGGACGTGACGGTTGTCGTTGCGACGGTCGACCCGGAGCTCGGCCACCGCGGCCAGGCGTCGTTCGTGGTGGCGAAGGGCACGCCGGGGCTGTCGATGGGCAAGAAGGAGTCGAAGCTCGGGATCCGCGCCTCGCAGACCTCCGAGGTGATCCTGGAGGACTGTCGCGTCCCGTTGGACCACCTGCTCGGCGGCTACGACAAGCTGCAGCGCAAGCTCGAGCGGGCGCGCTCGGGCGAGTCGACCGGGCGCTCGTCGAACGCGCTCGCGACCTTCGAGCTCACGCGCCCGCTGGTGGGCGCCTCGGCGCTCGGGATCGCGCAGGCCGCCTACGAGTGGACGCTCGAGTACCTCGAGGGCCGTGAGGAGGATGGTGCGCCGCTGCTCGACCAGCAACGGATCCAGCAGACGCTGGCCGACGTGGCCACCGAGATCGAGGCGGCGCGCCTGCTCGTCTGGCGGGCCGCGTGGATGGGCCGCAACGGCATCCCGATGACCGGCGGGCAGGGCTCGATGTCGAAGCTGAAGGCCGGTGACGTGGCGATGTGGGCCACCACCACGCTCATGGACATCGTCGGCCCGTACGCCCAGAGCACCGACTGCCCACTCGAGAAGTGGTTCAGGGACGCGAAGATCTACCAGATCTTCGAGGGCACGGCCCAGGTGCAGCGGCTCGTCGTGGCGCGCATGCAGCGGGCCGAATACCGCGGCCGCAGTGACGCTGGCATCGTCGAGCAGGCGCCCGGGAGCGCGCCCGGCGACGCGGTGGCCGCCTAGCGTCGAACGTCATTCAGCCCGCAGGCGGGCGCTGCTCCTCGTCGCGCTTCGCGGCGCGCCAGAAGACGCGGCCGAGGAACACGAGCACCAGGAGCGGGATCACCATCGCGGCGATCGCGATGGCCGCCATTGCCGGGTGGTCGTAGACCGGGTGGCCGGCGTGCGCGAGCAGGTCCATCGACTCCAAGCTTAGGCCCCTTCGGGCCCATCCTGCGCGAGCGCCGGGCGGGCGTACGCTTTCGCGCGTGCTCGCTCGCCGCAGCGTTCGTTCTCGTGGCCGTGCTCGCG